>Ga0115028_10000138_pt1 | contig 10444 bp, 10 predicted proteins | sample Plant_0915_D1_FD_83894 | JGI IMG/M metagenome (GOLD analysis project Ga0115028, IMG submission 83894) | Wetland microbial communities from Old Woman Creek Reserve in Ohio, USA - Plant_0915_D1 | ecosystem: Environmental > Aquatic > Freshwater > Wetlands > Sediment ... | reverse complement strand
CGACTGCGGCAGGTCCGAAACCTTGAGCATATCCCTGATGGCCGCCTCTTCGGCCCCGTCGAAAACGGGGGTGGCCATGGGGATGCCCTTTTTGAGCCTTCCGACGAACCTCTTGATTTCGTCCTCTGTCGCGCCGTCCACAAAACTGTCAAACTCTTTCGAGCCGTAGAACTTCTTAATTTCCTTGCGGAGAAGATCTATATCGCGCTTCTGATCGTAAAGTTCCCCGATTTTCTCGCCAATGCCTTTCGCAGCCCAGCCCAGGTGCGTCTCAAGGATCTGGCCCACGTTCATTCGGGAGGGGACGCCCAGCGGGTTAAGGATGATATCCACGGTCGAACCGTCTTTGAAGAAAGGCATGTCCTCTTCCGGGAGGATCCTTGACAGGACGCCCTTGTTGCCGTGGCGCCCGGCCATTTTATCACCCACCGAGAGCTTTCTTTTGATTGCTATATAGACCTTGACCATTTTGATAACGCCGGGGGGCAGTTCGTCCCCCGCCTTGAGCCTGTCGATTCTCTCGTCGCAGAAGGCTTCAACCAGGTCTATCTTCCGGCCAAGGTTGCTGAATATTGTCTTTACCTGTTCCTCGAGGGCATCATCACCCTGCAGGGTAATGTTTTCCCAGAGCGAAAACGGCATTGCTTCGAGGACATCCTCGGTTATCGTGTCGCCTTTTTTCAGCAGGATCTTTTTCTTCTTCGGGTCCATGATCTTGGAGGCCGAAGTCTTGCCGGCCAGCATGGAAACGATGTTCTTCTTGACGCTGTCCCTGATGATCCGGACCTCGTCGTCGCGGTCTTTCATGAGCCGCAGCGCCTCTTCCTGCTCGATTATCTGGGAACGGCGGTCGCGTTCCGCGCCTTTGCGCGTGAAGATCTTGGCGTCAATAACAATCCCCTCAACACCGGGAGGCACACGCAATGACGTATCCCGCACATCTCCCGCCTTCTCGCCGAATATGGCGCGAAGCAGTTTCTCTTCCGGGGAGAGCTGCGTTTCTCCCTTGGGCGTGATCTTGCCGACCAGGATATCGCCGGGCTTCACTGCTACACCCATGCGGACGATCCCGCTCTCGTCGAGGTTCTTCAGGGCCTCCTCGCCGACGTTCGGGATATCGCGGGTGATCTCTTCCTTGCCCAGCTTGGTGTCCCGCGCCATGGTCTCGAATTCCTCGATGTGGATCGAGGTGTAGACGTCGTCCTTCACGACCCTCTCGCTGACCAGGATGGAGTCCTCGTAGTTGTAACCGCCCCATGACATGAAGGCGACCATGACATTGCGGCCCAGGGCCAGTTCACCATTGTCCGTTGCCGGTCCGTCCGCTATGACCTCGCCCTTGTTGACCCTCTCGCCCACGTAGACTATCGGTTTGTGGTTGAAGCAGGTGTCCTGGTTGGTGCGCTGGTACTTGGTCAGGTTATAGATGTCGACTCCGGTGTCGAACCCGTTGTCCTTTTCCTGGATATCGCACTTCACGACAATGCGCGAGGCGTCCACGCTCTCGACCACGCCGGAGCGCTTGGCCACGATGACAGCCCCCGAGTCGCGGGCGACAACGCCCTCCATCCCGGTACCCACGAGCGGCATTTCGGGCCGCATCAGCGGGACCGCCTGCCTCTGCATGTTCGAGCCCATGAGGGCCCTGTTGGCGTCGTCATGCTCCAGGAACGGGATCAGGCCGGCCGCAACACTGACCAGCTGGTCGGGCGAAACGTCCATAAGATGGACGTCGGTCGGCACCACCGCGACAAAGTCTCCGCCCTTGCGGGAGGAAACAAGCGGCTCGAGGAATTTGCCAGAGGCATCTATGGGAGCATTGGCCTGGGCTATTACGTATTGCTCTTCCTCTATAGCGGTGAGATACCTGATTTCGTTGAGGACCTTCCCGTCCTTGACCACCCTGTAGGGGGTCTCTATGAATCCGTAGTCGTTCACCCGGGCATACGAACTGAGGGAAACGATCAGACCGATGTTGGGGCCTTCCGGAGTCTCAACCGGACAGATGCGGCCGTAATGGGTCGGGTGTACGTCACGGACTTCAAAGCCCGCCCTTTCCCTGGTCAAACCGCCGGGGCCCAGGGCCGAGAGCCTGCGCTTATGGGTAATCTCCGAAAGCGGGTTTGTCTGGTCCATGAACTGGGAGAGCTGGGAACTGCCGAAAAACTCGTTGACCACCGCCGACACGGGCTTGGCATTGACGAGGTCATGCGGCATCATGGTCTCGACGTCCTGGATGTTCATCTTTTCCTTGATCGCCCGCTCCATCCTGACCAGGCCGACGCGGTATTGGTTTTCGATGAGCTCGCCGACCGACCTGACCCTCCTGTTCCCGAGGTGGTCGATATCGTCGACGCTGCAGTCGCCGCTGCCGTTTTTCAGGTCAATGAGGTACTTGACGGCCGCCAGGATATCCGCGTTCCTGAGGATCGTGAGGTTCCTCTCGGCATCCAGGTGGAGCTTATAATTCATCTTGACCCGGCCGACATCCGACAGGTCGTAAGTCTCCGCGTCAAAAAAGAGGCTTTTGAAAAATTTCCGGGCCGTCTCCGGGGTGGGCGGGTTGCTGGGCCTCAGCCTGCGATAGACCTCCAGCACTGCCTCGTCTTCTCCCGCGGTGCTGTCCACGATAAGGGTGTCCCTGATCGAGGTATTGGAGCCGTCCTCGTCGATATGGATGAAATTCAGTTCCCCGATGCCCTTCTGCAGGACTGTGTCGAGGCGCTCGCGGGTGAGCTCGTTATTGCAGCGGATCAGCACCTCGCCTGTTTCGGGGTCCATTACATCCGCAGCCAGTATTTTGCCTAGCACGTAATCGTTCTCAACAGGCATCTGGGTCATCTTGAGCTCGGAGAGCCTCTTGAGAGAGGCCTTTGTGATCTTTCTGCCCTTCTTGACTACAACCTCGGTTCCAGCGCCTTTGATATCCTCAGGGGCCTTGTCTCCAAGTACCGCTTCATTCAACGCCAGGTAGAGCTTGTCTTTATCGATTTTTATCTTTTCGATGCCGTAGAAATACTGCAGTATGTCGGCCGCAGTATTACCCATGGCCTTCAAAAGGATCGTGACAGGCATTTTCCGCCGCCTGTCGATTCTCACGTAGATAAGATCTTTCGGATCAAATTCCAGGTCGAGCCAGGACCCCCGGATAGGTATTATCCTGGCGGAGAAAAGGAGCCGGCCGCCGGCATGGGTCTTGCCCTTGTCATGGTCGAAGAAAATGCCGGGCGAGCGGTGCAGCTGGCTGACAATGACCCGCTCGGTGCCGTTGACCACGAAAGTCCCGCTTTCGGTCATCAGAGGGATCTCGCCGAAATAGATCTCCTGCTCCTTGATGTCGCGGATCAGTTTCTGTTCGCTGCCTCTGTCCGTGTCAAAAACTACAAGCCTGACCACGATTTTAAGGGGTGCGGCATAAGTCATGCCCTTCTGAACACACTCCTTTACATCGTATTTCACGTCCCCGATCTTGTAGTTGACAAACTCCAGAGAACATTTCCCGCTGAAGTCCTTTATCGGGAAAACGCTTTTAAAGGCGCCCTGAAGGCCGATATTCCCTCGCTTGTCAGGATCGGTGTCCATTTGGAGAAACTTGTCATAAGACTTTCTCTGGATTTCGATCAGGTTGGGAATATCCACGATTTTCCGGATATGTCCAAAATTCTTCCTTATCTCTGTCATAGTTCCCTTCGATATGGTCTTTAAGCCATAAGCGGAAATTCCGGATAATCCGGAATTTCCGCGCCGTTTCGCTTTACTTTATCTCTACGGTTGCGCCGGAATCTTCCAGTTTCTTCTTAATGTCCTCGGCTTCCGCTTTCTGGACACCTTCCTTGACTGGCTTGGGCACGCCTTCCACGAGGTCCTTGGCTTCCTTGAGCCCGAGGCCTGTCAGGGCGCGGACAACCTTGATAACCTGGATCTTCTGTTCGCCGAACCCGGTGAGGATAACATCAAATTCCGTTTTCTCTTCCTCTGCGGGGGCCGCCGCCGGGCCTGCCGCTCCGCCGGCCACCATCTGTACCGGGGCCGCCGCCGAAACGCCAAAGCGGGTTTCGAGCTCCTTCACGAGCTCGGAGAGTTCAAGAACAGTCATTCCCTCAATAAACTTGATTACGTCTTCTCTGCTGATATCTGCCATTTTTCTATTTCCTTCCTTCCTGTATGTTGTTTTAAGCTGCTTTTTCTTTTTTGGAGCGATAGGCTTCCAGTACCTGGACGAAACTCCTTGGAACCGCGCTCAGAACGTTGACCAGATTGGTCTGCTGACCCACCATGACCGAAAGCAGTTTTGCCAGCAGGACTTCCCTGCTGGGCAGTTCCGCCAGCTGCTGAAGCTGGTCCCTGGTGATCAATTTGCCGTCCAGCAGGCCTGCCTTGATGTCGAGCTCCGAATTTTTGCGGGCGAAATCCACCAGCACTTTCGTAGGTTCGACCACGTCGCCGCTGTTCATGATTATTGCGAGCGGCCCCTTCAGGTAATCTTCAAATACGGCGACGGCTGTATCCTGGGAAGCTATCCTCAGCAGGGTGTTTTTGATTACCCTGAATTCCGTGCCGGATTTGCGCAGATCGTTTCTCAGGGACTCGATCTTGGTCACTTTCATCCCGGTATAACCCGCGAGAACGACCAGTTTCACGCCCTTGAGCCTGTCGTGGAGCTCTGCAACAACCTGCTCTTTCTTGGTTCGATCCAATTGCTAACCTCCTCTCATCTCTGATTCAATAGACCGCCTAAGGCAGCCTTGAGCCAGAACACATACAGGAAGAATACCTTGATAATCTCTGCAGTCTCGGCAGGCCGCCGATCGGATTAAACATTCTGTACCTGCTGTCTCTGACCGTTATAAGTTTGTCTGTCTAAATGTTATTTCAGGACATTTCTTACGTCTACGGGATCCACTTTTACTCCGGGCCCCATTGTTGCGGAAAGTGATATGGATTTTAGATAAGTCCCTTTGCTTGATGCCGGTTTCAGTTTGATAATGGTTTCCATCAGGGCTAACAGGTTCTCGAGGAGCTTGTCCGACCCGAATGACACTTTTCCGATGGGGCTGTGGACGATCCCGGCCTTCTCGACCCTAAATTCAACCTTGCCCGCTTTTTGTTCCTTAACCGCCTTGCCCACCTCAAATGTGACGGTGCCTACCTTGGGGTTCGGCATAAGCCCCCTCGGGCCCAGGATCTTGCCGAGCTTCCCAACCGTCCCCATCAGGTCCGGCGTGGCTATCACCCTGTCAAAATCCATCCATCCCTCTTTGATTTTTTCCACGAGTTCGTCGGAACCCGCGAAATCCGCTCCGGCATCCAACGCTTCCTTCTGTTTCTCGCCTTTGGCAAAAACAAGGACCCGAACGGTTTTCCCCAGGCCGTTGGGAAGGACGACGCTCCCCCTGACCATCTGGTCGGCATGCTTGGGGTTGACCCCCAGGCGGATTGCCGCATCGACCGTCTGGTCGAATTTGGCCGTCGCGGACTTCTCAACCAGTTCCATCGCATCCTTGAGTGGATAACGCTGGCCCGGCTCAATCAATTTTTTAGCTTCTTCGTATTTTTTACCTCTGGACATTGTATACCTCGTCTTATTTACTTCACGACCTCGATTCCCATTGATCTTGCCGTGCCCTCAATAATGCGGATAGCATTGTTTATATCGACCGCATTGAGGTCGTTGAACTTCAACTCCGCGATGTCCCTCACCTGTTTCGCGGTCACCGACGCCACTTTGTCCCTCTTGGGGTTGCTTGAGCCCTTGGCGATCTTGGCGGCCTGTTTCAGGAGCACCGAGGCAGGCGGGGTCTTTGTGACAAACGTAAACGAGCGGTCGGCGTAAACCGTTATGATAACGGGGACCACCATCCCCTCCTGGCTCTGCGTCATGGCGTTGTATGCCTTGCAGAATTCCATGATATTGACTCCGTGCTGGCCGAGGGCGGGGCCGACCGGCGGGGAGGGGGTTGCCTTGCCTGCCGTAATCTGTAATTTGATGTTCGCGATTACTTTCTTTGCCATTTTGCTTCACCTGAAATTTATTGACCCGCTGCCCGCGGGGTTTTAGCTATGAACCACCTGGATGAAATCGAGCTCAACCGGGGTTGACCTGCCGAATATGCTGACTATTACACGCAGCTTGCCTTTTTCCGGCTTGACCTCATCGATTACCCCGTCAAAATTGGTGAACGGGCCGTCGATGATGCGGACATGGTCGCCGTTTTCAAACTTGAACTTGGGTTTCGGCTTCAGCGTCCCCTCGTCAATGCGAGTCCTGAGGGCTTCCACCTCGGCATCGGAAATGGGGGAAGGCTTGTCCTTGCTCCCGATGAATCCGGTCACCTTGGGGGTGTTTTTCACTATATGCCATGTCTCGTCGTTCATCTCCATGCGGACCAGGATGTAACCCGGGAAGAACTTCCTCTTGGAGGTCTTTTTCTCGCCCTTCACGAGTTCGACAATGTCCTCTTCGGGTATGAGGACTTCGCCGAAATAATCCTGCATCCCGGACGTCTCGATCCTCTCCTGAAGGGAGCGCTTTACCTTCCCCTCAAAACCCGAATACGTATGAACCACATACCACTTTAGAGCCATTTTTTATCCCAGAATCAGCCTTATGATCCTCGTAAGGCCGAAGTCGACAACCCCGAGGAAAATGGAGACAATCACGACAACAACGATAACGACTGACGTGGAGGCCATCGCCCCTTTGAAAGAAGGCCACGTCACTTTCCTGAGTTCGACACGGACTTCCCTGAGGAACTGTTTTATCTTTGCCGCAAGTTCTTTTACTTTGTCCATTTTTACCCTGCAAAATAATGGCAGGCCAGGAGGGATTCGAACCCCCAGCATCCGGATTTGGAGTCCGGCGCTCTATCCGTTAGAGCTACTGGCCTGTTCCTTATTATTTAGTCTCCCGGTGGATTGTATGCGAGCGGCAGAATTTGCAGTACTTCTTCAATTCCAGCCTTTCCTGCATGGTCCTCTTGTTTTTGGTGGTGGAGTAGTTCCTCTGCTTGCAACCGGTACACGCCAAAGTAATGATATTTCTCATAAGACCTGCTTTCAATGGAGCCCACGACCAGGATTGAACTGGTGACCTCATCCTTACCAAGGATGTGCTCTACCGACTGAGCTACGTGGGCCTGTTACCCCTATAATTTTTCACCGGATTCCCCCGGCGTTGATACCCGCTCTTTAAAATTTGGAGCGGGAAACGGGATTCGAACCCGCGACCCTCAGCTTGGAAGGCTGACGCTCTAGCCCCTGAGCTACTCCCGCTCACTTTTTTATGGTGGAGGGGGGAGGATTTGAACCTCCGTAGGCTGCGCCGGCAGATTTACAGTCTGCTCCCTTTGGCCACTCGGGTACCCCTCCATTGAGCTGACAATGGAGCTGGCGATGGGACTCGAACCCGCAACCGGCTGATTACAAATCAGCTGCTCTACCTGTTGAGCTACGCCAGCAAACTCCCGTAAAATCGCATATATATCCCCCGAGATGAATAAAGCTACTCACCTTCGAGGGAAAATCGAAATTGGGAGTTTAGGGGGAAAAGTCACTTATGTCAAGAATTATTTGCTGATTTTACGAGCAGCTTTCTCCAAAAACATCTGCCGAAAAAATATAGACTTTTGTGCCTTTTTCTTTCCACGCCCCGGGCGGCAGGCCCGCCTTCCTGCAAGTCTCTTCCAGGAACCTGATCCGGTCCCAGCCCCACTCGGTGGCAACCTGGGGCAGGAGCAGGCCGCAGCAGCTGCCCCTTTCGACAATCAATCCATGCACCCCTATGGTTATTTCCCCGGTATTGCTGATCGGCTTAAGGGGTGTAAGTACGGAAATTTCAATATCAAGGTCTTTAAGCTCGTCCGCCCCCACCGGCGGGAATCTCGGGTCGCTGAAAGCGGCGGCATTCGCCATTTCCTCTATGGTTGTCACGAGAGGCTTTCTCCCCTCAATGCAGCCTATGCAGCCCCTGAGCCTTCCTTTTTTGTGAAGGGACACGAAAGCGCCCCTTATCTCTTTGAGAATCGAGGATTGCAGGTCGCCCTCACCCGACATGCCCTTTCCAAGCAATTTTTTTTCCAGGGTAGCCCGCGCCAGCTTCAGGAGGCTCTCCTTTTCCTCGTCGGAAAGCCCGGAAGCGGTTCCCACCAGCCCTTTTTTTTCCATTTGGATCAACCCTTCATAAAAGCAGCTGATAAATATCCCACCACCTGCGCACGGTCCCCGGTCACATCGCCGGAATTGGCGTATTTAAGGATGGCGCTCTTGCCGGCCTTGAGCCCCCTCGCCGCCATTATGGCAGCCACTATGGGCCCTCCCCCGCACGCCTCGGCCCGGCCGGACTCCAGGTCGGAGAGGAGCCCGTCCGCATCCATGGCTTCGACCCTGTCCACGACGCCCCTGTCAATGGCCACCGCAGAATTGTAAGAGCGGTAATGCGACAGGTCCGAACTGGCAATCAGGATCGTTTTCTCGTCCATGAGGGGTATAATGGCCTTCGCCAGGGCTTCACAAGTCCTCCTGCCCTGATCACCCATGAGGACGGGCACGAACTTGAAGGCCCCGAGGACGACCTGCAGAAAGGGCAGCTGTATTTCTATCGAGTGCTCCTGGGCATGGGCACCGGGGCTTGTCCCGATGGACGGGTCTTTCCCCGCTATCTTGCCGGAGAGGTCACTGTCCGTCTCGACAATGCCCAGGGGGGTTTCAAAGCCTCCCTCCCCGTAGAGGGCTGCCCCCCGGAAAGGGACCCTGTGGCTTGGCCCCAGCACTATGGCCTTCTCGATCCCCAGCCCCCGGAGAAGCTTGTAGCCGAAAGCCGCGACCTGCCCGGAATATACATAACCGGCGTGGGGAGATACCAGCGCGACAATCCCGTCGAGCTGCGGGGTTTCCGCCCTGTCAATGTACCTTTCAATTTCCCCCCTGAGCGTCCTGGGGTTGCCGGGATACCATGTCCCCGCGATGATCGATTTGCGGATCTTCATAGCCCTCATTCAAATCTCCCGGGCTGAAAAAGTCAATAAAAAAGAGCCCCTCGAACGAGCCGGACCGGGCGTTTCCCATTCTCCGGGCGACCCCTGATGTTTCAATCCCCGCCCCCTTTCAATTTCCTTTCCAGCCGCCCTGGTCGGGAGGGACAGGGGGCAGTCCACACCGGAACCCGGGAGGGATCGGAGAGATACATATTGCAACCCAGTCCACTCAAATATCATTTGACTAAACACCTCCTGCAGATTATCATTCGCCGGTTAAATCACTATGAGTCCGCCATGTTGAGAGCAAGGCGGAACTAATTAAACTCGGAGGTCCATAATGGGAATCCGCATCGGCATAAACGGCTTTGGCCGCGTTGGAAGGTATTTAATACGGACTTGCATAGGCAGCGATGACCTCGATATCGTCGCGGTCAACTCCCGGGCAAAATCAGACGTACTGGCTCACCTCCTGAAATATGATTCCGTGCACGGCAAAATCCAGGCGGAAGTGGCATGTGAAGGCGACTGCATCATCGTAAACGGGAAGAAAATCAAAATAACCAATGCAACGAACCTCGATCAGATCCCCTGGAAAGACCTGGGGGTGGATATAGTGATGGAGGCAACGGGCAAGTTCCGCAAAAGGGACCAGGTTGCCCAGCACCTGGCCGCCGGCGCGAAAAAAGTGATTATAGCGGCCCCGGGCAAAGGCGTGGACGCAACCTTCTGCATGGGCGTCAACGAGAAAGATTACGACCCCGCGAAGCACCACATAATCTCCAATGCATCATGCACGACGAACTGCCTGGCCCCTGTCGTGAAAGTCCTCCATGAAAATTTCACGATCAAGAGAGGCCTGATGACGACGGTGCACTCTTACACCATGGACCAGAGGCTGCTTGACGGCTCCCACAGCGATTTGAGACGGGCCAGGGCCGCCGCGATGTCCATCGTCCCGACTTCGACGGGGGCAGCCAGGGCGGTCACCGAAGTCATCCCGGAACTCAAGGGAAAACTGGACGGCCTGGCGCTGCGGGTCCCCACGCCAAACGTGTCCCTGGTCGATTTTGTGGCCGAACTGGGCCGCAACGTGACAGTCGAGGAAGTTAACAATGCAATAAAGCAGGCCGCCCAAAAGGACCTGAAGGGCATATTGCAATATTGCGAGGAAGAGCTTGTGTCCGTGGACTTCACCAGCAGCCCGTACTCGGCCATTTTCGACGCGCCCCTCACGAAGGTCCTGGACGGCAATTTCATCAAGGTATTCGCGTGGTATGACAACGAAAGCGGGTATGCGTGCCGGATGAGGGACCTGGCGGTATACATCGGTAAAAAGTTGGGGGCCTGATATGCCGCGGGCATTGATCGCGGCCAACTGGAAAATGAACAAGACCGTGGCGGAAACGGTGGGTTTTGTTCGCGCCCTGAAGACGCACCTTCCGGCTCCCGCGGACCGCGAGGTGGTCCTT
>Ga0115028_10000137_pt1 | contig 10461 bp, 6 predicted proteins | sample Plant_0915_D1_FD_83894 | JGI IMG/M metagenome (GOLD analysis project Ga0115028, IMG submission 83894) | Wetland microbial communities from Old Woman Creek Reserve in Ohio, USA - Plant_0915_D1 | ecosystem: Environmental > Aquatic > Freshwater > Wetlands > Sediment ... | reverse complement strand
CTTTTTGACCACCGCTTCGGCATTGATTCGCTTCGCTTCCAAGGTCTTTTTCAGTTGATCAGCCACGGAGGATGAAGACAGCATAGCCTCTTGAGCGCGGAAGATATCTGCCGATTCCTTGCCCAATTTGCCTTCAATCTGATTTGCATCGATCGTCAAGCTCTGCTGTACGTCGCCGATGGCCTTCTCAATTCTGGCCTGCTCTTCATGGACCTGGGCACCGTCTATTTCATAGAGTTCAGCGCTTTGCTGAAGTATGTCTCTGTATACGAATGCCTTCCCTTTAGCCAGACCCGGTGAGACTCCCTTCCCAACCAGCGCAAGCATCTTGTCGTTTCGTGAGTCGGTGTTCATCAGTCGAATCCGTTGGGTGACCTAACACGCCCTAAGCCGGTGTGCGATAGCACGGTCGGCTCGAGCACTTTGTGTGTGCCCGGCATGAGCCTGACCTGATAGTTGTGGTGTAGTTCGGGAACACCACCACGGCCTGCGCGCCGACGGCAAGCCCTCGGACGAGTCGGTCATGCGTGTGCCATGCTGGCGCATGGGGGGAGTGAATGATTGTGTTGTCAAGAGGGTCACCCTTCAAGGGCGGTGATGGTTCAGACTCAAGGGGTTTCCTACCTCACCGGATTGCCAAACCAGCGGTTGCGGAACCCCTTGCTCCATCTCCTGTCAATGCGTAAGTCCTAGTCACGTTGGGTGCGAAAGTCCCTCTCCCCCTCCTGCACGGTCTAAAAGACCGCTTTACAGGGGTTTGAGCCCAGTACCGTCAATCCCGCTCAGGTTTTTTCAACCGTGATCTCGACGCGCCGGTTCTGCTGTCGGCCTTTCGGGTTGTCGCTACCGTCAGGGTTCGCATTCGGCGCCACCGGCTTCGTCTCACCCAAGCCGCGGGTGGTGATGATCGCTTCGGCAATGCCTTTCTTTGTCACCAGCCAGTCTTTCACCGCCTCCGCGCGCCGTTTGGAAAGCTCGAGGTTTCGGTTCGGTGAACCCTTGGAATCGGTGTATCCTTCGATGAGCACCTTACCCTCGGGGAACTGGGCGATCACGGTCCCCACCTTATCGAGAGTCTGCGTCGCCTCGGGCTTGATCTCGGCTTTGTCGAAGTCGAACAGGACGTCGCCTTCGAGTTGCATAGTGATCCCCTTGTCAGTTTCCTTGAGCTGAAGTTCCTGGCGAGCGGTGTTCTCCATCTGCTGGCGTTGCAGTTCCAACTGCTTCTTCTCCAGCTCGAGCTGCTTCTTCTCCAGCTCGTGCTGCTGTTTCTCCAGGTCGAGTTGTTTCCGTTCCGTCTCCAGCGCGCTCTGGGTTTCCTGCGTGGGCGCAGCCGCGAAGCAGGCCCCTGCTAGCAGTAACGCACTGATCGATAATCCGGCAAACGGGCGAAATCGGGATGGGTTCATCATGGCTAACTCCTCGGTTGTGCGGAGAATGGGCGGGTTCCTGGAAGCCATCACGGCCTACCGGACCCTCAATCTCTCTGGCTGATCTTGTCGGAATCGGCCCACGGATCGGGCTTGACCTCGATCTTGACCCGGGCGATGCCATCCTCCTGCATATCCAGCTTTTTCGCGGCGGCGCGAGAGAGATCAATCGAGCGATTCTTCACATACGGCCCGCGGTCATTGATCTTGACCTCGACTTTCTTGCCGTTCTCGAGGTTAGTCACCTCGGCCTGGGTTCCCAGCGGCAAACGTCGATGGGCGGCGGTCAGCTTGTTCTGGTTAAAGGTCTCGCCATTGGCGGTCTTGTTGCCCTGAAAGCCCGGCCCGTACCAGGACGCCTTGCCGATCTCCCGGTAGACCGGTCTGGTGGCAGGGACGCTCGTCTTAGCCTGGGGTGGCGGTAGGTCTTGCTCTTTCAACCGTTCCATCCCGCAACCCGACAGAGCCAAGATGCCTAGGAAGGCGACTCGCCGCAACCCAGCGGAAAAACGGCCTACAGACGTGGCGGTGCTCGGTGCTTTCATCACTCAGCCTCCCCTGATCCTGGAAAATCAAGTCAGGACTTGCCCACGACCTCCTGGCGGAGCGAGGCGAAGAACCGGCGGCTAGCGGGAAGCCGCCGCCGGTTTGCCGTTTTGATCAGTACGGCGAGGCGTTGGGTGCCTGCTGATTTTGTTGCCGCATTGGCTGCCGCTGGGCGTGTTCCGCTTGCCATTCGGCTTCCAGGGCTTCCCGGGTTTTGAAGGAAGGCGCCGTCTCCAACGGGCCCTGGGTCAGGCGATGCGGACGATCCCTTTGGAAGGGGGGCGCCTGCTAATCGAGCTTCGAAGGCTCAAAGTAAGGCGCCACTTCCAGTTGCTCCTTGCTCATGGCAAGGTAGAGGATCGGTTGATGGCCCTCACCCTTAATCAGGTCGATTTGCTCCCACGGGACGGCAACCAGTTTGTCGCCAACGCCGAAGACACCGCCCACGGACAGCACCACACCCACGACCTTGCCGTTTTTCTCTTCCACCAGGAGATCATCGACTTTTCCCACGTCGCTACCTTCATGAACCGCCTTCGCGCCGATCAACTCCCTGGTGCGAATCTGGTTGGCGGCCTGCTGGGAAATTGTCCCGGCCACCCCCGGCGCTGGCGTCGGTTCTGGTTTAGTGGCAGATGGCATGGGAACTGTTTCCGGCGCCGCCGGGTTGGACCGTTGATAATCACCGCCCTGTTGGGCAAACGCCAGGCCGGTGGACAACCCCAATGCCACAAGTATCAAACCTATTTTCTTCGACATGATCTGGACCTCTCTTGAAAGTACCTGCTGATCCGCTCGCGGCGGTCCTGCCCGTACCCGGGCCACGAACTGCGTTGGGCGGAATCGCTTCACCCGGAGAATCGGGCGTACCTTAAGAGGTCACGTTTCGTGCCAGCGGACGGCTTTTAAAAAAGCCTTTATGAACAGTTTATTAAAAAAATACCGACCAATGATGAGGTTGTATCTTGCAAGGCGTTTGTTCTAGGCTCTTGCAAGGTGCAAGCGTTTCGAGGCCCCGTGATGACTGTCGCCGACACCCCCCGTCACCGGGGACGCATCCTGATCGTGGACGATGAGACCAACCTCGTCAAAACCTTTCGCTATTGCCTGGAGGACGCCGGCTACGGGGTGAGCAGCGCGCGCAACACCGCCGAAGCCACGGCCCTGGTCCAGCAGGGGGTCTTCGATCTGTGCTTTCTCGATCTCCGGCTGGGCAACGAATCCGGCCTGGAACTCCTCTCGCTCCTGCGCGACCTGGCGCCGTGGATGAAGATCGTGATGATCACCGCCTACTCATCCATCGAGAGCGCGGTGGAGGCGATCCAGCGCGGCGCGGCCGATTACCTGGCCAAACCCTGCACGCCCGAGCAGCTTCGTCTCGCCGCGCGCAAGCAGATCGAGGCGAGCCGCCTGGAGGCCCGGCTGGCGGAATTGGAGGCGCGGCTCAAGGATCCGTTGCGCGGCGTGGATCTCGCCAGCGCCAGCCCGACCATGCGCCAGGTGCTGGAGACGGCCCGCAGCGTGGCCGACACCGACGCCACCGTCTTGATCCAAGGGGAATCCGGCACCGGCAAGGGCGCCATCGCCCGCGCCATTCATGGCTGGAGCCCGCGGGCGGAACGCGGGTTCGTGACCGTCCATTGCCCGTCGCTGTCGGCCGAACTTCTGGAAAGCGAGCTGTTCGGCCACAAAAAAGGCGCGTTTACCGGCGCCGTGGAGACCACGCCGGGCAAAGTCAACCAGGCGGACGGCGGCACGCTGTTTCTGGACGAGATCGGGGATTTCCCGCGCGCCTTGCAACCCAAGCTGCTGCGCTTCGCCCAGGATCGCGAGTACGAGCGGGTCGGCGATCCGATCACCCGGCAGGCCGACGTGCGACTGATCGCGGCGACCAACCAGGACTTGAACGCCATGGTCGCGGCGGGGACATTTCGGGAAGATTTGCTGTACCGGCTCAACGTGATCGCGCTCGACCTGCCGCCCCTGCGAGAACGGCCGGAAGACATCGTCGATCTGGCCGAACGGTTTCTGGTGCGCTTGGCCCGCGACTACCGACGGCCGGCGCGCGGGTTCGACGACGACGCCTGCGCCGCGTTGCGCGCTTACCCCTGGCCAGGCAACGTGCGCGAACTGCGCAACGTGGTGGAACGCGCGGTGATCCTCGGCCGCTCCGAACGCCTCAGCCGGCGCGACCTGAACCCGATCATGCACGACGCCGCCCGCGCGGGGCTGCCGCGCGTCGGCGACGCGGTCACCCTGGAAGCGCTGGAGCGGGCTCATATCGCGGCGGTGCTGGCGGCCAGCCCGACGCTGGACGGCGCGGCGGGAACGCTGGGCATCGATCCGTCGACGCTGTGGCGCAAACGCAAGCAGTACGGCATTTGAGCCATGAGCCTGCGCCGATACCTGCTCGTCGGCTATGGGGTCGTACTGACCATCGTGCTCGTCGGTTTTTCCATCATCGTGGCGGGAGTCATCGTGCTCGGCGGCACGCCCGAGCGGATCGTCGACCAGCACTATGCGTCGATCCTGGCGGCCGATCGCATGAGCCAGGCCGTGCAGGCCCAGCAGAATGCCATCCTGCGCACGCTGCTCGACGTCAATTACGACGCCGCCGCTGATTTGAAGCAGGCGGATCAGGAATTCGGCGCCTGGCTGGCGCGCGTTCGCGACAACCTTGCCCTAATGGAGGAAGGGGCAACCCTCGTCGAGATCGAAAAGCGCTACGCGCAATTGCAGGCTCTGATCGCCAACCGGGCGCGCTGGGCTCGCCCCTATCCCTGGGAGGCCAGTGTCGTGGATGCGTTTCAGAACGTCATCCAGACTTGCCAGCATCTGGCGGATATGAATTTCAACGCCATGGTCGAGGTCAGCCGCAACGCCCACGAGCGCGTTCGATTCACGGTCTGGACGGCGGCGGCGGTGGTCGCCGTCATCCTGCTGATCGGCGTGTGGGTATCGCTGAGTCTGGCGCGACGCTTGAGCGAACCGCTGGAACAAATGGTCGCGGGCGCCAGCCGGATCGCCGGCGGCGACTATCAGGTCGCCATCGAGGAAAACACGGTCGTCAGGGAAGCCACCCAACTGACCCGGCAATTCAATGCCATGGCCGCCGCCTTGCAGGAATTCCGCGCCATGGATCTGGAGCGGGTGTTGAACGAGCAGCGCCAGAGTGAAGCCGTGTTGCAGAGCATCGACGATGGTCTGGTCATCTTCGGGCACGATGCCCGTATCCAACGCCTCAATCCGGTGGCGGCCCGGCAGTTGGACTTGGCGCCCGACGCCTGCGTCGGTCGCCCGCTCGGCGAATTGCTGGCAAATCCCGCCATCGACGCCGCGATCCACCGGTGCCTGGATCTGGATGACGGCCTGGAGAACGCGGCGTGCGAACTGCGGGTCGGCAACCCCCACGACGAACAGCGTTACCTGGCCTATTCGATCCTGCCGATCAGCGACGAGCGCGTGGGCCGCCAGGGCGCCGTGATGGTGATCCGGGACATCACCGCACACCGGGCGTTCGAGCAACTGCGCACCGAGTTCGTCATGCGAGCCTCGCACGAACTGCGCACCCCGCTTACCAGCATCCGCATGGGGATCGGGATGTTGACCGAAAAGGCGCCGTTCGCCGCGGACTCGCGCGAAGGGGATTTGCTCGCCACGGTCGACGAGGAACTGAGCCGGCTGATGCGCCTGGTGAACGACCTGCTCGATTTATCCCGCTTGCAGGCCGGCCGGCCGGCGCTGGAACTGGCGCCCCACGAGGTGCGAGAACTGCTGGAGTCGGCGCGGCAGCGGTTCGAACTGAACGCGACCGACCAAGGCGTTCACCTGACGCTGGTCGGAGAAGAGGAAGCGCTGGCGTCCTGCATACAAATCGATCGGACTCGCTTCGATCGCGTCCTCGATAATCTGATCGGCAACGCACTACGGTATACCCCCGCCACTGGCCGCGTCGCCCTGCGGGCGCGTTGCAGCCCGCGCCGGGTGATGATCGACGTCGCGGATACCGGCTGCGGGATCGATTACGCCCACCAACACCGAGTGTTCGAACCCTTCGTGCAGGTAGCCGGACGCGGCGGCGGCGCGGGCCTGGGTCTGGCGATTTGCAAAGAGATCGTCCAGCAGCATGGCGGCCGCATCGGGTTACAGTCCATACCCGGCCAGGGCGCGACGTTTTCCATCGAACTGCCGAGGGTCTGGACCCGCTGAGCCGTGAGGGAAGGTCGCTTCCCCCGGAGATTTTTTCCCGAAGCGCTGGGCGGGTTCCGTGGGTTCTGAAAACTCTTCGGCGTTGGCGGGGTCTTCCTCTTTGCGAAGAGTCGATTAAAACGCTCAAGATTATGCCATGGTTCTGTTCCGGCCTCTTTACCTGGCACGGCTTTGCGCCGGGAAAATCCGACCAGCCTGCGTGATGGATTTCGGGTGCGCGGGCCGTTCGCGCCGGGCGAGGGCCATTCGCTTCAACCCCGGCAAGCTGCTGAGAACGGTCAGCCGTCGGCGGGGTGCTTGCCGTTCGCCACTCGCCACCGACCCAGGAGGCCTCGTTTGTATGAGTACGTTCGAACTGGGTTCCCGCTATCTCGGCGACCGCCAATGCGCCTTCACCCTGTGGGCGCCGTTGCTGAAGCAGGCGGCGGTGCATCTGGTCGCGCCCGAGGACCGGCTGATTCCCATGGTCCGGGATGAACGGGGGTACTGGCAGGCCACCGTCACCGGCATCGAACCTGGCGCGCGGTATTTCTACCAGGGGGACGGCGAGACCGACCGACCCGACCCGGCTTCGCACCACCAGCCGCAAGGCGTCCACGGACCCTCCCAAGTGGTGGATCACGCCTTCGCCTGGAGCGACGCCGGCTGGCAGCCGCCGCCGCTGGAACAGTGGGTGATGTACGAGCTGCACGTCGGGACGTTCACCGTCGAGGGCACCTTCGACGCCCTCCTTCCCCGCCTGCCGGAACTGCGCGAGCTGGGCGTCACCGCGCTGGAACTGCTGCCGGTCGCCCAATTCCCTGGCGAGCGCAACTGGGGTTACGACGGGGTCTATCCCTATGCCGCGCAGGCGTCCTACGGCGGGGTCGAGGGCCTGAAGCGACTGGTGGACGCCTGCCATCGCGCAGGGCTGGCGGTGATCCTGGACGTGGTCTACAACCACCTGGGTCCCGAGGGCAACTACCTGTGGGGACTGGGGACCTATTTCACCCACCAGTACCGCACCCCGTGGGGCGACGCCGTCAATTACGACGGTCCACACAGCCCCGGCGTGCGCGAATACGTGGTCAATAATGCCCGCTACTGGTTCGAGACCTGTCATTGCGACGCGCTGCGGCTGGATGCAGTCCATGCCATTTACGACTTCGGCGCTCGCCACATCCTGGCGGAACTGGCGGAAGCTGCCGCTGCTTGCGCGCGGCGGCTGGGCCGGCCCTGCACTCTCATCGCCGAAAGCGATCTCAACGATCCCCGCCTCGTGCGCCCGCCGGCCATCGGCGGTTACGGACTGGACGCCCAGTGGAGCGACGATTTCCATCATGCCCTGCACACGGTGCTGACCGGGGAGCGGCACGGCTACTACGAGGATTTCGGCACTCTCGAACAACTGGCGCAAGCCTACCGCCGACCCTTCGTCTACGCCTGGGATTATTCGACGCACCGCCAGCGCTTTCATGGCGACGATCCCAGCGATTGTCCGGCATCCCGCTTCGTGGTGTGCGGCCAGAATCACGATCAGGTCGGCAACCGGGCGCTGGGCGACCGATTCTCAACGCTGCTACCGTTCCCGGCGCTGAAACTGGCGGCGGCGGTGCTGCTGTCACCCTACCTGCCGTTGCTGTTCATGGGCGAGGAGTACGGCGAACCCCGGCCGTTTCGGTACTTTATCAGCCACGGCGACCCGGACCTGATCGAAGGGGTGCGCGCGGGCCGAAAAAAGGAATTCGCCGCGTTCCATGCCGAAGGCGAAGCGCCGGATCCGCAGTCCGAGGCAACGTTCGCCGGTTCCAAGTTGCAATGGGAACTCGGTCAAACCGGCCGGCATGGCCAGTTGCGCGCGTTCTACCGCGAACTGCTGCGACTGCGGCGCGAGTTACCGGCGCTTTCCCGATGCGACAACGCCAGCCTGACCGCGACCGTGATCGCGCCGACGGTGCTGGAATTGCGGCGCTGGCGCGATGCCTGCCGGCTGGCGATCTGGATGAATTTTGCCGCCGAACCGGTCACTGTGACTGTTCGACCTGGCGCTGGCGCGTGGCGCAAACCGCTCGACGCGGCTGATTCGATGTGGGGCGGCGAGGGTTCCAGCCTACCGGCGCAACTGGCCGATGGCGCTCTCCCAACCGCGCTCGCTCTCCCGCCTTACGCCGTGGCGGTCTACGCCGCCGGCGTCCCCGCCTGAACGCTCCAACGACGAGGACCCGATGCCATGACGCGCGTTCCCATTGCCACCTATCGCCTGCAGTTCACCCCGGATTTCGGTTTCGACGCCGCCATGGCCATCGCGCCCTATCTGGACGACTTGGGCGTGTCCGACCTTTACGCCTCGCCGATCCTGAGGCCCCACCACGGCAGCCAGCACGGTTACGACGTCGTGGATTCCCACCTCATCAATCCCGAACTGGGCGGCTTGGAGCGGTTCGAGATGCTGACCCAGGTGCTGAAAAAACACGGCCTCGGCTGGGTGCAGGACATCGTGCCCAACCACATGGCCTTCGACAGCCAGAATCGGGTGCTGGTGGACGTGTTGGAGAATGGCTCGGACTCGCCCTACCACGAATTTTTCGACATCAACTGGAACCATCTCTACGAAGGGATTCGTGGCCGGGTGCTGGCGCCCTTTCTCGGCAAATTCTACGGCGACTGCCTGGAAAGCGGTGAATTGCGGTTGCACTACAGCCCACAGGGGTTGGCCGTTCACTACTACGATTTCCGCTTTCCGATCCGCATCGAGTCGTACTACCGGGTGTTGACCTACGATTTGGGACGGCTGCGCGCCCGGCTCGACCGCGGCCATCCGCATTTCATCAAGCTGCTGGGCGTCCTCTACCTGCTCAAGTACATCCCGTCCGGCGAAGAGGGAAGGGAGCGTTATGACCAGATTGCCTTCCTCAAGCAAATGCTCTGGGAACTGTGGAACGACAGTCCCGAAGTGCATGAGTTTATCGAGGAAAACATTCGGATTTTCAATGGCGAGGCGGGCCAGCCCGAAAGTTTCGATCTGTTGGACCACCTGCTCAACGAGCAATTCTTCCGGCTGTCCTACTGGAAGGTGGGCAACGAGGAACTCAACTATCGGCGGTTTTTCACCATCAACGGCCTGATCGCGCTGCGCATTGAGGACGCCAGGGTCTTCGATTTCACCCACGAATTGATCCTGAAACTGGTGGCCGAGGAGAAAATCAACGGGCTGCGGATCGATCATATCGACGGCCTCTACGACCCGGCGCAGTATCTCCATCGCCTGCGCGAGCGGGCGCCCGATGTCTATCTGGTGGTGGAAAAGATTCTGGAGCACGGCGAAGCGTTGCCGGTGAGCTGGCCGTGCCAGGGCACCAGCGGCTACGACTTTCTCGGCATGGTCAACGCCCTGTTCTGCCAGTCGGCGACCGAGCGGGAATTCACCGCCCTCTATCAGGCCTTCGTCGGCGATTCCACCGCCTACGAGACCCTGGTCGACCGCAACAAGCGGTTGATCGTGGCCAAGCATCTGGCCGGCGACATCGATAATCTGGCGCATCTGCTCAAGCACCTCTCCGAACACTACCGCTACGCCAGCGACTTCACGCTCTATGGGCTGAAGGTGGCGCTGGTCGAGATCATGGTGTTGCTGCCGGTCTACCGCAGCTATATCGGTCGAACCGGCGCGAGCAAGGCGGATCGGGAGTGCATCCGCCAGGTACTCACCCAAGCCCACCTGAATGTTCCCAATTTCCGCAACGAACTGACGTTCATCGAACGCTTCCTGCGCCTGGAATTCGACGAGCACATGGCGATCGAGGACAAGGATCAGTGGCTGCACTTCGTCATGCGCTTGCAGCAGTTCACGGGGCCGCTGATGGCCAAGGGCGTGGAAGACACGGTGTTCTACGTCTACAACCGCCTGCTGTCGCTCAACGAGGTGGGGGCGAGTCCGGTGCAATTCGGCATCGACCTTGACGAATTCCACGCGTTCAATCAGCACCGGGTCGCCTGCTGGCCGCACGCCATGAACGCCAGCGCGACCCACGACACCAAGCGCGGCGAGGATGTGCGCGCCCGGCTGAACGTGTTGTCGGAACTGCCGGCCGAGTGGGAGCGGCATTTGCGACGGTGGAACGCGATCAACCTGGAGCACAAGGTGCGGGTCGGCGAGCGGCTGGCACCCGAGAACGACGATGAATACCTGCTGTATCAAACCCTGCTGGGCGCCTATCCGTTCGATCTGGCCGAGTACCCCGCCTTCATCGAACGGATCAAGACCTATCTGATCAAGGCGGTGCGCGAGGCGAAGGTT
>Ga0115028_10000136_pt1 | contig 10464 bp, 10 predicted proteins | sample Plant_0915_D1_FD_83894 | JGI IMG/M metagenome (GOLD analysis project Ga0115028, IMG submission 83894) | Wetland microbial communities from Old Woman Creek Reserve in Ohio, USA - Plant_0915_D1 | ecosystem: Environmental > Aquatic > Freshwater > Wetlands > Sediment ... | reverse complement strand
CTCGTTGACACCGCCGATAGGCTGCACCCGCCCGTGCTGGTTCACCGAACCGGTCACCGCGATTCCCTGGCGGACGGGGAGCTCGGCCAGCGCGGAGAGCAGCGCGTACAGCTCGGCGGAGGACGCGCTGTCTCCCTCGACGCCTCCGTAGGACTGCTCGAACACCAGGCTCGCCCGCAGGGACAGGGGCCGGTCGGGGGCGAAGCGGCCGCCGAAGAAGCCCGCCAGGATGAGGACGCCCTTCGAGTGGATCGGGCCGCCGAGCTCCACCTCGCGCTCGATGTCCACCACCTCGCCCCGTCCCAGTCGCACCCTGGCCGTGATCCGGCTGGGCCTGCCGAAGGACCACCCGCCGAGCTGGACCACGGACAGGCCGTTCACCTGGCCCACCTGTGCGCCCGCCGTGTCGACGAGCAGCGTTCCCTCGACGATGGCCTGGTGCGTGCGCCGCCGGATCCGGTCGCGTCGCCGGTCCGCCGCATCGAGCGCCGCCTGCACGTCGGCGGCTCTCGCCACCGGGTGGCCGGCGGCCGCGGCGGCGTGGTCGGTCTCCCGGACCAGGTCGGCGATGTCGCGAACCCGGGTGGTCACCTTCCCACCGTCGTCCGCCAGGCGGGCGGCGTGCTCGACGACCCGGGCCACCGCGTCCCGCTCGAACGATCGCAGCTTCTCGTCCCGGACGATGCCCGCCACCAGGCGGGCCAGGCGCATCTCCCCGCCATCGGCCCGGGGGGCCTGGTCCTCGAAATCCACCGCCACCTTGAAGAGCCCGGCGAACTCCGGATCGAGCTCGGTGAGGAGCAGGTGGAGCAGCCGATCGCCCACCAGGATCACCTTCAGGTCGAGCGGAATGGGATCGGGCTCGAGGGATCCGGCGCCCCCGAAGCCCATGAGCCGCTCGGGCGGATCGATCCGGATCTGCCCGGATCGCAGGGCCCGCTTGAGGTCGTCCCAGGCAAAGGGCTGCGCGAGGATGCGGCGGACGTCGAGGACCAGGTACCCGCCGTTGGCGCGGTGGAGCGCGCCCGCCCGCAGGAGCGTGAAGTCGGTCACCAGGGACCCGAAGTGGGCCCGGTGCTCGATCCGGCCCACGAGACCCGCGTGGGAGGGGAGGTCCTCGTACACCACCGGCGCTCCCGCGAGGCCGGTCCGGTCCACCAGCACGTTGACCGCGTACCGGCGTACGGCCGAGTCCTCGCCCAGTGCCTTCCGGATCTGCTGTCCGACGCCCTCCTCGTTGCCGCCGGAGCCGTCGAGGAACTCGTGGACGTTCTCCACGACGTCGCGCCCCACCGTGTCCAGGTAGGCGACCACCTGGGGCAGGTGCGCCCAGCGGCCCCGGAGCTCGTCCACCAGGTGACCCGCGACGCCCAAGGCCACCTCCCGGTTCATCGCCTTGACCTCCTCGCGGTGCCTCCGGTCCTGCGCCGGGAAGGTGCGTACGAGGTCGCCCAGCGCCTCCTGGATGGCCTGGAGCTCGACGGCGATCCGCTGCCGCTCCTCCTCCGGAAGCTTGTGGAATGCGTCGGGCTCGATCACCTCGCCGTCCTTCATCGGCGCCACGGCCAGCCCGAGCGGCGTCCGGACCAGGGCGACGCCACGGGCCTGGGCCTTCTTCGAGAGCTGCTCCAGCGCGCCCTCCCGCTCCTGCTCCAGCCGCTTGTGGAGGGCCTGGAGCCGGTTCCGGTACTCCTCGCTCTCGAACGCCGCCGGCACGGCCGCCTGCAACTCCTCGACGAGCGCGCTCATGTCCTGGCGAAGCCGGACGCCGGTGCCCGCCGGGAGCTCGAGATGGCGCGGCCGCTGGGGCTCCTCGAAGGAGTGGACGTAGCACCAGTCGGACGGGACCGGCGCCCGGGCAGCCTGGGCGGTCAGGACCTGCGACACCAGGCGGTGCTTGCCGACCCCCGGCGGCCCGAGCGCGTAGACGTGATAGCCCTCCGAGCGCATGGAGGCCCCGAAGGCCAGGGCCTCGGCGGCGCGGGCCTGCTCGAACGGGCCGTCGAGGGGTTCCAGGTCGGCCGTCGTCTCGAACGGAAGGCCCGACGGATCACATCGATGCCGCAGGCGATCCGGTGGGAGCGGGATGTTCGGCATGCGGACTCCTCACCTTTCCAGGCTCTCCACGACCGCTGCATCGTCCAGGTCCGACCAGTCCAGGTATGCGTCGGCGACGGCGAACGACCGCCCCGATCGCACGTTCGCGCAGTGGATCTCGTCGACGATCCCGGAGATCCGCCGGACGGCACTCTGGTGCCCGGTGGGAACGGCCACGATGACGCGTCCCGCTCCGGAGTCCCGGATGGCCTCGACGGCCGTCTCCATGGTGATTCCCGAGGCGAGCCCGTCATCCACGAGAACGGCGGTGCCACCGGGCGGCACGAGCGGGCCGCCGTTTCCGCGAAGGCCTTCCACCCTGCGCCGGACCTTGGCCCGGGCACGTTCCACGTCCAAGGCCTCCTCCGTCCGATCGATCCCGAGCGCGGTTCTCCTCCGCTCGTCGACGCGTACGCGCCCGTCGAAGGCCACCGCGCCGTACCCGATCTCGGTGTTCCAGGTCGGCGTGACCTTGCTCACCACGGCGAGGTCCAGCGGAAGCCGCAGGGCCTTCGCGACCGCCGCGGCCACGGGCACGCCGCCCGCGGGGATGGCGAGGATCCGGCTGTCGTCGGAGAGCCTGCCGACGAGCATGCCGGCCAGGACCTCGCCGGCGTGGCGCCGGTCCCGGAAGACCCGCTTGCGGTCCCGCATCTCGGCCAGCTCGTGAATCAAGCGATTCACGCCCCCTCTCGCCACAGGGTGGCACCTATCGGGACCGATTCCCTGCCTCTCCAGGGGCGACCCTCATCGGTAGGCCAGCCCCGGAACGTGTCCCTTGAGTCGCGTAGCCTGAACGTGGGCCTCCCCCTTTTCGCAGAGTGGGGTCTGATGGGGATTGCCGCCGGCGAAGGAGGGGGCGGTCGTCCGCAGCGACGTGACGACCGCGACCGGCGGGCAAGGGGTGGAGTCGTGCCTGGGCGGGGGGGCCATGGGCGACTACGAGTGCGTTGCGAACCTCGTGACTTTCGCGGTCCTGGTCTGGGGGGCACTGGCCGTGGACATGGCGCGCTGGCGAGCGAGCCGGGGGCGCCCACCGCCGGACCGCTACGCGCTGCCCGCTCCCGCGAACCGGAACGGGTGAGAACCGTTCGGGGCTACCGGCGGGCTTCCGTCCGGAACCAGTGCCGGTGAACGGCGCCGTCGACGGCGACGCCCCACCGGCCCCGGTCCTGCCAGACCTTCACCTCGTGCTGCCCCGCCCTGAAGACCGTCATCGTCCTCCCCCCGCCGCGTTCGTGCGCCGGGAGATAAGTCTACGGTCCGTACTGGGTGAAGCGCACCGCGATCGCCCAGATCGACATCGCGATCAGGACGAGGTAGGTCAGGGCCGCTCCCACCATGGAGAGCTTGTTCTTCCCCAGGAATCCGGCCGCGTGCAACGCGCGCCCCAGCAGCAGCGTGCCGCCGCAGAGGTGGAGGGTGAAGCGGGTTCCTGCGCCGGAAAGCTCCAGCACGAGCAGCAGCAGCAGGCCGAGCGGAACCCACTCGATGGCATTTCCGTGGGCTCTCAGCGGCCGGATCAGCTCCGCCGGCACGGGCGTCTCGATGCCCACGCCGTGGGCGCCGCGCAGCCTGCTGACGTTCATGCCGAGCAGCGTGATGAGGAGGGCGTTGAGTCCGCCGTAGAGCAGCGTGACGGGAACGGGAACGGACGTCATTGAGCCTCTGGGGGAACGGTGTCTAGGAAGCGAGAGCCTTCTCGAGCATGGCCTTGTGGCGGACATCCTGCTTCGCCAGCGCCGAGAAGAGCAGCTGCACGTCGATCTCGGCAGTCTGGGCCAGCACCTCGGCGTGGATGGAGCTGCAGTGGTGCTCGGCGTCCATCACGCGCCGGAGGAGATCCTCACGGGGAGCTCCCTCGAAGTCGTCGCTCAGCTCGGCGACCATGGCCAGCAACTCGGCGGACATGGCGTCGAGGTTCCTGGCGATGCGGGTAGCCGTGTCCTTTGCCCAGGTCCCGGCGTCCTGGGTCCTGGCCAGGAGCCGGATGCGGTGGGCGTGCTGCTCCTCCTCCTCGGCGAGGGTCCGGAACATCTCCGTCCTGGCCGGGTCGCCGGCGTAGCGCTCGGCGAGGCCGACGTAGATGTCCCGCATGAGGTGCTCGACCTGCACCGCTGCCTCGAAGCATTCTTCCGTGGTCATGGCCACCCCGTTCAGGTGGCGGGAGCATACCAAGTCACCTCGGGCTTCTTGCCGCACGATCGGGGGACTCCCCGTCAGGGCTGCCGCGCCGCGTCTAGCCTTGCTGTCAGACCCGGCGCTAGGCTTGCCCGATGGCCCCCGAACCGACGACCTGCGCAGGCTCCTGGCGCCCGGTTCCGCATCTCGAACCCGGCGACGGAATCGTCTGCGTCTTCTGCAAGCGGCAGGTCTACCTGAGACCGCCCCCGCTCGACCTGAGCACCGGCCCGTGGCCCGGGGAACTGCATCCCCGGATCGAGCCCCACACCGTGGACGCGAAGACCGTCAGCGCCCCGGTGGAGGTTCCCTGGTCCGAGGGGTAGGCCGATACCGGGAGATCGCATGCTAGGGTGCCTCCTCCCCGAACCCGGAAGAGGACGCATGTCCAGCATCGATCTCATCGGAGGCGAGAAGGGCGGCGTCGGCAAGTCCGTCGTCGCCCGCCTGGTCGCCCAGCACTTCATCAACCAGGGACAGCCCTTCGTCGGCTTCGACTCCGACCGCTCCCACGGCGCCCTGCTGCGCTTCTACGCCGGCTTCGCCTCTCCCGTGGTCGTCGACCGCACCGAGAGCCTCGATCGCATCGCCGAGGCGGCGGCGGACGGGCCCGACCGGCGCGTGCTGGTCGACCTGGCCGCCCAGACGCAGGAGCCGCTGGTTCGCTGGCTCGACGAGTCGGCCTTCCTGGACCTCGCCGCCGAGCTCGGCATCGAGGTCCGCTACTGGCACGTCATGGACTCCGGCCGCGACTCGGTCGACCTGCTCCGGACGCTGCTCGACCGGTTCGGTGACCGGCTGCGCTACGTGCTGGTGCTGAACGAGCTCCGGGGGGACGACTTCTCCACCCTCGACCGTTCCGGCGAGCGGGAGCGGGCGCTCGCGCTCGGCGCCCGCGTCGTGCGGCTGCGGCGGCTCCAGGACGCGGCGATGCGCAAGATCGACGCCGGGAGCGCCAGCTTCTGGGCGGCGGCGAACGGGACCAGCAAGGATTCCAGCGGACTCGGGCTCATGGAGCGGCAGCGCGTGCGCGCCTGGCTCAAGCACGCCTACGCGGAGCTGGACGCCGCGCTCACGCCACCGGCGCCGTGACCGGGGCCTGAGCGGCCACCACGGCGAAGGGAACGACGCGGCCTCGCAGGAAGGCGACCACCTCGGCGTCGGTCCGCGCGGGCGCGCCGGGGAGACGCACGAAGGCCCTGGCCAGGCGCGGCCAGTTCCCGGTCATCAGCAGGAACCAGACCTGGAAGAAGTCGACTCCCTCGAAGACCACGGCGTCGTTCCGGACGTACTCGGCGAGGTTGCGCTCGAACTCGGCCGGGTGCTCCGTCCAGTGGCAGCGGGGGACGACGTGGTGCACGGCGTGGTAGCCGTCGTTGAAGCAGCGCCGGTTGTAGCGGGTACCCACGCAGGTGATGCTGGCGCGCAGCGGGTTCTCGGGCTGCTCGGCGCAGAGGAAGGCGTGCTGGGCCCAGTTGCCGGCCATCATCATGGTGCGCATGACGAGGAGCGGCAGGAGGAAGACCACGAAGGTCGCCGCCGGATTCACGAAGAGCAACACGACCACCGACGTCCAGTAGATCCCCTCCCCCAGCACGATGCGTCGCAGCAGCTTGCGCTTGCCGCGCCGGGAGAAGTACCGGGTGAGATCCACCACGCCCACGGTCATGAACCGGCCCCAGTACTGGAGCCAGTCCCCCAGGCGGTCGCGCCGGAAGCGCATGGTGGAGCTGAGGTCATCGGGGAGATTCTCCTCCACGTGATGCATGCCCATGTGATGGGCGAAGTAGGTCTCCGGGGTCTGGCCCAGGAACGGGGAGAGCACCCAGGGGATGATCTGGTTCGCCATCGCGTGGCGGGGCTTGAAGAGCTGCCGGTGCGACGTGCAGTGGAGCATCAGGGTGAAGCGGTCCACCAGCCCGGCGAAGAGCGCCACCCCGTAGACCGGGACGAGCCACCAGAAGTACGGCCCGGAGAAGTAGAGCCCGACCCCGGCGACCGCCAGCAGCCCGCACTGCATCATGAGGGCGACCATGACCACGTCGCGTGGGTCGTTGAGCAGCGGGGCCGCCCAGCGGGCGTACCAGGGGCTTGAAGCCACGCGAGGGTCGGGAATGGACACGGAAAGGATCGCTTATCCCGGACCCGACCCGGGCGCCCGGGATTCCGGCGCCGTCAATCGGTGGCGCGCGCGAACTCCACGCGCGCCTGCTTCTCGCCCTTCTGCTTCGGGGGTGCGTAGACGTCGTCCGTCGACGAGAAGACGCGCGTCGCCTCCACCGTCCCCTGGACGACGAGGAAGTCCCGGACGGCGGTGGCCCGACCCTCGGCGAGCTGCTTCATGCGCGCGTCCCCGTCGAGCGGCGGGGCGGCGATCGTCGCGGCCGGGACCTTCGCGGTGGCGGCCTTCCTGGCCGCGTCCGTCTCCGCCAGCGCCCGCTCCCGGCAGGCCTTCCCGTCCACGTCCCGGTCCACGAAACCGACCGCGGTGATCCGCATGGCGGGCCGCTCCTGGAGCGCCCCGGCCAGCTTCCGGAGCCGCCCCTGGGCGTCGGTGTCGAGCTCCGACGAGCACGCGGCGAAGGTGATGTTCCGGAGCGGGGAACCGGGCGGCAGGATCACGTCCTTCACGACCTGGCCGACGATGGTTCCCGAGATGTCGTCGTCGTCGGTCTTCGCCTGGACCGGGAGGTCGAGGACGATGTCCCCGTTCCTGTCGCGCAGGATGTCCGCCAGCAGGCGGACGGGAAGGATGGTGGCCTTGTCGCTCTTCACGGCCTTCCCGAAGGTCAGCTGGTCCACGCGGATCCGGTTCTCCGCCGCGAGGCTGCCCTGCTCGACCCGCGCGTGGGACTTCACGGTGAGCGCGCCCCGGTCGATCTCCAGGCCGAGGTAGGTGCCGGCGTACGGCGTGGCGATCGACAGGTCGAGCCCCTCCAGGACGAGGTCGAGATCGGCGTAGGCGGGCTTCTTCATCGGCGCCGCCTTGCCGAAGATCCGGAGGGGAGCGCCCTTCGGGAGGGTCAGCTGCGCGCGAACGTCGGCGAACTTGCCCGGCTCCGTCGAAATGCCCGCCACCCGCACGGAGATGTCCTGGAGGGTGGCGTGGAACTCCCCGGGAACGCCCTTGTCGGTGAAGCTCACGGCCCCGTCGCTCACCACGAACTCGTCCACCCGGATGGACTTGAAGCCCTCGTCGCGCTGCCCCCCCGCGGGCGCCCGCTCCGGGTCGCCCTCGGGCGGAGGCTTCGGCATCTCCGGCACGTTGAGCCTCCCGTCCGCCCCCTTGACGAGGTCGGCGCGCAGGCCGGAGAGCCCGATCCTGGAAACGGCCAGCCTCATCGGGTCGAGCGTCCCCTTGATGCCGTCGATGGAGAGCCTCTCCCACGCGACGAGCTTCCCCTTCCGCCGATCGACGAGCTTCAGCGATCGGACCGCGGCCGAGCCCCCGTAGGTACCGTCGAGCCTGTCCGCCCGCGTCGCGACTCCCAGGACGAGCGTGAGATCCAGTCGCCCGTCGGCGACCGAGACGTCGACCCCCTCCGGGACGTAGGCGGCGACCGCGATGAGGGGAAATCCCTTCAGCTCCAGCTGGGCGTCGGCAGCGAGCGGGGTCGGGACGACCGTCCCCCGGGCCTTGAGGGTCGCATCCTTCTCCAGGCGGGCCGCGAAGGAGAAGGCGATCGGGCCGGCCAGGGGCCCTTCGACGTTCTCGGCCTGGAAGGTGGCTCCGGAGATGGTGAAGTCGGGCAGTTCCTTCCGCGTCCCGTCGGTGAAGGCGACGTCGAGGCCCTTTCCGTGGACCTTCTTCAACGCGTACTGGATCGGCTCGCCCGATGCCGGCTTCTCGCGCGGCAGCTTGGCCTGCAGGTGCTCCAGGAGCGGCATCGGCGAGAACACGCCCTTTCGGTCCCGGGAGATGCGAACCTTGCCGTCCGCGAGGAGGACCTCGTCGACCTGAAGCCGGTTCTCCTTCGCGGAGAACCGGGCTCCACGGACCGACAGCAGGCCCAGCGTCATGCCGTCGCTCCGCCCGAACGGGACGGTGAACTGCTTCACCTCCAGCACTCCGTCCTCGAGGAGGAGTCCCTGGCTCCCTCCCGAGGTGACCCGAGAGCGAACGGAGACGCCGGACACATCCATCCGGATGGGGCCCTTCTGCTCGGAGACCTTGATGTCGGTGACGACGATGGCGCCGTCCCACCCGACCTGGCCCCCCGCCTCGGCGGTGATCCGGTAGCTGGCGGTGCCCTGGATGGCCAACCTCCCGGAGTCCACCTTCACGGGGATCTCTGCCGGAAGGTAGGAGAGGTACACGGGGAGCGAAAGGTCCTTCAGGTCCACCTGCGCGGAGACCTCGGGGGCCTTCGGCAGGCCGCGCACCCGGGTCTCGATGACGAGCGGTGCTCCGTCGATCACCGCGCTGAACCTCGGATTCCCGTACTCGGCGGCCCTTGCCGGCACGGTGGTCAGGAACGGCACCCTCAGCTCCGCGTTCCGCACCGTGTGGCGCTCCTCCTTCGAGAGCGCCTTGTCGGTGAAGTCGATCGTGCCCCCGGTGATGGCGACGTCCTCCAGGGACAGCGCGGGCACCGGCATCGTGAGGTACTGGACGAGGTCGGAGAAGTTGTACGTGTTCGGACCGGTCCGGACGAGGTTGAAATGGGGCTGCTCCAGGCGGACCTGGGAGATCAACGGGGCGCCGCGCAGCAGCGAAGCCGGGCTCACCGACGCCCTCCCGCCCTTGAACGAGGCGAACGTTCCCTGGCCTCCGACCTCGGAGAGGGCCACGTCCCGGATCTCGATGTTCCAGGTGAACGGGTGGATGGAGAGCGCGCCGATGGCGAGCTTCCTCCCCGTCGCGGCCTCCATTCCCTTCGCAGCCTGGGTCCGGACGATTCCGGGAACGACGAAGGCGACGAGCGCGGCCAGGACGAGGGCGAGTGCGACGGCGGCGACCACCGCACGGCCCAGCCACTTCCACGGGATCGATCTCGATGAGCTCCCCGACATGGCGGAATCCTACATCCTCGGGCCGCCTGCCTCGTGGGATCACGTGGGTCCCACGCGGGGACCTCCCGCCCTGGTCCCTCGGTGCGCGATCAGGCGACCCTGGGAACCAGCCCCTCGGCCCGCTCGAGCAGGGTACGAAGCTCGATGGTCGGCTCGCGAGAGCGGTCGCCCCGCTTCTCGGCGCGACGGACCTTGCTGACGGCCTGGGCGAAATCGGCGTCGGAGAGCCCCCGCTCGACCAGGATGGCGTCGAGGCGGCGGATGCGTCCCTTGAACTCGCGGAACTCGTCGTTCATCGCTTCCTCCGGGACTTCGCCTGGGCTTCCTTGGTGACCTTCTTGGAATCGCCGTCCGTTGCCTTCGTGCGCTTGGCCGCCGCTGCCGGGCGTCGCGCGCCCGTCGCGTGAAGGAAGACCTCGACGTCGACGAGGTCCTTCGCGCCGCTGGGCTGGAGCTTCTCGAGGAGCCGCGCGGAGAGGTCGCGGAGGCGCGAGTAGGTGGCCCAGTTCGGGGCCGCCTGGTACTGGAGGTCGCAGCCGAGCCGGCTCGCCCCGCCGCTCGCCGAGCGGGGGATGAGGACCATCTGGCGGGACGGAACCGCCACGAAGGGGAAGAACGTGGCCATGGGCCAGGCGGCGTCGGGAGGCAGGCCCAGCGCGTTGCTCGCGGCGCAGAGCTTCTCGAAGCGTGCGCGCGCCGGCGAGGGCACGGAGAGGTATCCGAAGAGGGCGTCGAAGTAGTGGCGGACCACGTCACCCGGCTCGAAGGCCTCCTTCAGGTCCTCCATCTCGACCATGCCCGGGATGCCGTCGGCGTGGTGGGCGACGCGCAGGGCGCGGCGGCTCAGCTCGCCGTAGTTCCCGTCCTCGAGGTAGCGTTCCCCCTGGCCGTTCCCGAAGACCTCGATCCACTCCGCGATCGCCGCGCGCCAGCGTGCGCCGCGCTCCCGGCGAACGCCTCCGGCGCGGACCGCGGGGACCTCGGTGAAGGCCTTGGGGTGCTCCTCGAGGAAGAGCGCGACCGCCTCGTCCTGGCTGATGAAGTTCGCGGCGAGGGCGTAGCGCCCGGAGACGGCGTCGAGGGCGAAGGAGGTCAGCCCCTCCAGCCAGGCGTTCGGCTCGAGGTCGTCCCGGGTCAGGAACGGGCTCACGGCAGGCCAGCGGAGCTTGGCGG
>Ga0115028_10000135_pt1 | contig 10476 bp, 7 predicted proteins | sample Plant_0915_D1_FD_83894 | JGI IMG/M metagenome (GOLD analysis project Ga0115028, IMG submission 83894) | Wetland microbial communities from Old Woman Creek Reserve in Ohio, USA - Plant_0915_D1 | ecosystem: Environmental > Aquatic > Freshwater > Wetlands > Sediment ... | reverse complement strand
TTTCCGAAGATCCATGTCGGGGCCCACGGCCTTGCGGACCTCGCCGGCGATCTGGCCGCTGTAGTTCATCTCCGGCACGACGATCCTTTTCGCGCGCCGGCCCAGCTCGGCGACTTCCTTGTCCGGGAAGGGCCAGACGGTCTGGAGCTGCAGCACGCCGGCCTTCACTCCCTGCCTGCGGGCCTCCAGGGCCGCGGCGCGACCCGAGCGGGTCGTGGCGCCCAGGGTGACAAGCAGCACGTCCATGTCGTCCGTGTCGAAGCTCCGCGTCAGCACGATCTCGTCGCGGTGCCGGTCGATCTTCTCGTGGAGCTGCCTGACCCGCCAGGCGGCATTGGCCGGGTCGTTGTTGCTGTAGCCGTCGAGGCCGTGCATGGAGCTCGAGACGTGGAAGACGTACTCGCCGCCGTAGGCGGCAAGGGGCGCCACCCCGTCCTCGTCGGCCTTGAAAACTTTGTAGTCGGCGGGCGGCCCCGCCGGTCTCTTGCGGTCGACGATCTCGAGCTCGCCCGGGGCGGGCACTTCGACGTTTTCGCGCATGTGGCCCACGATCTCGTCGGGCATGAGGATGACGGGCACGCGGTAGCGCTCGGCGAAGTTGAAGGCCGTCACCGCCATCGTGAAGCACTCCCGGACGCTCGCCGGGCACAGCGCGATGACGGACTGGTCGCCGTGGCGGCCCCAGCGGATCTGCATGATGTCCGACTGGGCCGGCCGGGTCGCAAGGCCCGTGCTGGGCCCTGCGCGCTGTACGTCGACGACGACGCAGGGGACCTCGCCCATGACGGCAAGGCCCAGGTTTTCCTGCATGAGGGAAAACCCCGGCCCGCTTGTCGCCGTGAAGGACTTCGCCCCCGCCAGCGAGGCGCCGATCACGGCGGCAATTGACGCGATCTCGTCTTCCATCTGGATGTAGACGCCGCCCAGTTTCGGCAGTTTTCTCGAACACTCCTCGGCGATCTCGGAGGACGGCGTGATCGGGTAGCCTGCGTAGAACCGGGCCCCGGCGTAGATCGCACCTTCCGCGATGGCCTGATTGCCCTGCATTAAGCGAATTTCCTTAGCCAACGGTTGCATCCTTTCTCTTAATAGGGGGTCTGCAAAATCCCCCTTTTACATCCCCCTTTACGAAAGGGGGAATGAGGGGGATTTTTCTTCCTGTCCTGCCTTGTGGCTTGAGCCTGGTCATTTTCTTCTTACCCGAGACCCAAGACCCTATACCCGATACCCTTTTCTCATCGTCTGCGCTTCTCCCACACCTCCGGGTTTGCCAGGAACTCGGGCTTCTTGCCTTCGAGGGCGTCGAGGATCCCCCGGGAGACGTCTACGGCCATGTTGATCAGCGCCAGATCCGTCATGGCGGCCATGTGCGGCGTCACGATGACGTTGTCCAGCCCGAAGAAGGGCAGATCCGCAGGGGGCGGTTCCTTCTCGAAGACATCAAGGGCCGCCCCGGCGATCTTCTTTTCCTTCAAGGCCTTGAAGAGGGCAGCCTCGTCGACGATTCCCCCCCGTGACGTGTTGATGAGAAAGGCCTCCCTCTTCATCTGCGCGAGCTGTTTCTCGCCGATGAGGTGGTGGGTCTCCTTCATGTAAGGAACGTGGAGGGAGACAAAATCGGCCTCGGTGATCCCCTCGACGATCGTGCCGACGCGGCGGACGCCCAGTGCCTGGAAGGCTTCGTCGGGCACAAGGGGGTCATAGGCCTTGATGTCCATCTGCAGGCAGCGGGCAAACTCCGACAGCCTGCGGGCGATCCGGCCGAACCCGATGAGGCCCAGGGACTTGGCCTTGAGCTCGAGGGTGCAGTAGCCGAACTTCTGCACGAGCCCCGGAAGCGAGCCGGCAACGGAGAACTTCCCCCCCCGCAGGGCTTTCTCGGCGCGGTTGAAATTCTTCGCGCAGTGCATCATGGCCCAGAGGGCATGCTCCGCCACGGCGTTGGTGTTGGCACCCGGCGTGTTGACCACCTGGATCCCCAGGCCTGTGGCGGCAGGGATGTCGATGTTGTCCAGGCCGATGCCGTGCCGGCCGATCACCTTGAGTTTCCTCCCGGCCTCCATGACTGCGCTGTTGAGGTTGGTGCTGCGGATGAGAAGGGCGTCGGCTTCGCCGACCAGGGGAGAGAGGTCGACATCAGAAGGCGACGGGGCGATGATGACCTTTGCCGAACTTTCCAGCATGGCGATACCGACGGGGGAGATCCGCTCGGTCAGAAGTACTTGATATTTCATTGGCCTGTCTCCTTATCCGTGCTTGGCGGTTTGCGACGGCCTAACAGAAATCATCAATCTGAAATTTTGTATTCAATATGCACGTGATACACTCCCCGGAAGGAAGTTGTCAAGGGTTTTTTTTGAGCAAATTAATTTTATAAGATATTGATATTAAAGATTTATTTTAGACACAGCGGATGCTGCCGGCCCTGCCAAAAAAGCGCTTGCTTTCAGTGGCAAGCCGTGTTAGCAACTGCCGATAATCTGGAATTTCAGACTTCAGGGCCAGGATCTCTCCTCTTCTGAATCTGGCCGGAAGGCTGCCCGGACGTCAACGGACAACAGACCTTTAACCGGATCTCAGGGGGGATCACAGTATGGCCTCCGAAGAGCAGACCACACTGATCGATGTGAGCAACATCAACGAGAAGGTCTACAATTTCATCAAGGCGAACATCATCAATTATAACTACCCCCCCGGCTACAACCTCAACCTGGGCCAGCTGAGCGAATTGCTGGGCGTGAGCCCCACGCCCATCAAGGACGCCCTCTTCAAACTGGCAGGCGAGGGGCTCGTCGAGATCGCCCCGCGAAAGGGAACCTATGTGAAGGATGTGACCCTCGAGGATATCCACGAGATCCTCAAGGTGCGGATCATCCTGGAGACGGCCGCCGTCGAGGCCATCACGGCGGGTCTCACGGACGAGCAGCTGTCCCGGTTTTCCGGCCTCTACGGGGAGATGATCTCCGTAAGAGTCGGCGAGAACGACGAGGCCAGCTACAAGGCCTACATGGAACGCGACAGCGAGTTCCACCTTCTTTTCTTCCAGATCCTGGGCAACCAGCGGCTGCTGAACATCTACCGCAACCTCAACGCCCACATCCAGATCGTCCGTTTCCGGCTCCTGGACAGGAGGGGCAAGAACGTCACCACCGACCAGGAGCACGCGAGGATCCTCGAGGCCCTCCGGGAACGAAATCCGGAAAAGGCGAAGGAGGCCGTGCGACAGCACCTCCTGAGCCTCGATGCGGCCCTCACCGTTCTTCGATCGCCCGGCAGAGGCACAAAGACCGGCTCCGGGGCTTGATGAGCCTGAATCGACCCTGAAACAGGATACGGCCCCGGTAAATGCCGAGCGGGGAAGCTTCCTGTATACAAAATGCAGAAAGAGGATACGGGGCTCCGCTCCGGGAAGAGAGTTGCGGGGCGGGCCGCCGGGCCAAAGGAGGAGGCTCCATGTCCGACCAGCCGGCAGAGATTCTGTCCGAGGAAAAGACGACGACATTCGATGAGAGCAACAGGGTCCTGCGCGGCCTGATCGCGGCCGGGGGCGCCGGCATCACCCTGTTCATCGTCTCGACCATGCTCTTTTACCCGCTGCCGGCCATGATGCAGCGGGCGGGCGTTCTGATGCTCAGCCTGTTCATCATCTTCATGCAGTACCCCCTCTTCCCGAAGAGAAAGGCCCTCGCCTGGATCGACTGGCTCTGGGCGGCCCTGTCCATCGTGGTCTGCGCTTACGTCCTCTGGGACTTCGAGGACCTCGTCAACCGCATGGGCGACATGAACGACATCGACAAGGTGATGGCGACCCTTTGCGTCATCATGGTCCTCGATGCCACGCGCCGCTCCATCGGGTGGCCCCTGCCCATCGTCACGGGCCTGTTTCTGGCCTACGCCTCATTCGGCAGTCACATTTCGGGAAATTTCGGCCACCGGGGTTACGACGTCCACCGGATCCTCAACCAGATGTACATGACCACCGAGGGCGTCTTCGGTATTCCCCTCGGCGTCGTCGTGACGATCGTCTTTCTCTTCATCCTCTTCGGCACCTTTCTGGAGCGAAGCGGCGGAGGCCAGTTTTTCATCAATCTCGCCGTGTCGCTGGCGGGAAGGCTCCGCGGGGGGCCGGCCAAGATCGCCGTCATCGCCAGCGGCCTCATGGGGATGATCTCCGGGAGCAGCATCGCGAACGTGGCCACGGTGGGCACCTTCACGATCCCCCTGATGAAGCGCGTGGGCTACCGTCCCGAGTTTGCCGGAGCCGTTGAGTCGGCGGCGGCCACGGGCGGACAGATCATGCCCCCCGTTCTCGGGGCGGCGGCCTTCATCATGTCCGAATTCACGCACACGCCCTATCTGACCATCGTGGTCCTCTCCATCGTCCCGGCATGCCTGTACTACCTGAGCCTCTTCATGAACGTGCACTTCGAGGCCTGCCGGACGGGCCTGGAGGGCATGCCGGAGGAGGAAATCCCCAAGACCTCGAAGGTGCTGGCTGACGGCTGGATCTTCATCCTCCCCGTGGTGACCCTCATCGTCGTGCTGACCATGGGGTACAGCCCCGCCCGTGCCGCCTTCTCGGCCATGGGCCTCCTGATCGTCACCAGCTTCCTCAAGTCCTCGACCCGGATCGGGCCGAAGATCTTCTGGGAGTCGCTGGTTTCGGCCGGGCGCAACACCGTGGGGATTGCCGCGGCCTGCGCCTGCGCGGGCATCATCGTGGGCACCGTGAGCATGACGGGGCTCGGCATCAAGTTCGCAAACCTCATCGAGCAGATATCCCAGGGCCATCTCATCTTCGCTCTGATGTTCACGGCCGTGGCCTCGCTGGTTCTCGGCATGGCCCTGCCGACGACGGCCAACTACATCGTGCAGGCCTCCGTGGCGGCCCCTGCCCTCGTCGCCCTCGGCATGCCGGTGCTCACGGCCCATATGTTCGTCTTCTACTTCGGCGTGTTCGCCGATATCACGCCCCCCGTCGCCCTGGCCGCTTACACGGCTGCGGGCATTGCGAAGGGAGACCCCATGAAGACGGGGGCGATCGCCACCCGCTGCGTCATCGTCGGGTTCATCGTCCCCTTCCTGTTCGTCTATCACCCGGGGCTCATTCTCCGGGGCCCCCTCGAGGACATGATCATGATGATCCCCTCGACGGCCCTGGCCGTGATCGCTCTGTCGGCCTTTGTCGGGAACTACCTTCAGCGGGGTTGTACGGTCTGGGAGCGCTTCGCCCTGCTGGCAAGCGGCATCCTCCTCATCACGCCGGGCTGGGTGACGGACCTGGCAGGGCTTGTCCTTCTGGTGCTGGTTTTCCTTTGGCAGCGCAAGAGAGGCAACGCGCAAGCGGCGCCCGCCGCCTGAGGCCGGCGGTCTTGACGGACGATTGCCGGGGATGATAGGGATGATCGATCCCGGTCGAGGCAGGTACGGGACGGGAGGGAAGGAATGCCGCAAGGCTGCCGGAAATAAGAGAAAATCCATACAAGGAGGTTGCACCGTGATTCGTTTAAACAAGATGACCGCAGTTAGCCTGATGGTGGCCGTCGTAATCGGCCTGGGCTGGGCAGGCGTCGGCCACGCCCAGACAAAGAACATCTCATTCGGGACGGGCGCCATGAGCGGCACCTACTATCCCCTCGGGGTGGCCATCTCCAAGGTCTGGACCAACGCCGGAATCGGCCTCAACGTCTCGGCCGAGGCGACTGGCGGCTCCGTCGAGAACGCCCGCCACATCAAGAACAAGACCATGGAGATCGGCTTTGTCGAGTCGCTCGTGGCCGACTGGGCCTACAAGGGCGAGGAGTACTTCAAGAGCGGCCCGGTCAAGAACATCCGGGGTTTCATCGCGCTGTACCCCAACACGATCCAGACGGTCGTCAAGGCCGACTCGGGGATCAAGTCCTACAAGGACCTCAAGGGCAAGAAGGTGGCCTGCGGGATCCAGGGCAGCTCGAGCGTTCTGAACATGAAGATCGTCCTCGAGAGCTACGGGATTCCCTTCGGCGACATCAAGGCCCAGTACCTGGCCTACGGCCCCGCCATGGAGCTGCTGAAGGACGGGCAGGTGGACGCCGTCATGGTCGACGCGGGCGCGCCCAACTCCAGCATCATCGACATCGGCACGCAGCACAAGATCGCCATCCTGTCGATCGACCGGGCCAACATCGCCGCGATCGTCAAGAAGTACCCCTTCTTCTCCGCCGCCACGGTCATCCCCAAGGGGACCTACAAGGGGATCGACTATGACGTCGTGACGACGGGGTCGCTGGCCACCCTGTGCGTGCAGGCCGAGCTTCCCGACGAGCTCGTCTACAAGATGATCAAGACCCTTTTCGACAAGAAGGCCGACGTGGCCAAGGTCCACGAGAAGGGCAAGAGCATCGACCTCAAGACGGCCGTCAACGGCTTCTCGATCCCGCTGCACCCCGGTGTCGTGAAGTACTACAAGGAGAAGGGCGTCCTGAAGTAAACCGGCCCGCTCTTACGCAAAGGAAGACCCAACGCAGACAGCACTGAAGCGGGCCTGCCCGAACGGGTGGCCCGCTTCATCTGCTGTTGACCCGGTTTTTAAAGGAGACATCCATGGACTTCAAGCGACTCATGGCACAACGAACCAGAGGACTCGCCCCGTCGCCGATCCGCAAGCTCGTTCCCCTGATGCGCCAGCCGGGGATGGTTTCCCTGGGCGGCGGCTACCCGAACGCGAAGACGTTTGCCTTCGAATCCATGGAAGTCGTGTTCAAGAGCGGCCGGCGTTTCGCGATCCGCGAGGCCGCCATGGATCTCGCCTGCCAGTACGGGCCCACGGATGCCCACATGGAACTCAAACCCCACCTGCTGGCCTGGCACAAGGCCAAGGACGGCGTCGAGCTGAAGCCCGAGCAGGTGCAGGTCCTCACGGGGGCCCAGGAGGGGCTGCATATCATGGCCTACCTGTTCCTCGACCAATCCGACTCCGTGGTGCTCTCCGAGCCGGCCTACCCGGGCGCCCTGGGCGCCTTCCGGGCCTTCACGGAGAATTTCATCCCCGTTCCCCTCGACGCGGAAGGGATGCAGACGAAGGAGCTCGAGAAGATTCTCGAGGGGCGCTGCAAGGCCGATCAACCCATGCCGAAGTTCATCTACGAGGTCCCGAACGGCCACAACCCGGCCGGGGTGGCCCTGTCCGTCGAGCGCAGGCGGCATCTGCTCGAGATCGCCTCGCGCTTCGATCTGCCGATCCTCGAAGACGACCCCTACCAGCTCGTGCAACTGGGCGACAGGGATCCCTGGCCCACGCTGCAGTCCATGGATCGCGACGGGCGCGTGGTGCGCCTCGACAGCTTCTCCAAGATATTCGCCCCGGGCCTGAGGCTCGGGTACGCCTCGGGGCCCGCGGAGATCATCGGCTGCTTCCAGCTCTACAAACAGGGAACGAACCTCCACACCAGCGCCATGGACCAGTCGCTGCTGACGGGTTTTCTCGCCGGCCACACGCACGAGGAGTTCCGGGCCCTGATCCGTGAGAACTGCCGCTTCTACCGGGCAAACCGCGACGCCATGGTCGAGGCCGCGCGCAGGCACCTGCCCGCCGATGTCCGGTACAACATCCCCAACGAGGGCATGTTCCTGTGGTTCGAGCTTCCCGCGGGGTTCGACACGGACCGGATGGTGGAGATGGACGGCGTTGCCCTCGGGGTCCTCCTCGTGCCGGGCTTCGGCTTCTCGACAACGGGGGGCCTGAAAAACTACATGCGCGCGAGCTTCAGCATGGCCACACCGGCCCAGATCGAGGAAGGCATCAAACGCTTCGCGAAGATGATCGAAAACGAGAAGGCAAGATTATAAAAAGGGGGGTAGTCCCATGATCGCTTATTTCAACGGCGGCTTTCTGCAGAAAGACGATATTCACATCTCGCCCGATGACCGGGGATTCCTGTTCTCAGACGGGGTTTACGAAGTCGTCCGTGCCTACGGCGGCAAACCCTTCAAGATGACCGAACACATGGATCGGCTGGCCCGCAGCCTGCGCGAAACGCGCATCGATTTCCCGGGGGTCGCGGATCTGGCAGTGGCCGGGGCAAAACTGATTGCCATGAACGGGCTGGGGCAGGCGGACAGCATCCTCTACTTCCAGATCACACGCGGCGTGGCCCCGCGCAAGCACACTTTTCCCATTCCCCCCGTTTCCCCGACGGTCATGGCGCTCATTTCCCCCGCCCCTTCATCGGCCGAGATGCGCGAGAAGGGAGTGGCCGCCATCCTCGTTCCCGAATTCCGCTGGTCCCGCTGCGACATCAAGGCGATCGGCCTTCTGGGCAGCGTGATGGCCGTGCAGCAGGCAAAGGAGAAGGGGGCCGAGGAGGCGATCTTCGTCCGGGACGGCGTCGTCACCGAGGGGACGCACACCAACGTAATGGCCGTCTTCAACGGGCACCTCCAGACGCATCCGCTCGGCAACTTCATCCTCCCGGGAGTCACCCGGGGAGTCGTGCTGGAGCTCTGCCGCAAGCTCGGGATTGCGTTCAAGGAGCAGGCCTTCCGCGGGGAGGAGCTGAACCGGGCAAGCGAGATCATCATCACGGGCACGAACAAGGAGATCACGCCCATCGTCCGCCTGGACGGGCGGCCCGTCGGCACGGGCACTCCCGGCCCTGTGACGCGGCGTCTCCAGGCTGGCTATTCGGAACTGGTCAGGGGCTGAAAAGACAGGGTATCGGGTATAGGGTATAGGGACCAAGGGTACTTAAGAAATTTCTAAAACGAAATCTGTTTCCTTCCCTATACCCGATACCCTAGTCCCGATCCCCTTTTCTCAGTAGAGAAGGTTTCCCTGCTCGTCGAAGGGCATGGGGACGGAGTCGCCTGCGATCTCGATCTGCGGGTGGTTCTTCAGCTCCTCGAGGAGAGGCTCCGAAACCCGGATCTGCTCCAGGGCGAGCGTGTTGCGGATCCACACGATGCGGCTCTGCGGGTGCCGCACCCGGGAGCAGGTCTTGAGCGCCAGCAGGATCGCCTCGCGGTCCGCGGGCATGTGGATCGGGATTTTTCCCGAGGCCGTCACGCCGGCGGTGATGCAGTTGATCCACGTGGTGTCGATGTTCATGGCCTTCACGGCCTTGTCCGTCGTGAAGTCGGCGAGGCCGATCCCCATGGCGCTCCCGCCGGATGCCTTCGACAGGTTCAGGACGACGATCCGCTGCACCTTGAGGGAGTTCTCCCGCCTGAAAAACGGCGAACTCGAGCGCCCCGTGATGTTGGGGTCCATCCCGGAGCCGCTGATCTCCTTGCCGATCTCGTGGACGATGAGCACGTCCAGATCGCCGGGGATGACTCTCGGCATCAGCGCCCGGGCCTCCTTCAGCAGTGCCGGTTCCCGCCCGATCATGTCCTCGTTCCAGACGATCTCGAAACGGGCCGGCCGCTCGTAGGCGTTCTCGATGACGGCGAGCCCGAAGAGGATCGGCGCCTTTTCGAGGACCACGCGGCCGAGCTTCGGGAGCAGCTCCCCGAAACGGTCCATGCCGCAGGAGTGGAAGTCCGTGGCCCCGCGGTGCTTGCCCAGGCCGATGGCGACCATTTTCAGAAGCCCGCTCTCGTAGTCTCCCACGAAGGCTGTGTGGGGCTTTATGCGATTGATCACGACGATGCCGTCGGCACCCATCGCTTCCCGGTCCAGCCAGACCGGAGTGCCGTCCTCGAGGGAACCCGCCTGGACGGTCTCCATGGACGAGACGACGGGCGCGCCCATGGACTCCTCCGTGATCCCGAAATTGGCAAGGATCTTTCTTTGCCCTTCCGCCGTGGCCCCGCCGTGGCTCCCCATGGAGGGAACGACAAAGGGATTCGCGCCCAGGCGCCTGATCTCGTCGATGACGGTCCGGGTGATCCGGTCGATGGCGTGGATCCCCCGGCTGCCGACGGCCACGGCGATCCGGCTGCCTGCACGGATGCGCTTCATCTTCCCGTCGCGCCGGAAGAGCCGTTCGATCTCGCCCGGTATGTCGGTGATGCATGCGTCAGGGAATTTCTGGCGCACGGGAATCATGCGCGGCAGCGGAAGATCGAGTCCGCCTTCAATGATCAGGGCCATGGACGAATTTCCTGAAGTCGTTTACGAACGGATATCACACAACCGGGCGAATGTAAAATCGACGGGCCCAAAATCCCCCTCTTCCCTATGAAGGACAGGAACCTTAATCTTCCTCTCCCCTCGTGGGAGAGGATAGAGGTGAGGGGGACATTCCCCGTTCCTTGTTCACCCCTCACCCGATACCCTGTTCTCATCGTTTCGTCGCCATGAGCTGCTCGAACCAGAGGAAAGTCTCCTCGTCGGCGATGCCGAGCTTTCGCGCCGAATCCGGGGTGAAGGTTGCCCAGAGCCCCTTGGCGCGCGTGCAGATCTCCCCCTGGTCGTTGATGATGATCCCCTCGGCCGAGGCTTCCCGCTCGCTGCGGACCTCCAGGATCCTTCCCTCCACCTTGAACTCCCGGCCG
>Ga0115028_10000133_pt1 | contig 10540 bp, 10 predicted proteins | sample Plant_0915_D1_FD_83894 | JGI IMG/M metagenome (GOLD analysis project Ga0115028, IMG submission 83894) | Wetland microbial communities from Old Woman Creek Reserve in Ohio, USA - Plant_0915_D1 | ecosystem: Environmental > Aquatic > Freshwater > Wetlands > Sediment ... | reverse complement strand
GTGGCTGCAAAGGGGTCACTTGACCTTGCAGGCGGCGTACCAATCTTGAGAATAGTATACCTACCCAAGAACTTCACAGACAGGTACGAGGGGAGAGGGAAAGCAGCAGCATCAGTTCGGCTCATAGCAGGGGGTACTATACTTAACAGAATCGACACAAAGTAACATTTTTTTAACCTTTCAGGAAACTAACCTCCTAACCTTCAGACTGAATCGTTGAAAGAATGTGAATAAATAAAATGGGTGGCGACGATTACCTCATTTGGATGTACTGTATAGGCCTGTCCGTGCGTATGATGAAGGTTGGAATCAGCAAGCAAAGGAAACAAATGAACAGGGCGGCGATCATGATTAACAATATTTGCCACCCGATGATGTGCACCGGTGCATAGGAAACATAATAAGAGGCTTCGTCTAACCGGATGAAGCCGGTCCATTGTTGGAGCCAACAGATGGCGAGACCCAGCAGACTGCCCAGTACGATACCGGCAAAGGCAATCAGCATGGCCTGGTAAAGAAATATATGTCGAATCATGCGCGAGGGTGCCCCGAGCGTTTGCAGGATGCCTACCATACGGGTTCTTTCCAAAATAAGCACCAGCAGGCAAGTGGCCATATTGATTATACCAACGATCCCCATGATGATGAACAGCACGTTTCGATTCATGTTTTGAATCAGCAGCCAGTCGAAGATATTAGGAAATAGTTCCCGTATGGTGATGCTGCCAGTTTGCAGGGGCAGGTGCTCTTCCACACGGGCATGCACAGCATCCAGTTCTGCATTGTCTTTTACGAAAACTTCATAGCCGCCGATCTGGTCGGAAGGCCAGTTACTTACCCGTTGCAATAAGCGCAGGTCGGCCAACACGAAAAGCTGATCATATTCTGCAATGGATGTTTGAAAGATGCCGGCTACCCGTACCTTTCGATAGGTGCGCGTGCCTTCTTCCGGGGAGATGAAATAGAGGGTAAGCGTATCAGACAGTTCAATGTTGAGTAATCGGGCCTGATTAGTTGATATGATGATGTCATGGCTATAGCTGCTGTCGTTCCAGCTGATCCATCTTCCTTTTTTCAGAAAAGATTGAAAGGGTACCGTATCATATTGTTGCGTGATACCTTTGATTAAAACACCTTCAATACTTTTATTGAATTCCATCACGGCCGATCTTGTAGCAAAGGCCTGCGTATTTTTTACACCCGGCAGCCGGCTGATCACTTGCTCGAGTGAGTCATTTTTCTTCATAGGCGTTTCTTCCGCCACGATAGATTTACCGGGAATATATTGCTGGATGCGAATGTGACCCCAGAAGCTGAATACTTTTCCTGCCACTTCCCGCTGAAATCCATTTACAAATGAAACGGTGATGATCAGTGCCATTACACTCACTGCGGTGGCTGCAATCGATAGCCGTATAATAAAAGCGGCAAACGATCGTCTGCTGCTGTAGGCCAATTTGCGGGCAATGGTAAATGCCAGGTTCAAAGTAGAAGGTTGAACTGTAAAACTACAGTGCCACCCACTGCCATCCAAAATCATTTGTCATTTTAGTAGTAAGTTTATGATGATTTTTATGAAAAGATTCCTTTCATCCCTGCTGCTTTTTTTCCTTTTTTTGACCGCTCATAGTCAAAAACAGCTCGACCGTATTTATGTGGATAACATTCGGGGGGTTGCATTTTTCAAACAAGGTGATCCCTATTCCTTCCCCATCCTGGAATTGGGAAGTGCTGAATTACTGGAATTGCACTTTGATGAATTGGGGCGTCAGCCACGTAATTTTTTTTATACATTTCAACTTTGTAATGCAGACTGGACGCCGGCTGACCTGAATGTATTTGATTATCTGCGCGGCTTCACCCAAAATCGGATTTTGCAATACCGCATGTCTTCTGCTACGACCATACCCTATGTGCACTATCAGGTCAACCTACCTGAACGAAGTTGTCTTCCGGTTAAGAGTGGAAATTATCTGTTGAAGATTTTTCTCAATGGTGATACCAGTCAGCTGGCTTTTACCCGGCGAATGATGATTGTAAAGAACCAGGTACCCATCGGTGTGTCTGCCCAACAACCTTTTGACCCTTCCTTACAGCTCACCCACCAGAAGATACAGGTTAGTCTTGACGTAAAATCCATCAACCTCTACATGCAGCAGCTGGGCAAACTGGTCATCATTCAAAATAATCGCTGGGAAACCGCCCGCAGTCCGCAACTGCCAATGATTATTCGGGAGAACCTGGTGGAATTCAATGCGGAACAGGATGCTGTTTTTCCTGCAGGAAAAGAATATCGCTGGGCCGATTTGCGCAGTGTTCGCTTTCAATCTGATCGCATTGATCGCATCGATAATAGCAGCGCACCTGTTCGGGTTTATCTGAAAACTGATCAGGAACGCAGTAAAAACCGGTATACTTTTTTCCCCGATCTGAACGGACATTTTTCTATCGGTACCACCGACCAATATAATTCCTGGTGGCAGGGAGATTATATGGATGTTCAGTTTACACTTGAGCCTACGGGGAAACGACCTTACCCCGGAAAGGATGTCTACCTCTGGTGTGAAGCGACCTTGATGTTACCACCCGAACAATACCGCATGGAATGGAATGAAAGTAAGGGGGTGTATGAGAAAAGTCTGCAGCTTAAGCAGGGCTACTACAGTTATTCATATATCACTTCCCGCCACAAAGCACCCATCTCGATTCCCGATTTTTCTGTGACGGAGGGAAATTACTTTGAGGCCGAAAATGAATATACCATTCTGTTTTATTATCGCTCTTTCAGCGCCCGCTATGATGAATTGCTCGGAATACAGCGCCTGCGCACAGGCATTGGTTTACGTCAATAGCTGCTTATCGCAATCAGACATGTGCGGCAAATTCCTTATCTTTGCACCGGCAGGTCTTGCACGACCAGCTCCTGCTGAACCTCCCCAGGGCAGGAATGCAGCAAGGATAGGCGGTTGTAGCGGTGCGATGTAAGTAGCCTGCCATTTTTTTTTACTTTTCTGCCCCATAAAAATAATCGCATGAAATTTTTTGTCGACACAGCTAATCTGGCCCAGATCAAGGAGGCCAATGACCTCGGTATTCTCGATGGCGTTACCACCAACCCTTCCCTCATGGCCAAAGAAGGTATCAAGGGAGCGGCTGCCATCAACCAACATTACCTAACCATCTGTGAAATGGTGCAAGGCGATATCAGCGCTGAGGTTTTGTCGACCGATTTCGCTACCATGGTAGAGGAAGGAAAAAAGTTGGCGGCCATTCACCCCAATATCGTTGTGAAAGTTCCTATGATCAAGGATGGTGTTAAAGCGATCAAATGGTTCACCGATAATGGCATCCGTACTAACTGCACCCTGGTATTCTCTGCCGGACAAGCAATACTGGCTGCTAAAGCCGGTGCCAGTTATGTATCTCCCTTCATCGGGCGCATCGATGATAGTGGCTGGGACGGTATGGAACTCATTGCCCAAATTCGCCAGATCTATGATGTGCAGGCTTTCAAAACAGAAATCCTGGCTGCTTCTATCAGAAATGGGTTACACATTGTGAAAGCTGCTGAACTGGGGGCTGACGTATGTACATGTCCGCTGGATTCTATTTTGTCATTATTGAAGCATCCCTTGACAGATATCGGATTGGCAAAATTCCTGGAAGACGCGAAAAAAATGTAATCAGGGTAAGGTAATTACCTGCTGCTCGGCTGCACTTTGTCGAGCTGTCTCAATGATTCGCATTGTCTGTTCACCTTCCCGGCCGGCAACGGGCGATTGAGCACCCTCCCTTATATAGCGATACAGCGCATCAAAATAGTCCATATAATTTCCCCGCTCGGTAGGTACTTTTTCCCTGATACTACCGGCGGCTGTTTCCGTATGAAGCAGCCCTTGCTCTGCTTCCGGCTCTAGGCCCCAGTTCGGGTCCGCTGGTGATAGTCCAGCCAATAAATCTCTTTCCTGCACATCGGCACGTGACTTATGAAAACTGCCTTTCCGACCAAATAAAGTGTAGGCAGGAATGGGTTCCCGATAATGATAGCCGGCTTTTAATCTCACCCGTAGGGTGGGATAATAAAGTAAAATTTCAAAACAATCATCGACCTGTGTACCGGGACGAAGACTGCGGATATCAGCAAATACGGCCTCAGGAAATCCAAATAAGACCAGCGCCTGGTCAATCAGGTGCGGCCCCAAATCGTAGAGCAGTCCAGCCCCCGCTATAGGCAATTCTTTATGTTGTTTAGGACTTAGTGATTCTCTGAAACGATCGAAATGTATCTCAGCTTCCAACAGTTCACCTAATAAGCCTTCATTCACAACACGCTGAACCGTTCGGAAGTCGCTATCATAGCGACGGTTTTGGAAAATGGAAAGACAAAGCTGCTGTTCATTTGCAAGCAAAGACAATGCTTCTGCTTCCCGGGTCGTTATGGTAAAAGCTTTTTCTATAAGAACGTGTTTGCCGGCCCGCAGGGCTTGTTGGGCATACTCGAAGTGGGTGGCAGTGGGGGTGTTTACGACCACCAATTCAATGGCTGGGTCTGCAAGCACCTCCTCAAGCCGGTCGACAGAACGGATGCCAGGGTAACTGTCAGCAGCCAACTTGGTTGATCGTTCCCATATCGTTGTCAGGTGGAAGCCGGGGTGTGCAGTAAGAAAAGGTGCATGGAACAACTTACCGGACATGCCGAAAGAGAGGAGGGCTGTTTGAATGGCTGGCATCTATTTCAGTTTCAACGATGGGAATGAATAAAAATAATGATTCGAAACGACAATGCCGAATTACCCCAGATCAACAGGTTCGTAAGATTAAACAAAAAAGGCAATTTCCTATATTAAGTTTAAATTTGTTAAAACCCATTGAATGGAAAAGCAAGATTTTGTGCATGTGAACACGCCTGAACCACATCGTGGCAGGACGCGGGAAATGTTGAAGCAGCATCCGGAACTACGCGGATTAATTGGAAAGAATCCATACTCCATCTTTGCTATCATAGGAATAGTCTCAATTCAATTACTTGTTGCCTATCTCTTGTCGGGACAATCCTGGTGGTGGGTATTTGGTGCCGCCTATTTAATTGGGGCATTTGCTGACCATGCCTTATTTGTTTTAATTCATGAATGTGCCCATAAATTGATTTTTAAAAATCGGGCAGCCAATAAGATGGCGGGTATGATTGCCAATATACCGCTGATTTTTCCAAGTTCCGTTTCATTTGAAACCTATCACCTCAAGCACCACTCCTTTCAGGGTGTGCATGAGTTGGATGGCGACTTACCGAATTACTGGGAGGCGAAACTCATCAACCATTACTTCATTGGTAAAGTGATCTGGCTGCTCTTTTATCCTATATTTCAGGTATTCCGTTTGAATCGGTTACGTGAAATAGCCCCCTTTGATAAATGGGTTGCCCTCAATTGGGTTATACAGATTGCCTCTATGACAGCCATTGCCTGGTTCCTCGGAGCACAATCTTTCGTTTACTTGGTCGCCAGTTTCTTCTTTTCAGTAGGCTTGCATCCATTAGGAGCCCGCTGGATTCAAGAGCACTACCTTACTCATGGTGAGCAGGAAACCTATAGTTATTATGGTGTATTGAATCATGTGGCTTTCAATGTGGGCTTCCACAATGAACACCACGACTTCCCTTCCGTGCCCTGGAACCGTTTGCCTGATATTAAAAAAACAGCTCCGGGTTTTTATGACCAGCTCTCCAGTCATACCTCCTGGACAAAACTTTTCTTCCGGTTCTTATTCGATCAGGAGATATCACTTTTCTCGCGTGTGGTAAGAAAGAATAGGGGTAAAGTGGCATTAACAGATGAGTCTCGTCCGGATGCTGAACTCAGTCTCTGAGTTTACATTTTTCAATTAACATAGTATTGGCATATTGCAGCTGGCTGTGATGTCAGTTTGTTGTACCTTTGCACCCGAAAGCGTAGGCCAAACGCCATAGATCCGGGAACTATATTGAAGTACTTCGTCAACGATTGACTTTTCCCGGGCCACTACCATTTATTTACATAAAAACAATATGTTATGAAAGATATCGCTATGAACACACCCGAACAAATTGAATCAGCTGAAATGAACAGTCTGACCTCTACTAGTAAAACTACCGGCCATACCGGAGATGTTACTGGAAAAACTTCCCCCAGCCGCACCCGATTCGGTATCGCTGATCTTTGGAAGATACACAGAAAGCAGCGCAGTGCGGTTGCACAGCGTCGCAACATCCTGTAAATTTTTCGTGGATCAGGGCATGTTTTAATAGAATGAATTTTACGGCAGCAGCAGTATGAACTGTGGGCTGTCGTTTTTTTTTGCGCAAGCGATTGCACCCACCTGCTGACATGGCAGAAAATGAGCTGACCGACTTTAAAGCAAAGCGATTACGGAAAACTTCATTATCTTAAAGGCTGATTTCCGTTCAACCGTTCATTTCGCAATGCATGTCAGTAGGTAAAACATCCACCCGCGTCGCCTTTATTTTACTTACTTCTCTCTTTTTTCTATGGGGGTTTGTACATAATCTGGATCCGATTCTGATACCTCATTTAAAAAAGGCATTCAGTCTATCTACCCTGGAGGCAGCCCTTGTTGATTCATCTATTTTTATTGCATATTTCTTCATGGCCCTGCCTGCAGGATTGTTCATTCGGAAATATGGGTATAAAAAGACCATGCTTGCTGGTTTGTTATTCTTCGCAGTGGGTTCTTTTTTGTTCGTGCCTGCTGCAGAAACGCGGCTCTATGTATTCTTTTTGGGGGCATTGTTTGTAATCGGTTGTGGACTTGCCCTGCTGGAAACAGCTGCCAATCCGTATGCGGCTTTGTTGGGTGACCCAGCCACTGCCTCCCGCCGCCTGAATTTTGCCCAGGCATTTAATGGGCTGGCCGTTACGGTGGCGCCGATTATTGGTGCCAGTTTCATTTTAACCCGCGATGTGCCGCAGGAAGTTTTAAATCGTATGACACCTGTAGCAAGGGAAGCAGCGCTGGCAGCAGAAGCAAGTTCTGTTCAACTACCTTATTCTATTATTGGCGCTGTGATCATACTGGTAGCATTTCTATTTTTACAAATTGATATACCCGACATACGCGAAAAGGATAAGTCGGCGCCGAACTGGCAGATGCTGGTTAATACTTGGCAAATACCACACTTGCGTCATGCGGTATGGACACAGTTTTTTTATGTAGGTGCCCAGGTATGTGTAAACAGTCTATTCATACTTTATGCCGCCCGTTCAGCACACCTTAATAAAAATACGGCAGCTACCTATCTGGGTATTGGCTATGGTGTGTCGTTCATGCTGGGCAGGTTCATTGGAACATTTATCATGCGCTGGATTCCTGCTGCCCGCTTACTGACGATTTATGCGGTGCTGAACATTGTATGCTGTTTACTGGCCGTTTATCTGCAAGGGATGCAGGCACTCTACGCCGTTTTCGCCATCAGTTTTTTCATGTCGATCATGTTTCCCACCATTTTTTCGCTGGGGATAGAAAAATTAGGTGCACATACAGAAATGGGCAGCAGTATGATCGTGATGGCCATTGTGGGTGGGGGCATACTTCCCTTGGTATTTGGTTTTATCACTGATTTGACAGGCAACATCCAATATGGATATTATGTACCACTGGTCTGCTTCATAGTAGTAGCATGGTTCGGCTGGCGTGGCCACCTTATTCAAAAAAAACCAGCAGTATGATTCAGCAGCACATCTTACTACTTGACTTGAAAGATGATCCGGCATCGATTGCTGCCTATGAGTCATGGCACACCCGGGTGTGGCCGGGTATTCTAGATAGCATCCGTCGTGCGGGTATTCATGAGATGAAGATATTCCGTGCCGGAAACAGATTGGTTATGCTGCTCGATACTGATGATTCGTTTGATTTTGAAGCCAAAGGTAGGGCAGATGCTGATGACCCACTGGTGCAGGAATGGGAGACACTAATGGATCATTTTCAACAATCCCTGCCTTTTGCCGCACCCGGTGAGAAATGGGTTCGCATGAAAAATATTTTTTCACTCAATGATTTGTCAGCCGATGTTTGAACTCACACATAAAACAGCGATTATCACGGGTGCCGGTAGTGGCATTGGGAAAGCCATCGCACTGCTGTTTGCCCAACAAGGAGCAGAAGTGCACTTACCTGATATCAACCAACAGTCCGTGGAAGCAACACTTGCGGCTATTCGATCTGCAGGGGGCAAGGGCGTTGCATATAGTTGTGATGTATCAGCCGGTGAAGAAGTAAAGAATATCTTCGCTGCGATTGGAAGCGCCGATATTTTAGTGAATTGTGCCGGCATTGCTCATGTGGGAACAGTTACGCAAACAACCTCAGAAGATTTCGATCGGGTCTATCAGGTCAATGTGAAAGGTGTATACCATTGCCTTCATTTTGGTATTCCCTTACTATTAAAAAAGGGGGGTGGCAACATCATTACTATTGGCTCCGTAGCAGGTATTACCGGCATTCCTGACCGATTTGCCTACAGCATGAGTAAAGGAGCCATCATCGCAATGACAAGAAGTGTGGCGAATGATTATCTGAGGCAGCATATTCGCTGTAATTCCATCTCTCCTGCCAGAATTCATACCCCTTTTGTCGATGGGTTTATCGCCAAAAATTATCCGGGACAGGAACAGGTTATGTTGGAAAAGTTGGCAGCTTCCCAACCGATTGGGCGTATGGGTACGGTGGAAGAAGTGGCGCAATTGGCACTCTATCTCAGCAGTGATGCGGCTGCTTTCATTTCAGGAAATGATTATCCAATCGATGGAGGTTATTTGCACCTCAATCATTAAAGCTGGTGATGGTTTCATTACTTAGATAAGATTCAAATTTAGGCGCACCTATAAATTATACACCATGAAATTAATCAGATGGGGGAATCCAGGTGAAGAAAAACCAGGTATTTACCGGAACGACACCTGCTTTGATGTGTCTGCCTGGATAAAAGATTATGATGAACATTTTTTTGCAACAGGAGGATTAACAGAACTGGCAAAACTGATTGCTACAGAAACATTGCAGGAATTACCCAAGAACAGTCGTTTCGGTTGTCCGGTAGCCCGTCCCTCTAAAATTGTATGTATCGGATTAAACTACGCAAAACATGCCACAGAGACCGGAGCACCGATACCCAAAGAACCCATTTTATTTTTAAAAGCAACCACAGCCATCAGCGGGCCTTATGATCCCATCCTTCTTCCCCGATATTCTACCAAAACGGACTGGGAAGTGGAGTTGGCGGTCGTAATCGGTAAAAAAGCTTCCTATGTTAGCAAAGAAGAGGCAATGACTTATGTGGCCGGCTATTGTCTGCACAATGATGTGAGTGAAAGGGCATTTCAACTGGAGAGAGGCGGAACTTGGGACAAAGGCAAGGGCTGTGACACATTCGCACCTATTGGTCCCTGGCTGGCAACGGTAGATGAGATTCCCAATCCCCATCAACTGAAATTGTGGTTACACCTGAACGGACAGATCATGCAGGAGAGCAATACGGATGACTTGATATTCGATGTTCCTACCTTACTTTCATATACCAGCCATTTCATGACCCTCTTACCGGGCGATATTATTTCAACCGGTACGCCTGCGGGTGTAGGCATGGGAATAAAACCGGAGCCGGTTTATCTCAAGGCAGGCGATGTGGTAGAGTTAGGCATTGACGGCCTGGGATGTTCTCGACAAACAGTGATCGCACATTAATAACAATTGTATATGGATTTACAACTTGCCAATAAAGTAATCCTGGTGACCGGTGGTGCCAGTGGTATTGGAAAAGCGGTAGTCAAGGCGCTGGCAGCGGAAGCAGCCATACCTGTGATCATTGACCGAAACAACGCTGCGGTTAAGTCCCTCACCGATGAATTACTGATGCAAGGGCATACAACCATAAAGGTTACCGCGGAATTAACCGAACCGGGGAGTCCTGAAAAAATCATTCAATCTGTTATCAACCAGACAGGCCGAATAGATGGATTAGTCAATAATGCCGGCACCAATGATGGAGTTGGCCTTGAAACTGGCGACCTCGAACGATTTATGCAAAGCCTCCAACAAAATCTGGTGCACTATTATACCATGGCAAAGCATGCCCTCCCATGGCTCAAGCAATCACCCCAATCAGCCATGGTAAATATACTATCGAAAACGGCAGAGACCGGACAAGGCAATACTTCTGCTTATGCAGCCGCCAATGGCGGAAGAGCAGCCCTGACTCGTGAATGGGCAGTGGAATTATTGCCTTATGGCATACGTGTGAATGGGGTGGTGGTGGCAGAATGTGATACACCGGCCTACCAAAACTGGCTCCAAACTTTATCTGAGCCGGAGGAAAAATTAAAAGTAATTCAGCAGCGAATCCCTTTGGGAAATAGGATGACAACGCCCGAAGAGGTGGCTGCGGCGGTTCTTTTTTTACTTTCTCCCCTTTCATCACATACGACTGGACAATTGCTGCATGTGGATGGGGGTTATGTGCATTTAGACAGGGCACTGGTGGGGAAAT
>Ga0115028_10000132_pt1 | contig 10579 bp, 12 predicted proteins | sample Plant_0915_D1_FD_83894 | JGI IMG/M metagenome (GOLD analysis project Ga0115028, IMG submission 83894) | Wetland microbial communities from Old Woman Creek Reserve in Ohio, USA - Plant_0915_D1 | ecosystem: Environmental > Aquatic > Freshwater > Wetlands > Sediment ... | reverse complement strand
CTAGTAATAGCCAACACTTTTTGTATGGTACTTCAAAGTCACATGACCCATTTAACCCTAACCCTAGAACAAAAAATTCTATTCAAACATTTTTATTAAATCAACGACCAACATACTCTTCACCCGGTGTACGGACCTTTTTCGGCCTGCTTGAGCGCCTGAGAGCATCATAGTCACCAAGATCAACATACATCATCAAGCCAGCTTGTTCAATAGCAGCCAGTGTTTCAGCAGAAGGCGGAGTCATGGCAGCAGCATCAAGTCCAAAGTCAGACACACGAGTAAAGGAGAGACCACCGGTAGTCATTCTGGCAGAGGTTCGGTATGTGTTCATTTTCAGAGGCGAATCGCTCGCTTCGCTCGCTCCTTATATACTCCAGGTGGCACTCACGTGACCTCAAAGGGCAGCCAATCAGATTCGCTCGGCGATTAATTGACCAATCAGAATCGATGACGCTATATGACGTGATCGGAGAATTAACTGACCAATCAGAATCTATTACGCTATATGACGTGATCGGCGAATTAACTGACCAATCAAAATCGAGCATTGCCGGAGAATTAGATCAAGCAATAAGCGTTTATTCAAACATTCGGACTAACTCTTGAGCTACCATGAATAGCGCGCACAACACAAACAGCAACAGTAACGATCGTACCACAAGTAAACACGGCAATAACAAACCAGAACAAGCCCATTTTAAAAAGTGAAAATTTTTGCCAAATGAAAACCGAAGCAGAGTGGCAAGCAATGGAACGAGAAATCCGGCAAATGAAGCGTCGACTCCGAGAAATTAACAAACGAGTTGAAGCGTATGAAATCGTAAAAAGAGATCTTAATGAGCAACTAAAGAAACTTGGTTAATAAACTACTCTTTTATTTCCTTATCCTTGATTGCTCTTTTAGTAACTTTCTTGACAGTTTTCTTTGAGATACTTTCGCCAGCGCTTTTCTTTGCAGCTTTTGCAGCGACCATCTTTTCATACCATGCCTTTTTACCGGCGGCGCATTTCGGCTTCCCGGCACAAGCACACTTTTTCATATGATTACATTGACACACAAAATCACACGGCTAAGCCACTCGTGATATAAAAGCCGCCCATCTCCCGTTTTTTCTTACAAAAATGACTCCTGATATTGATCCTTCTGAAATCGTGCACTTTACACCAGATCGTCCAACAGCGAAAGCTATTGCTGACTTTAAGAATGGGACTATAGATCAAGAAATGGTTTTTATCAATGGTAGATCAGCTCTCAACAAACCTTTCAAGATCAACTGCGAACTTGAAGCTCTTGGTGACATCATTGTTAGCGAATACGGGCATTCGATCCTTGTGCGTTTCACAGTACCTGAAGAACAAGAGCAATTCGTCCGAACTGAACAATGCGCAGCGAACCTCATGCCTGAAGGAATAACGTACAAAGACACTCTCCGTGAAGACCGATTCTTTTTGAAGCTCAAGACCAAAGATGGCCGATATGCAGCAACTTTTAACCCTCCAACAGTGCCAACAGCGCCAGAGAAATCGAGTATCCATCAAGGCTCTCTTCTTGAGATCGAGTATCAGCCAAATATCTGGATCAATTTCAAGAGCGAAACCGGCGGGGTCTTTTTGACTGTTAGTAGTATTACAGTTGACGGTGGTAAAAAGAAGAGTGTGACTCGCAGACGCTAATAAACTTTTTATTTTGCCGCAGCCTTGTTTTTGAAGCGTAAAGTATACTTCTTGCGCGCTTGAGCATTGTGATGAACCTTGTGGCTATGCTTCGACTTGTACTTTCCCCACTTGTGCTTGTGTTTATCGCTCTTGTGTAAATGACCGTATTTGAGCTTCATACTTTAAAAGACATACAATTTACTTTATTCCTCCAGCTTACGTTTACCAGACCACATTGCTCTAACCTCTTCAATTGGGAGCCTATAAACTTCGGGCTCAGGTTCAGGAATATAACCTTCACGAGGAACACACTTTTCGATATCCGCCTTCAAACGATTCTCCAAATCCAGAGGGCCGTATTTTACCTCCATATTCATATGAGCCCATAACCTCTCTAAAAATAGATGATCATGGTTACAAACCCCCCAAGACGTGCATACATACAAGGCGGTGAAAAACGGGAGAAACCCTTTTTCTTTAAAGTTGCGAATAACCACAGTGTAAGGTCTATCGGTAAACGGCTTGATGACTTCAAACAAACAGCGATCAAAATCCAAATCCTCCACGTACCTGAAGTTGTAATCTCTATTCTCAGGCTCGACTTTTGGTTCAATCTGCTTGCTCATAGTGATTTTTTCAGGACACTTTACGTATGGAGGAATCAACTTTTTGACCGCTTCATTCAGAGTATAATCGTCTTCACCATTGAAAATTGCCTTTACCCATTTCAATATTGTGTTCCACTCCTCCTTTTTCACTCTTACTCCAGCATCAAACGTCACCAGAAAACTAGGCGGAATCAGATCAACGGTTTCCAAATCATACATGATCCACTCATCAATATCGCAGGTAAAGAACTTACCGTTGCAGCCTTTGTATACATGCTTCATATCCACAGGGCTTAGATTCTTGCCATCAACAAACGGCGGGTAGTACTTTTCGAGTGTTTTAATGATGTGTATATTTGTCAACTTCTTGTTTGGGTACACAAACACTGTTACACCTGGAGCCATTTTAGGGAAAGAATTTCACAGCCGTTTTATTTATATTCTCTCTTCAAATTGTATGCTCTTTCTCGACAAATAGCACCTCTGTAAAGTTCTTCATCATCCTCAACCTTTTTGGTTTCTGGTAGTTGATGAACATGAACGAATGGTCATCTCCAACAGCATACTGGTACGCCTCTTGCCAGTCTTTCCTTTTCATGTACAAGCTATTCTCCTCGTAGATTACTTCAACTTCCTTTTCACTTGGAATTTCAAAAATAACAAGACAACTCAAATTGGTCCTAATTGTCTTTGGCAGCTCTTTGTACGCCTGACTGCACATAAGAATACTCGCTGAATAATGACGGTGATTCGTATTCAACATTTTGAACGGATTATTCCTCTTTCCACTAAACAGCTTGCTCCCAACCAGATCATCTGCCATTAATCACCCAATACCAAAAATAATCAAAATTCTATTCGCCAAATGCTTGCTCTTGCCATGTTCCTTCAACAGCTTGACGATAGCCATCTGCTCATCCATAATCCCTTTCAACGTCTCTTCATCGTAGTCAGTAAAGAAGCATTCCTCCGGAATCTTGCGATCTTTCAGCGGTTCCAAGTCCATTCCTTCAATCAACGCAGCAGGCTTTGGTGGATCAACAACACTGTTAGGCTCATCAGCTTCAGCTTTTTTCAACCATTCCTTAAGTTCCGTATTATCCGCCAAGATATCCTGCTCTTTGATAAAATCCCATTTCTCATCGCTAGCAACGGTTGGACTAAACACTATAATAGAATGAAAGTAATTCTTGTAAAACATCATCAAGTTCACCAGCACCGTCGTCTTTCCGCTCCCTTTCGGCGCTATCAAACCTAAACTAAACTCATGCCTCGGTAAAATATCATTCTTTGGGGGAGGATGAATATACCCTCTCGGGACCTTAACCGGTTCAATCACCAACTTCATTTATTAAAACCAACACACAATTAACGCCTGGCAAAGATCTGAGAATACATTCGAGTCATATGATTATCAATTTCATTCGTCACTCTGTCTCTAGTAAAACCGTCGTTCCAGCTTTTGTGGGCATGTTCTTGCGCTTCCTCTTTAATTTGCTTTGCCGGTACTTTTTCATTCCTTTGGGCGGCCTCCTCCTTCTTCACTGTTTCAACATACTTTTGGAACCACTGTGGAGCCTCTGTTGGATCGCGTTTAGGTTTCTTTCGTGGTTCTTCCTCTTCTACACTTGGTGTTGGTTCCTGAACTCTCTTTCGAACTCTCTTTGGCTTTACTGGTTCAGGCTCAGGCTCAGGTTCAGGCTCAGGCTCAACCTTTGGCTTCTTTACGCGTGGTTTCTTTTTTGGTGGTTCCTCAACCGCAGCAGCAGCAGCAGCAGCAGCTTCTATTTTCTTCGCCTCCTCTGCCGCCAATTTTTCCAGCTGTTTTTTGGTAGGCTTGCGTTTCTTGGTTTCAACCTTGATTTCAGTTTCAGCGTGGTCAATTGTCGGTTCAGGCTCTTTAACCTTTTTGCGGGTGTTCTGCACACTTTTTACAGGTACAGCAAGCTTTGAAATATCCGCAGAATACAATACCATTGTTTTATTTTTAGGAAAGAATTTAATAAGCCCTCGCACTTCTTCTGCGATTTTCAACCATCGATTGGGCTGCAAGATTAGCCAGGGTTCCAGTATTCTTGAGCGCTTTCCGGACCATTCGGGGGCCAACCGTTCTTTTACCAATCGTCGCTTCAAACCGATTGACTGAGGGTTTCTGCTGTTTGTTTGGCCCCATCTGCATTCTGTTTTCAGCCTCTCCAGCTTTAGTTTTAGGGGCCCAAAAGTTACCAATTTCATAATCACCTACAGTCGTCACAGCAGCTTTTCTTTTTCGCCGTACATTAACAGGGCCTAAATGGTTAACGTATTCGGCTTGTGTAATTTTAGACATGCTGAGCTTCACGGGACGGATTTTGTACTTTGCCTCAAGCTGATCTCTTAATTTAATACCGCGCTCTAACCACTCCTTGTCATTAATTTTCAGCTGCTCTTCCGCTTCGGCAATAACCTTTTTACGCTCACTTTCAATTGTCCACTCTAAATCAGAATATCGGTTTCTCATTGCCACAGCTTCATGCAGCTCTCCTTCTTTTGATTTTAAAAGCTCGCCGAGGGACATAAAATCCTCAGGGCTAAGACCTATTTTCTGATACTTTGCCAGTTCTGCTTTCAGTGCTTGTATTTCACTTGTTGTATCAGTGAACTGAGTTTCCTTTACAGGTTTTTGATTGAGAGGTACTCCAACAGCCTGGTTTGCTGCCGACGTGACATTTCCGGTTACAACATCATCCAGTTCAGCAAGCGTATCAAAGTATAAGTCAGTGTGAGCAGTCTGATATGAATCACCAGTTGATGGACCACTCTCTCTTTCTTTTGGAATCTCAATCATCTCTGGGCCTGAAAATCCACGCTCTTTGTTTCGTTTACCTATGGAAAGCAGACTTGGGAATCTGGTCGCACGCTGCCGTTCAACATTTTGATTCACCCATTTTTCTGTTGCTGTAACTTCACTGGCATGATCGTACCCTCTGCCAATATTCCCGCCAACAGCGTCCATCAATACCTGAGCTTCCAACTCTGAATAGTAAGGCGCTTCACCAGTGCTAGATTCTGTACTGGGCTGCATTAAACTTGGCGGCCCTCCTGATCCAGGTGGCCCTCCTGCTCCATTACCCGGCGCTCCATTACCTGGCGCTCCTCCTCCCGGTGGTCCTCCTCCGGGTGGTCCTCCCGGTCCATCTCCTGGCGGTGCCCCTCCCGGCGCTCCTCCTGGTCCTGGGGCTGGCGGAGGATTCTGAGGGACCTGCATAGGAGGTGGCATATTTCCAGGTCGCTTGTTTGCATTCTTTGGCGCTGTTGGTTGACCAGGCACAGCTCCAAATCTTCGCTGGGCGCGTAAAAACTCTCTGTACAAGTACATACGCTCATCCGGCGTTGTCTTCTTTCCAAAAATATCAATAATACCAGGCTGAACTGGGTCTGGGGCATTAATAGGTAATTCCGGCTGGGCATACTGGCCCTTGTTTAAAACAGGATACGTCTTCTCTTGTACAAACGGTCGCTCCATTGCGTCTCGCGGGTGATTGTTTCGTTCATGGGGGAACCCCTGCTCAAATCGGGCCCGATGTTGATTAACAAAACCGCTCCTAATCATTTTATTAACTAACACACAATTTAACGTATTCTCGTCAATCCCTTTGACCCCATAAATTTCGTAGCAGGCTGTTTATCTCTCCAACCGCCTGGTTTCGCAATTGGCCCACCAGCTGGAGTGTTTGGCATTTGAACATCATTAACCCACTTGAATGGAGCTTCAGGAACAGGTTTGCCGTACCATTCGGTTGGTCTTCCAACCACCCCTTTGCTGCTAAATCTCATTTTCAGTATTGTGTTAGGATCTTTTCTTGCATATACCTCTTGTTCTTTAGTAGGGTCATCCTCAGGGTACCACATCTGCATATAGGACCAGACGTAATATGGATATTCCTCAGAAACAGTATCATTCGTATTGTGTTCAGGAACCCATTGGACATCTGGATACAAGTACACTTTTCGCCATCCAGGACCTTGAGGCTGGTTACCCGCTGGATTCGGGATAGATCCTCGCTCACCAAAATCTGGGTCTGTAACTTTAACTTCGGTTGGCGGTAGTGCGTTTCCTTCTCCAGTTGATTCCGCAACAATTCGCGGAATTTGTGAGCCGCGAGGAACCTCGCCTTCTGCGGCAGTGTACCCTCCAGGCAGAGGTTTGAAAAACTCGCCGGTGCTGGACGCCCGCTCTATTCTGCCAACTTGTGCGTCCCATGAATACTGCCCGAGCGATCCCATCAAAGCGGTTCTGGTTCTGTCGACTGGTCGAACGTCTTCTTTGATCCATCCGACTGGAGTCTTGAATCCTTGCCTGTACGGCATTCGTTTAGCCAAAGTTTTTGCTACCCCACCGCCCGACGTGAATCCTGCATGATATCCATCAGCAATGTTGGAACCGCTATACACCTCATTCTTGCCCGAATAGCTGGCGTCCCATCGCCCTGCCAGTTCTGGCGCCGACTGTTTCAATCTTACTCCAAGCAACACATCACCGACCGACCCAACAGGCCCAGGTCGAATAGCATCCTTGTTCCAAACATTAACTGGAGCAGTGTAAACTTCCATTTTATTAAGAACCATACATTTTACAACCCAATCACTGTCATACCCTTGTTCGTCTTTAGAGATGGTTTCTGGTACAGATCAGTCGTCGCTGCCCTATAAGTTAGAACACCTAATTTCAATGACCAAGGCGATCCTTTTAAATCTAGAGGTTTCTGGTACTGATCGCTACCGAGCGTCAAGTAGAAATCAAAACTATCAAACTGGTTGTTGGCGAAGAAATCAAACATCATTCCAGGGCAGGGATCGTTGTAAAATATCACTGACCCGAATTGGACATTGATGGGGATTCGGCAAATCTCTGTTCCGGTTCCAGATGCGGGACTCTGATCAGGCAAATTAAAATTAACGAGCGACCCTATTTTGTTGCTGTTGACATAAAGGTAATAAGGCCCAGATACCTGAGCAATAATTGGCGAGACGATTTTCGACCCAATTCCTGAATTTGAATAAACGATTCCAGGTAAAAACCCAATCACCGAATAAGCGGTTTGTCTTGTTGCAAAGAACAATGTCCAGCTCGACGCTAATGGCGACGTAAACGTAAACTTTAGTTGCTGTGTGCTCCATGTAACAGTGAATCCTGCGGTAATGGTGGTGAACAGAGTCTGAAGCTGGGTCGCTAGTTGGGGTCCTGTGTATGTCCCAACAGGAATGGTGATCGTGTATGGTATTCCTCCAGTAGTGTAGACAAACGTATTGTTGGCTGTGGTAACCACATCAAACACAAACGGAATTTCGGCCTGCAGCACTTTGAGCCCGGCAACCTGGGGTTTCTTTGATGTGAAAAAATACTGCGGCCAGCTGTACTGGATAAGATTGGTGTTGGATGTTGAGCCTTCGAAAAACTGCCCGCCGGCCGACCCCGAATCCCATGAATCAAGTACCAACTCAGTATACTCAAAAGTTTGGTTCAAGCCATAATCGCCCATTTATTAAATGAATCACACAATTTACTGAATAAGCTCCAATACCTAGCGTTAGTAATAAATTTACATTGTTCTCCCTCAACACAATCATAGAGTCGATATAAGTAAAGACATCAAAGGTGAATCCAGCCGACTGGGAATCTGACCATCTGGCTATCAATGAAATATCGGATTGCTCTTCCGCATTCAGACCAGAGATCTCCAAACCGTTGGAGGTTTCCAGATCAATAGCAATGGCGAACGCTGAGGATGGAATATCGCCAGCTCTGGCTGAACCTTGTGTAAAGGTATGATCGGCGGCTCCAGCTACATCGAGTTGACTAGGAAGCACAGTCTGTTTCTGGACAATTGGAGATCCTGACCATTTCCACCCCACCAAGGAATAATCATAGTCAAACTCTGACAATAAGTTATGAGAGCCGCCGTTGGCAGAGCTGGTCGTCATTGGGTTGAAGGCCCATTTCTGGTTAGGCACCGAAGTTGAGATTCTATAATCGCCAAGAGTGTTGAGTGCTTTGGCGAGTTCAACGTACGATTCAGCACCGCCGTTTGGAACTTTACCGCCAACCGTTGTTGCGTTTTGCACCGACTGGGCAGGGAAATATCTAAAAAATTAGTTACCCGAAAAATGGAAAAAGATGAAGAAAATAATCAGCGAAGTAATCGTCGAAAGAGATCTAAATAAAAACTTACCTTCCACCGATTCTGTACTGGTACTCTTGGAAGGTGCTGTTACCATCTGCAGACCCAACAGCAGTGTTGAAAAACGCTGCGCCAGAATCAGACTGGTAAGTTTCAGGGGCTCGGCGCTGCATGCAGAAAATAGCCTTGACTGATCTGGATCTTTCCTGGATCTGCAAGTTGACTGATGAGACCCCGTTGTTTGAGAACCGGTAGTTGTTCCAGGTTGCAAACTTGATTGGCACGCCTCCAGTCTGCAATCCTTTGAGGAAGCTCTCGTCATATGAAGCGTCGAATTCCAAAATTTCAGGAATCAGATTGACGTTGGTCACTTGGTAAGATGGTGGTGTAGCCGATGGAGTGCCAACGCCAGGCCATGGTGCAACTGCACCGATTGTAGTGCTGTCATTTCCCGCAACAAAAGTAGCAGAAGGTTGATAATACATGCACGCCTGTGGGTTTTCCAAAGTAATTTCAATAGCCAATTGCGAAGCCATGAATTTGGTGGGAATCAACTTTTCCTGGTTGAAGATTCCCAATGCCAATTGCACTTGGTACCGTCTGACTGGATTGCTACCAGTGACATTTGGATGGACAGTCCCAGTAAAGGCGGTTGTAGGAATAAAGGTAGCTGACCCTTTGTTGTCGTTGTTTGGGACCATTCCATGACCCGAAGGGTTTGTTAGATCAAGGGTTGTTGTTGAAATTGGCGCGGGTGTTGCTGAATTAAGCGCTTGATCAAGACCGCTAACATTCTGATTTAAATCAATTCCTTGAATAAACTTTTGGCGGACATTGACATAATTCTGGTTAACTCTAGCTCCACTTCCTGAAGTGCCAGTACCAAACTGCCCACCACATCCAGGCACCACTCCACCGATACCATCAGTAATTGAGAACTGGTCGACCGCCGCTTGTTGGTTAGTGCCGGTCCATTCAGTGAGTTGACGTACAATAACATTGTAGTATGGAATATCCTCAAGGGGAGTTGCACCGTACAACAATCGAACTCGGTTGAAAATACTTTGAATCTGTGTTAACAATGAGGTACATTGTTTTGGAACCGGACATAGGAAAATTCTCCATCATTAGGATTATACAGCATCTGGACATCAAACTCCAAAGTGGTCTTGCCTAAAAAATTAGTTTCTGTTTTTTCACATGCACAAAATCGCTGAAAAACTTACCTGGATTGATATACCCTATATTAATAATAAAATACCTTGTGCAGGAAATTCAAGTCGAATCACATTGCCAGGCGAAAACGTACCGGCATTCTTTGGCGGAATACGCGGAGTCATCTTGATCGCCTTATTGGCTTGCTGGGTTAAACTCAAAATACCGATGGAAACGAGTAACGGGCATTAAAAGGGACAACGACCTCGGATTCAGCTGGGTACCACTTGAAGTGTGTAGACATTTATTTAAGAAACATACAATTTACCGGGCCTTGAACCGCTTTCTACTCAAATTGACCGGATTGACCATATCCAATACCCCCTCGCCCCTCGTCAATCGATAGCCCAAGTACGCCCCGGCCAATGGGGCGAATGCTGCTCCACCAATAGCCAAAGGTGTAGCTGCAACCATTGTGGCCGCCAGTTCGGTACCAGCGAGCAGCCAGCCCAGCCATGCTCCGCCAAAAACGCCAGTCGCGACTCCTCCAACACCTAGCGAGTAGTCTTCAGCACAAGGGCCGCCGCTCTGTGATCCTGGAATTGGGCTCTTGCAAACCAGCTCCCTTAGCCTGTCTCGGTTCATATACTTTGACACAACACCCGTAAGCAGCGTCACGACCCAAGTCCCTAGAGTTGTGTTGTATACGTAGTCCTGGATATCGTCCTGCTCCTCTTGTGGGGTCCAGTATTCAAAAGCGGCTTCCCAGTAAAACCTGTCTGTTGAATGGTACCATTGCGGCTTATTCCAATCGATCGTTTTGGTCAACTTGATCCTGAAAACCTCGCAGGAATCCTCCTCCATATGCGTGCTTATAATATCCCCGACAATATGGTAAAACCGGCTTTTTTGAATTCCAGCTCCCAAGTGCGGCCCGCCAACTAATGGCGCCGCTCCATTGAAACTAACGCAACGAGTTACCTCGGGATGCTGTCT
>Ga0115028_10000131_pt1 | contig 10590 bp, 10 predicted proteins | sample Plant_0915_D1_FD_83894 | JGI IMG/M metagenome (GOLD analysis project Ga0115028, IMG submission 83894) | Wetland microbial communities from Old Woman Creek Reserve in Ohio, USA - Plant_0915_D1 | ecosystem: Environmental > Aquatic > Freshwater > Wetlands > Sediment ... | reverse complement strand
ATGGGCTGCCTGCTGCAGGGCGCGGTGGTCTACGCGACGTTCCTCGTCTTCATCTCGCTGGCGCCCTACGTGATGGTGTCCGCGCTCGGCCGGTCGTCCACGGAGTTCGGGTTCTATTATCTTTTCATCGCGCTCGGCTATTTCTTCGGCAACTGGTCCGTCAGGCGGTTGATGGCGACCCACGACCTGCACTGGATGGTCGTCGTCGGCGTGCTGCTGACCGTCGTCGGGGCCGTGGCCGCACTGGGCTTCGTCGCACTGGGACTCACCCATCCGCTGTGGATCTTCGTGCCGATCGGTGTTCTGTCCTTCGGGCAGGGCCTGGCCCTGCCGAACGTCACCGCCACCGCGGTGAGCCTCGCCCCGCAACACGCGGGCGTGGCCTCGAGCCTGCTCGGGTTCCTGCAGCAACTGATCGGAGCGGCCTGCGTGCAGTGGATGGGGCACTTCCCGACGGACACGGCGCTGCCGATGCTCATTTTCTGCGCGGTGGCGTGCGCAAGCGGACTCGCGTTGCTGTACGTCTTCCCGCGCGTCGAGGCAGGCAAAGCAAGGCGGGTCGTCGCAGGCTAGTGGCCCCTTCGCCGCGGCCTTCACGCGAGCGGGAAAGCGACACATACGGTATCGTGCACGCGCACCAATCGGACGACTCCAGCACTCCATGACGGACTACATAGGCACCCCGGATTACGCCCACGGCACGCCCTCCCGCATCGGCGTGCTGCTCGTGAATCTAGGCACGCCGGACGAGCCGACCACCTCGGCCGTGCGTCGCTACCTCGCGGAGTTCCTGTGGGATCCGCGCGTGATCGAGGCGCCCCGCGTGCTGTGGTGGCTGGTCCTGCACGGCATCATCCTGACGACGCGGCCTCGCCGCAGTGCCCACGCGTACCAGAAGGTCTGGACGCCCGCCGGATCGCCGCTGCTCGTCGAATCACGCGCGCTCGCCGACGCGCTCGGCCGTCGGCTCAAGGCCAGGCACGGCGACCGGATCCGGATCGAGCTCGCGATGACCTACGGCAACCCCTCGATCACGGCTGCGCTCGAACGCCTGCGCCGCGACAACGTGCAGCGGCTGCTGGTGCTGCCGATGTACCCGCAGTATTCCTCTACGACGACGGCTTCGATCTTCGAACGCGCGACTGCGGAACTCGGCCGGTGGCGCTGGATTCCGGAACTGCGCGTGGTCAGCCAGTACTGGGAGGAAGACTCGTACATCGCCGCGCTCGCGGACAGCGTCTCGACGCACTGGCAGACGCACGGCCGGAAGCACCTGCTTTTCTCGTTCCACTCGATTCCGAAGCGCTACTTCACTGCTGGGGACCCGTATCACTGCTTCTGCCACGCGACCGCGCAGCGGGTCGCCGCGCGGCTCGGTCTCGGTGCGGGTGACTGGTCACTCGGCTTCCAGTCCCGCTTCGGTCGCGAGGAATGGATGAAGCCTTACGTGGATATGCTGCTGAAGGACTACGCCAAGGCCGGACCGAAGCGGGTGACGGTGATCTGCCCCGGCTTCGCCACCGACTGCCTCGAGACACTCGAGGAGATCGACATGCAGAATCGCGAGATGTTCCTGTCGCAGGGCGGCGAGGCGTTCGACTACGTGCCTTGCCTCAACTCTGGCGATGCGCAGGTGGATCTCTACGATCGCGTGGTCGCGCGCCACACGCAGGGATGGCCAGGACTCGCAGGCGAGGACGACGCGGAATCGAGGACCGAATCGCGCCAGCGAGCGCTCGCACTGGGTGCGCGGACCTGAGCCGATGCTCGGGCGCTTCCTCGAAGTGAGCATCCACGCGCCGGACGTGCCGGCGTCGCTCGAGTTCTACGAGTCGCTCGGTTTCGTGCAGGCCGCGGTCGGCGACATCTGGTCGCACGCATACGCCGTGATCACGGACGGACGACTGCACCTCGGACTGCACGGCTGCGAGTTCGACTCGCCGTCGCTAACGTGGGTGCGGCCGAACCTCGCGCTGCACGCTGCGGCGCTCGCGTCGCTCGGCATCGATTTCTCGTTTGCGAAGCTCGGCGAGGAGGCGTTGCACGAGCTCGGATTTCTCGATCCGTCCGGGCAGATGATCACGCTCATCGAGGCGCGCACGTACTCACCGCCTGCTCTGGCCGCGGCGCCGTCCTCCCGGCTCGGTTACTTCGAGGAGTTCGGCATACCGACGACCGACCTCGCCCGCTCCACGGCTTTCTGGGATGCGCTCGGCTGCGTCGCGTTCGACCCGATCCGCGCTCCGTTCGCCAAGGTCGTCGCATCGCATCGCGACCTGAACGTCGGCCTCTACGACACCGATCTCAAGCGGCCGGTGCTGACCTTCTCGGATCCGGACATGCCCGAGCGCATCGTCGAACTGCGGGACAAGGGCCATCGCTTCGTAGACAGGCTGCCTCGCGGCATGAACGCCCGCGAGAACGCTCTGCTCGAAGCGCCCGAGGGCACCTGGCTGCTGCTCACGACCAGCGCTGCCTGAGACGGGCGCCGGTCCTCAGCGAGCCGTCGCGACGATCTCGAAGGCGAGCACGATTTCGTCCGCGACCTGGATCGCGCCGCCGGCGACGCTGAAGGGAACCATGCCGAATTCGGTCTGACGCAGGCGAAACGTGCCGCGTGCCGTCAACGTCCCGGCCGAATCTGTCAGGTCGAGCGGAACCTCGACTCGTCGCGTAACACCTTTAAGCGTCACGTCGGCTTGCGCAACCGGGTCCTGCCAGGTGCCGCCCAGCCCGCCCGCCCGTACGGTCACGTCGGGGAACTGGGATGCGTCGAGTACCTCGGGACGCAGCAGGTTCTTCGTCGTGCCTTCGCGCGCGGACTCAGGCACCGGGCCCTCGAAGTCGGGGCCGGCGGCGGCGCGCGCCGCGGGGTCGTCCACGACCAGCGTGGTCACGGGGATTCGCAGCTGGAAGCCCGAATCGGCCGGCTTCGGACCGCGCCAGGCAAAGCCCGACTCCTCGGCGGACGTGATGACGTGGTTGTGCCCGAGCTTCGCCATTGGGCCGCTGCGATAGACGCGGATGCTCACGACGGATCGCTGCGGGTCGATGTCGAAGAGCTGCGCGCCAGCGGGAATCGTGTCTGCATCGGCACCCGCCGTCGCAACAGGCGCCTGGGGCGTCGGTCCCGGAACAGGTGCAGGCGTCCTGGTCACGCAACCCACGAGCAGGGAGACGACTGCCGCGCCCAGCACCGCGATTGCCGTCGACCTGGAGCGCGCGGAACGCACGTCGTTGTGGGTTAACATTGCGGATCTCACTAATCGGCGGGGCTTCGGCATGCAGTGGCGCAACACGACCAACAACTATGGGGCTCTGGCGAAGTTCCTGCACTGGACGATCGTGATCCTGATCATTGCACAGTACGTGATCATCGAGGCGGCCGAGGAGTTGCCCGACGGGGTCGAAAAGCTCTCCCAGGTCTCATTGCACAAGTCCGTCGGCATGCTCGTGCTGCTGCTCGCTATCGCGCGCATCGGCTGGAAGCTCGCCAACCGTGGCAACCCGGTGCCGATTCCGATGCCAGGTTGGCAGAAGAAGGCCGCGGCTGCAGGCCATGGACTGCTGTACCTGCTGATCCTGCTGCAACCGCTGAGCGGATGGGCGATGTCGTCGGCCGCGAACTATCCGGTGACGCTGTTCGGCTGGTTCCAGTTCCCGGCGCTGGTGGCGCCGAACCACGACCTGCACGAGGGACTGGAGGAACTGCACGAGGTGCTGTTCACGATAATGGCGATCGTCGCGCTGGTGCACGCAGCGGCAGCCATCTATCACCACTTCTGGATGAAAGACGACACACTGCGCCGGATGTTGCCGTTCGGCCGGAAGCCGGCCGCGTGACGCACTGGCCGCGGCTGTCGGCCCTCGGCTGGGTCCTCGCGGCTTTGCTCGCCGCGACACCTGCGCGGGCCGCGGCGGCCTCGACGACCCCGACTCCGGCCACCGCCTGGACCACTGTGGCCGCGTCGAGCAGCATCGAGTTCACCGGGACCCTTGCTGGCGGCGAGTTCACCGGCAAGTTCCAGCGATTCGTCGCGGCAATTGCGTTCGATCCGGCGAATCTCGCGGGCAGCCGGTTCCGCGTGGAAATCGAGACCGGCTCGGCCGACACGGCGGACGCGGACCGGGACGTGGCGCTGGCGGGCGATGAGTTCTTCGCGGTATCGCGCTGGCCCAAGGCGACCTACGAGGCGAGCCAGTTCGCCGCGGCCGGGCCTGGCCAGTACCAGGCGCGTGGCAAGCTGACGATCCGCGGGATCGCCCGGGACGTTCCGGTCACGTTCACCTTCAAGTCGAACGCGGACGGGCGCAGCGCCGCCCTGTCGGGCCGCGCCAGCGTGCACAGGCTCGACTTCGGGGTCGGGCAGGGCGAATGGCAGGACACGAAGTGGCTCGGTGACGAGGTGCGCATCCGCTTCGAACTCGCGCTGCGGAGATAGGGGACGCCGGGGACTGTCCCGAGTTTGGGGCTCTCCCCTCTCGAAGGGACCCTCACGCTGCGGGAGAGCGTCCCCACTGGCATAGAATGTCCGTCACCGGCGGGTCCTGGCCCGCCCGACTCTCGGGTCCCCGGCCAACGCTCATAGAGGATCACCACCATGTCATCGCTGTCTGCTGTCGTTGATCGTCGTCTCGTGCTCGCCGTCGCGCTCGCGCTCGCGGTGACAGGCTGTGCGAAGAAACAGGAGGAGCAGGCGGCTGCGCAAGCCACCGGACCTACGGAAGTCGCCTCGACGGCTGCTCCGGTGGCGGAGGTGCTCGAAGGACAGGTCGATATCGTCGCCTGGCCCGGCTACATCGAACGCGGCGAAACTGACAAGGCCTACGACTGGGTCACCGCGTTCGAGTCCGACACCGGCTGCAAGGTGAACGTGAAGACGGCCGGCACCTCCGACGAAATGGTCGCGCTGATGACGCAGGGCGGCTACGACCTGGTCACCGCCTCGGGAGACGCGACGGTCCGCCTGATCCGCGGCGGCACGGTGCAGCCGATCGACCTGAATCGTGTCCCGAGCTTCGCCAACGTGGACGAGCGCCTGAAGAATGCGCCGTGGCATTTCGTCGACGGCAAGCACTACGGCACGCCGTACCAGTGGGGCCCGAACGTGCTGATGTACAACACGAACACGTTCAAGACCGCACCGACCTCGTGGTCGGTCGTGTTCGAGGAACAGAAGTTTCCCGACGGCAAGAGCAACAAGGGCCGCGTGCAGGCCTACGACGGTCCGATCTACATCGCCGACGCGGCCGTCTACCTGATGGCGAAGAATCCGGAACTCGGCATCAGGGATCCGTACGAACTGAACGAACAGCAGTACGCCGCCGCGCTCGAACTGCTGCGCAAGCAGCATCCGCTGGTGCAGCGGTACTGGCACGACGCCAACGTGCAGGTACAGGACTTCACGACCGAGGGCATCGTGGCCTCGGGCTCATGGCCGTTCCAGGCGAATACGCTGATCGCCAACAAGCAACCGGTCTCGAGCACCGTGCCGGTCGAAGGCGCCACCGGCTGGGCGGACACGACGATGCTCGCAACGAACGCGAAGCATCCGAACTGCGCTTACCGGTGGATGGAATGGTCGCTGAACGCCAAGGTGCAGGGTGACGTGGCGGCGTGGTTCGGCTCGGTGCCGGCGGTACCGGCGGCCTGCAAGGGCAATGCGCTGCTCGGCGACGCCGGCTGCGTCACCAACGGCTTCGACAATTTCGGCAAGATCCACTTCTGGCGCACGCCGGAAGCCGCGTGCGGGGCCGGCACCTGCGTGCCCTACAGCCGCTGGGCCACCGACTACGTCGCCGTGATGGGCGGCCGGTAGCGGCAACGCTGCGCATCCGGACCGGGCGTGGCGCCGCCCGCGAGCGCCGCTTCCAGCCCATGACCCACGCCATCGAACTCGAGGACGTGAGCCGCGCCTTCGGCGCGGTCTTGGCGCTCGACCATGTCTCGCTCGGCATCCTGCCGGGTGAGTTCTTCGCGCTGCTCGGCCCCTCGGGCTCGGGCAAGACCACGTGCCTGCGCCTGATCGCGGGCTTCGATCACCCTGACAGCGGCCGCGTTCTGCTCGACGGCGAGGAAGTCACCGACGTACCGCCGTACGACCGCAACCTCAACACCGTCTTCCAGGACTACGCGTTGTTTCCGCACATGACGGTTGCGGAGAACGTAGCGTACGGACTTCGTGTCCGGGGCGTGGCCGCAGCCGAGCAGCGCAGACGCGCGGCCGGGATGCTCGATCTCGTGCGCCTCGGCTCGTACGGCGACCGCCGGCCGGCGCAGCTCTCCGGCGGCCAGAGACAACGCGTCGCGCTGGCACGTGCGCTTATAAACCAGCCAAAGGTGCTGCTGCTCGACGAGCCCCTCGGCGCGCTGGACCTCAAGCTCCGCGAGGAAATGCAGGTGGAGCTGAAGAGCCTGCAGCAGCGTCTCGGCATCACGTTCGTGTTCGTCACACATGACCAGGGCGAAGCGCTCAGCATGGCGGACCGGGTGGCCGTGTTCAGCCATGGCCGCATCGAGCAGCTCGACACGCCGCGCGGACTCTACACGCGCCCGCGCACGGCGTTCGTCGCGAATTTCGTCGGCAGTGCAAACGTCGTCGCTGCGCAGGCCGCCGAACGGCTGACGGGCCGTCGCGAGTCATTCGCCATACGGCCGGAGCTGATCGACCTGCTGGCCGACGATGCCGTACCCGCCGCCGGACTGATCTGGTGCAGCGGCAAGCTCGAAGACATTTTGTACCACGGCGCGAGCAGTCGCTGTCACGTGCGCCTTGATGCCGGAACCGTGCTCGCGGTGGCCCGACCGGAATCCGGCTCGGCCTCCCATGTACCGCCGCGCGGCTCGAGCGTCCGGATCGCATGGCGGCCTGAGAGCATGGTACTGCTGGAGTCGGGCTGAAGCGTGCTGCGCCCTGTCGCCACGTTCCTGCACGGTCGCAACGCGTTCTACGTGTCGCTGCTGCTGCTGCCACCGCTGCTGTGGCTCGGGACGGTCTACCTCGCGTCGCTGTTCGCGCTGCTGACGCAGAGCTTCTACGCCATCGACGAATTCACGGCACGGATCGTGCCCGAGTTCACGCTGAAGACCTACGGTCAGCTCTTCACGCAGCCGGCCAACGTCGACATCGTGTTGCGCACCGTATTCATGGCGATCGCAGTGACCGCCGCCGCAGCCGTGGTCGCATTCCCGCTCGCCAACTACATGGCACGCCACGCCGGCCCGAAGATGAAGGCGCTCTGCTACGTGGGCGTGATGCTGCCGATGTGGACCAGCTACCTCGTCAAGGTCTACGCATGGCGGCTGATCCTCGCCAAGCAGGGTATCGCGTCGTGGGCGATGACTTCGCTGGGGCTCGGTGGCGCGCTCGACACGCTGCTCGCCACGCCCGTCGTCGGCGGCCCGTCGCTCGCGTCTTCTTATATCGGCATGTTCATCGTGTTCGTGTACATGTGGCTGCCGTTCATGATCCTGCCGCTCGCCGCGGCGCTCGAGCGCGTGCCAGGTTCGCTGCTGCAGGCCTCCGCCGATCTCGGCGCACGGCCAGGCCAGACGTTCCGCAACGTCGTGCTGCCGCTCGCGCTGCCCGGCCTCGCGGCGGGATCGGTGTTCACGTTCTCGCTCACGCTCGGCGACTACATCATCCCGAGCGTCGTCGGCGCGCCGGGGTATTTCATCGGCATGATGGTCTACCAGCAGCAGGGTACGGCCGGCAACATGCCGCTCGCCGCCGCTTTCTCCGTGGTGCCGATCGTGCTGATCGCCGTCTACCTCGCGCTGGCGAAGCGACTCGGGGCGTTCGATGCGCTCTAGGCGTGACTGGAGTCGCGCGTCGCTCGGGCAGAGGCTCGCAGCCGCGGCGGGGCTGGTGTTCCTGCATGCGCCGGTCTGGGTGATCGTGCTGTACGCGTTCACGACCGAAGATCGCACCTACCAGTTTCCGCCGCCCGGGCTCACGCTGCACTGGTTCGAGGTCGCCTTCGCACGCAGCGACATGTGGGCAGCGATGCGACTGTCGCTGCTCGTGGCGCTGGCCGCGACGGCGCTCGCGCTCGTGCTCGGCACGCTTGCGGCGTTTGCGCTGGCCAGGCGGGAGTTCGCCGGCAAGGAATCCATCACGCTGCTGTTCGTGCTGCCGATCGCGTTGCCCGGCATCATCACCGGCCTCGCGCTGCTCGCCGGCATGCGCACGATCGGGCTCGAGCCTGGCTTCTGGACGATCGTGGCTGGCCACGCGACGTTCTGCCTCGTCATCGTCTACAACAACGTCGTCGCACGCCTGCGGCGCATGCCCGCGAGCTGGGTCGAGGCGTCGATGGACCTCGGCGCCGACGGCTTCCAGACATTCCGTTACGTGCTGCTGCCGCAGGTCGCGAGCGCGCTGCTGGCCGGCGGCATGCTCGCTTTCGCGCTTTCCTTCGACGAGATCATCGTCACGCTCTTCACCGCGGGTCACCAGCAGACGCTGCCGATCTGGTTCTACGGCGAGCTGTTCCGGCCTCGCGAGCGGCCGATCACCAACGTGGTAGCCGTCGTCGTGATCCTCGTGACGCTGGTGCCGATACTGCTGGCATATTATCTGACCCGGACCGATGAAAAGGGCGATACCTGAGCCGCGTCCCTTGTCCTGGTCCCGTACTCCTGGAGGTGGCTGACATGCAGATCCGACTGCTCATCAACGGCAAGCTCGTCGCGGGCGAGGGCAAGGTCGAGCAGGTCCTGAACCCGGCGACCGGTAAGGTGCTGGCGAAGGTCCCGGAGGCCTCGCGCGGGCAGATCGATGCGGCTGTGAAGGCGGCCGACGCCGCGTTCGACGGCTGGGCACGGACGGCGCCGAAGGATCGCGCGACGTTGCTGCTCCGGCTGGCGGATCGCATCGAGGCGGACGGTCCGGCGTTTGCGAAAGTCGAGTCGTTGAACTGCGGGAAGCCGCTGCCCGCGGCGCTGAACGACGAGATCCCGGCCGTCGCGGACGTGTTCCGGTTTTTCGCGGGCGCCTGCCGCACGATGACCGGCGCGGTCGCCGGCGAATACCTGTCGGGTTTCACCAGCATGATCCGTCGCGACCCGGTCGGCGTCGTGGCGTCGATCGCGCCGTGGAATTACCCGCTGATGATGGCTGCCTGGAAGCTCGGCCCGGCACTCGCCGCCGGCAACACCTGCGTGCTGAAGCCGGCCGAACAGACGCCGCTCACGGCTTTGAAACTGGGTGAGCTGCTGGCGGAGATTTTCCCGGCGGGCGTCGTGAACGTCGTGTGCGGGCGCGGGCCGTCGGTCGGCGCGCCGCTCACGAGGCATCCCAAGGTGCGCATGATTTCGCTCACCGGCGACGTCGCGACAGGCGCGAAGATTCTCGGCCAGGCCAGCGACGGCATCAAGCGCACTCATCTCGAGCTTGGTGGCAAGGCCCCGGTGATCGTGTTCGACGATGCGGATGTCGAGTCGGTCGTTTCGGGCATACGGACCTTCGGCTATTACAACGCAGGACAGGACTGCACTGCCGCGTGCCGCATCTATGCAGGCTCGAAAGTCTACGACCGGCTGGTCGCCGACCTTTCGGCAGCCGTAGGAACGATCAAGACGGGGCTGCAGACTGCGAAGGACGTCGAGATGGGTCCGCTCATCAGCGCCGAGCAGCGTGATCGGGTCGCGGGCTTCGTCTCGCGTGCGCGCAGGCAGAAGCACATTGAGGTGACGGCGGGCGGCAATGCGGGCGGCGGTGGCGGGTTCTTCTACGAACCCACCGTAATTGCCGGGGCCCGGCAGTCGGACGAGATCGTGCAGCGAGAAGTTTTCGGGCCGGTCGTGTCTGTCACTCGTTTCAAGGGCGCGGACGAGGCCGTCGCGTGGGCCAACGATTCCGATTACGGGCTCGCGTCATCGGTGTGGACGCAGGACGTCGGCAAGGCGCTGACGGTGGCGTCGCGCCTGCAGTACGGCTGCACGTGGATCAACACGCACTTCATGCTGGTGAGCGAGATGCCGCACGGTGGACTGAAGCGCTCGGGCTACGGCAAGGACCTGTCGATGTACGCGCTGGAGGACTACACCGTCGTGCGTCACGTGATGGCAAAGCTGTAAAAGGGGACATTCTCCTTTTTGGAAAATAGGGGACATTCTCCTTTTGCTGCCTGGCAGGCAGCAAAAGGAGAATGTCCCCTATTTTCCAAAAAGGAGAATGTCCCCTATTTCCTGCTGAATACCCAGATCGCGAGCGTGCTCAGCACCACGCCCGGCACCATCTCGTACAGCTCGAATATCCCGCCACTGCCCTGCTTCCACAGGATCACGGTAAGGCCGCCGACGACAATGCCGGCCAACGCGCCGTCGCGCGTCATCCGGTCCCAATAAAGCGACAACACGACCGCGGGACCGAACGCAGCGCCAAACCCCGCCCAGGCCCATGCGACCAAATCGAGCACCTTGCTGCCGGGATTCAGCGCCAGCACGTAGGCCAGCGCCGCGATGGTGAGTACCGTACCGCGCCCGACCCACAGCAGTTCCGCGCGACCCGGGTTGCGACGGAAGATGCCTTTGTAGAAGTCCTCGGCAAACGCGGACGACGCGACCAGCAACTGTGCCGAGGCCGT
>Ga0115028_10000130_pt1 | contig 10596 bp, 3 predicted proteins | sample Plant_0915_D1_FD_83894 | JGI IMG/M metagenome (GOLD analysis project Ga0115028, IMG submission 83894) | Wetland microbial communities from Old Woman Creek Reserve in Ohio, USA - Plant_0915_D1 | ecosystem: Environmental > Aquatic > Freshwater > Wetlands > Sediment ... | reverse complement strand
TTCTAAATAGAATAGTATATAATTCAGGAAAATACCGCGCATGCTAAATTTCAACATTGCTCCATACTTTGATGATACAGTACCTGAGAAGGATTACTATCGTATTCTTTTCACACCAGGTAAGCCAGTACAGACTCGAGAGCTAAACGCACTACAGAGCATTCTGCAACAGCAGATACGTTCTCATGGTGATCACATCTTCAAGAATGGTTCCATGGTTATTCCTGGGCATATCTTTTATGATAACCTAGTCTACTATGGTCGTTTGCAGTCAACACATAACGGTGTCAATGCGGACGTGCTTCTTGAGTCCTTTGTGGGTCTGACAGTACTTGGACAGACTTCGGGTGTCAAGGCAAAGGTTATTCACTACGAGTTGTCAGGGTCTGGCGATCCACCCACTATCTTCTTCAAGTACTTGGAGTCGGGTGCTGCGGACGTAGCCTTCATCGATGGTGAGGTTCTGATTGATGTTGATTCTGAGCAACAGATTCGTTTAGATAGTGCCAATGCAACTGGACTAGGTAGTATTGTCACAATCAATGATGGTATCTACTACATCAGTGGTATCTTCTGTCGTGTTGCTCGTCAGACTATTACTCTTGAGAAGTACAGCGAGCGTCCCACATATCGTGTTGGACTAAATGTTGTTGAAACTCTAGTCACTGAGAAGGATGATGATTCCCTTTACGACAATGCTCTAGGTTACAGCAACTATGCTGCTCCGGGTGCACATCGTTACAGTATCGCGTTGACGCTAGTCAAGAAGGACTACGAAACAACCACAGATTCTGATCAGTTTGTTGAGTTGTTGCAAGTTAAGACAGGTGCGATTCAAAAGAAAGTCAATGAGACAAAGTATAGCGAGCTCGAGAAGATGTTCGCTAAGCGTACCTATGATGAATCAGGAGATTATGAGGTTATACCTTTTGCTGTATCTGCTTCTGAATATCGCAGTAACAATCGCGGTGCATGGGCTACAGGTGTTGTGTACCTACTAGGTGATGTGTGCTACAGTAATGGACATTACTGGGAAGCACGTAGCACAGGAACTGCTGGTACTACAGCACCCATTCTTTCTGATATTAACTATCGTGTGTTTGATGGTGGTGTTACTTGGCAGTACACAGCAACACCGTTTTATAATCAAGGAATGAATGTTCCAGCATCTGATGAGGATCTTGCTACACAACAACTTAACGAAAGTAAGATTCTATACAACATCTATCCTGGTAAGGCATACATTCGTGGCTTTGAGACTGAGCTACAGACCAATGCATTGGCGGCAGCCACAAAGGCTCGTGAGTATACTAATGTAAAGAACAACAATGTTTCAGTGCTTGCTGGAACTTATACTAAGGTTAATAATCTTTCTGGTCTGCCTAATATTGATGATTGTGAATTGGTCAACATTCATTATCTTGATTTAGCACAAGACTATTCAACACTAAAGCGTCAAGCAACGGCTACATATACTGTAGCAGCTGGTGTGATTGATAGTATTACTATCACAGATCCTGGTTTTGGGTATGATCGCGACAATCCTCCAGTTATTACAGGTACTGACGGATCTGGTGCAGTTCTTAAACCCGTAATTAGTACATCATCTGAACTAATTGACATTAAAATTGTTGCAGGTGGTACTACTTATACTACAGGTTCATTGACTATTGGTGCACCACCCGCATCTGAACCAACTATTGGTACTTGCCGTGTTCGTTCAATTGATCACGACACTGGAACAATTGGTGAAGCAGCAACAGTTTACAAACTACAAGTATTTGATGTTAGAATGAAGGCTGGGTATCGTTGGGATCTTCATGCAATGTCCTTGCAGCAGGGTACAACATACTTTAGTTGCAACATAGTAAAAACTAAAACAACACTATCAGGGCTTGTTAGCGCAACAGCTAGTAGTAATGTTGTTGTGGGTAATGGTACATATTTCCTTAATGAACTTTACGGCGGTCAGCAAATTTTAATTAATGGTGAGCAGCACGTTGTTTCTGACACCATTACTTCAGATCTTGAATTTAAGACTGTACACGATTTTGCAGCAACCACTTCTAGCGTCCCTCTTGAAGTATATTCTTCGTCCTTTGAGTCTTATGGAAACCTATTAATTCCATTTCCTAAGTCTTACATGCGTACAGTAAGAAGTGATGATGATTATACTATTAATACTCAATACTATGTGAAACGTAGAATTGATCTTGGTGCTGGCAGTACAGCATCTCTAACTGTCCCGGGTGAAACTTTCGCATCACCCAACACTGTTGGCGCATTTATTATTGCACGCATTGATAATGGTCTAATCATTGATCTTCCAATTACTAGAAGTTCAGATAACAAACAGATTACTGTAACTCGTGGTGGAGTCACAGAATCTTTAGAAATTATCGCAACAGTAAAGAAGAGTTTAGTTGCTGCTAAAGAAAAAATTAAGACTCTTAAAATTAAGACAATTGAGCTGACAAATAAAGAACAAATTGAAGCTGATGAAATATCATTAACTGAAGCTGACGTAATTAATGTTCTTTCTGTTAAGGTGTCTGGAGACACCTCCGATCTTCCACTTGATCCTTTATTGACAGATTATAACGTGTTTGTTCATGATCCTGACAATGATATGTCAAGTGTTGACATCACAGAAAAATTCCAACTGTTAACTGGGCAAACAGCAACCTATTATGGTATTAGTAAGATTCGTCGTATTCGTGGCGTGAAGGCGCCTGAGAATAGTATTCAAATTACCTTTGAATATTTCGATCATGGTGTTGGTGACTATTTCAGTGTAGACTCTTATGTTGGTGTTCCATACTATAAGATTCAACCAGAACTTCGTGACGTGATTGATGTTCGTCCTCGTATTGATGACACTGGTAGCAACTTTGATAGCACCGGTGCATCAGTAACAGAGCCATTTGCACTTGATGAAGATTTCGTTTGTGATTACTCATACTTCTTACCACGTCGTGATAAAGTTGTATTGACATCTGATGGTGTAGTGTCAGTTAATGAAGGTGTTTCTGGATACAGCTTACAGACAGCACAGAATAAAGATGGCACTCTTGTAATTGCTGAAGTTACATTAGCACCATACACTTTGCAGGCTAAAGAACCTTTCCTTGATATTAAGAAGTTAGAACACAAACGCTATACCATGAAAGACATTGGGCGTTTGGAACAGCGCATTGAGAACCTTGAATATTACACACAACTTTCACTTCTTGAAAAGAATACCATTGAGCAAAAGATTGTAGACCAAGACGGTCTAGAGCGTTACAAGGCTGGTATTCTTGTTGATCAATTTACTTCATTAGATGGTGGTGACGTTTATCATACTGACCACTTATGTGCTATTGATCTTGCTCAGCAAGAGTGCCGTGCTGCAGCAGAAGTAACTAGTGTTTCAATGGTTGAAAAGTATACTGAAAGTTCTCAGAAATTTAATCAACATTATCAAACTAGTGGAAATGTTGCATCACTACCATATACATCAGTCATATTGGCAGGACAAACAGTTGCGTCTGTTGGTGGTATAATTAGTTGTAATCCTTATGGTATTATTCTTTACAAGGGCGAACTTAAGCTTATTCCATCTGAAGATAATTGGATGGATACTGAGCGTCTTCCAGACAAAACAATTAACATTGGAAGTGGTACTCCAGGTACAACATCATTAGGAACAGAATGGAATGCTTGGCAAACAGCATCAACTAATGTTACAACCACGACTAGTCTTCCAATTGAGACAAGAAGACGTAGAATAAAAGTTGATGATCTATCTCATGCTGATAGAGATCGTCTGGCTCCGGGCTGGCGTGGACTTAATGGTCCACGATGGATTGAAACTGAAGTTACTGGAGTATTTCGTAATCCAGATAGACATCAATTAACTACCACAACAACTACAAATCAAGAGACTAGAGCTGGAGTTGAAACAATATCTACAACTAATGTAGATACTACAACGGAAGAAACCTTTGAAACAAAGATGATTCCGTTCATTCGTTCTCGACCAGTTGTATTTAAGGGAACAGGACTTAAACCAAATACGTTAATGTATCCATTTTTTGATGGAGTGAATGTCGAAGACTATTGCCTACCGTTAGAAGAAATTGTTATCACGTACACTTTCACTAATTCAACTTCTGGTGATGATGTTCTTTTACCTGAAGCAGAAGAAGATGATACTGAAGATTTCCCAGATGTTCCAAATAGAACAATTCGTAAACTTCGTAGGGGAATGACTACTGAAGAGCATACCCATTTTACTCATGAAGTTGGTGAACGAGTACATTTGCGTCGAGGAAGAAATAAGAAACCAAGAAATCGTACTTTCTGGGGCTTCTGGCATGGACATCGTCGTCGTCGTAGACATCATGATGAAAGAAAATGGAGAAGAGTGCGTGCAGACCGCCTTAATCTTCATCGTCACAAACACCATAGACATACTATCAGAACCGAGTGGTTTGATATTCATGAAGAACACGAGCGTCCAGTAGCTAGAAAAGACAAGAACCTTGAAGCTGCACAAAGTGTAGCAACAACCACTGTTCAGTCAGTAGTTTATGATGTAGGAGATTTAATTCGGCAGTTAGATGGTGGTGGCAATGTTATTGCTACTGCTATTGTTGTGGAAATTTTAGATCAACATGATTCTAATGGAAACATTGAAAAAGTCATGAAGATCAATAATAGAAATGGAACATTTGAGGTTTCTGGAGTAACAGAAAAATTTATATCTGAAGAATCCAGTGGTGTTACTGCAAAGGTATTGGGTTTCCGTGGTGTTGATGAATTAGAATTAAGAACTAATTCAGTAGGAACTATCATGGGAGAATTCTTGATTCCAAATCGAGAGGATATTCGTTTTCCAGTTGGAACTCGAAAGTTCGTCCTAACTGATGATCCTGCTAATAGTGTAGATATGGCGCTTGTGGCATCTTCAGCTGAAGCCAATTATCACGCTTTAGGTACATCAAAAGTTCAACAAACAGTTATTACAAATACAGTTACAACTACTGTAACTCAAGTTCCAGTAACGGAGTCAAGAGCTTTAACTCAGACAACACAAGAAATTAATGTAAGACCAGCACCAGTACGAGAACCAAGAGTTCGTCCAATACGAAATGGTAAAGTAGACCCAATCGCTCAGACTTTTATAGTTCCTGAAGATGATGATACAACTGCTGTTGGCGCATTCATTACTGGTGTAACGGTATTCTTCGTATCTAAACCAACTGAAAACATTAATGTTTTCTGTCAATTGAAGAATGTAGTTAATGGTTATCCTGGAGATACTATTTACGCTCATACTACATTAACTCCATCAGAAGTTGATGTGTTTCCAGATGTGTTTATTCCAACGGGAGAAAATCACACTGGAACAACATTCAAATTTGATGAGCCAGTTTATCTTAAGCCAAAGACAGAGTATTGTGTAGTCATTGGTTCATCTTCTAGCGCATATTTTGTTCGTCTTGCAAGATTTGGGGATCAGGAATTTGGAAAAGCATCAAGAGTAACAGAACAACCATCTGATGGTTCGTTGTTTACTTCTCAAAACAATTCAACATGGACTGCAGATCAGACAGCCGATCTGACATACATTCTTCATAGAGCAAAATTTGATGTCTCAAAGAATTCTGCTATTGTATTAACTAACGCGGAACTAATTGATAAAGCACTTCCTGCAAATTCTCTATATGCAATACAGGGATCTAATGTTGTTAGAGTATATCAGACCAACCATGGCTTCCAGGTTGGTGATAAAGTTACATTGGCTAAAGTGTTGAAAGGTCCGTTCACTGGAATTCTTGCTCCTTCTTTGTATTTGTCACAAGGATATGATACAACGTCAGTTGAAGCTGACTATATTGTGACCTCTAAGGATTATGATTATTACACTATCGAAGTTAAGAATTCTTCTGGTGTAGCAATTAATGCCGCTTATACTGGTCTTTTTGGTGGTGCTGATATGACTGCAACATATCATTTGCAGTATTCTACCTTAATGCCACAATTTGATATTCTTGATTTTGATGCAACAGACTTCAGACTTAATCTTCGTGGAATATATGGTGAAACTGCTCAGACATCATCTCATGCACCATATTCGTTGTCTGATTATATGCCAGTGTACAATAATCAGAACACACACTTTATTGAACCAATGCTTGTAGCGTCTGGCGATAATGAAGAATTGTATTTGGGTAGTGAACAATCTTTTGAAGTTACAATCAACCTGTCTTCGTTCAATGACCGCTTGAGTCCAATATTGACATTAGATCGTGCTGGATTAGTCGTAGTTCGTAATAAGATTAATTCACCAACTGCAGCAAACACAAATACATCAACTATAGACGATATAATTATCTTCACTGGCGAGGAATCAGTAACAAATGGAATGTTTACTTTCAATTGGGACGAATACGATTCAAATAATCATTACTTAGAAACACCAGAGACTGGACTTTTCCAAGGTCTTTCTAGACTTAAGCCTGGAAAATATATTTCACTGTTAACCCCAGATGGTGCCGGAGCAGCTTCAATCAATATTGATAAAGAGCTGTTGATTTCACGAATTACACCAATCTATGACACTTCTGGAAATATAACTAAATTCAAAGTTTATATTGATGAAAGCACACCTTTCCTTGATGAATTAATTACTGATGATAAGAAAGTTAAGCTTGTCATGCATGATCGCTTTGTTCATGAATTGGCTCCAGAGTTTGGATCAACATTATCAAATTATGTGTCATCTGTTATGCGTTTAGAAAGCGCATCAACCGGATTGAAAATTACAGCAGATTGTTGTTTGCCGCTCGACACATCATTAGAAATATGGTATAGAACCTTGCTATTTAATGAAGCAACTAAATTAGTAGATGAGCGTTGGTTCCAAATGCAGCCAATTAAGAGAATAATCAACACTAATGATTTTCAGAAATTCATCGAAATTAGTTGGGAAGCTAACGATCTTAAGATATTCGATATTTGTCAAACAAAGGTTGTATTTAAATCAGAAAACAATGCATTGACTCCTCGCATTAAGAATTTCAGAATGATGGCGTTAGCATGATACCAGTAAAGAATCAACCACATCTGTATAGAGATGAACGTGGTGCGATCATTAACACTGACCTAAATGATCTGCAAATCTATCAAAGAAAGAAAGAGACTGCTCGCAGACAACATTCTGATATTGAAAATTTGCGAGCTTCAATAAATACATTGAATGCAGATGTTAATGAAATTAAGAATGCTCTTAACATAATTTTAGAGAAGATCACTAAATGAGTAAACCACTTACACTTACTACTAATTCGTTTGATCAGTGGAGACAGAATACTAATACTGTTTCCAACAATGTTGGTGATCCTGCATCTCTTTATGCTACACGAGGCGGCGGCGATAATACCGTTATCACTCAACCAACAGATGTTGTGGTTGCTCTTAATGATCAGAATACAAGAAAATTCAATCTAACTGGTGGAACAGTAACTGGTGCCACTACGTTTAGTAGTACTCTTGATGTTACTGGTGATTTCAAGGTTAACACCAATAAGCTAATTGTAACTGCCGCATCAGGTAATACGACAGTTGCAGGCACATTAGGTGTTACTGGTATCACAACATTAAGCAGCACAGCCAATGTGGTTGGTGACTTTAGCGTCAATACCAACAAATTCAACGTAACTGCAGCAACAGGAAATACGACAGTTGCTGGAACCTTGGGAGTTACGGGGACAACTGGTCTTGCTGCAGTCAACATTTCTGGTGATGTTGCAGTAGCAACAAATAAGTTTAATGTTGCCTCGGCAACAGGAAATACGACAGTAGCTGGTACCTTGGGTGTTACTGGTGATGTTGCAATTAATACCAACAAATTCAACATAACTGCAACATCAGGCAATACCTTAATTGCAGGTACGTTGGGTGTTACAGGATTAATCACCGCCTCAGGTGGTTTGTCTGGTGCTGTAACGTCAAGCAATGCGACTTTATCGGGTGGTACAGTCAATGGAATGATCATTGGTGGTACTACACCAGCTGCGGCAACAGTTACAACATTAACTGCTAATACAAGTGTATCTTCTGATTCAATTTCATCACGTCAGACAGATACTGATTTAACTCTTACTGCTAATGGAACAGGAAAAGTTAACGTCAATGATTTGTTAAATGTAGTTGGTGATTTCAGTGTTGCTACAAACAAGTTCAACGTAACAGCCACAACAGGAAATACGACAGTTGCTGGAACATTGACAGTAACTGGTTCAGTTGATTTTGGTGCTATTGTTTCTAATTCTGTAACATCGAAATCAACAGATACTGATTTAACCCTAGCTGGTAACGGCACTGGAAAGGTTAACGTCAACGATCCATTAAATACTGTTGGCGACTTCAGTGTTGCTACGAATAAGTTTAATGTAGCTGCTACAACAGGAAATACAACAGTTGCTGGTACATTGGGTGTTACAGGTGTCACGACTTCTGGTGGTATAGCATCAGATACAGTAACAGCAAAAACATTAGACACCGATTTGACTCTTTCTGGTAACGGCACTGGAAAGGTTAACATCAACGATCCATTAAATGTGGTTAGTGATTTAAGCGTAGCCACAAATAAATTCACAGTTGCATCAGCAACGGGTAATACAGTAGTTGGTGGTGTTCTTTCCGTTACTGGTACAACAAAAACAGCAGCAAATTTCTATGCAGGAACTTCTGATCCTACTAACACCAATCGTTTGAATTTTGATGGCTATCTATATGGTACAAAATTCTATGGTGATGGTGGTGGATTAACTAACCTTGTCACTACACTTAACATTGGTGTTGATGCCGATTCAACTCACGTATCAGTTCCTATTCTTGATGATCGTTTGATTCTTCGTGGTAGCTCTGGTGTTACTCTTAGCTACAATAATACAGAAAAGTCAATTACATTCACTGCTACGGGTACTACATCATCAAGTGACATTAATGACAATGCTCGAGTTGGTAAACACTTAAGTGTCGGTACATGGACTGGCGCTGCTCTACAAACAATTGATACTGCACAGGCAGTTGAAATTCGTCCTTGGAATGGAAGCACATTAACAAATCTATTGAAAGTTGCTTCCACTAACGATGGTGCTACGACAGTATTTCGTATTGCAGCCGCTGGTGCAGTATATGCTTCAGGAATTCAGAACTTCTCTAATAACACCGCATCAACTTCGACCACATCGGGTGCAGTTATTGTAACGGGTGGTATTGGTGTTGGTGGTGCCATTTACACTGGTGGATTGATTTCTGTGGAAGACAACGTCTTCCTTGACACCAACACAGTTACTGGACAGAATGCACAAACAATTTTCTCATCAGATCAAGATGCTATGGATGTCACTGTACGATGCACGAAAGGAACATCATATCAGTTCACTAAATTGTTGATCGTTCATAATGGAACAGATAGTTGGGTTACAGAATATGGTACAGTTTCAAACACCACACCATTTGTTACTTTCAGCACTTCGATCGCTGGTGGTATTTTGTCATTAGTCGCGAATGGTGGTGGTACGACAAATACTGTTTACAAAGTATACGCAACAGTATTTAAAGATTAATCTAAGGGGATAGGGAACCTTACATGGCACAAAACGATAAAGCCTTTCGTGTAAAAACAGGTATTGAGCTTGAAACATTAGGATCAAATACAGCACCAGTCTATTCATTTTCCGGTGATCCAAACACTGGAATTTATTCATCTACAGCTGACAATTTAGATGTTACTGCAGGTGGTACACAAATCATCAATGCAACATCAACCGTGGTGACCTTTAAAGGAACTGCAGTTGCAAACTATTTGAAGTTAACAGAAGATGGCACTACGGGTGGTTTTCTTCTGTCACTATTTAACAATAGTGGTTTAACAACAGATAGAACTTTAACATTAAATGTCAATAATGCTAATCGTTCTGTTTCATTGTCTGGTGATTTAACCGTTTCAAATACTGCATCAGTAAGTGGAACAAATACTGGCGATCAGAACATCATTCAGACTATTGCGGTTGGTACAGATAGTGGGTATACGTGGGGATCAGCAAGTGTTGTAGCTGATACTACTGCTGATACCATCACCCTAGTTCCTGAAGTTGGTGTAAACATCAACACCGATTCTACTCTTGATGCAATTAAGATTGGTGTTCGTACTGGATCAACGTCTCAGACTGGTATTCTACAGCTAACAGATAGTACGTCAAGTACAAGTACAACAACAGCAGCTACACCTAATAGTGTAAAATCAGCATATGATGCTGCAGTTCTTAAATCAGGAAGTACAAGTACAGGAAAGCAATCCTTTGTTGCTCCTGCTGCTGGTAATGCATCAATTCTGCTTCCTAATGGTTCCGTCGATCCATCTTCTCCAGTAAGTGGTGATTTGTGGGTCAATACTGGAGTAATGAAATACTACAATGGATCAGCAACGAAAACGATTCCGTTCTCTGATGGTACCATTCAAGTCGCGACTACAATTACTGTTGGTAGTGATTCTTCAGACACTACTTGTTATCCCGTTTTTGTTAATAGTGCTAGTGC
>Ga0115028_10000129_pt1 | contig 10600 bp, 7 predicted proteins | sample Plant_0915_D1_FD_83894 | JGI IMG/M metagenome (GOLD analysis project Ga0115028, IMG submission 83894) | Wetland microbial communities from Old Woman Creek Reserve in Ohio, USA - Plant_0915_D1 | ecosystem: Environmental > Aquatic > Freshwater > Wetlands > Sediment ... | reverse complement strand
TGGGTTTCGATGGACTTTCGCAATCGTTCCGCCGTAAACAAGGCGTCCTTGAGCGGCGTCATCGGCAGGATGACGGCAAATTCCTCGCCACCGTAGCGGGCGATATGGTCTGAGTCCCGCAGCAGTTTCTTGAGCTGCGCGGATATGTTCTTCAATACGTGGTCACCGGCCTGATGGCCGAAGAAGTCGTTGATGGATTTGAAATGATCCACATCGGCCATGATGATGGAGAGGGAGGTTCCGTAACGCACCGCCCGGCTGATCTCCTGCTGCAGGATTTCTAGAAAGCGCATGTGGTTAATTGTCTGAGTCAGGCCGTCAAGCCCCACCTGCTGCCTGAGCAGGTCTATGCTCTGGCCTTGACTGTGGACCTGATTCAATAGCTCGCCGGACAGTTCCGCTAATTCACTTTGGGCCGCATCGATGATCTCGATATGCTTTTTCTCATCGATCTGCAGGTCGAACACGGGGAAAACGCTTTTAACGCCTTCGGTCACCTGCGCGGCTACGCCGGATATGTCGATAAGGGATTCAAACTCATAGGCATGAACGTATTTCTCGATTTCTGAGTAGTCCGCGTCGAGGTCCGGGCACTTGAACCGTTCCACGTACAGTGACGACAGGTGAAGAATTCTCGTCACTTGCTCGATTTCATTGAGGGGGTGGACCAAGCGATAGGCACAATGATGGTAGCCGATGGGGACACTGACGGTGGCGGGCAGCCCCCAGGACTCGGTGACGAATTCACCGACCTTCATATGGTTAATACCCAACAGGCTTGTTTCGGCTTCGTGCAAGGGACTGCCGCTCACGGATGCGGCAGCAATGACCCTTTCGTATTCATGCGGCATGGATTCCGCCATGATCAACACGCCGATGTTTTGAAGAAGACCAAGGAAAAAAGCGTTTTCTCCGTGCCGAGGGTTAATTTTCTCCGCCAGCGTCTTGGCGGCAATCGCGCCCATGAGGGAGTCCTTGGAGAATTGGACATAGTCAAATGCGCCCTTTCTCTTGGGCGCAAATCCTCTCAACAGGGAAAAGCTCAGGGCCAGATTCTTGACCGCATTTAATCCCAGGTACACCATCGCGTGATGGACGGAGGTGATTTTGTTTGGAAGTCCGTAGAAAGGCGAGTTTACCACCCGTAACACATTCGCGCTTAGAGGGGCATCCGCCGAAATGACTTCGGCAATCTCCCTGATGTCGGGTGCTTCCCGCTGCATGGCCTGCAAGATCTTGATCGCCACGCCGGGAAGTGTGGGCAGCTTGCCGATTCTTTTTGATAGCTCTTTAAGATTTTTTTCCGAAATCATCGATTTTCTCCGGGTTGACTCAATTTATCCAGTACCGTCACGTTCATATCGTGGCATACAGGTAAGAGCTCCATGCTATTGCCATGAGGTACAGGAACAGCATCGCCGGAAAAATATCCCCGGGATGGATTCGGCCGCCAAAGACAGGGCTGTTGCTTGCCACCAGGAGACAGGTGGCTCCGAAACACGTCAATAGAAATTTGCTGGCCATGAAAAATAACGGGCCAAACGACAGGCAGAAGGCCATGATCGGGTTGAACTCATAAACGCCAAGATCCAGAAGATACAGGAGCATAAAACCGTCGATGAGCGAAAGGGCGAGAAGAAAAACGATAAATTTCATCAAACTCGGGCTGTACTCGGCCACGAATTTAGGGCCCTGCTGATCTTCCGCCCTTCGCAGGGATTTCCACCGGCCGCCGAGGATCAAATGCTGAAACGATATCCGGTGGTAAAATTTTCGGGCTGAGATTCTGAGCCTTGTTTTTTGTATCGTCATTGCTTTCAAGAGAATCGGCGTCCACCGGGGTTGGGCCATCGTTGCACTATGCGTTGGCTCACAGCCATCCCATGATATAGCTGAATCCGATGGTTGAAAGAAAGCCGATGACCGCGCCGATTATGTGCAACATTTTTATCAGCATTCGCCTTGGCCTCAAGCGGCAAAGCTCTTTGCCGGTTTAGTTTAGTAGCTCTCGCCACCACCGATAATAGAAATTTCTTGGAGGCATTAACGGGTTCAGAGTCACAACGCCGGCAGCGAAGGACTCTGAATTGCTGTCAGCGTTCGTGCTGCCAACCGATATCAACATCTTGCTGAGGTTGTCCGTTATTACGGGCACCACTCTGGAAGGTATTCCTCCCCCGACCACGGTAGAGGGCTCCTTGGTTCCGTCATTGTTGAAATCCAAGGCAGCCGCGGTGCTCTTGTAATTGAGAGCATATGTATACCCATAGCCTCCGGGGACGCAGGGGTCGCTGTTCGGCAGGAAGGTGGTCAGGTAGACGGTCTTGTAAAAAACCATGCTCTCGCTGAGAACTTTTTCGCCGGTTCCAAGGCGAATAAACCAACCCTGGTCGACCCTGCCATTGGCATCTACGTCTGATGAAAGATTATCCAAAGAGGGCTGGAAGGCCGGCGGGCCGGTCATGTTGACCAAATCGGATTCAGTGTGGGTGACCGATACTTGCTTGTCCCGGATGCAGTAAAACCGATCTGACGAGGCAGCCGCACAAGCGTTCTCACGGTCACCCGTGCCGATGAAGAGCAGGTCGTACCCTTTTTCAAGCGTCAGCGCCGGTGGATAGAAAAACTTTAGGTTATAGGAGCTGTCGGACACAAAAAGGACCTGAGCCTCCCAGTTCATGATGTTTTCGTCACATTCCGGAAACGTCAGCGAGACGCTGGAAGAGGTTGTAAATTTCCCGAGCCGCCAAAGCTGGCCGCCGAGATCACCGACATAAACTTTATCCACGAACCCGTTGTCGTTGGCATCGACGACTGTCACCGAGCTGGGTATGCTGTAATTCATTCCGGTAAGGGAGCCCTCGTTTCTAAATGTTTTTACAGGGGCACCCGTGAGGATGTTAATGGCCAGAATGGCCTTTCCGCTGGAGTTGTCCGAGCTATATCCCCCTCCGATGAAAAACACCGGCGTGCCGACAGTGTCGGCTGCCGACGTTTTCACGATGCCGAACTGGGGTTCCGACCACGTTTGTCCCAGCTCCGGAATTACAGCATCGGGTGCGACCGGACCGGCGCTGTCTGCGTCAATCCTCCACAGATACAGCGGGTTTTCAGGGTCGGTTATATCGATTGCAAAATAGCTCTTGCCGCCTTTTCTTTCTCCGCACACCAACACCACCTGGTCGCCCGCATCGATGATGCCGTTCTGATTGACATCCTTAAAAAAGACCTTGGGGCTGGAATCGACGAAATATGAATGGCTCGTGCTTTCGGCCAGATCCTTCAAGCGCGGCAGCAGCTCCGGCGGTATGAATGCCCACGCCTCAAGGCCGTAATTGGTTACAGTGCGGTCAGCGGCGACAGACTCATCGTAAACCGCGTGGAGCATCCCGTCGTTAGACCCGAAGAACACGTAACTCTTTGAGCTGCGGTCGGCATACTGATAGCGAAACACGATGGGCTCACTGTGGAGGATGTCGCCGGTTATGATCATGCGGTTTTCGGCGATGTCGCCGTCGCCGTCCTCATCCAACACATCGGCCCCGCGGACGTAATTGACTATTTGGGATGCGGTGTGGGCGGGGTGGCCCAGGACGTCAGCGGTGATTGCTGAATTGGTGGGGCTGAACGCATTGCCTGAATGCAGCAGGTGCTTGTTCGTTCCACCCAGGTACGTCGTGATGGTGCGGCTGGCGTTATGGATGTAGTTGCTCTTCCCAATAGCCGCCCAGTCCTTCGTCTGCCAGTAGGGCTCAGCGTTGTCCCGCACCGCACCGTTCGGCCAGGTTGCGAGCGCGTTGTTTTTATCGATGATTTCGAGATCGGCCGAAAGCGCAAATTTTGTGAGATTGCCCTCCCAGAAGTTGGTTTCGCCGGGCTTGAAAAATGCCATGTAAATGCGGTTCCCGCTGGTGGTGCGGGTCACCGGAACCACCGGGGCCGTGAAGGAATTGGTCTGAGAAACGATGTCCAATACCGCGGCCAAAATCGACGACGCCAACTGGTCCGGATCCTCGGCCACATAGTGGTATTTAGCGTAATATTTGTCGGAGGAGTCGTAGAGATTTTTTTTGCCGTTGCCGTTGTTTGAGGCGTTTATCAAGAAAAGGTTGTTGGCCAAGTCTCCCATGAACCCGACGGTATATGTCCGCACGTTCTGAAAACCCGCCTGATAGCCTACGATGTCGTGTGAGAATAAATAATAGGCGACATCGTCCAGATAGGCGGAGCCGTTGCGATTGACCGGGATGGTATACGTCGTGTTGTCTTTTTTAATCTTCCCTTCGCCGACGTCGGTCGGATCGTTATCGTAATTAGAAAAAGAGGGTGGTGTTGAGCCTGCGGCGGGGCTTTGATCCTCGGAGGAAATCCCGGGCGAAACCACCAGCGCAAAGTTTTTTTCGCAATAATTGGCGACAACATGCGAAGATGGTGAGTTGTAGTATCCGCCGATAGATGCCAGGCCTTCGGCAAGCGGCGAGTAGGTCACCGTCCCCATGTTGTTTATATTGTTGATGTAGTTCGAATCCAGGGTGTTGTGGGTCGGATCGTCGGCCAATGGTGTGTTGACCACCAGCCCCAGCGGTTGCACGTTGCTCGCGCCGTTTGAATTGGACGTAAAATTATAGATCGAAAGCTTCGCCCGGTTGGCAGCGAGTTTTGCAACCGTCATCAGGGCATTTTTGGCATAGTAAAATCTCGTTTTGGTCGGCAGGTCGGAGCCGTTTCCCGTGTAAGGCCCATAGAAAATCCAGTTCAAGTAATTTCTCGAGTACCTGAAATTGATGGCTTTATCGATGACGCCATCCACGGCATGGGATGCGGGGACTGCAGGTAATGTGATGGTACGACTGTTAATAGTCCACGTCGGTGATCGGCCGTCTCCGTTGGCCATGCGCTGATACTGGCTGTCCGCAACCATCAGGCTATCCGGGACTTCTACCAGATAGTATTTCCCGCCGCTGACGGTGATCGCGTAGCCCTTGTCCCTGCAAAAGCCGATGCCTACGGGAGCATTTTGAACCACATCGGCGCAACCGGATGGGGTATAGCTCGTAGCGTTGTCATAAGAAGCATGCCGTGCGATTTCCTCCATGGCCGCGCCGTTATCCAAAAGGATGACGATGTTTGGAGGGATGTCGTCGGCTGTCGTAGAAAAGACACAGGTGTCGTCGGCCAGGGCATCAACGGTCATGAACGCCACCACTATCGCCAGCGCAGCATACCGGAACCAGTTGGGGTATCCCATTTTCCTGCCTCTGCGGTGAGCCATTAGAATCCGATGCGATAAAAGCCGGCCTCGATCCGACTCACGGAGTCCCGCGGTCCATGCCCGTAGCAATTCATGCGGTAGATGTGGGCCCGGAATTTCCCAACCTGGAACCCCGATCCGCGAGGCGGCACGGAGGATTGAAGATACTCGACCTCCCCGTTGAACGCTTCGTTTGCTCCGGAGACTATCGTGTGAGTTGTCAGTGGAACCGATGAATCGGGAAAATGAACCGGGTTCCCCGGAGTGATGTTTAGCGACCCGTAAAGGTCCGGTTTGTTCCACACGTAGGCTTTGGCTGCTTCGGCCGCATAAAACGACTTGCTGTAAATCTGGTGGTTGGTGGTGATCTGCAAATCGTCAGTCGACGTGCGGACTGACATGACGCCGAGAATGGTCACCAGCAATAGGATCATGAGGCAGACCGCCGTCACGATACCGTCCTGGTTCCGGCATATTTCGGACGCAGGTAATTTTCGGCTCATGGTGGACGCCCCCCCTGTCCGATGGCAGCAGCTCAATCGCCGTGCTTGATAAAAACAATCTTGACTTGCCTATCATCAGGCCCCGGTGTGAGAAGCTTCTTCCAGCTTACCGTCAGATCAACGGTTTTCGATTCAAACACCCCATCGCTGTTCAGGTCGGTGTTGGTCACCTGCCATTGGACGAGATATTTCCCCGAGGATTTCGCGTGCGGATTCGACGCCGGATCCAGCGTGCCATGCAAAAAAGGCAAATTCATGATCTCTTCCATCTGGCCGGAAGCCAGGGCGGACGCTTGGGTGATGTCAGCTGAACTCCGGCTGCTTAAGTTGGCTGAGATCTGCAGTGCTGCTACAGCCAACAGTCCGATCGCCAATATCGACAGGCCGATCAAAACTTCAATCAGGCTGAAGCCGGAATTCGGTCCCGTTTCCCTCTCAGGGCGAGCAATTTTCATGAAACTCCACTCCGCTCACATGGAAAGATTGCGGCATAAGATTTTCTTCGACAACGTTCTTACGACATGCCGCTGGAACCCGCTGGGTTGGCTGATGGTAAGGGAAACCGCCACGGATCGTATGCGCGTAAGATCGACGATGGGAAAGCTCAGAAGGGTTTCGTTTTCGTCGAAATATTGAAACTGGAGATTTTCCACATGGTCAGCAACGGTATCCCAAGACTCGCTCGTCGTCCCCTCAGAAAGGCACTGCCGCAATCGCTGGGTCCCCACCTCATGGAAATAAGTGATGCGCTCAAGATCCGCGTCTTGAATCCCGTCTGTCAAGTTTGCGGCGTTGATGACCCCATCCATGTTTCGATCTCCCGTGAACCGGATGCCGGTCGCTGTTGCCACCTCGATTCCGGCATCGGCGGTCATGAAGCGGTCTAAACCGGCCATTCGCAGATCCTGCTCCATGTATCCCAGGCTTGTGCGCAGGGTTTGCAAAACTTCTGCATGGGCCTCGTTGCCGGTGTTCGATTTCGTTACCGAAGCAAAGACATCGTAAATAGAACACAAGGCAATGCCGATAAGAGCAACTGCGAGCAGCAGCTCAAGCAGGGTGAACCCGGATTGATTTTTTGGTTCAGTCAGTCCCATTTCTTTTCTACCGGATGTATCTCAGCGGATGTTTATTCTTCCGAACCGGTTGTTCATGTCTATCGTAACGGATTTACCCTCCCAATCTCTGACAACCATACCCCCACAGTTTCCGACATACCCTCGGCCGTTAAACCGTGTCCGTTTATTGTCGAATGTCACTTGGCTCAAATCGATGGTTAATCCACTCGGCAAGCTGCGGTTGCAAAGTTGATTCTCGTCTCCATCTCTGACCCAGTTTTCTGGGACCCCTCCGCCCGACCCGTTGTCGATAAAAATGCGGTAACCGTCAGCACGCAACAGCACCGCCACGGACGCATTCTCTCTGAGCGCCCGGGATCGCGCCATTCCAAGATCCCCCCGGATCATGCTGACCGCATCTCTCATCAAGGTTTCCCTGCGCTGTTTTAGAAACGAAGGCGTCGCTATGGAAGCGATGATGGTGAGCATCGCAATCGCAATCATCAGTTCGAGTAGCGTAAACCCAGGACTTTTTCTCATCAGGATCCCAGCGCGTAGTTATCGGAACCGGTCTTGGGTGAAATGGGATCAACACCTCTGATTTCAGGATCGGGATACGCCGCGGTTTCTTGAATTCAAATAGTAATTAGATAATGCCCATATACTTTTCAATATTATGGATATCGGATAGTGGGACAATCGGCAGGCCAACACAGGCGAGGACAAGTAGGGCGACTGCCAGAAACCTGTTCCGTTTGGGCAGCGCAACGTGAACCCGGGGGAGAGGCGCCCTGTCTCGCTCGGGTTCGCGGCAAGGTGACGCTCCCACACCGGAACCACGATCAAATCCGGAACGCTATTTTGAAAGTTTAAATGGAACAACCATAGATACTATTTCGACATTTATTAGATATCCGGAATCGGCTTGGTGAAATACGAGCCTTCCCGAGGGGTGAGCGGCTCGCGCGGGCATTAGACTGGAAGGAGGGTGTGAACCAGAGGGTCGTCGTCATCCGCCGCTGAGGAGCTTCAGCCGCGGATGACGATCCGACCGGTTCAAGACTTGAGCAGGGAGCGCAGGTTGACCTTTTTATTCCTGATTCCGAGCTTGGCGCGTACATGGTGCCGGTGGGTCAGGATCGTACTCTTGGAAAGGTGCATAATCTGGGCGATTTCCTTGTTGGTCTTGCCGTCGCGGACCAGCTGCGCCACTTTGAGCTCGGTCGGCGAGAGCTTGTATTCCGGGCCCGACAGCTTGGCATAATTGGGGTCGTAGAAGTTTTTCAGGTTTTCTTCGATAAGCGCGATATACTCGATCTGGTCGGGTTGCAGCGCATTCTGCTTGAGGTTTTCCAAGTAGGGCAGTACCAGGCCTTTGATTCGTTCCCCGAGTTTTTCTTTGGTCAGCGATGCATCCCTCTCCCTGTGATCGAGCAGGACGCGCAGCGCCGTTTCGGTCTCTTCAAGCTTACGGGATGTTGACGCGAGCTTTTCCTGGAGCGCGTGAACATTCGGATCGGGTGCACAGATTTCCACCGCCAGACCGATGATCCCCGTAATTTTTCTGTTCTTGTCGATAAAAGGGAGCTTGTCGATCCGGATGAACTTCGGCTGATCGCGCTTCGGTTGTTTTACCAAATTGAAGAGTGGCCGGCCGGTGCTCAATACGGTTTCATCCTCTTGGCGCAGCTTGGCCATCAGCTCGGGATCATTGACCAAATCATCCACGCGCTTGCCGACCAAGTCTTTTGGTTCGAAGCCCAGCATATCGGCATAGCTTTGATTCAGCCACACGATTTTGTTTTCGGGGTCCTTGAGGTAGATGCCGACGTCGCCCTTGTCTATGTAGCGTCGCAGCTCTTGCAGTTTGGGTGAGTTGTATAGGGACTCATCGTTTTCTGTCTTCAGCGCCGGTAGCTGGAAGGGATCGGGGGCATTGTCTATGACGACGAGAATTCTTTTCTGGGGCGACTTGGGGTCGGTAAAAGGCAGAAACGTTATGGGGCCGCCAAATTTATTTTGCATAAAGCTATCAACCGCATATGTTGCCGGGCGACCGTTATCGAGGGCTTCCTGCTCTTTATTCCAAAAAATTTCGGCATATTTTTGAGGCAGATAATCGAAGACCGTCTTGCCGATGCACTCATCAACTGTCGTCCGCAGCAGTATGCATGCCGCTTTGTTCATGAAGGTGATTTTATGCTGTCCGTCGAGAGAGATCACCGGGTTGCTCATAACGTCTAAAATTTGGACCATCTGCGCCCGTTGAGCCTGGACATCGACAAGCGCTGTCGGCACCACCCCCGGTTTGGACAGGAACATGACACAACCCGCCTGGCCCGCGGCCTGAACGCGGAGGGTCCTGCACCTGACCTGCAACTCTTCCTGGTTGTACTGCCGAATGGTCAGCGTTGTCTGATGCTCACCGCCACCCTTTCGATCAACGCCCGACCAGAAACCGGACCACGTAGCGTTGGTCATCTTGGGGGCTATGGTCTGGAACGGAATCCCAACCAATTTTTCTTTTGGGTAACCGAGCATATCGCAAGCCGCTTGGTTGGCGTAAACGATCTTGCCGTCCGGTATCAATCCCAGCATGCACACTTCCAGGCTGTCAAACCCTGCAAAATGCGCGTTTATACTTTTGCATTCTTCCGTAATTTGATTTGGGATTGTGGGCCGGCCCATTACGTTCCCCGTTTAAAGCAGATGCATTCGATTGCTAAGGCCATTAGAATTTCATTTTATAAAAAATCGTTTAGGAAAGCAGTAGGCGTGACAGCGTCAATATGCCTAAAAAATATTGATTAATTATCGATGTTTAATTCGAGAGGAGGGTAGCCGATTTTAATTCGCAGGAGAAGCAGTGCAGGCCTTAGCGCGTTTCATTCGAGATATCTCCCAACAAGAGCCTCCTTTTCATGCAGGCCAAGGATACCACGGCAAAATTTTAAAAAACAAGCAAAATTCAGATAAGCGCCAATCGGCCCTATGAGTTGGGCCGGTATCCATGGGGTAGAAGAAGGTTAGGCGAGTGGCCGGCGAATAGGGGGCGACCCCCTTGAATGAGTCTCCGGCGGGGGATTCAATTTGGATCTCATCCCCCAGCACGGTTTCACACGGCAGAGCCTTATGCCGGTGACCCAGAGGGCGGACAACAACCGCCTCAGGAGGAAATGGCCTGGAGGCTGGTGGAGAGCAGCGTCGTGCTTACGATTGTGGACAATTCAGATAGCTGGTAAGGTTTTTGGAGGAACCCCTCCGTCTTCCGGATCAGCTCCGAATGCCCCATGCTGTCCGGGCAATACCCGCTCGAGAGTAGGACCTTGGTGCCTGCCCCCGCTTCGCGGATGGTTTTCAGCAGCTCACCGGGTTCAATGTCCGGCATCACCATGTCCATGATGACCATGTCCACCTTGGGCTTCGAATGGAACAGGCGGATGGCATCCTGGCCGGACCTAGCCGAAAGCACCGAATAGCCCAGACGTTGAAGCATTTTGGTCACGGCCACGACGACTGCCTCCTCGTCGTCGATCACGAGTACGGTCGGCGCCGGTGAGCGGTCGGCTTCAGGCGGGGAATAGCGGCAGGACCGATTACGACCGGTGCGCTTGGCTTCGTATAGAGCCTCGTCGGCCATCTTGATCAAGCCCTCGGCATCCACCGACCTGGGCCCCAGCGCCGCTGTCCCGAAACTCATGGTGAGCGAGATGGCCTTGCCTTTGTATTCTATCTTGCTGGCACCGACCGCCAGCCGGAGCCGTTCAGCCGCGGCCCACCCCTCCGCC
>Ga0115028_10000128_pt1 | contig 10624 bp, 11 predicted proteins | sample Plant_0915_D1_FD_83894 | JGI IMG/M metagenome (GOLD analysis project Ga0115028, IMG submission 83894) | Wetland microbial communities from Old Woman Creek Reserve in Ohio, USA - Plant_0915_D1 | ecosystem: Environmental > Aquatic > Freshwater > Wetlands > Sediment ... | reverse complement strand
TCCATGATCTCGTTGATCAGACGCTGTTCACGGCGCTCGTCGAACAGTTCCGGGAGTGCAGGTTCGGGTTTGACGGGTTCGATCGCAACTGTCATGCGCTTTATCGTAAATGAGTCACGGCGGTTCTGCAAGTAGCTGGCAGTAGCTCAGTCATCAGCAGCTGAGAGTCATCGGAGCCGCCGGCAACGCGGCAGGAAGCGCGGCACCCCGCGCTGATAGCGGCGATAGCGGTCGCCAAATTCCGCAACCAGCCGGCGTTCCTCGAGAACGCTGCCCAGATAGAGGTAACCGCTCAGCAGAATGGCCGTGACCAGATCACGCACCGCCAGATCACGCCCCCACAAAAGCAACCAGCCGGCCAAGTACCAGGGGTGGCGAATATATTGGAGGATCCCGGTCACCACCAGGGGCTCCCCGGCTGCGGTCCCTTGACTTTGCCGGGGGGTTAGCGGGTCGAGGCCGAGAAAGCGGCGCATGTCATAGGCATGCGCCCCGGCCAGCAGCAACCAGAGCGCCAGGCCACGCATGACCCACGGCAACGGTGCAAGCCAATCCGGCCAGGCTAAGAGTACCGGACCGGAAGACTCCAGATAGATCGAGATGACCGGCAGCAGGGTAGCCATGGCCAGTAGATTGTACAGAAGCCGGTAATAGCCTTGCCAGCGCCCGAGCAGCCTCCGTAAACAGCCCGTGACCTTTGGCTGGGCAAGCAGCGAATGTGCTCCGCACCAGAGCAGCCAGGCGCAGCCGAGGGCGAGCGGGGGGTTTGTCACCAATGAGCCGCGCGGTTAGCCCGGCGGCCAGGTCAGGTCACGGCCACCGAGCAGGTGGAAATGGAGATGCCAGACGGTCTGTCCGGCTGCGGCATTGCAGTTGTTGACCACGCGAAACCCGTCCTCGGCAATCCCCAGGTCATGGGCGATGCGACCGGCGACCTGGAAGACGTGACCGATCAACGGGTTGTCGGCCGTGGTCAGGTCCACCGTCGTACGCACGTGCTTGCGGGGGATGATCAGGATGTGACATGGTGCCTGGGGGTTGAGGTCTTCGATCGCCACGACCTGCTCGTCCTGATAGACGAAACGGGCGGGGATGGCACCGCTCATGATCTTACAGAAGATGCAATTGTCCGGCATCGCCTTCCTCCTTTGCAGTCGCAGATTGACTGGCCGCTGGCAGGTCGAGATCGATGACGTGCCAGTGTTCACGCGCCACGCGTTTGGCCAGGTCTTCATCGCCGCTGGCCAGCAGTACCTGGCAATCGCGGGAAAACCGTTCCAGTGAGCGCATTGCGGCTGAACGGCGCTTTTGATCGAGTTGCAGCGGCAATTCATCGACCGGCAGCGGCAGCCGGCAACCGGTGGCCTGGCTGAGCGCCATGCGGATAGCCAGGGTCAGGCAGGCCGCCGTGCTCCGGCTGCAGGCGGCGGGGGTGGCCCAGCGGCCAGGCGCGGCAGCAAGCTGTAGACACCCCTCGTCGAGTCGAACTTCATGGTAACGACCACCAGTGAGCTTCTCCAACTGCTGGCCAATCGACTGCAACAGTTGTTTTTCGCTGATCGCCGCCGCTGCCACCGGCGCAACCGTGCCTGGAGGAGACGCGGCCTTGCCGTCACGCAGTGCCTGCAGGCGCTGTTCCCGCTGGCGCAGCGACTCACCGAGGGCGGCCAGCCGCGCCTCAGCTTCGGGCAGATCCTCTGGACGCAGATGCCGGTCATCGATGTCCACCGCGCCGCCACCAGGCTGAGTGGATGCCACCTCGCCGAGTTGCGTGCAGAGCTGGCGATAACGGCTGATCAGCTCCGCGTTGCGGCGGCACAGTTGCTGCAACTTCACCATTTCGACCGGCGCTGACGGCAGTCCGTAGCCCTCGAACCGCTCGGCCAGGGCATGCTGTCTGGCCAAGGCGTCGGCTCGTTTCGCTTCGACCACCTGCAGCTCCTGCTCCAGGCCAGCGCGTACGCCACGGGCCCGCAACCAACCCAACAGGTAGAACCCCCATCCCAGGAGCAGGACGAGCGCACCCCCGATCGACCCCGGCACCGCCCATGACCACTGCTGCCAGAGGGCGGCAGCCGCGATCGCCACGCCGATCAGCGTCATCCCGAGTGGCCAGCTCAGCCCCGGCAGCACCACCGCCTGTTTGCGCCGCTGCAGCGGGGTCAATTCCAGTTGCAGCGTGGCCAGTTCCTGGCGCAAGCCTTCGGCCGTAGCGAACATCTCCGGCAAATCGACCGGGAGGCGGGCCGGCAAGCCCTGTTGCCGAAGTTCCGCCAGCAGCTGGTCGCGTTGCTGTTCCAGGTTTTTCTGCCCGGGCAGCGCCGACTTTGCGGCCGCCACCCTGCCATCCCCGGCGCTCCTGTGCGTGACGAGCTCCCAGCGCTTGCGAATCCAGACGAGGTAGTCGCGGCCCTGTTGATAATCGCTACGGTCGGCAGCCAACTCCGCTTCGAGAGCGGCAATTTCCAGCTGACGGGCTTCCGCAGCGTTCGACATGGCGGCAACGGGTGCCGCTGCAGCTGCGGTCGCGGTTGCCGGCCAGAGCCCGTCGACTGGACGACCATCGGCGGCACAAACCACCTCCGCATGGCTGGCATCCAGCAGTGCGCGGAGCAAAGCGTCACCGTCGATCCCAAACAGGCGTGCCAACTGGCTCAAGTACTTGACCCGCTCGGGTGCAGCCCCTGCGGAGGGGACGATGCCGGAGAAGCATTCCTGCCAGACGCTGTCGGCTTCGCGCTCCTCGAGGCGCACCAGGTTGCTTTCCAGATCGCGCGTCAGACGCACGATGCCATTGTTCCCCTCGAACAGCAGGGTCACCCGGCAACCGAGCAGTTCACCCCAACTGCGCATCCGCGCGCCATGCTCAATCCCGCACAAAGCCGCCGGCAGCGCAGTCAGCAGCTGAGTTTTGCCGGCATCGTTGCCGCCACTGATCAGATTCATGCCGCGGCGAAACTCGAATTCCGCCGTGCCGAAACAGCCATAACGTTCAAGAGTGATGCGGCGCAGCACCATCAGCCCACCTCTTCAGGAAAGACCTTGTTCACCCCTGGTTCGCGGGTCACGACCCCTCGTTGCCCAGCAAATCAGGATAGTAGCAGATATTGACATGGCAGGCAGCCCCGAAACGTGCCCGGAGCATCGCCATGGCCTGCTGTCGGTAGGCGTATCAGGGACGGTCGCGGCGAAATGAGCGACCGGCGAGCTGATGCGCATCGTGGCTACTCCCCGCCCCGCTCGCGCCAGATGTGCTCGCGGCGATGATCCCACCAGTGGCCGTCGACTACCGCCGCAAGGCTCTCGCCGACCAGCACCAGGGTCAGAGCCGGCCGGCGATTCGGACCGGCGAGATTAAAAAAGTCGCGGTCGCCGACTTTACTGACAATGTCGTCGAGCGTCCCCTGCACCACCGCCTGGTCAGGGAGGCCGAGGCGGTGCAAGATGGCAATTGCCACGCTGCGACCGTAACCGGCCCGCAATTGCCTGACCAGCTCCGGCAGCGGCAGATTGTTCATGTAAATCACCATGGTGACCCCGGGGGCGGCAAGATCAGCCATGGTCGGCGCCCCGGGCTCATCGCCCAGGGTGCGCGGCGATGCCAGAATGGCCCGACTGCTGACACCAGGCAGGTCGAGAGTTTTCTTAAGAAATGCGGCGGCGGCATTGGCCGTGCCGACCCCCGGTACCACGACCGCTCTTTCGCCGAGAGCATCGACCAGCGGCTGGAAGGGCGAGTAGAAGGTCAGGTCGCCTGGCACCAGAAACGCCACCGGACCGTCCGTCAGCTGGCAGTCGATCATGTCGAGCAGTTGCTGGAAATAGTAATCGAAGGGCACCAGCAGCTGTTTGCCGAACAGCAATTCGGCAAAGGTCTGTTCGAACAGCGGTGGTGCGTAGACCACGGGGCACGTAGCCAGCAGCTGTGCGGCGCGCAGGGTCAGTAATTGCGCATCACCCGGTCCGGCACCGAGAAAGTAAACGCGGTTCACGGTGAACCGGCCTTGCGCAGATGGATGAGAAATTCGCGATTCCCTTTTGGGCCGAGCAACGGACTGTCCGTAACGCCGAGCACCGTGCAGCCGAGTTCCTCGGCGGTACGGCGTGCGCGGGCGACCACGGCGGCATGCTGAGCCGGGTCACGGACCACCCCCCCCTTCCCAACCTGCCCGCGACCAACTTCAAATTGCGGCTTGATCAGGGCTACCAGCTCGGCGCCGGGCGCGAGCAACGCCAAGGTCGGCGGCAGCACCTTGGCGAGGGAGATGAACGAGGCATCAATGACGGCCAGATCGGGGTGTGCGCCGAGAGCAGCCGCTTCCAGGTGCCGGATGTTGGTGCGTTCCAGGCAGACCACCCGCGGATCGATGCGGAGTTTCCAGGCCAACTGGCCGTAACCGACATCGACGGCAAATACCTGTGCCGCGCCATGCTGCAGCAGGCAGTCGGTGAAACCGCCGGTCGAGGCGCCGACATCAAGGGCTGTCCGGCCGACCACCTCGATGGCAAAGATCTGCAGGGCATGAGCCAGCTTGGCACCGCCGCGCGACACGTAGGGGAGATCCTCCCCGCGCAGGCGGATCATCGCGCCAGTTTCGACTCTGGCCCCCGCTTTGTCGACCGCATGTTCGCCGACCACAACCTGCCCCGCCAGAATCAGGGCGCGGGCGCGCTCACGGGAGCCGGCTAAACCACGATCGACCAGTAATTTATCGAGACGCTCCTTGGCAGCCATGTGGGTCAAAGGGCGGCCACCAGTTCACGCCGCGGCCTGGCGGGGCGGCTGAAGCCCAGGCACACAGCAAGGAAATCGGCGAACAGCCGGGCAACCGCGTCGAGATCATGCTGCAGAAGGTGCCCATCGGCCAGCAGGTGCAGGGTGCCACGCTGTGCCCGGGCGAATTCAATGACCTGGGCCGTGGGCACGATGGCATCGTCCCAGCCATGCACCACCGCAATGTGCGCCGCCAGCACCTGGGGAGTGGCGATCCCATAACCGGGCAAGCCGACCGCCGGAGCCAGCAGAAACAGGCCGACGGGCCGCAACGCCGGCGAAGCCGCCGCCGCCACATACCCGCCCATACTCGACCCCACCAGAATCACGGGCCTGGGCAAGGTGACCCCCAGGCTTATTAACCGGCGCACCCGCTCTTCCGGGTTCTGCGTATCGCGATCATCAGGGCTGACCACGCGGCAGCCGTATTGCTCGGCAACCCGGGCCAGGCGGCGGATCTTCGTACCCCACGGGCCGCTTTCACGCCCATGTAAAAAACAGACGGTTGCGCTCATCACTCTCTCGCCACTTGAGCCTGGACTATAGCATGAAAAAATGACTCGCCAACTGCTGACCAGGCGCGAGCTCGCTGGCGAGGTTGTCTACGGTCAAAACCGTCCGGATCAGAGGATATCACCGGGATCGCATCCGTAAAGGGCGTCACAAACCTGCCGATAGAACTTCTCACCCTCCCTGAAGGCGAGGATTTTCAAACCGATGCCACCCTTCAGTTTATGCAGCATGTGCGGGTGGATCTTCTTGGCCCAGCGCACCTCGGCCTCGATCAGCACCTTCCCTTCCGGGGGAGTCAATTCCACCAGCAGTCGCGTGCCAGGGTTGACGACCAGCGCCGACTGAATGAACAATCCCTCGCGGGTGACATTGTCGGTGAAGGCAATCTTGGTCGGCATGTCAACGCCGAAACGCACCGGAATACGCTTGCGGAGCCGCTTTTTCCAGGTCTTGTCAGTCATAATCTGCCCGCCCGGACAGACTACGTTAACGCTTGGCCAGACGGGCCTGGCGTTCGCGCAGCAGCGCGGCGTGGCGGCGTTCCTCACCGGCCAACCACGCGAATGCCGCGCGTCCATCCGGATCCCGGGCATGCTCGGCCGCCTTGGCAAAATAAGCGGCAAAGCGGTCTTCGGCCGCAATGGCCAAATCCATGGCGGCGCGTTCGCTTTCCGGCTGCTGCAGAACCGCTTCGAGCCGTTCGGCGCTGGGAAAAATCTCCTGGTCCGCGAAGCGCCGCAAATAGGGGAGTAGCTCCTCCACGCCGTCGAACAGGGCGCTCTCCTTAAAGCTGGCTTCGAGCGCCTTGAGACGGCGCAGGTGTTCGACCTCATCTTGGGCCAGCCAGGAAAAAAGCTCCCGGGCCAGTTCTGAAGTTGCCTTCTGGGCCATGGTCGAATAGAAACGGTGACCGTTTTTTTCGACCTCCATGGCGGCAAGAACCACCTCAAAACCGCTGTAATATTCGATTCCGCTCATCGTGCACCTTTCCTGTCGCCATGATGTCAACACCTTGCTGCACTTGCCAATGCCTTGATCTCAAGGCAGGGGGTCAACCAGTCCCGCCAGGGCCAAAACCGCCCGCCACTCAACGGCGCTCACCGGCTGGACCGAAAGTCGGCTGCCGCGCTGCAGCACCATCATCCCGGCCAGGACCGGATGCGAACGGAGCAGGTCGCGAGTCAACGGTTGCGGCAGGCGCAGCAGAAATTTGATATCGACCATGTACCAGATCGGGTTGTCTGGGGTTGCCCGCGGATCGTAGTGGTCGTTGGCTGGATCCTGGGCAGTATGATCCGGGTAGCCGTCCCGCACCACCTCGGCCAAACCGACGATTGCCGGTTCGGCGCAGCTGCTGTGGTAAAAGAGCACCCCGTCGCCGACTTTGATCGTGTCCCGCAGCAGGTTGCGCGCCTGGAAATTACGCACCCCGTCCCATGCGGCGACCCCGCCGGGCAGCTGCTGCAGGTCGTCGAGGGCAAAACAGCCCGGTTCCGATTTCATCAGCCAGTAACGCATGGTGACTCCAGGACTGGGGATTTTCGGCCTGTACCACCTGCCAGTAACCGGTTGCTGACTTTGATTTTCTTGACCTTTGTCAAGGCCGCCGTAAGCGATTTCGACTAGGGTAGCAGCAACCATGGCAACGACTCACGAGCTATTATAGCAAACCTAGCCGTCTGCCGGATGCAAAACAGCATCACTCTGTTAAAATTGGCAATCTCACGACCTACAGCAACCAGCAACCATCAACAAGCACCCAAGGAGGTATCACGATGTCCATGTTTTGCTACCAATGCGAACAGGCTGCCAAGGGCACCGGCTGCACCGTCATCGGCGTGTGCGGCAAGCAACCCGAAGTGGCCGCCCTGCAGGATCTCCTGGTCTACACGCTCAAAGGCATTGCCTTCTGGGCCGACAAGGCCCGTGCCAACGGCGTCAAGGACCAAGAGATCGACCGTTTCATGATTGACGGCCTGTTCACCACCGTCACCAACGTCGATTTCGATACTGCGGCAGTCAGCAAATTCGTTGCCGAGGGGATCCGCCTGCGCACCAAGGCCAAGCAACTGGCCGGACCCTACAGCGGCACCGTCCCCGCCGCCGCCCAGGACTGGGCTCTCCCCGCCTCCATCGCGGAGCAGGTCAAGCTCGGCGAACTGCACGGCGTCAAGGATTATACCGTTGACGAGGATGTCCACTCGGTGCGCGAAATCATCACTTACGGGATGAAGGGCTATGCCGCCTATGCTGACCATGCCCGCATCCTCGGCAAGGAATCCGACGAAATCTATGCCTTTACCCACAAGGCGCTGGCCGCCCTGCTGGACGACAGCCTCGGCCTGATGGATTACGTCGGCATGGCGATGGAGACCGGGCGGATCAACTACGTGACCATGGAGTTGCTCAACCAGGCCCACGTCGCCGCCTATGGCCACCCGGTGCCGACCAAGGTCCAGCTCGGTACCAAGGCCGGCAAGGCGATCCTGGTTTCGGGACACGACCTGAAGTTCCTCGAGGAACTGCTCAAGCGAACCGAGGGCACCGGCATCAATGTCTACACCCATGGTGAGATGCTTCCGGCCCACGGCTATCCGGGATTGAAGAAGTATGCGCACCTGGCCGGCAACTTCGGCGGCGCCTGGCAAGACCAGCACCAGGAATTCCAGAGCTTTCCCGGGGCGATCATCTTCAACACCAACTGCATCCAGCGCCCGGCTGACAACTATAAAGACCGGCTGTTCACCTGGGGACTGGTGCAGTGGCCCGACGTCAAGCACATCGACGGCTGGGATTTCTCCGCGGTGATCAAGAAGGCCCAGGAGTGCGCCGGCTTCGCGGATAACCCCGGGCAGGAGATCATGGTCGGCTTCGGCCATAACGCCATCCTCGGCGTGGCCGACAAGGTCATCGACGGGGTCAAGGCGGGAGCGATCAAACACTTCTTTCTGGTGGGCGGCTGCGACGGCGCCAAGCCGGGTCGCAACTACTACACCGAGTTTGCCGAGCAGGCCCCGAAAGACACGGTGATTTTGACTCTGGCCTGCGGCAAGTTCCGCTTCAACAAGATGGAACTGGGTGATATCGGCGGCATCCCGCGGCTGCTCGACGTTGGCCAGTGCAACGACGCCTACAGCGCCATCCAGGTAGCGGTGGCTCTGGCCGGCGCCTTCAACTGCGGGGTCAACGACCTGCCGCTGACGCTGGTGCTCTCCTGGTACGAACAGAAGGCGGTGGCGATTCTCCTCACCCTGCTGCACCTGGGGATCAAGAACATCAAGCTTGGCCCCTCCCTGCCGGCCTTCGTCACCCCCAACGTGCTCGCTTTCCTGGTTCAGAACTTTAACATCCAGCCGGTCACCACAGCCGAGCAGGATCTCAAGCAAATTCTCGGCTGACAACCTCCAACCACACAATAAAGCGCGGGTTTATGCCCGCGCTTTATTGTGTGGAGAGGACTCCAGACTAGCCCTTGACAAACGCTACCGCCGCCCCGGTCAGTTCCTGCAAAGCTGCGGCGCTGCGTGCTTCCGCATAGACGCGCACCACCGGCTCGGTGCCGCTCTTGCGGAACAGCACCCAGGCATCACCCTCCAGCAGCAGCTTGATGCCGTCCAGGGTAATTATTTGCGTGACCTTGCGGCCGGCCAGACTGGTCGGCAAAGTTGCCATTTTTCCGGCGTAATCAGCTGCAAGCTGCGGCGACAGGTGCAGGTTCTCCCGGCCGGTGTGGAATTCACCGACCCGCCGATACAGATCGGCGAGGAGTTCGCCAAGGCTCTTCCCCTCCACTGCGACCATCTCCGCCACCAACAGACAGGCCAGAATGCCGTCCTTGTCCGGCACATGGCCGCGCACCGTCAGTCCGGCACTCTCCTCACCGCCAATAGCAATCTGATTGTCGCGAATGAACTCACCGATGTACTTGAAGCCGACCGGTGTCTCGCGCACCTTGCAGCCGTGATAAGCCGCCACGGCGTCGACGAAATGCGACGTGGCCACCGAGCGTGCGGCGTCCCCCCGCTCACCGCGCCGCCGCAGGAGGTAGTCGTAAAGCAGCGCCAGAATGTAGTTCGGTTCGATGAAGCTGCCGTCGCCATCGATGATCCCGTAACGGTCGGCATCGCCGTCGGTTGCCAGTCCCAGTGCCACCTGCGGATCAGCTTTGACGCGCACGATCAGATCGTTGAGATGGGTCTTCGAAGGATCCGGCGGCAAGCCCCCGAAATACGGGTCGCGCTGGCCGTTAATGGTCTGCACCAGCAGGCCGGCTTCAACCAGCAGGCTATCCAGATAGCCGCGCCCGGCACCGTACATCGGGTCGACGATCAACGTCAGCCCGGAGCGGCCGATGGCGGCCAGATCGACCTTGCCGCGCAGAGCCTCGAGGTAGGCCGGCATGGGATCGATTTCCGCCACCAACCCGGCACGTACCGCCTGATCGAGGGGCAGGTCGCGATAGCAGACTTCCCCAAGCATGGCATTGGCACGCCGTTCGATGTCCGCTGTGACTTCCGGCAGGGCCGGGCCACCCCAAGAGGGCGAAAACTTGATGCCGTTGTACTCGTGGGGGTTGTGGCTGGCAGTAAAGTTGATCCCGCCCGCTGCGCCGCGGCGGAGAATCTCGAAGGCAATCACCGGCGTCGGCGTGTCGCGATTGCAGAGCATGACCTTGATCCCGGCCCCGGCCAGCACCCGGGCGGTCTCACGGGCAAAGCGTTCGCCGAAGAAGCGGCTGTCGTGACCAACCACCACGCCCTTGTCGGCCTCGCCGGCCGCACGCAGGTGATCAGCGATCGCCTGGGTAACCACCCGCACGTTGGCCAGAGTAAAATCCTCGGCCAGAATTCCCCGCCAACCGGAAGTCCCGAACTTGATTTCATACATGGTCATACCTCCTTGTGCCGCTTCAAGATGTTGAACTCGACTCAGGGCACCAGTGAAAGTTACCAGAAGCAGTGGCAACGTCAATCGTGGTCGACGGCAGCGAAAAAATTTTGCGCCCCCTTGACAATCCTCTGCCCGCAAGGGTAAAAAGACTGATTAGTTCACCAGCCAAGCATCCGTTCGAAAAGGAGTCATAATCATGCAGTGTCAGACAGTTCTTCCCGGTACCGAATGTACCTTCTGGAGCAAGAGTGGCTGCAGCTACCTCGGCGGCAGTTGCGAAAACGTGGTCGCCGATTGCGCAGGGTGCGAGCGCATCGTCGAGGGGACCATTGGCCAGGTCTGTTCCCTGGCCCCCTCCCCAAGTCACAAGTGGTCGAACGGCCTGTGCAACTTTGCCACCCATCGCAAGGTTGAAGTCAAGACCGAAGAACTCAAGATCAACCCGCT
>Ga0115028_10000126_pt1 | contig 10673 bp, 9 predicted proteins | sample Plant_0915_D1_FD_83894 | JGI IMG/M metagenome (GOLD analysis project Ga0115028, IMG submission 83894) | Wetland microbial communities from Old Woman Creek Reserve in Ohio, USA - Plant_0915_D1 | ecosystem: Environmental > Aquatic > Freshwater > Wetlands > Sediment ... | reverse complement strand
TAGACGCACAGCGAGAGCTCATCCAGGCGCTGATTTAAGATATGATTTGAAGATCTCGTTCCACGAGTCTGCTTTCGGCAAGGAAAGCGAGATTGAAATACCCAAAAATGCTGTTTGTGAAACCTGTAATGGGACCGGGGCTAAGCCCGGAACTTATCCCACCCACTGCCCGAATTGCAAAGGGACAGGCCAGGTGACACGGTCACAAGGTTTTTTTGCGATCAGTACGACTTGCGGTCAATGCCGTGGAGAAGGGAATATCATCCCTCATCCCTGTAAAGAATGCCGCGGGCATGGGAAGGTAAGAAAGACGAAAAAAATCCAAGTAAAGATTCCTCCAGGTGTTGGTACGGGATCTAAATTAAGAATTCGCGGTGAAGGGGAAGAGGGAGAAAAAGGGGGGCCTCCAGGAGACCTCTTTGTTTTTATTTATGTTGAACCTCATGATTTTTTCTCAAGAGAGGGAGATGATATTATTTGCCAGATACCGATTAGCTTCCCTCAAGCTGTTCTGGGAGCTGAAATAGAAGTTCCAACTTTGAATGGGAAGAGAAGTCTCCCCATACCCAAAGGAATTGAAAGTGGCGAGGTTTTGAGAATAAAAGGAGAAGGGTTTACAAGGTTGAGAGGCCATGGTCGGGGCGATCAAATTGTTCAGATTATTGTAAAAACTCCAAAGAATGTGACAAAACGGCAAGAGGAGATATTAAGGGAATTTGAGGAGTTGAGCGAGAGAAAGGTTAAAGGCGAGGATCGTTGGAAGGGGTTTTTCAAGGCGGGGAATTAAAAGTTAACATAATATATCTTATCAGACATAATCTTGGAATCTAAAAAAGAAATCTCGGGAGTTATTCTTTCCGGCGGTAAAAGTATCCGGATGGGGAAGAATAAAGCTTTTATTCAAGTCGAAGGGGTCCCCATTATCGAGAGAATTCATAACCTATTCAGAAAACTATTTCGGGAAGTGATTATCGTCACCAATGAGAAAGATCTGTTTTCAAATTTCGATTCGAAAATTTTTTCAGATCTGATCCCCGACAAAGGGGCATTAGGAGGTTTGTATACAGGAATTGTTTTCTCATCGTTCTATTATTCATTCTGTGTGGCCTGCGATATGCCGTTTATAAAGAAATCTTTGGTTCAATATTTGATTGAAAATGTAGCGAATGAGGATGTGATTGTTCCTCGGACGAAGGATGGATTACAGCCTTTGCACGCGATCTATTCTAAGAATTGCGTAGACGCCATTAGAAGAAGTATTGACGAAGGAAAATCTAAGATCATCGACATTTACGATCAAGTCAACGTCAAGATCGTTGATGAAAAAGATTTCCTTTGTTTTGACCCTGGACGAGAGTCATTTATCAATGTGAACACACCAGAAGAATTAGTATCGCTTGGAAGAAATAGAGAACCTCGCCTAAAATGAAGAGAAAAGTAGCTTTTTGTTTATTTGTTAGCCTTTTTGTGTGGGGCTTGTCTCTTTCCCCGGAAAGCCATTCCAGAAGCTTGAATGAAGACGAACAATTGATATGGGTTGGGATTGGAGCCTTTAAGGACGGGTTTTATGATATTGCGGAGAGGCAGTTTTCGACTTTTGTAAGTAATTACCCCAAACATGCCAGGGTGTTCGACATTTATTACCTTCTTGGAAGGACGTTCGTCATTAAGGGAAAGTTGAAAGAAGCTAGAGCAGTTTTTTCAAAGATTATCAACGAAGCGAAGAACTTTGAGAACATGGATGACGCTCTTCTCGGAATGGCAGAATTGGAGATGAGGCTAGGCAATCGGGAAGAGGCAACAAAACTTCTCGTTTCCGTCATCAAGAGGTACCCGAAATTTGACCAGATCGATCATTCCTACTATCTTTTGGGATTACTCGAACTCGGATCAAATCAATTGACGTCGGCAGAGTCAGCTCTTAAGAAAGTCTCTCAATACTCGAAAAACGATCAGCTCATTCGGTCCTCCCTGTTCTGGTTAGGTCTCCTGTCTTTCCGCCAGAGGCAACATGAAACGGCAGCGGGGTACTTCCAGAACCTGTGGGAAAACCCTAAATCACTTCCCCCGGGGTATCTAAAATACGCCCTATTCTGGCTGGGGGAATCCCAATTTAAATTGGGCAGAATGAATGAGGCCAGCGGCTATTACCGGACCTTTCATGACCGGTTTAAGAATGATCCTCTTGTCCCAGAGGTCGCCTGGAGGATGGCTTTTTGCGAGTATCAATTGGGGAATATCAAGAATGCCATAGAAGCCTTCCAATTATTTAGGAATCAATTCAAGGATTCACCCCTTCTGTCATCGACGTACTATTTGCTGGGGAAAATGCTTCTGATCAATGGTGATTACCTTTCTTCGATAAAGGAATTAAATTTCATTCTCAATGCGTCACAAGGAAACAATTGGGGAGGAATTTCTCTTCTTGCCCTTTATTGGAATTACGTCCAATTAAGCGAACGAGAAGGGGCGAATCGAACTTTCCAGCGATTACAAAAAACAGACCATTTCGAAGATGAGAAAATATTTATTCAATGGTTAAATGCTGAAGTGTTTTATACCGAGGGGGAGGTATCGGAGTCTCTCCCTTATTATTTCAATATCCTCAATACTCGATTTAGGGAAAAAGCGCTTTTCCAGATAGGGAAAGGATACTTCCTCGAAGGTAAGTTTAGAGAATCCATTACCAATTTGGATATTCTGCTCCTCGAGTTTCCAAATTCCAAGTACCTTGAGGAGAGTCTGTTCATCAAAGGGGAATGCCTCGCCAAATCAGGGAATTTGGATCAGGCCTTGGAAACTTATAACCTCGTGGTGCGTCAAAATAAAATGAGTGCGTGGCACCTCTTTGCGCTTACCCAGATTGGAAGTGTTTATTCGTTTCGAAATGAACAGGAGAAAGCTGAGAATGCTTTTAAGAAAGTGCTGGAAGAATTTCCGAATCATCCCCTCTTCCATCACGCTGCGTTACAGTTAGGAATTTTGAACTTTAGCAAAAACAATATTGTCGAAGCTGTACATTATTACTCCATCGTCCTGAAGGGAAATATATTAGAATTATTCGGTCAGGCCTACTTCAGCCTGGGGGAAATATTTTATCAGCAAGGAAAATTCGAGAAAGCCCTTCAAAACTTTGAAACTGCAATGCGATATTTAGAAGGGACCTCCTCCTGGTTTTTTCTTACTCATTTGGAGATCGGAAATGTGAAAAGACGGTGGGGGAAATATGAGGAAGCCAAAAGATCCTACCTGATCATCCTCGATCAATCAAAAGATGAAGAAATGAAGCAAGCCGCCAAGGAATTATTGAGTCGGATGGAATCCCGTTGATTCGATACGCTTTCCTTGTTTCTCCATAGGTTTTGAGAAAATGGAATGGGAAAAGGTGACCATTCAAAAAATGGACATCCAGGATTTGGATGAGGTTATTTCCGTTGAGAGCTCATCCTCCGGCGCCCCTTGGTCGAAGGGTATGTTCGTTGAAGAGATACGGAATCCTTTGGCCTGTTGCTTTGTCATGAAGGTAGAAGACAAACCCCGGCAGCGGGTGATCGGTTTTGTATGTTTTCGGAACGTGGCAGAGGAATCTGAGCTTCTCAACATTTGTGTGCACTCGGATTATAGAGAATTGGGTGCTGGCAGGAAGCTGATGGAGTTTTATGTTGAGTTTTGCCGCCGAAGAGGAATCAAGACGTTTCATCTCGAAGTCAATTCTTCAAATCACTCGGCGATCCGTCTCTATCGGATTTTTTCTTATGAAGCATCGGGGATGAGGAAAAAATTCTATCAGGGAAGGTTTGATGCTCTCCTGATGACGAAAAGAGTCTAAAGGTGATGCCCCTTCAGACAGATGGAATGGTTGTAAGAAACGGGAGAATAAAATCAGTCTATTTTCTCCTTGGGATCTATTGTCCTCCGATTGCCAGTCAAATCAGCCCCGGCCAATTTGTGATGCTCAAAACTTCCGACAACGCCTCCCCTCTTTTGAGACGCCCTTTTAGCGTTTACAAAAGCTACCCAGTCAGCCACCCAGAAGGGAGAAAAAGAGGCCATTTGTTCATCCTGTATAAGAAAGTGGGAAAAGGGACTCAAAGGATGACCACCTTAAGCAAAGGACAAAAGGTGAATCTCATCGGCCCCTTAGGAAACGGATTTACCCTCCCCCCCCTCTCCTCTTCTGCTCATTGTATTCTGATCGGAGGAGGAGCAGGGATTGTCTCTCTTTATCTCTTGGCGGAGGCATTGCGGGGCAGAAAATGTTTTGTCTTTATCGGAGGAAAGACTCAAAACGATATTCTGGGTGTCGAGGATTTTAGAAAACTTGATTCGGCTATTTTCACGGCTACAGAAGATGGGAGTCTGGGTTTTCGAGGAACAGTTGTCGATCTTTTTCAATCCGAGGCAAAGAAATTCAAAGGAAATGAGAAATACTTTATTTATGCTTGCGGTCCAGCCCCTATGTTAAGGGCGTTGGCAGGGACCGTAACATCCAAGAAATTTGTCTGCCAGGTTTCCTTGGAGGCAAGAATGGGATGCGGTTTCGGAGCTTGCTGGGGATGCGTGGTCAAAACGAAACATCCAAAGATACCCTACCAACGGGTCTGTCAAGAAGGCCCTGTTTTCCGTTTAGAGGACATCGCCTTGGAATAAGAACGGTTTTATGGAAGACTGTGATCTTGCCGTTAGAATTGGGAAGATAATCCTCAAGAACCCCGTCGTCGTTTCTTCTGGAACCTTTGGGTTTGGTGAAGAGTTTGAGGGTTTCCTCGACCTGAACCGTCTGGGCGCACTTATCCCGAAAGGGATTTCATTAGAACCCATGGCAGGGAACCCTCCCCCTCGAATTTTCGAGACCGAAGGAGGAATCCTCAATTCCATCGGCCTCCAGAACCCCGGGCTTCGGGAGTTTGTTAAAAAGAAATTGCCCTATTATAAGAATTTGAAAACCCATCTGATCATCAATTTTTTTGGGAATACTCAAAAAGAATACGTTGAGCTGGCAAGGCGTTTTGATGACGTCGCGGGTGTTTCAGGGCTTGAGATGAACGTCTCCTGCCCCAATATCAAACGGAGTGGAATTGTTTTTGGCGCCGATCCCCAAATGGCCTACCGGCTTGTCCAAGCAGTAAGAAAAGCGACGGCATTGACCTTGATTGTCAAGTTATCACCCAATGTTACGGATATTGCTTCCATGGCCAAGAGCGTCGAGGAGGGGGGAGCGGATGCTGTCTCCCTGGTAAATACTTTTCGGGCGATGGCCGTGAATATCCACACCAAGAAACCGGAATTGGGAAATACGATTGGGGGGCTCTCAGGCCCTGCCATTAAACCGATTGCCTTGAGGATGGTCTGGGAAGTCAGTCAGGCCGTGAAAATTCCTATCATCGGAATGGGGGGAATTATGAACGCTCAGGATGCGATCGAATTCATTCTGGTAGGGGCTTCAGCAATTCAGATAGGAACGGCCAATTTAATCAATCCGAAAACAGGGATAGAGGTCTTACAAGGGATAAAAAGATACCTTGTCCAAAATAGAATAGACTGTCTCCAAAAATTAATTGGCACTTTTGGATAAAAAAAGACCCCCTGGCGTATCCTTGAGGAAAAGCACCAGAGGGGTCTTATCAAACTTCGTCTTTCATGATCTTGGGAGAGATGAAGATCAACAAATCCTTTCTGCTGTCTTCCTTGTTTTCTCTCTTGAACAGCCAGCCCAATAAAGGGATCTTACTGAAGAGAGGAACGCCTTCCGCTCCATCATTCTTTGTAATCGAGTAAATCCCTGCAATCGCAACGACCCCAGCGTCTCTGATCAGGACCTCAGAGATCGCCTCCTTTTTATCAATACTTGGCGTTCCGTCAACCACGATCGATGTATCCGGGGCATCCTTCTTCACCTTGAGATTCAATTTGATGGTCCCATCGTTTGTCACGTGGGGGGTTACCGTGAGTTTAATGTTAGCTTCGATAAAGTCGACTGTCGCAGTTCCTTCAGCCGTAAATTTTCTATAAGGAATCCGGAGCCCCTGTTCTATCGACGCCTCTTTGTTGTCGAGGGTGGCGATCTTGGGGCTTGAAATGATTTTGGCATTTCCTTCATTTTCATGAGCGGAAATAGTGATATCTATCTCTTGTATTGTTCCTCTGCTGAAAACAGCTGCAAGGATACCTGCCGCCCCAGCTCCTGCACTGGCACCTAGACCCGTGCGGGGGCTGGCGGCAAGATCGACAACCCTATTGACAGCGGTTCCCAAAACGCCCCCCGTCGCCGTTGTACTTGTACCTCCTCCTGCCTTTGCTTTTCCTCCTCCGACGAGGAACCCCCATTGCACGCCCAATTCTCTCTGGAAAGAGAGGTTCGCCTCGACAATCCTTGCTTCAATCAAGACCAACGGTGTTTTCTTATCCAGGTACCTTACTAAGTCCTTAGCGGATGGAATGTTTCTGGGGACGTCTTTGATAATCAAAGTATTGGTCCTATCATCTACTTTGACATCCCCTCGCTCGCTGAGGATACTCTTCACCTGGGGCATAATTTCCTTGGCCGCAGCATAGTTGACCGGAATGAGTTCGTTCACCATCGGCTCCAACTTTTCTTTCGATTTTTCCTCTTCCAACTTGGCCTGGTCTTCTTTTCTTAACGCGTCTATCGGTGCAATTCGTACCACATTCCGGACCTGCCTCTTGTCGAGGTGTTTGGACTGCAAAATAATGTCAAGGGCTTGATCCCAAGGTACATCTACCAATCTCATGGTAATCTTTCCCGTCACCTCATCCGCTACGATGATATTTAAGTTGCTCACCTCGGCAATCAACCGAAGAATGTTCTTAATATCCGCATCCTTGAAATCGAGAGAGAGTTTTCTTCCTGTATAAACTTTTTGTGGGGGGCCTCCAAAAACCCTGTTCTCCTCCTCTACCTTTACTTTCTTCACGCTCGGCGCCGGAGGCATGGGTTTTTCTACAGCCTTCATCTCCTGATTCTTCATTTTCGGTGCGGGTTTCTCTTCATTCTTGACGTCGTCCTCTTTCTTCACTCCTTCTTCCTTTTTTGCCGCAGCCGCCTCCTCTTTTCTCACCTCCGTTGGCGGGGCCTCGGTTTTTGCTTGTGTCTTCTTGAGTTTTTCCTTGATATCGACAAAGATTTCTTTGCCTTCCTTGGTTGTTTCGTAGGAAGCTTCTTCTTCTAGTTTAACCAAGACTCGGACATCGTTCGCTTTCCCAACCTTCATGTTCTTAAGATCGATATAATCAACAACGCTCTCGAAGACACTCGTATCGATTCCTTTCAGAAGGCGTTTTGGGGCAGAGGCGTTCTTGACATCAATAGCGATCATATTCTTGGAAGGGGCGGACGATTCAAATTGAAGATTCTCTGTAGAAAGGGAGAGGATGATCCTCGATTTATCCTCCATCCGCTTAAAATCGATACTTGTCAGAGTGCTTGGCTTACCCGTACGACTTTCCAATGGAGTCTTTGGAGTACCAGAAGATTCCTTGGCCGATTTCTCCTGGAGATAGATTTGGGGCTCGGAGGGTTGTGGAATATTCCCAAGGGAAACCATCAACTTATCATCGATCCGGTTGACTTGATAGGGAGGGAACTGGGGTTTTTGAGAATCGAAAACCAGCCTCAGCTTATCTTGGTAATGTCCAATGCGAACCCCTTTGATCAGAGGGTTTTTGACCTTAAAAGAGTTCTTGCGGCTATCCACTCCCCAAATGTCCAGGACCAATCTCGGAGGGGAATCCAGTTTAAAGGCGTTGAAGTTCTCAATCTTTCCGTCAGCCAAAACATTGAAAATAATAAAATCTTTTTTCTCTTCAAATAAAACATCGGTTACCTTTTTGGCCTTGTTCAGAGGCGGCGGAGTGGGAGGAGGCTCCTCCTTTTTGGCTTCGATGGCGGGAGCTTCGACCTTTGTTTCCTTTAAAGTCTCTTCCTCTTTTTTCACTTCCTTCGCTTCTTCGACTTTTTTCACCTTTTCAACATCAATGATGAGGTTCTTCTCTTCATTTGAAATATTATAGTTCGTCATCTGAAGGAGACTGATTTCAATCCTTCCTTTGTCGTCGTACTGCGTGGTCAGGACATCCCCAATCGTTCCATTTTCAACCCGAAGAGGGCTCTTAATTTCTTTTAAGTCAATGTTTGGAACATCAATGGCAATCCTGAGGGGATCGGACAACAATTTATAAAATGGGGGGGCAATGGGCTCAGACCCTTCAATTTGAATTCGTGTGTAATTTTCTTCTTCAGTAAAGGCTATCTTTTGGATCGTAGAAACCTTGACAGCAGGCGCAGAGGGTTCCGGTTTGGGCGTTTGCGTCACGGCAGTCTTGGTGGCACACCCTGCTATCAAGAGCAAAAGAACAACCCCCACGGTCATCTTAAAGATTTGAAAACGTCTCATGATTCTCCTCCTTCTTCAACTTTATGAAGAAATAGTGAAACCTCATTCGTTTTGGTTTGGCCAAAAATATCCTGATAGACCTCCTCGACGATCACTTTATCCTTCAGGATCTGGGTGACCTTTCCGTCATTTTTCCCAATCCACGTTCCTTTCTTCAGAAAATAACCTTTTCCCGCCACATCTTCGACGAGGGCAATATTTCCTCCCGGGTTGGAAATGATCGCCACGAGTCTGAGCTGGCTGATATCGTATTTCTGCAACGGAGTCAGGGGGCCGGTTTTAGAGCCTCCTTTGGCAGAAATTAATTGGATAAAAGGTCTGAAGGGGTCCGGTTTGCCAGCGGGGTTGTACGAATATTCTTCTTTCTTCTCCGCTTCCTTCTTCTCCGCCACCTTGGCTGGCTCCTCCTTCTTTTTTACCACAGAGGGAGGCTTTACTTTTGAAGGAATGGAGGATGGAGGCGCTCCTTCCCCGCATCCGCCCATCAAAAAGAGGCAGATAATCGATAAGGCCATCCACCAGCGTCCCGTGTCACTTCTTCCCGATTTTGGAAATTCCCTCATCCGCTGTTTCCTTTGGACCGGTTTTCGTTTCACTTTTCTTTTCCTCGCCTTTCTTTTCTATAAATCGGTAAGTACTGATCATGCAGGATGTCCTTAACAAAATCTCGTTTTCACCCTTGCCTTTAAGATCTTTAACATCTTTGGCCTTCGTCAGATTGAAATCGACGACGTTAATAATTCTTGGAAGTTTGCTCACCCGATCAAAGAAAATTCCCAAATTATGATAGCTTCCCAATGCGACCAGATCGATAGGAACGCTGGCAAAGAATTGTTGAGGCTGTTCCGGCCTTGGCTTGAAGAGGGTGAACTCAAGGTTCGATTCTTTCCCCAGGCTGGATATCGTTTTCAGTATCTCAGGGATCTCCTGTTCATTAGGGAGCTGTGTCAGGGCACTCCTCAACTCTTCATTCAACTTCGCCACCTGTTCGTTGTATTTTTGGAGATCCCTTGCGATGGCTTTACTGTTGTTTAATTCGTTCTCCAATTTAGCCCCTTCCCTCTGCGCCGCGCTGAGTTGCTCTTGACTGGGGAGGAAGAAACGCCACAAATAGAGCCCAGCCAGCGCACATAAAACGATAGCCAATATAAGAACCTTTTTGGGCCTTGGAAGTTTTAGGATAGAATCTATTGTCAGTGCCATGGGCTCCCCTCTCCTTATGTTTGAATGATTTCACACGAAAGAACGAACTTCTTCAGCTTCATTTTACTCTGTTCGATCTGCTCGCTTACAATGAGGTTGACATTCTTAAAAAGGTTCGACTTTCGAAGATTCGTCATGAAATTGGCGATCGTTTCGTCGTCCAGGGCGACCCCTTCGATGGCTAACTTCGCTCCGTCTTTCTTCAGAGATTCAAGCTGAAGTTTTTCCGGTTTATCAATGCTCAATTCGTCTAATACTCTCGCGGCCCTTGCCTTATCTTTGCTTAACGAGTTGATGATATCCAACCGGTTTTGCAACATCCTCTGTTCTTCTTTCTTTTTTTCGACTTCCGTGGTCAAAGACTTGTATTTAGCGATCTCATCCCTTTTTTTGGCATTCTGCGCCATGGTGTCTTCAATCTTCTTGTTCAATCCCATTTGGATAAAGATGAAGACCGCCAATAAAAGGACGATGGATAGGATGAGGGCAATGAATTCCTTCTTGACCCCTCCTTTTTTCTTTTCTTTTCGCGCCAGAAGCAAATTAATCTTAATCATCGGTCCCCTACCTTTCTTGAGGCAAGACCCACTCCCACTCCCATGATCGGCCCAATCTCCCTTAAATATTCAACATCGAAATCTTTCCCTCTGTAGTCTATTTTCTTAAATGGGTTAACGACTTCCACCGGTATCCCGATCTGCTGTTGTAGAATGATGTCAAAATCCTTGATCTTCGAGCCCCCTCCGCTCAAATACAATTTAGCGATTTTTTCGTACGTGGCCGTGGATTGAAAGAAATCCAAGGAATTTCCTATCTCCCCGGCTAAAGATTCAGATGCTGTTTTCAATACATTTTGAACAACCGGTTGCGAGGCGAGGTCCACCTTGGCGCCTACCTTAATTTTCTCAGCCTCTTCATGGTCGACATGGAGTTGCCTCTGAATTTCTTCTGTAATTTGATTTCCTCCCTTGAAAACATCTCTGGTAAAGGCCGAGATATTGTTCCTGATGATATTAATATTGGTGACGCTCGCTCCGACGTTAGCGATCGCAACGG
>Ga0115028_10000123_pt1 | contig 10739 bp, 12 predicted proteins | sample Plant_0915_D1_FD_83894 | JGI IMG/M metagenome (GOLD analysis project Ga0115028, IMG submission 83894) | Wetland microbial communities from Old Woman Creek Reserve in Ohio, USA - Plant_0915_D1 | ecosystem: Environmental > Aquatic > Freshwater > Wetlands > Sediment ... | reverse complement strand
GTGCTCGCGATGGGCTGCTGGACGCCGGTCGAGCGATTCACGGCCGACGCGACTGCGCCCACGGACTGGCGCGTGGTGGCCGATCCGGCGTCCGGATACGCGCGATTCGCGATCCTGCACGGCGAGCGGCACGTCGGCGACGTCGAATGGAACACGCTTGGCCGGCACAACGCGGAGAACGCTCTCGCAGCGTTCGTCGCGGCGCTGCACGCGGGCGTCGACGAGCAGGCGGCGCTCGAAGCGCTGCGCCGGTTCGGCGGCGTCCGACGCCGGCTGGAGGTCCGCGGCACCGTGAACGGCATCGTCGTCTACGACGACTTCGCGCACCACCCCACGGCGATCACGACGACGCTCGAGGGCGTGCGCCGCAAGGCGGGCGAGGGTCGGGTCATCGCCGTGCTCGAACCGCGCTCGAACACGATGAAGCTCGGCACCCACAAGGCCGCGCTGGCGGAGTCGCTGCGTGGCGCGGACCGCGTCTTCGTCTACCAGTCGCCCGAGGTTCGCTGGGACGTGGCCGAGGCCATGCAGCCGCTCGGCGAGCTCGCCGTTGTGCACGACGACCTGGCGCAGCTCACCGCGGCACTCGTTGCCGCGACACGCCCGGGCGACCAGGTCGTGCTGATGAGCAACGGCTCGTTCGGCGGCTTGCACGACCGGCTGCTGGCCGCCCTCGAGGCGCGCGCGACGGCTTGAGTCGGCATAATCGGACGCATGTCCACGCGCATCGAGATTCCGCTGTTTCCGCTCGGCACCGTGTTGTTCCCGGGTGGCCCATTACCGCTCAGGATCTTCGAGACCCGCTACATCGACCTGGTGCGTCGCTGCATGCGTGACGGCACGGGCTTCGGCGTGGTGCTGATCCGCGAAGGCGCCGAGGCGGGTGGCGCGGCAACGACGTTCGACGTCGGCACGTATGCGCGCATCGTGGATTTCTCGCAGCAGCCCGACGGTCTGCTCGGCATCAGCGCACGAGGCGAGCGGCGCTTTCGGATCCTCGAGCGGCGGCGCGCGCGGGACGGTCTCAATCTCGCGGACGTCGAATGGCTGCCGGACGAGCTGTCGCAGCCGCTGCCGGAGGACTTTGCGGAGCTCGGGCCTGCGATCGACGCCATCCTGGCCCAGGTCGGCGAGCCGTACTCTTCGCTCGAGCGCCACCTCGAGGACGCCGCCTGGGTTTCTGCGCGGCTGACCGAAGTGTTGCCGGTACCCGCGCAGCACAAACAACACTGTCTCGAGCTCGACGATCCCGTCGAGCGACTGCGCTACCTGCGCCCGATGTTCGAGATTGGCTACCAATGACGGCGGGCGGACCCCGTGGTCCGCAAATCCCTGCGAACCCGTCACGAATAGGGGTCGCCTCGCAGGCGGCCGCGCACTGCAATGGGCCTCCGGGGCCGGCCACCGCCGGTCCATTCAACAGGAGCAAGCAGTCATGGAAGACACCAGGGCGGCCGAGATTCTCAAGTCCCTCGCGTCGGGCACGAGTCCGGCCGGCGATGGACCTTTGCCTGAGGTACCGGCGTTGCAGTCCCCCGACGTGGTGCGGGCGCTGTTCATGGCAGCGGATTCGCTGGAAGCCCGGGCCCGCCTCGCGCGACGCAACGCCGGGCTGCCGCGCAACGCCGGCAAGACCTGGTCCGCGGAGGAGGACGAGAAATTGCTCGCCGGGTTCGATGGGGGTGCCACGGTTGCGGCACTCGCCGCGACGCACGAGCGCACTCCGGCCGGCATCGAGGCGCGCCTCGTCAAGCACGGGCGGCTCGACGCCGAGCAGGCCGGTGCCGCCCGCATTCGCTGAGCGACGGTTCGCCTCCCCGCGATAGAATCGCGGCATGCGGCCACGAGAGCAGGATGCACCCGGGCGCGCGGCTGGATCGATGGCCGACGCGCCCGTGCCAGAAGGTCGGTTGAGGATCCTGCAGGTGATCCTCTCGCGGGGTTTCGCGGGATCGGAGCGCGCCGCGGCGGAGGCCTGCAATGCGCTGGCGCAGCACCACGACGTCGCGCTGGTGATCCGCAGCGATCACCGCGGCCGGGGTGACGCGAGCGTGCGCGACGCGCTCGACGCGGGCATCGAGGTGTTCGAGATTCCGGCTTGGTGGCGTACGCGTCGCCGGCTGGAGGAGATCATCCGTGCCTGGCAGCCGGACGTCATACACACGCATCTGCGCCGCGGCACGCGGTACGTCGCCCAGCTCGAGCCTGCAGCGGTGCACGTATGCACAGTGCACCTGTCCATCAATGGTCCGCACTACCTGCTCACCGACGGGATGTTCTGCATCTCGGAGTGGCAGCTGGCCACGGTGCCCGGCAGTTACCGTGGCAAGGCATTCCTGCTGCCGAACTCGTTCGTGCCGCACCCGCGGCTCGACGCCGAGCGTGTCCGCGAGCTGCGGGTGACACTTGGCGCGGGTGACGATGATTTTCTCGTCGGCGCCGTCGGTCGGCTGGCGTCCCGCAAGGGCTTCGATGTGTTGATCCACGCGTTCGAGCGGGCCGGACTGCCGAACGGGCGACTCGTCATCGCCGGCGACGGCAGCGAGCGGCGGGCACTGGAGAAAATGGCGGGCGACCGGGTCAAGCTGGTCGGGTTCAGGCACGACGTCAAGGACCTCTACCAGGCCTTCGACGTGTTCGTCTGCCCCTCGAGCTACGAGCCCTTTGGTCGGGTCATCGTCGAGGCCCTCGACGGCGGCGTACCCGTGATCGCGTCCGATTCGGAGGGTCCGCGCGACCTGGCCGGCCGCTATCCAATCGAACTCGTGCCGCGCGACGACGTCGAGCAGTTGTCCCAGGCACTGCGCCGCGTCCATGCCGCAGGTCGCAGGCGAGTGCAGGTCGATCTGTCGGAATTCGACCTGCAGTTGACGGCGGAGCGGATGGTTACGGCCTATCGCCAATTGATTGCGTTGAAAAGCGAGCCTGCGGGCTCCGCCGTGACGATTGCGTCCGCATCGTCGGGCCCCGAGGCGACCGGGCAAGCGCTCGCGCCGCGATTCCTGTTCTCGCCTGTGTCCGGCCCGGGTGGCTCAGGCGAGCTGATGCGGTGCCTGATCATCGCTCGCGAGCTCGCGCGTGCCGAGCCCGCGGCGGACATCCGCTTTCTCGTCAGCCGAACGGCGGTGTTCCGCGAGGCCGTCGAGTTTCCGATCATCGACTGCGACGCATCGCCGACCAACAGCACGCCGCAGGTGCTCACGGCGATCGCCGAGTTCCGGCCACACGTGATGGTGTTCGACAACTCGGGACGCACCTCGCAGCTGCGCGCCGCGAAGCGCGCGGGAGCCCGCATCGTGTTTTCGAGCCGCGCGCCGAAGCTGCGTTGGAAGGCATTCCGCATCAAGTGGATGCGACTGCTCGACGAGCACTGGATCGTGTTCCCGGCGTTCGTGACGGGCGGACGGACCTGGCTCGAGCGGCTGAAGCTCAGGTTGTACCCGGACTACACGGTGCGGCAGTTCGATACGCTGTTCACGCCTTCCGATCCTCAAGTGCGTGCCGAGTGGCTGGCCAAGCACGAACTGTGCCCGGGAGAATTCGTCGTCTTCGCACCCGGTGGGCGGGGCGAGGGACACATGGTGGCCGACCCGGCCGAACTGTTCATCGAAGCGGCGCGGGAGTTCGTCGCTGCAACAGGCTGCTGTTCGGTGGTGTTGACGGGACGGAACAATGTGCCCACGAGCGAAACGCCGAACCTGCGCCTGCTGCCCCGTATCGGCCCGGACGAGGTGCAGCATCTGTTGGCGGGTGCGTCGATGGTCGTGTGCAACGGTGGCACGACCTTGATCCACACGCTCGCGCACGGCAAGCCGCTCGTGGCCGTGCCGCTCGCCGGCGACCAGCACAGGCGCATCCGCCGCGCGGTGAAACTGCAGATTGCCGTGAGCGCGGAGCGCAAGCCGGCTGCCGTTGCGGCGGCGGCCACTGCATTGCGCGGCGATCGCGATCGCCGGGAGGCAATGATGCGATCCATTGCCCAGCTCGGCACCGTGAACGGTGTAGAGGAGGCGGTCAGTGCCCTGCGTGGACTGGTACGTCGACCAGCGCCTTCCCGCCGGCGAACTCCGACGTAGGACAACGACAAACTTCTTACGGCGAGTTCCTACGCCGCGCAGCGCCGTACGCTTACGGCGCGGCACGCCCCCGTTCGACAGAATCCTCGTCGTCCGCACGAACCGTGACGGACTCTGAATCCTGGATCACCGAGGAGGTCGCATGAAAAGATCAGTTACGAGCGCTCTGGCCATAGCGTGTGTCGCAATGTCGATGCCGGGTATGGCCGACGACAGATACCCGGCGATCGAGAAGGAAAAGCCGGGTATCTCGAAGCCCGGCGACGTGTCGCCGCCAGTTGCACAGTCCATGGTCGATGACGTCAATCTCGGGACGGCGGTAGCCCCGGACGGTCAGATTCCTGTCAAGAGCCGCACGGACGACTTCGTTGCTGGCGAGGACATCCATCTGACGATGGACGTCAGCGATGCGGCTTCCGGGACCATCGTGAAAGTCGTGTGGTTCGGCCCCGACGAGCAGCTCATCGGGGAACAGCGCGAGACGGTCACGCCCGGAGTTTCGACGCTGAAATTCACGAAGGACGGCACCAAGGCCTGGAAGCCCGGTGACTACCGTGCGGAGGTCTGGGTGGGTGACGAGAAGGTGAACGACGAGCGGTTCAATATCGTGTCTTCAAGAAGCGCGAGCAAGTAGCCTTCACGACTCGCCTTGCGGATGCGGCGGATGACCTCCCACGGTCATCCGCCGCTTTCGCGTCTGGAACCGGAAAGTCGCAGCCGGGACCAGATCGGTGCCGACGCGCGCTCGATCGGCTGTTCCCGCGGCGTTTCCCTGTGGGCGTTCGCCTACAGCTCAATCAGTCATGCGCCGATGCGACGTTCGTCGTCGCGCGCGCACGATTACCACACCCGCACATGGGGAAAATCACATGCTGCATCACAGCGAAGGAGATCGGAATGAATACCGTGAAGAAGGATCACAGCGTTGGTGAAGGATCCGGAGCGCTCGCGGGAGCCATGGCCGGCGTGGCCGTCGGCTCTGCAGCTGGCCCCGTCGGGACGCTCGTCGGAGCTGCCGTTGGCGGGATCGTCGGCGCGAAGGCGGGTGGCGCGCTTGCCGAACTGGTGAATCCGACCGATTACACGACGCACTTCGAGAATTCGTATCGGACGGCGCCGTACTACAGGCCCGGTGCCGGATGGAGCGACTACGAGCCTGCCTACAAGTATGGCTACGACTCCTATGAGCGTCTGCGCGGCGGGCGTTTCGAAGATGTCGAAAGCGAACTCGAGGAAGGCTGGAACGAGGCGAAGCGCAACAGCCAGCTTGCCTGGGATGACGCCAAGGAGGCGGTGCGCGACGGTTGGCACCACATCGAGCGCGACCTGCCGGGCGACGCCGATCGCGACGGTCGCTAGCAGCTTGGTCACGGGGAGCGAATCGGCCGGTCCGCCTCCCCGTGGTCTTGCTGGCAAGTCAGGCGAACGATTCAGGTAATTGCGGAGGTACGACAGTGACTGACACAGACAAGGACTCCCGCGTGCAGGGCGAGGGCGACTACCGGGCGGCGCGGCGTCATCGGCGCAAATTGCAGCATTTCATTGCGACGAGTGCCACCGAGGAACTTGCGCGCGAGGCCGCGCCACGCAGTGAAGCCGAGCAACAGGAAATGCTCGAGGCCGAGCGTCAGGGACGTGCCAGGGCAAAGGGCAGGAAACCTGGCAATCGTCCCAGCAAACGGTGATGGCCGCCAATGTTTCAACAGCCACACAAGGAGTATCGATCCATGACACACGTGAACACCTACATCGCCGGCCTCGCAGCCATCCTGCTGCTGATGACCGGGTGCAACCGTGCCGAATCTCCCAGCGAAGTCAGGGAGGATGTCGCGGAGGCGCGGCAGGAAAGCGCAGCAGACGTCGCGAAGAAGCAGGCTGACCTGGCGCAGGACCGTGCGGATTCCGGCCAGGTGTTGAACGAATCGACGGCAGAGAACCGCTACGAGCTACTGATTGCCCAAGCGGATTCCGAACACAAGGTTGCGCTGGAGCAATGCGAGGCGCTGTCCGGCAGCCCTCAGGAAGCGTGCAAGGAAATGGCCGACGAGCGGTATGAGTCGAGCAAGGCCGAAGCGGAGCGTCAGCGCGGAGGCATGTAACGATCACTCGCCGGTCTGTGGACTCCGCAGCCCCTGGGCCAATGCCGGCGCGCTGAATTGTTCAATGCAGGAACCAAGGAGGTCTCATGAACAAATTGAGCCTGTTCGGAGAACGATCGTTGACGCTGGTCGCCGCGACCTTTCCGAACCGTGCGGCGGCGGTCGATGCCGCGACCACGCTGCAGGCCGAACTACCGCAGGCGGGAGTCGACCTGATTCATCCGCACGACGTGAATCTCGCGCGCAAGCTGGAGCCAGAATCGCAAGGCATCTGGCGCACGGCGACAAGGTCGCACCTGATGCTGGGCCTGGCTGGGTTGGTGTTGGGCGCCGTGGTGGCTGCGACGCTCGTTGGTACGGGTTGGTCCGCCGCAGTGCAGTCGCCGCTACTGGCGACGCTGTTCCTGTCAAACCTTGGTCTGTTTGCCGGCCTGATGGTGGCCGGACTGCTGACGCTGCGACCCGACCGGAGCCGCGTTTTCGCATCGATCCGGGAGCGCAGCCTCTCGGGCGATTGGGCCGTCGTGGCCCATCCGACCAGTCCGTCACAGTCGGAACGGGCCATCGCGAGCCTGCGAAAGGCGGGCGGCATGGCCGTCCGGTCGCTGTAGGGCGGCAGTCAGGGGCCAGCCAGCGCGTCGCGCAGATCCGCAACGAAGACCTGACGGCGACCCTCCGGGCAGGCATTGAACGCGATGCATGAGTAGCTGCGGTCCCAGGCCGGGTGCGGATCCACGCGCAACGCGCCCCGGGCACGCTCGGCCAGCGGCTCAATGCGGATCCGCACGAGTGGCGTGTCCGTGCTCGTGACCAGGTCGATCAGGCGGATCGGTGCCGTGCCGTCCCCGAACGCGACTGGCTCCGTCGTGTAGGCGTCGGACAAGATGTGCCGTCCGTTCGGGTGCATCGTCGGATGTCCGGAACCCCGTACCGGATCGGCCAGCACCTCGATGCCGGTGCCGTCGTAACGCAGCCTCGTGAACCGCAGCCCGTCCCCGGTCGGGTTCAGGTTCATCAGGATGTGTTCGCCGTCCGGGCACCAGTTTGGATGGTGTCCGCCCTGGCTCCACAGGTCGGCGGGGACCGCGACGCGGATGTTGCCGCCATCGGCATCCATCGTGATGACCTGCTTCAGGCCGTAGCTCTTCTTCCGCTTCCACGGCATCCAGCTGCGCGGCAGCCAGCGCAGCACGAACATCAGTCGCGTGCCCTGTGGGTTCCACTTGACGTGGAAGCCGAAGAAGTCGCCCTTGCCGAAGCGTGCGGGCGACAGGGCCGGCACGGCCTCGCGAACGATCCGGTCGATCGAGACGAGCAGGCGGGACGCGCCGGTCTCCGTGCTGGTCAGGTAGATCCCGTCCGACGTCGAGGCCCCGCGATTGCCCGGGATCCGCTCACGCGGCACGACCACGCCATAGCCACGTTGCGTGACGGCCATGCGCAGCAAGCAGGGGCTCGCGGTCCAGAGGCCGTCGGGCGACATCGAGTAGACCGTGCCGTCGAGGCGCCTGCGCTCGCCGCTCAGCGGATCGAGTCGCACTCCAAAGGGTTGCCAGGTGCCGACATCGAGGTCGTTGAAAAACAGGCTGTGGTCGTCCGCCCCCCACTGCAGCTGCGCGCCGAGCTGCACGTCCCAGCCGCGGGTGTCGGCAACCTGTCGGGTCTCGCCATCGACGAGGTCCACGACGCAGATCTCGGCAGTGTCGCCGGGCTGCGGCAGCCGATCCTCGAAGGGCAGGCGCGTCAGCGCCATGTAGCGGCCCGACGGGCTGAACGGCGAACTGTCGTAATAGCGGTGAATGAATCCCGTGAGGCCCGGAGTCACGCAGTGGACGGGTACGCGCGGCGCGAAGGCAGCGTAGGCGGGGAACTTGCCGGAGAGTGTCTGGGGCATTGCTGTGCGGGTGACTCGCGGGTGGCGACATCCTACGCCGCGTGCTGCGGCTGCGTGTAAAGTGTGCCCAAAATCCCTCCGGGCGGCGCATGTTCAAGTCCTTGTTCTCGCGCAATCGCGAGCTCACCGCGAACCAGCAGGTCGTCTTCCTGGCGATCAACAAGACGGGCTCGAGCAGCCTGTGGACCTGGATGGACGAGCGCGGCGTCCGCTACCTGATGAACCGCTATCGCGAGGACGAGGCACGCAAGCTGCGGATCATCGCCGAGGTCAAGCGCAAGCGCCTGCCGTGCTTCACGGTCGTGCGCAACCCGTGGTCGCGCGCGGTCTCGAGCTGGAAGTGGTGCATGCAGGAAAAGGGACTGGCCCCGTGCAGCTTCGAGGAGTTCCTGCGCATGCCGCTCGAGGGCATGACCGAGCAGCAGCGCTTCCACACGTTGCCGCAGTGGCGGCACGTCGTGGACGAGACTGGCCGAATCGATTATCTCGACCACGTCGGCCGCCTGGAGTCCCTCGACAAGACGCGCGAGTGGCTCGCGCAGACGCTTGGACTGCCGCGCGAGGGGGAACTGCCGCACCTGAAGAAAACGAGCGGCGACCGCGACCTCGAGCACTACACGCCGGCGACACGGGCGCTGGTCGCCGAGATCTTCCGCAAGGACTTCGAACTGTTCGGCTATCCGCTCGAGTTCTAAGCTCGGCCGGCCTGCGGCTCAGAGGCGCGCGAACACCCGCCCGGCTGCGGCAATCGTCGCGTCGATGTCGGCGTCCGTATGCGCCGCCGAGATGAACCCGGCCTCGAACGCCGACGGCGCGAGGTAGACGCCTTCGGCCAGCATGCCGTGGAAGAAGCGCTTGAAGCGCTCGACGTCGCAGGCGGTCGCCTCGGCATACGAATTCACGCGACCGGCACCGGTGAAGAAGAAGCCGAACATGCCGCAGACGTGGTTGGTCGCCAACGGAACGCCGGCGCGGGCCGCAGCCTCGGCCAGACCGGCGACGAGTCGATCGGTTGCACGCCCGAGCCTGGCGTGGAAGCCCGGCGCTTCGAGTCCGCCCAGCGTCGCGAGGCCGGCGGCCATCGCAACTGGATTGCCGGACAGCGTGCCCGCCTGGTAGACGGGGCCGAGCGGCGCGATGTGCTCCATGATCTCCCGGCGGCCGCCGAAGGCGCCGACCGGCATGCCGCCGCCGACGATCTTGCCGAGCGTCGTCAGGTCGGGCCGGACGCCGTAGAGTTCCTGCGCGCCACCCTTCGCGACGCGGAAACCGGTCATCACCTCGTCGAAGATCAACACGGCGCCGTGCCGCGTGCACTGCTCGCGCAGAGCCTCGAGGAAGCCGGGCACGGGCGGAATGCAGTTCATGTTGCCTGCCACCGGCTCGACGATCACGCAGGCGACATCCGGGCCGATCTCGGCGAAGGCCGCGCGCACTTGCGCGGCATCGTTGTAGGAGAGCGTCACGGTGTGCGCGGCGAGCTCCGGCGGCACGCCGGGGGACGTCGGCACGCCGAGCGTCAGCATGCCCGAGCCGGCCTTGACCAGCAGCGAGTCGGAGTGGCCGTGGTAGCAGCCTTCGAACTTGATGATCTTGTTGCGTTTCGTGTAGCCGCGCGCGAGCCGGATCGCGCTCATCGTCGCCTCGGTACCCGAGCTGCACATGCGGATCAGCTCGATCGACGGCACCAGCTCGATGATCTTGCGCGCGACGACGGTCTCGATCTCGGTGGGCGCACCGAACGAGAGCCCGTTGACGGCGGTCTCCTGCACGGCCTTGATCACGGTCGGGTCGGCATGGCCCAGGATCATCGGTCCCCAGGAGCCCACGTAGTCGATGAATTCCCGGCCGTCGGCGGCCCAGACGCGCGAGCCCCTGGCCCTGGCGAAGAAAATCGGCTCGCCACCCACGCCGCGAAAGGCGCGCACGGGCGAATTGACGCCGCCGGGAATGAACTTGCAGGCTTCGGTGAACAGGCTCACGGGTGAGGCTCCAGCGCGACAGGCGGCTGCGTAGTCTAGCAAGGGTGGCCGCTGCGCCCGTACCATTGGGAGCGTGAAAGCCTGGATGTGCGTGAACTGCGGATTCGTCTACGAGGAGGCCATCGGCCATGAGGCGACCGGCGTACCGCCCGGCACCGCCTGGGCCGACGTGCCGGAGGACTGGCTCTGCCCGGACTGCGGTGCGCCCAAGGCCTCGTTCGAGATGATCGAGGTCTAGGCCCTACTGCTGCGTGACGGTGTAGCCGCGCCGGCGCAGCAGGTCGACGACGCTGTTGCGGCCGACCAGGTGCAGCGCCCCCACGACGACGAGGTAGTCGTCGCGGTCGTCGAGCAGGTCGTCGAGTTGCTCGACCCAGGCCCGGTTGCGGTCCTCGGTGAGCGGCCGGTACAGCTCCGGGAAATCTTCGAATTCATCGGACAGCATGCGCGCCAGTGCGTCGGTGTCGCCCGCCTGCCAGGCGCCGACCAGTTCGTCCACCTGGGCATCGAGCTGCGTCGATTCCTCGAGCGTCATCAGCAGGAAGCGCTTCTGCTCCGCAAGCGGCAACCCGCTCAGCACGGCAAACTGCTGCTCGGCCGTCTCCAGCCCCTGGATCGGCTTGCCGTCGCCGCCCGCCCGGCTGGCCAGTCGGGCTTCGATGCCGAGTTCCGGTGCGAAGCCACGCTT
>Ga0115028_10000122_pt1 | contig 10775 bp, 15 predicted proteins | sample Plant_0915_D1_FD_83894 | JGI IMG/M metagenome (GOLD analysis project Ga0115028, IMG submission 83894) | Wetland microbial communities from Old Woman Creek Reserve in Ohio, USA - Plant_0915_D1 | ecosystem: Environmental > Aquatic > Freshwater > Wetlands > Sediment ... | reverse complement strand
GGTCGAACTTCGACAGGTCCAGCGACTTGAGGAGACGGACGTTGTCGACCTTGAGCGTCCCGGCCTTCTTCTGGTCCTTGTCGGTGCGGTAGAGACTGATCTCCCAATCGGGGAGGGCCTTGCGCGCTTCGCCCCAGAGGAACCCGTGGCCGTGGTAGGCGTCCATCACCCGGATCGGGCGGGGCTCGCCGAGACGTTCGACGGCTTCGACTCGAAGCGCGATCTTGCCTGCGGTGATCTCAGGGTCATTGTCGACGCCGTCCCAGCCGCCCTTGATCGGTGACCCGGCGCTGTACGTCATCAGTTCACCATCGACGCGATGATGACGCCGTCGATGTCGTCGAGTTGGTCGAGGACGTCGGACACCTTGTCCCACTGGTCGAGTTCGACGGAGATGAGGACGTGGGCGCGTTGCAACGGTGCGAGATCGATCGTCTCCGGTTCGACCTTGGCCTTCGGGTCGGCCTTGGCCTTCGTGCCGCCGCGCATCTGCGCGAGGAGTTCGTCGAGGGCGTCGGGCAGGTCGGTGAGTTCCTCTGCGAGATCGTCGAGGGCGTCGTCGTCAATCGTGGCCATCGCTCCAATCGGGTCCATGAGCGCGAGTGCTTCGCGCTCTTCCTCTTCGCTGAGTTCGACGAACGCGACCGGGATCGGTCCCTCGGCTGTCAGGTCTACACGCATGTGACCGTCGACGATGAGACCGGTGGTCCGGTTGACGACGATCGGGAGGAGCCAGCCGACGGAGTCGAGCATCTGCCCCATCGCCTTCTTCTGGCGGGCGTCGTGCACACGCGGGTTCTTCGGGTTGGCGGAGAGTTCGGCCGCGGTCATCTCGCCGTACTCGACGATCCGGTTGCGCCACTTCGCGTCGACCTTCGGTTTGCGTGCTACTGCCATGCTTCCTCTTTCGGGTTCGGGTCGCTCACGCGACGCTACGCTTCTTCCACCATTCCGGGTGGGGACGGTCGGGACTGTTCGACCAGAACTTCGCCGAGCAGGCAGGGCAGAGCGGGCCGTGCCAGCCGTCGGGACCGTGGATGTTCGTCGGGTTGCCACAACCCGGGGTCATGCACACCGGATCCCACGGGTCGAACCCTGGCGGCAAGATGATGTGGGCGTGACGTTCGGCGATCCACTGGCACATCGCGACCAGCTGGAGGGTGACGAGCGTCGAGTCGGGGGCGTGCTTCCATGCGGTGAAGAGGTGCCGGATGTGGACCCGACAGAGCCCGAGGGTTTCGGCGACGCGGTCGCAGCCTCCGGCCTCGCAGGTGACGGTTGGGGGTTCATCTGAGTAGACACGGTCGACGATCGCTTCGATCGATGAGCCGTCGACGAACATGCGCGAGATCAACTCGTGCAGGTTCCAGGTGTGCCGGTTGGAGATCTTCCCGAGATACCCGGCCGTGATCAACGGATGCCCGGCCTTGAGGTTGTCGTACACCTGATACAGCCCGATGCCGAAGAGGTGGCCAACGGTGCGGCTACCGACGAGACGCGGCGGCGACACGATGGGCATTACCGAATGACCGTCCTGTTCGGTCCGATCTCGCCGCGACGGAGATCGCGTACGTCGTATCGGGTGCCGTGCAATTCGACGGTAACGGACCCGGGCTTGCCGAGGTGCTCCTCGAACTTCGGGAAGTCAGGGTGCCAGCTGAACAGGCAGACCGCGACGGTGTCGGGCAGATCACCGGCCCACCCTTCGATGAAGATGTCGCCGACTTCCGGTACGCGGTTCTCGCTCACAGGGGCTCTTCGCCGTCTTCCGGTTCGTCGTCGTCGAACAGCCCGATGTCTTCGATGACGTCGAACTTGTCATCCCCAGCCGGTTCGATCGCACCGGCCTGGAGGAGTTCGTTGATGAGCGTCTCCGCGCGTTCGGCAGACACGTCGAGATCGTCGACGATGATCTGTGCGGTGAGATGCCCGAGCGACAGACCCAGGAAGTACACCTTGGCCATCTGGGCCTTCTCGGCCTGGTCGAGCAGGGCATCGTTCGTATGGTCGGCTTCTGCGCCGAGGACTGATGCGAGGAAGTCGTCGATGACGTCGCTGTACGACTCGTCTTCGGCTGCGGCCCGAGCCGACTCGGACGGAGCCGTGTGCGTGAGCTTCGTGGGCATGACGAGCCCGGTGACGTTCACGTCGGAAACGCGACCAGTCGTGTTCGGCTTCGGGGCGATCCTGATCTTCGCGACGCCGTGCGGACCGCCCAGGTCGAACTCAATGGTCGTCTTGTCCCAGAGCGCCGACAGCTTGCCGAGCCGCAGGATGCCGTCGGCACCGAACCCGATGACGGGAGTCGGCTCCCAACGGTGGTTGAACCAGAGGGGACGCCACTCGGGGAACTGGCCGTCGTAGCGTGGCGTTTCGATCCTCTCGTCGTACTGGTGGCCGAGATGGAACCAGACCGACGCCTGCGTCATCCCATCGAACGACCCCTGCGCCTTGCCTTCGAGCATCTCGCCGAACCCGAGCGTGATCGTGACGGCGGTGTCTTCGCCGTCCTGCTTCGTCATCTGCTGGGCGTATTTCATGAGCCCGAGCACACGGTGATCCGGGTCCGAGCAGATGGCGGTGTCGTCGGGCAGGACGTCCTCGCCTGGTTCCGAATCGCTGTCGAACCCGTCGATCGGCACCCACGCCTTCAAGAGCAGGTAGGAGTCGGTGGACACGAGCCGGATCCCCTCCGGGTACATCTCAATGAGCATCGATCGGTAGAGAGCGGGGCGCTTCTCGTCGGCCCCTTGAGCGAGAGCTACGGATGCCCACGAGCGGGCGAGTGTCCAGGCGTTGAACTGCATGAGCCGGACCGTAGCACGAGTGACGACATCTCCAGTCGTCTGCTGCTACCGTCGCGGTCAACATGAAACGGAAGACGAAGGCCCAACTCGCCGCCGAGAAGCTCCAGGCCGATCAGGAGCGGGTCGTCGCGTGGTCATCGCAGTTCGGTGCGCCGATCACGATCCTCCAGGGGTGGGATCCGGACACGGGTCTGTGGGATGCGCTTTCGCCGGTCGGAGTCATGTTGAACGCGATCGAACAGCGTGGTGCACACATCACGGTCGCTGCCCAGCTGGCGACCGTCCGCAACGTCGGGCAGCTGATGGCCCGTGGGTACGAGTACCTGGTCGAAGCACCGGAAGACCGGATGTACATCCCGATCGACGTGCGGGTGTTCGTCGACCTCGTCAATGAGATCGAACATGCGGAAGCGAAGATCGAAGTCGACCTTGTCAAGACGGTGAGATCCGCCGCCCGCTCCGATCCGAAGATCGCTCTCGCGATGCTGTCACGGCGCTTCGGTCATCGTTGGCGTGAACAGCAGGCGATCTTCACCGCCGACGAGCACGACGAGCGCGACGCAGCCGTGTCGAAGGTGCTCGCCAACCCTGACGCCGCGTTGGCGTTGGCGGAGATCGCACACCAGGTCGAGAACGAAGTCATCTCATCCGATCCTGACCGCTGATGCAGGCACACGACCTGGCCTCCAGGGCGTGGAAGGCCATGCCGGACACGATGGGCAGGCATCTGTCCGATGGGACGTACACGGCCCCCGATCACGTCAAGCTGATCTCGTGGCTGCTGATGCTGAACTCGGCGCGGTACGTCCCGCGTCTCGGGGTGTCGCTCCCTCCCGGTTCCGGCAAGTCGGAGATCATCGACTACTACGACTCGATCTATCTGCTCGAACACGATCCTCGTCGACGGATCATCCTGGCGTCCTACTCGGGCGAACTGGCGGAGGAGCAGGGCAAGCGGGTTCGTAACACCATCGAATCGAACTACGACATGTTGAACGTCCGGCTGATGCAGGACTCGCGTGCCGCCGACCGATGGCGGACGACGGCTGGCGGAGGCATGTGGACCGTCGGCATCGGTGGATCGATCACTGGTCGTCGTGCGTCGAACCTCAAGATCGACGACCCGCACAAGAACTTCGCTGAGGCAATGTCGGTCAAGAACCAGATCGACACCTGGAACTGGTACGGGTCGGTCGCCCGTACCCGCATGCTGCCCCGTTCGTCGCTGGCGGTCGTCCAGACCCGCTGGGCTGAGGGTGACCTCATCGGTCGACTCGCAGCGAACGACGAGAACACGGGTGACTGGCTGTTCGTCGCGTTGCCTGCCATCGCCGAACAGGACGAAACGATTCACACGATCCTCGGTGACTGGTACGAGCGGTTGTGGGCGAAGGGGATCCGGAAGTTCCCGACGTGGGAACGCGAGAAGGGCAAGGCGCTCTGGCCGGAACTCGAACCGGGTGTCCCGTGGTTCGACGAGCAGGAGTACGCCGAGATCCGCTCCGACGTCGGTGAGGTTGTGTGGGCTGGCCTGTACCAGCAGCGTCCGTCTCCGGCCGAAGGCAACATGTTCAAGCGGTACGACTGGCGTCGGCTTGACGGCCCGATGCCAGCGGGGACGTACACCTACGTTCGACGTTGGGACTTGGCGTCGGTCGAAGGGGCCGGTGACTGGACGGCCGGATGCTTGATGGCGATCCAGCATGAGACCCGGCACATCTACATCGTCGACATGCGGCGGGCGCGTCTCGGCCCGACCGAGGTTGAAGCGTTCGTGAGGATGACGGCGATCGAAGACCGCGACAACTTCGGCGACGTCCTGATCCGGGTGGAACGCGAGCCCGGGTCGTCCGGCAAGGCGAACGAACTCAACTACATGCAGACCGTGTTGGACGGGTTCCCGGCGAAGTTCCTGCCGTCGACCGGCGCGAAGGAAGTGCGAGCCCTGCCGTTGTCCGGCCAGGTCGGCGCTCGCAACGTGTACCTCTGCCGTCGTGTCCGGGCCAACGGTGAGACCACCATTCCGGACTGGTGGGAGTGGATCATCGAAGAAGCCGCCGTGTTCCCCAACGGGGCGCACGACGACCTCGTCGATGTGGCGTCACTCGCGTACGTCGATCTCGTCGAGGAGATGCCCCGACGTGGCAGGACCAGAGTCCAGTCGTCGGCGCGCCGTCAGCTGGGCTTCTAGGCGCTGGCGTACGAGACTGCCCGCAACGTTGCGGTGATCCGACCACCGATCGGATCAGGGCAGATCTGGTAGGTCACCCCAGGCCATGCGGCCGCGACTTGCTCAGCCTGAGCCCGGACATCAGCGATCGATGGACCGAAGATGTTCACGACAGACGACGCGGCGAGTTGAGCCAGGAGTCGAACGGTCTCTGAATGATTCATGGCTGCCTCCCTTCGTATGCATGTTGCCGAGCATGCTACACGAAGGGGCGTTCAGACGCCAGGGAGATGATCCGGGTGACGCTCGCCGGACGGGGCCGACCAGTTCGTTGCCCGGCGCGGCGACACGGGATCGATGCCCCATCCGGCCCATCCGGGGGTGATCCCGCTTTCGTCTGGTGGGACGATCTGCTTCACGAACGGCGCGGCGAGCCCGACACCGTCTGCGTCGACGGCCTGGATCGACACGTCGATTCGGCCGGTGGGTCGCCATTCATTGCGCGATGACGTGATGGGGATATCCGCGGAACGGTCGACGGTGCCGATCGTCTGGAGCTTCTCCTCGGTGCCGAAGTCGAGGACCAGGTAGCGAAGTCCTTCGCCGAACGTCAGGACATCTTCGCGGAAGAGACGGTGGCGGGTGATTGCCCCAGCCTTGTCGCGGAGGGGGACGTCGATGTACTGGACGTTGAGTCGTTGAGCGCGTACCGGCATGCCGTCATCGTAGGCCCGGGTGCGACATCATCTCGGAGACGCCCACGCCGGAACGGGTGCGTGGCAGGTGAGTGCCGATAGGCATGCCGTGGATCCGTTGGGCCGTTCGATCCAGATGGTGAACCCGATCGGTTGCTGGTCGCCGTCGAAGTGGGAGCGCATCGTCATCTTCCAGGATCCGGCGCGCCAGAGACGGGTGATGACGTCGACCCAGTGCTGCCATTCGTCGTCGGTCTGCCATGGGATGGTCTTGGCCAGGAGGGTGATCTCGGTCTTCGTCAGGGAGAGGTGGTCACGGTGCGACACTGCCCGTTCGTCGAGTGCTTGAGCGGCCCGGGCGATCTCGGCGAGTTGGCTGGTGTCGTGCGAGATCACGATGCCGTTGATGCCCACGAGTTCGCGCCCCGGGTCGCGGACCTTCGCTGCCGACTGCATGATGTGACGGCTGGGTTCGTCGACCGGTGGGCCCGACAGGACGGTGGGTGATGCCCGAGGGCTATTGAACCATCGGTCGTTGACTCGGATGACAGGGCATCCGATCATCGTGTCCGAGTGCCACACGCGGACGTAGCCGCACGACACTGATGCCCGAGCTTGCAACCTGATCCGGGCGACGGATTGATAGGTCCATGCGGGGTCGTGGTACGGGGAGTCCGCGAGGTTCGAGAGCGACTGCCACTCCCATTGAGACTCCACGAGTCTGAACTCGTCGACGGACACAGTGATGAACGTACTCAGCTGCCAGGTCCGGCGCAGGGATTGAACCCCGCGCCGGACCTTGCGCTGATCCCGGTTCCGGAAGTTGTCGGACCGCCGTAGGCCGGGCTGCCCGGGGGAGAACCCGAGCAGTTGAATGAAGTGTACCCCTTGAGGCGACAGAGGACTAGAACGCTGCGCCTTGTTCGTGGGTCTCGCCGTTGTACCCGCCGAATCGGGTCTCGAACATCGTGGCGCTCCACTTGTACGGGTCGGGCTGGTCGTCGACTGACCATGGGAGCCGTCGGTCAGCGCCGCGGATGAGTTTCGATGGGAGCCAGATGTCGGCGTCGCGTGGGATTCGGAACTGCTTGACGGTGATCTCGGTGCCGGTTCCACCGACGACGACGCGGGTCGTGACGTCTTCCTCTGGCGGGTGGATGGAGAACCCGACGTCGGGCCAGTCCACCCATCGTTCGGAGCCGCCCGGCGCGCCATGATCACCGCGGGAGAAGTGGGCCTCCATGGCGAGCGCGAACCGGTAGCGCGACGACAGCGTGTTGAGCACACCGTGGAGGGCGAGCGCAGCGGTTTCGTAGTTCTCGCCTGGCCTGATGATCGACATGTACTTGACGGGGCCGATGACGACAAGTTCTGGGCTGACCCGTTGGATCGCCGCTTCGAGCGCCGCCATGCCTTCGGATGATCTGATGTCGAGTCCACCGGGGCGATGCAGGAGGGCGGGCCGTGACAGGTCGAACACGGATGCGACATCGCAGGACCGCTTGAGTCCGAACAGGATGGAACGCATCGATGCCGTGATGTCCCAGTCACCGGCTTCGAGTTCGACGACCAGGGCACGTCTCGGCTTCTCGGTGCGTTGACCGGTCCACGGATGCACTCCGTTCTCCGCGCAGAACGCAAGCTGTCGAAGGAGCGTGGACTTGCCGAGCCCGGCTTTCGCTGCGATGAGGAGACGCTGCCCGCGACGGAGGAGACCTTCGGCGATCCATGGTTGGGCTTCGCCGCGGTCCTCCCCGGTGTCGAGGGTGGCCATGTCCTCGTAGAAGCCTTTGATCCTGGCGTCGGCGTGACGGCGGAGAAGTTCCGATTCGGATAGCTGCTCCGAGAAGACGCGGGCGACGTCGGCTGCCGGTTCGCCGTTGTAGCCCGAGTCGACCAGTTGGGATCCGATCATGATGAGCGACCGCGACTTCGAGTGCTCCAGCACGGTCGACGCGTACCGGCGCGTGTTCGACACTGACGGTGACGCGTTCAGCATGTCGAGGAGCCAGGGCAACGCCGTGTCCAGGCCGTCGGGAAGCATCGATGCGATGACGATCGGTTCGACTCGTTCTTCGGCAAGCGTCAGGATCCTGATGGCGTCGAACACGGCGGCGTGCTGCGGTGCGTAGAAGTCGCCGGGCTGCAACGTTTCGATCGCAGCGATGCACGCTTCGTTCGCGATCAGGCACGCCCCGAGTACAGCCCGTTCGGCGTCGAGGTCGTGTGGAGGGAGACGGGACTGGTTCAATCCAGGGCCTCGTCACGCCACATGCGAGCGGCGGCATCCAGCTGCACCGGGTCGACGGCGTCGGTGTACAAGACGCCCGAGGGGGGCCGTGCCGAGATGATCCGTTCGACCTGCTTGTCGAGCGCAGCGAAGAGAAGCGCCATGCGTTCCGGGTCGAGCATCTCCGATCGGATCACCTCGCGCCGTAGCTTCTCGACACGATCGCGTAGCACCCCGACCCCTGCGACGATGTCAGGGTCACGGTTGAACGCCGACGCTTCCCGCAGGAGAAGCAGGTCCGAGTTGGGTCGGCGCATTGAGAACTCCCACGCCGCGATGAGTTGCCCGACCTTCGCTGCCCGTTCCGCCGCGATCTGCTTCGCGAGCCCGACCACGGAGGACGGCAACACGTCGCGCCGTTCGCCGTTGGCCAGGAGCGTCTGGATGGCTTCGACCACGTCATCGTCGGACAGGGGCCCGCCAGCGAGCTTCGACCAGACCGCCATCTGTGCTTCCATGCGGGCGGGGTCAAGCCATGCTGGCCGGTCGAGCATCACGGCGTAGATGTTGATCGCTGAGGCGATGCCACGGTCATTCATGTCGAGCCCTTTCCGAGTGCAGGGCCAGATCCTCGCGCACGCGACGACATGCGCTCCCGAAGATCGACGACCTGATCGATACGGGCACGGTCAACCGGTGCCCCGTCGAAGTAGACGATCTGGGCGATCAAGTTGAGCGGCACGTCCTTGGCCAGCTGGTCGTCAATGTCGAGGAACGTCTGGTCGCCGGAAGCGGCTGCACGGGTTCGCACGATCGCCCATGCCCCGTCGAAGTCTCCGGAGTCGAGAGCGGTCTCCATCTCGGCGAGCACGATCTGGTTCGTGTCGGCCGCGGCTTGCGTCGCGGTGAGCGCCTTGGCCCGTTCGATCGGTTCGAGTTCGTCGAGCCAGCGTTTCTGGTTGAGCCAGGTCGCCGGGTACGGGATGAACGGCTTCTCGGTTCGCGACTTCTGCCACCAGTCGATCCGCGCGCGCAACGCGTCGAGGATCACTTCCGGGGCGGTCTTCTTGATCGCGGTCTTCCATGCCTTCTCGGCTGCACCACGCGCGAGGCGCTTCGGATACAACTCCCAGAACTCGGGGAAAGAATCACGCTCGCCCGGAGGGTGAGCAAGCTCTAAGTCCAACGACTGGGGTATGTCAGATGACGCGATTCGCGCGTTGGTCTTCTCGCTGGTCTTCTCAGATAGGTCACCTGTAGTAGCGGTCGTCACACGACCAGGGGGTGGTCGCCTGGCGACTGGGGGGTGGTCGTCACACGACTGGGGGGTGGTCGCCTGACGACCAGGGTCCGTTTCCCACACGGAGTGATCGAACCAGACCACCCATCGCTTGCCGCCTTCGCTCTGAGCGACCTCGGCGATGTGCTTCTCGACGATGCCGAGACGTTCGAGGGTGGCCATCGACTTCGAGACCTTGTCGCCCGAGATGCCGGTGGCCTTCGCGATGAAGTTCCGGGTGACGTGGTCCTCGCACCAGTCATCGACGTGGGAGGCGAGCCAGACCGCGATCCGGAACTCGTACGAGTCGAGATCAGGGTCGGAGATCCTCCAGTTCGGTGCTGCGGTGAACCCTCTGCGACCCTTCGATCGGATGCCGCTCACAGCGACAGGATCTTGCATGGGCAATGGCGGCACGGTAGAATCTGCATCGCTAGGGAAGAGCCTTTCGGAATGACGACCCCCCCATCGCTGTCACAAGCGGGGGGGTCGTTGCTTTTTCGGGTGGGATCCGACTATCGCGCGCTTCCCGACACGGGTCAAGAATCACACGCCTGTAGTTCGATGTCGGCACCAGGTGTACCGTTCGAGCATGCCTGACACCCTGACCGTCGTCCCGAGCCACGTCGGTATCGGTCGGACCATGTTGGACGACAAGGAACTCGGGGTGTTCCGGATCTCCGGGTCGACCACCGAAGGACGAATCGCGTTGGACGTGGTTCTCGACCTGCCGACACTGAGCCAGGTCGTCGCGGAACTCGACCGTCTCCGCGCCGTGCTGGTCAAGGGCGTCTGAGCGTCATGTGGTGCGTCCACGCCAGACCCAACGGCGAAGTGAAGTTCGTGTCCCACTCGTCGGGTCTCCTCGCGTCGGCCGAGTCATGGAAGAAGATCGACCCTGACGCCTTCGACCAGTTCGACGAACCGCGACGGTCCGAACTCGAACAGCTGCAACGCCAGTTCATGACGGCCACTGGTTTATCGATGTCGTCGAATGTGCAAGCATCTATGACCAGCACCTACAGAGCATGGAGCGAAGATGGCAACTCGTAACTCGAACGCAGGACACAGCAAGGACCGACCCCGGATTCTCGGGAGCCCGAACGGGGCCGAACCAATCCTGGTCGAAGCGACCGGCACCTACGACGCTTTGCGCGTCGGCCACCAAAGATGGGTGACCGGCACTGGCGTCGACAGGGGACTCACCCACGGTGTGCTGGTCCAGATCTTCATGGGGGACGAAGCGCCAGTTGAAGCGACAGCGGTCGCCTCGGACGTGCAAGTCATCGTCGAGCCCGCCGCACAAGTCGTCGCCGAACCGGAGACGTTGTTCGACCCGGGCGATCACTCGGTCGCCGAAGTGCGCGAGTACATCGCCGACCACCCGGAAGACATGGCACGCGTCCTCCAGCTGGAAGCCGCTGGCAAGGCCCGCAAGTCACTCGTCGGCTGATCGCTGCGCTTCGATCTCGGCGAGCACCGCCTCGGCTGCACGGTCCATCTCGAACATGGCGCGACCGATCTCGACGCGTGACGGCTGCTCCGCCCGGTACACCTTCGCCACGGGGACGCGCTTCGACGTCTCGGTGCCAGG
>Ga0115028_10000121_pt1 | contig 10798 bp, 21 predicted proteins | sample Plant_0915_D1_FD_83894 | JGI IMG/M metagenome (GOLD analysis project Ga0115028, IMG submission 83894) | Wetland microbial communities from Old Woman Creek Reserve in Ohio, USA - Plant_0915_D1 | ecosystem: Environmental > Aquatic > Freshwater > Wetlands > Sediment ... | reverse complement strand
GTGCTGCTGGTGGTGGTGCTGGGCGGGGCGGTACCCCTGCGGGGTGGTCGGGTAGTGGCGTGGCCGCAACTCCGCTGGTCGTCCGACGAATGGTATAAAAAAGTTATATTCTGATGTTGACAGCGGGGCGGTGGTTGCCCTACAATTGCATCACGGTCGAAATGCGACCGGAGGCAATTCCAGATAGGAGCCTGCCATGTCGAATACGAAAACCATCAGCAAACCCAAAGCTGCCCCGAAGGGCAAGGCCAAGGCCAAAGCTGCCGCGCCGTTGTTCTACGCCGCGTTGCTCACCGACGCGCTGGCGGGCAAGTTCGGCCCGATCATCAAGGCGTATTACGAGTACGCTGCGGCGTATCACGCGAAACGCAGCACGGTGTTTCCCCGCGCGGCGTACGCAGGCGTCGAGCTTCTGAAACCCGACGACGCCGTTGCGTTTCTGGAAAAGCACAAACAGACCAGCATCCCGAACGGGAACTGGACGGGTCGGAGGCTCTACGATGAAATGAGAGTGCAGAGCAAGTAACATGCCAGCGGGGACTGCGGTCCCCGCATTGCTTGGCATGGTTCGTGCTGCTGGGCATAAACCATGCCAGCCCACTGAAATGACAGCGATTTCGTGTTAGTACTCACTGCGCTGGCTGCTGGTGCTGCTGATCGGCGCTCTGGTGCTGCTGGCAAAAAGCATGCCAGTGCTGCGTTAGGCTGGTGCTTTGGCGTTGAAATCGATTTCATTCTGAGGCTTGCTGGCGGTCTTCTGCAAATGCTATAGTCTTTCTACGGCATCAAGCCGTACGGGGAGTCTCATGGAGCAATTGCAAGAGCGTTTCGAGCGTAAGGTAGTCGCGATTGTTTGCGCCTACGAGGCGATGAACGCGGCGGATGACACTTCGTACTTCGGAACATGCGACGACGTTCATGCGCAGTTCCACGGCGAGGCGGCGGAACTCGCGCCGGAACACAAGATGATCCCGAATAGCACGGTCTACGTTATCAAGGATCAATTCGGCAACGAGGCGGGCTATTTGGAAGTCTCGTTCGAACTCGGCCGTTTCGCCTACGGGATCGTTACCGGCTAATCCACAGGGCCGAAAGGCCCGCCTATCTCCTGCTGGCACCGGCCCATACAATCTATTCTGGTGCTGTCGCGTGGTGGTGCTGCTGCTAAATGCCCCGGCGGGGGCGCAACGTGGGGCTTGTATGTCGTCTTCTGCGTATGCGACAATGGGTCTCTCGCAGGCAATTCCACACAGGAGGCTCTGATGGTCACTAGCAGCAATCTCACCCATCTGTACAAGGAATGGCAGGCTACGGCTTCTGCCAAGGATGTCGAGTTCGTTGACGCCGTGTTCGCTCTTTGCGAGCGCAACTACGAAGCGGGCGGCGATGTCGTGGTCGAATGCCTTGGCCCGAAAGACATTCTGGAAAAGTTCAAGACGCTTGACGAAGTGAAAGACTATTGCGGTCTGCTCACCGAAAACGCGACGAACTATCGCTGGGGCGAGGACACCGATCCTGAAGTTAATCGGCCCGCTTGGCAAGAGTGAAATCGATTTCAAAGACAGGGGGCGCTGCCCCCTTTTCTTTTTGATTCACGCCCTGCTGGCACTGGGCCATTCCAATCCCATCTGGTGCTGGCACGCATCTGTCGATACATTCATCTGGTGCTGGCACGGTTCTGTCGATACAGCCCCTCTGCTGCGGGGGCCAATCGTGCCGAAAAGCCACGACCCCCTCGGCGTTGCGTGATTCCAACGTCCGGTTGTTTTTTTCCAACGTCCGGTCTGATTTTCGCAACCGTACGGTTGTTTTTCTCCAACGTCCGGTTGCGCAGGCGCTACGTTGCGTGACCGCCACGTATCGCAGGCGCTACGTCGCGTGAGCGCTACGTATCACAAGCGCCACGTATCGCGAGCGCCACGTAGCGGGGGCGCTACGTACGATTTGCGCCACAAAAGCCCGAACAGCAGCGCGTTTTGTTGTTTATGACACAAATCGGCGGAAAGGCGCTAAATCGGCCGCTAGCGCGTTTTTTGCCCCCGCAGGCTAGGGTAGCCTAGGCCCCCCGATTTTATCGCCCCCTTGCAAAGCGCCGCAGGCTAGCGCCGCAGGCTAGCGCCGCAGGCTAGCGGTAAGCGCAAGCGCCGCAAGCGCCGCAAGCGGGGGCGAGCGGGGGGCGAGCGCAAGCGCCGCAGGCTAGCGCCGCAAGCGGGGGGCGATGAAATCGATTTCACCGGCCGCTAATCGGCCGACAAGCGGCAGGCTAAAATGCGATAAATCGCTTGCAACATTCGAAGCGCGAGCGCACTATTCGCTTGCGGTTACGTAAAGCAGCGCTTAAGTAGGCCCCCTAAAGCAGGGGGGCGCCCCCGGAGGGGGGCGGGACTAAAGCCCGAACAAGCCCGGATCGCATCGAAGCAGGAACCGCTAGCCTAGGGTTTAATCTTGCTTCCGCCGCTTGGAATAGCGGCAGGCGCGGATGCGGCGCTTTCCTCTCACCTATCCCATACAGGGGGCTTTATGTCACAAGTTACCAAGCAAGCGACCAAGCAAGCGACCAAGCAAGCGCCGAAAGCGAAAGCGAAAAGCGCAAAGCAGGAACCGCAAGCGAAAGCAGCGCCGCTTAGCTTGTACGCTTCGCTTTACGCGGCAATCATCGCAAAGCAATTCGGCGACAAGGTTTACGCGTATTACCGCCGCGCGGCCGAGTATCACAAGGCGCAGCGCACGGTATTTCCTCGCGCGGCAAATAACGCGATGCGCTCGGAATTGTTCGGCGCAAGCGTAGCGGCCGAGAAAGCGAAAGGTAACGCGCAAGCAATCATCGCGCGATGCGCCGCCGGTACACTCGCAAGCGGCGCACGGGACGGGCAGGCACTATACGATGCGATGCGCATCGATGCGGAATCGGCCGGTATCGCTTGGCCGCTTACCAAGTAAAGCAAGCGGGGGGCAATCGCCCCCCTTTCCTTTCCTTTCCGCATTGGGGGCAATCATGCAAGTCTATCGCATCGCAATCGGTACCGCTTCGCGTTTCGTTCGGGCTTCATCGCGCGATGAAGCAAAGCATATCGCTTCGCTCGCATGGTATCGCGCGGCGCAGCGTATCGGCGCAATTGTCGCAATTGGCAATCGCGCCCCCGCTAGCCTAGGGGCGGAAGGATACGATAGCGCCGCGAATTCGGAAGCGGCCGATATCATCGCCTACCGTCGCAAGCAAAAGCGGCAGCAGCGCAAAGCGTATAACGCGCAGCAGAAAGCGTATGCATCGCAAGCGCCGCAAGTAGATATCGCGCAAGTATTCGCAGCGCTTTAGTAACAGGGGGGCAATCGCCCCCCTTTCCTTTTTCCTTTATCCCATACAGGGGGCACTATGTTTAAGTTTACGCGTTACTTTCTTTTCATCGGCGCTTTCCTTTGCGTTACGGGCTTTGCTTTCAATTCGTACGCTTCGCTTGCTTATGCTTTGTTTTTCACTCTTGCGAGCGCAGCGACGTTAGCTTACGAATGGTTTACCGAGTAGTAAATCGGTACTAAAAACGGCCGCGTGGACAACGCGGCTTTTTTTTACGCGTCAGCGTGGAGATTGATTTTGTCGTGGGCCAATTTTGAAATGGGGGGTATAGATTCCTTTGTTCGGCCTTAGTCGGGCGGAAATTCCTGTCAGTTTGGATTTGGAGGGGCATAGGATTCTTTGGGGAGGGGCAGAGTTGAAATCGATTTCAATTCGTGTCGTTCGACAATACAGGTGCGCGGGAGCAGAATGCAGCATCTAGACGATTGGGGGGCCTATGAAGCTGTCATGTAGTTGCGGAGGTACGGGAGAGTTCTCGGACAACTTGTTGGGCAGCATACAAGCTGACAGATGGTTGAAGGCCCATGAGGGCTGCGCCATGACGCGGGCTGAAAACTTCAAGCTTGCCGCCAATCAATGCGTTGTCGAAGGAGGGTTGGTAGGCGATGAAGGCGGCACGCCCTACTGTACGCTCAAGAAGAAGCTCGACTCCCTTACGGAAGAGCGGAAGTACAGCGTCTTGCTCACCAAGCAATCGGCAGACCGGTTGCGAGCGGATGCGAATCGTTGTGAGTTCATCCGAAGGAACCCGTATCGGGCGATGGACTTGTTCAAGCAGATCGATGTGAACCAACCGGCGTTGTGGCGAGAGCAGTTCAACAGCCTCATAGACGGAGCGATGGAGGCGATGAGGTAGTCACATGACAGAATTTGAGAAGCTGGAACACACAAGGGCTGCGATGAAGCAGGAGACTTCGCCAGCGTACCTCAGCGCGTTACGCGTCGTGCAAAAGCTGGAGACGAAGCTTGCTAGCGCCGAGCGGGAGAATGAGTCGCTACGCGCCAAGTGCGGGATTGCGATGATCGACGGCTACAACAAGGGCAAGGCAGAGATGCAAGCCGAGCTTGGTGTGGTAAGCGAGCGGTTGATGGTTGCCGGTACGGAGAATGCGGGACTGTGGGCTGATTGTGCCAGAAAAGACCAGTTGCTTGATGATGCCGAAGCGGTAATGCGCCGACAGATTGAGCGTCGGAAGGAGCTTGAGGCCCAGAAGGATGCCCTACTCAATGCGCTGGTCGGGGTGGTTGCGGTAGCGGATCGGCAGACGGATGAGTTTGATGCCGCTCGCGCCGCGATTGCTGCCGCCAGAGGGGGTCCTACGAAAAGATGAGGAAAACAGCGATACGCGATGCATTTTTTTGGTACAAAAAACGCGGGACTCGTTTCTACACGGTCCTTCGTAGGTCAGTTACAATGACTGCGCTTGCTACCCTACGGAGAGACAGATGCTCGGCAGTACCGGAAGAAAGGTGTTTGACGCGACCCGCTATCGTTGGTGTCTGCGTTGCGGGCAGGCCCGCCCCGAACAGGGAGGTACGACCGTACACACCAGCGACGGTACGACGCTATGGATATGCAGTAAGCACGACAGCAAGAAAAACATCGTGCCGCTCGACAAGCCAAAGTGAAACGGCAACAATGGGCGTAGGAGGATGAACCTATGAACCCCAGCATCGTTGTCGTCTTGTTCTTGCTGAGTCCCGCCGTCCTTGCACAGGGACCGCTTCCGCCAAGGTACCAATGCGACGGCATGGCTTCCGACTTGCCCTGCGCGTTGTCGCATGTCCGGGAATGGGGGTCCGTCCCGCCGGTCGAGGACAGCACGCCCGCAGGCACCCGCACCCCGCAGCTTGCCACCTACCCGGACGACGGGGGGCCGCTGCGTCGAGACAGAAGCAGCCCGATGTGGGGGTCAGACGCCCCGGTCGAGTATCGGCGCTCCTACGTCACTCCTTTTGGTAACATCTCGACTAACCGGTCTCTGGGCATTAGCTCGTCCTCGCGACAGTCGATGCAGTTTGAGGACGGGACCAACATCACTGTTCACCCACCCAGACCATTGAAAAGGTAAGTTGATGCCGACACTCATCGTGGACTACCAACCGAAATTCACCAAGTTCTTCGGCAGTAGGCCCGATACGGGTGCCGTTGTCACGCTGTACGTCATGATGCCGGGAGGTCTAGACCTTCTCATCGCTACCCTACCCGTCGCGCTCTACTCTGAGGAGTTAGAGCAAGCGGTGAAGGCGAGTTTCCTGCTTGGTATGAAGGCGCATACCGACATGCTCAGGACAGGAGCGAGCCATTTGCGTTTTGCACCCCTAGAACCCTAGAGAAAGGAGAGTGAAGTCTATGTCTGCTACAGTTCGGTACGTCGGCGGTCCCCGTCATGGTGAGAAAGAGGTTCGTCGGGGCATTCCAGACCGTATCGCAGAGACCGGTGGTATCTACTGGTTGCACACGTTTAGCGGTACAAAAGCGGTCATGAAATGGGAAAAACATGACCAAAAGCCAGCGGAAACGGTCGAAAATCAGCTAAAAGTAAGCGAAAATCGGTGATTTTTTGGTAAATTTCGTCAAAAAAGCGAGAAAATCACACAAATATGGACAAAATGGACAAAAACCCTCCTAAAGTGCTTGCTGGGTTGCCGGAAGACGAGGGCGAGGCAGCATTACTACACGAACGGACGCTAAGTGGGGTCCGCGAGCAGTTTAGAAGGGTGTGGCCTACGGGCTACCACGTTCGCAAGCTATCCGGGCCGGTAGAGGCAGAAAGCGAGGCAAAACGTACTGTTTGCGCCTTGCTGAAGAACAAACAGATGCCGGGGGACGAACGCTACGAGCGGATTGAAAACGAATTCATCCGGGTTTAGGCCCACAAACTAGGAGGTAGCTCATGTTTGCCGACTTGCTGCATCGCGTTCTACTCGACAAGTTGTCTTCGTACGGGCGTGACGCGAGCGGCAACCACGTTCTAAGCGACGACAGCATCGAAGACGTTTCCAAGCAAGTCACGCTGGCGCTCGCTTCGTCACTACAACGGCCGTCTGTCACGTTCTCGTTCAACGAAGTGGCTACGCTTGCCAGAGAATCGGGCTTTCGCGCTGAGCCACCCAAGGTGGCGTCGGCGTTGCCTCTAGTCATCTACCATCCGAAGTCTCCCGGCGTTGACCAGACTGTCGAGGTCAACCGGTTGGCGGACGCCGTGACGAAGTTGATCCTCACCAAGGTCAACCAGCACACTTCAGTCAAGGATGCCTGACATGACACTAGACGAGCAGTACGCCTACATGCGCGAAACTGTCCTCGACAGGATCAACTCTTGGGAGGACATGTACACGTTCTTCGATGAACTGATCGAACGCGCGAAGCTGAACCCCGTTCTGCCGATCATGGCAAACGCCGCGTTCATCATGCATGCCTTCATGTACGCCATGCGTGAGGCTCCAGAGGAAGGAGACATCAAGAAGCTGGCGGACCGGATGCTCAGGATCATGGTCTATGAAGGGCAGAGCAAGATGGGCGTCACCTTCAGTCTCGTCTCTGAGGAAGAACTCACCAAGGAGATAGGGGCGAGGTTAATAGAGGCGTATGTAACGCGCGTTGCAGACGACGTTCTAGCCCAAGCTGTTGCAGAAAAGCCAAAGGGACCGCTACATTAGGGCTTGCATGTTGTTTCCAATGAATGTAGACTTGCGCTGTCCCGTTTGGTAAGGGATGAAATCAATTTCAAAGGAAAGGTGAACCCATGACGAAAGCTGCTCCGACGAAGACTGCCCCGGTGAAGAAGTCGGCACCGAAGAAAACCGCCACCGCCAAAGCGGCGGCTCCCGCCAAAGCCGAGAAGTACACGCTGAAGCAACTTGGAGAAGACCTCTCGCACAAGCTTCCTCTTGTGTCGCGGGGGACCATCGACAAGGTTGTCGAAGCGACGTTCAGCCAGATGACTTCTGCCTTCCTCGACGGCAAGGCAGTCATCATCAAGGACTTTGGCAAGCTGGAGGTCAAGCATCGCCCTGAGCGTCAAGGACGCAATCCGGCGACCGGCGAGTCGATCACGATCCCGCCGAAGACGGTGCCGAAGTTTACCTTCGCCAAATCCCTTAAACAGGCAGCGCTCTAGCCTACAGGCTGTAGCGTCGTCTGTTGCGCCCCCCGTACGGAAGAGCGGGGGGCGTTTTTCTTTCTACGGAGCCACCATGCGACAGTTCACATGTTCCAACTGCGACTGGCACGAAGACCGCCATTGTCACTTCGATCCTCCCTCTGTGCAGCTACTCATGGCACAGGGCATTCAAGGGGTTCAGCCGCAACCTGTATCGTTCCACCCGCCCGTCAAGCCGGAAGAGTTCTGCGCCAAGCACAGCAGTCTCCCCGGCGGTGTTCCCTCTCGCGTTGTCAACCTGAACTAGAGCCATGGACCCGATTGCCCCTGTCTTGCCAACCGTCATCGGTCTCGCTGGTTTGAAGGGCGCAGGCAAGGATACCGTCGCCGCGCACCTTATTTCGATGTATGGCTTTACGAGGGTAGCCTTTGGTGACCCTCTTAAGGCGGCAATCGCCGCGATGTTCGAAGTTGATCCCGCGTTCCTTGAACAGCGGGAAAACAAGGAGCGTCCTGTCGAAGAGGTCTTGGGCTACACGCCTCGCGTCCTGTGGCAGACCTTGGGTACAGAATGGGGGCGTCAGATCATCGACCGAGATATCTGGGTCAAGCTTGCGGACAGGAAGATTCGGAGACTACAGGACGCTGGTTCTTCCCTTATTGTCGTGCCGGATGTACGATTTCCAAACGAGATTGAGTTCTTTCGTTCGTTGGTCGGCGGTGCCGTTTGGTGGATACATCGACCGGGGGAGAACAACGATACGCATGCGTCCGAGAACAGCATCGACATTACGATGGCGGACGATGTGATCCACAACAACGGCACGATAGAGATGCTTTACGTACAGGTAGGGGTGAACTTTGCAAACCTTCGTAGACGGGCAATCCGTCGCGCCTTCAAGAGTTCGGCTGTCTAAGCACTTCCTGTTGTCGGACTTCATGGGGTGTGACTCGGTATACACCCACGGCTATCCAAACGTCTTCGTGGACTTTCAGGGACAGAAGCTAAGAGAAGGCGAAACACTCAGTCAGAAGGTACTTGAGCCAATACTGAAGACCTCCGGACTGTCGGTCTCGTACGGCTACATCAGCCCCGACCTGTCGAAGAAGATCGTCAAGTACCAAGACCCCAACAAACCGTCCTACCATCGATGGGACCATGGGGCCGCATGCGACATCGTTCTGCATGACGCCATCTATGAGGGGCATGCGCCAATCCATAGTGCGTTTTGGATCGATGAACACCTTCCGGTATCTCGCGTCATAACGTACTCGGAGTCTCCGTACATCTGTGTTGCATCGCGGGATGCCGAGGTTTGTTCCGGGAAGTGCAGGCACGCCCTCTACGAAAACAGGTACATAGGTGAGCGCAAGCCGAAGTTCATCACGTACTCAAACACGCGAGGGTTCCGCCTAAACCAGAAAGCGAGCCTTACCCTGCATGAGCCTTGGGAGGGCGCGGGGTACCCTACCTACCATGGGGGCGGACGCAGGCAGTTGCATCACATCAGAACCAGCAAGTACACTGTTTTGACCGACTTCCTCTACTCGGACATTGCGGTAGCCGAGGGGTATGCCAACAAGCCTTCACAGAGAGCTGTAGGCAAGTTTCATAGGGCGGGGGATGTCTACGATAGTCTCCTACTACGAACAGGGCTTAGAAGGCTTTCTATCGTTCGTGGGTACGAATCCCCGGCATGGGCCGTAGACAGCAAGCACAACTGGCAGAAGGACATTCGGTTTGTCGTTGTCCCTCCATCGGATACCGATCCGGTCTCCGTCGCGGAGGCTGCATGGCAGATTTCCGGCGTCGTGGACGTTAGGGTCAAGGACGAGGCGCGAGTCGCCATAGCGATCAGTCTTGCCTAGCCATGAAAGAGCTAAAGAAGTACAAGCTGCGAGCGGCTAGGAAGCCGAAGAAGCACCCGCTACTCAGCGGGGTAGTACACGTGGCCGATTGGGAGGGTACAGGCTACGCGTATGTCAACTTTGATGAGAGTTTTGTAGACGCCGTAGGCAAAGCGCTGCCTCACGGCCTTATGCCTTCAGCCCCCGCCTATCTCAAAGTACTGCACATGCCCGGACGGAAGTCGTGGAGGGTCTTCGCCTTCTACCTCCGGGAGCTTCGCGGCACCCTACTTTGGGAGTCCCCAACGCGTCCTGCTTGGGTTTCTAAAGCCATTCGCGATTGAAATCGATTTCATACACTCGGCCTGTTTATCAGTCCGGGGTTTTGTTGCTATACTCGCTCATCCGATTTGGTGTAGCGTTTTTGCAGCGGAACGCGTATGATAAACAACCACAAGAGATACGAAGTAGAAGTAGAGGAGGTTCACTCAGGGGATGACCTTATCCTTTTAGTGAATCTCGGCGTGGACGGATTGTATAAACGCGTTCGCGCACGCCTCAAAGGCGTGGATACGCCGAGCGCGTTTCGCGCTTTGAAGGACACAGAGGCGGGAGAGGTACGAGACTTCATGAAAGGTCTTGTACTGAAAAACAAGTGTTCAATCGACCTACACTCACACGGCAAAGGCGGGTGGATGGTTACCCTCTACGTGATGAAAGACGATGCCTTGGTCAACATCAACGATGTTCTGATACAGAAAGGCTACGTCTACCACGGTAAGCAGGAGAGCTAATGACTGTCAAACGAATCCATCGCGTCCGCCAGCGAAACATCAGTGTTCGGTCTTTCACGATTGGTAGCACGAAACGCGCGGACACCAGTCGCCAGATCACTGAAGAAGACGCTTTTACCACCACCGGTATAGGCAAGGCAGCACTTCTTCCTCCGTATAACCCTCAGTTTCTAGCCCAATGTGTTGAGCGTAGCAATATGCTCAAGCAATGTATCGCGGCTATGGTCACGAACGTCGGTATGGTGGGGTTTGAGGTTGCCCCTACAGATCGCGCAGTGGAGGTAGACGACGCCGAGCGGGAAGAGCTTCAGTCATTCATCGACGCCTGTAACTCGGAAGAGTCGCTGACTTCGGTACACACCAAGGCGGTTGACGACTACGAGACTTACGGCTACTGCTTTCTTGAGGCGATCCGCGACCGTAAGGGTCGCATTTCGCTTCTGCGGCACATGCCCGCCTTCAGCACTCGGCTGCTCCCGAAAGACCAAGAGCCAGAGCTTGTTGAGTACGAGGTTTCACGCGGGCGGCGCACCACCACCGTACAGGAATATCGTACGTTTCGTCGCTTCGTGCAGATCGTCAACGGCAAGACGCGGTACTTCCGGGAGTTCGGGGACCAGCGCGTTCTGAACATGGAGACTGGCGAGTACGGTACCTGCCCTGTCGCCATTCGCGCTACCGAAGTCATCCATGTC
>Ga0115028_10000119_pt1 | contig 10811 bp, 7 predicted proteins | sample Plant_0915_D1_FD_83894 | JGI IMG/M metagenome (GOLD analysis project Ga0115028, IMG submission 83894) | Wetland microbial communities from Old Woman Creek Reserve in Ohio, USA - Plant_0915_D1 | ecosystem: Environmental > Aquatic > Freshwater > Wetlands > Sediment ... | reverse complement strand
TTCATTGACGCCGAGTTGTGACAGCGTCGATTCGAGCGTGGTATCGACGAAACTGTCGGCAAAATGCTTGATCACGACCGGCGCACCGGGTGCTGCCGCGAGGATGCGCGGATGCACATCTACCCCCGGGGTGCCTTCGTTGAAGAAGGGGGCGATGCCTTTCCCGCTGTCGGCGACGTGCTGAACGATGATTACCGGGATGCCCTGCGCGTTGGCCTTCGCGATCGCGCTTTCGATATTTTCCAGCGTTGCCCCGGTATTCCACAGCGGAAACTTGCCGTCGGGAAAATAGTCGTTTTGCAGGTCGATGACGATCAGGGCGCGCTTGGCTGGCTGTGACATGTTCATTCCTCGATGGATTGGCGATGGGCCAATTATTCGTTTGCCGCAAGCGGGCGACGAGTGGCCCGAATGACAAAATTCGGTAATATCGGGCCAATGCAGCTTGGCCTCGCGAGTGAGAAAATGCCGAAACATGCGATTGCCGTGATCGCCTTCGACCGGATCAGTCCTTTCCATCTGGCCGTGCCCTGCGTGGTGTTCGGTGATGTCCATCCCGGCGTGCCGCCCTTCCGGCTCATGGTCTGCGCCGGCGAGGAAGGTCGGTTGACGACGACGGCCGGGTTCGATGTGCTCGTCCAGCATGGACTGGAGGCGCTGGAAATCGCCGACGCGATCATTGTCCCGAGCTGGCGCGACCCGGACGAGCGACCGCCGCAAGCGCTGCTCGCCGCGCTGGTCGCCGCCCATCGCCGTGGCGCGCAGGTTGTCGGCCTGTGTCTCGGTGCCTACGTGCTGGCCGAGGCTGGCCTGCTGGATGGACGCCGGGCCACCACGCACTGGGGTTTCGCGCGGGACTTCGCCCGGCGCTATCCGCAGGTGCATCTGGATGCCGACGTTCTCTACATCGACGACGGCAACATCCTGACCTCGGCAGGTACTGCCGCCGGAATCGACTGTTGCCTGCACATGCTGCGCCAGTGGTACGGCGCCGAATCGGCCAACAGCGTGGCGCGCCGCCTGGTCGTTCCGCCGCATCGGCAGGGAGGCCAGGCGCAGTTCGTCGAACAACCCATGCCGGCAACCGCCCGCGACTCCCGTCTGGCTGACCTGATCGACTGGGTGCGGGCGAATCTGCAACACCCTCACAGCCTGGACAGTCTGGCGGAAAGGTCGCTGTTGAGTCGGCGAACATTTACCCGCCACTTTCGCCAGTTGACCGGGGCGACGGTCGGCTGCTGGCTGCTCGGCGAACGGCTGGCGCTCACGCAGCGCCTGCTGGAGACGACCGATCAGCCGATCGAAAGTATCGCGCTTCTCGCCGGATTCGGCTCGCCGGAATCTCTGCGGCATCATTTCCGCAAGGCCTTCGGCGTGCCGCCGATGACCTGGCGGCAAAACTTCAAGGGGTGATGAACCGCACTCCCTGCCGCTGATCTTGCTGTCGTCGGGGAGCCTTGTGATGTGTCGGGAAATTTCGCTTGCCAAAACCAGTGTGCTGTACAAAAATACAGTTATTGGTTTTAGCGGAGCAGGCCATGAAACTTACCCCACGTCAGCAGGAAATTCTCGACTTCATCAGGAACACGCTCGAAGTGCTGGGCGCGCCGCCGACGCGCATGGAAATTTCCAGCGCCTTCGGTTTCGCGTCGCCCAATGCGGCGGAAGATCACCTGAAGGCGCTCGCCAAGAAAGGCGCCATCGTTCTTGAGCCGGGTTCGGCACGTGGCATCCGGCTGGTCGAACAGCTCGGGCTGCCGCTGATCGGCAGCGTCGCCGCCGGCTCGCCGATCCTCGCCGTCGAAAACGTCCAGGGGCGCTATGCGCTGGATGCCCATCTGTTCAGCCCGCGCGCCGACTATCTGCTCAAGGTGCGCGGCCTGTCGATGATCGACGCCGGCATCTTCGACGGCGACCTGCTCGCCGTACACAAGACCAGCGAGGCGCGCGACGGCCAGATCGTCATCGCCCGGGTGGCCGAGGAGGTCACGGTCAAACGCCTGAAACGCAGGAACGGCCTGATCGAACTGATCGCCGAAAACCCCGATTTCGAGGCGATCATCGTCGATCCCGGCGCAGTCGAATTCGCCATCGAAGGCATCGCCGTCGGCCTCATCCGCGGGGCGACCAGCAGCCTGTCATGAGCGCGCTTCCCTTGCCGGCGGCGCTCGCGGAGGTGCTGGCCAGGGGTGATGTCTGGCGTGGCGACACGCTGGCCAGGTTGCCGGAAGACGCGGTGCCGAGCGGGCATGCCGAACTCGATGCCGAATTGCCGGGCGGCGGCTGGCCTCGTGGAAACCTGACCGAAATCCTGGTCGACCGCGGCGGTCTGGGTGAAATGAGCCTGTTGCTGCCCGCGCTGTCCCGCCTGTCGGCCGCAGGCGGCTGGCTGGCACTGGTGGCGCCGCCCTGGTTGCCGCATGCGCCGGCCTGGGCGGCGGCGGGGTTGGCACTGGAGCGGCTTGTGGTGGTCAGGGCCGGCCGGCAGGCGGCCTGGTGTTGCGAACAATTGCTCGCCTGCGGCGGCTTTTCCGCGGTGCTGGCCTGGCCGGAAGCCACCATCGACGCCAAAGCCTTGCGCCGTTTGCAGGTGGCGGCCGAAGGCCGGTCGACCCTGACCTGCCTGTGGCGGCCGCAGGCGCTGGCCGCGACACCTTCGCCGGCGCCCTTGAGGGTTCTTCTGGCGGCAGGTAAGGGGAGGTTGTCGGTGTGTATTCTCAAGCGGCGCGGCCGGCCGGCGGCACAGCCGCTGAATTTGTCGATTGCCCGTCCCGGGAGAACGAACCGTGCTCTGGTTGGCCCTTCACTTTCCCCTGCTGGCGCTCGAAGCGCTGCCGTTGCGGCAGTCGCCTAGCGCTGTCGTCAGTCGCGGACGGGTGCTGGTGTGCGACCGGCTGGCGGCCGAAGCGGGGGTCAGCGCCGGGCAGAAGCTGTCGACGGCGCTCGGCCTGGAACCCAGGCTGGCGGTCTCCGAGCGCGATGCGGCGCGCGAGGGCAGCGCGCTGGAAAGCCTGGCCTGCTGGGCCGGGCGGTTTACGCCGACGTTGAGCCTGTCGCCGCCGGCCGGGTTGCTGCTGGAAATCGGCGGCTGCCTGCGCCTGTTCGGCGGGGTGGAGGTTATTGTCGAGGCCGTGCTCGGCGGTTGCGCCGGGCAGAGTTACTCCACCCTCTGGGCCGTCGCCCCGACACCGCTCGGCGCGCGCTGGCTGGCGCAGGCCGCTGCCGGCGAAATCCACCAGGAAGCGCCGGCCATGCAGGTGGCGCTGGCCGCCTTGCCCTGTGGCGTTACCGGCTGGCCGGACGAAGTGGTGAAGCGGCTGGAGTCGTTCGGCCTCAAGCGTCTTGGCGATCTGCACATCTTGCCGGGGGCAGGTTTGCGCCGGCGTATCGGCAACGGGCCGGTCGATGACCTGTTGCGCGCTTGGGGCGAGTTGCCCGACCCGCAAAAGCCCTTCATCTTTCCCGAAATCTTCGGCAGCCATATCGAACTCCCGGCCCGTGTCGAACATGCCGAGGCGCTGGCCTTCGCCGGCCAGCGGCTGTTCGCGGCGCTGACCGGCTGGCTGCATGGCCGGCAACTGCTGGTGCGCGCCTGCAGCCTGCATCTGACGCACGATGATGGCGCGCAGAGTGCCCTGGTCCTGCGCTTCGCCGAACCGGCTGCTGACGAAGGGCGCTTCCTGCGCCTGTTGCGCGAGCATCTTTCGCGACTGAAGCTGGCGGCGCCGGTCGAGGCCTTGCGCTTGCAGGCTGACGAGGTTGTGAGCAAGCCGGGAGCCAGCGCCCACCTTTTCGACCAGCAGCCTGCCAACGAAGGTGCGCTGGCCTGCCTCGAGCGCCTGCGGGCGAGGCTCGGCGAGGCGGCGGTGCAGGTGCTCGGCGAAGTGGCGGATTACCGGCCGGAGTGCGCGACCCGCCAGTTCGATCCGGCAACGGATTTTGCCTTTTCCGGGGCGTCGACCGCGCGATTCACGTCGCCGCGCCCGCTCTGGCTGCTGCCGGTGCCGCAAGCGCTGGGCGAACGGGGCGTCAGTCCGCACTGGCATGGCCCGCTGAAGTTGCTGTCGCGCGCCGAGCGCCTCGAAAGCGGCTGGTGGGACGAGGGTGAAAGGGGCGCGGCCGGCGACGTGCGACGCGACTATTTCGTCGCCCGCAATCCGCAAGGGCAGTGGGCCTGGGTGTTTCGCGATGCGGAGGGATGGTTCCTGCATGGCCTCTTTGCCTGATTATGCCGAGCTGCATTGCCTCTCGAACTTCAGCTTCCTGCGCGGCGCCTCGCATCCGGAGGAACTGGTCGCGCAGGCCGTCGCCCAGGGCTACACGGCGCTGGCGCTGACCGACGAATGCTCGCTGGCCGGCGTCGTGCGCGCGCATCTGGCGGCGAAGGAAGCCGGTCTGAAGCTGATCGTCGGCAGCGAGATGGTTGTGACCATGGAAACAACGGCTGGCCCTGGGGCCGGCGGCCTGAGGCTGGTGTTTCTGGCGTGCAACCGCCACGGCTACGGCAACCTCTCGGCGCTGATCACGCTGGCCCGGCGGCGTGCGGAGAAGGGCTGCTATTCGTTGCAGCAGTTCGATCTCGAGGCGGTCTCGCCGAGCGGCGCCATGCCCGACTGCCTCGTCATCTGGTTGCCGGGTGATTCGCCGGCGCCGGAAGACGGATGCTGGCTGGCCGAGCGCTTTCCCGGCCGGGCCTGGATCGCCGTCGAACTGCACGCCGGGCCGGACGATGCCGCCCGGATGGAAGTCCTGCAGGCGCTGGGCGCGGCCAGCGGCCTGCCGCTGGTGGCGGCCGGCGACGTGCATATGCATGTCAAGGCGCGCCGGCCCGTGCAGGACGTGCTGACCGCCCTGCGCCTGAAGACGACGGTATTCGACGCGGGCTATGCGCTGTTCCCGAACGGCGAGCGTCACCTGCGCACCCGATTGCGCCTGTCGCGCCTCTATCCGCCGGCCCTGCTCGGCGAAACGCTGAATGTTGCCGCGCGCTGCGAGTTTTCGCTCGACGAACTGCGCTACGAATATCCGGAGGAAATCATTCCGGCCGGCGAAACGCCCGCGTCATGGCTGCGCACCGAGACCGGACGCGGCCTGTTGCGCCGCTATCCGGACGGCGTGCCGGCAGGCGTGCAGGAGCGGGTCGAGCACGAGTTGAAGCTGGTTGCCGAGAATGCCTACGAGGCCTATTTCCTGACGGTGTACGACATCGTCTGCTTTGCCCGCGAGCGTCAGATCCTCTGCCAGGGGCGCGGCTCGGCGGCCAACTCGGCGGTCTGCTACGCGCTTGGCATCACCGAGGTCGATCCGGCGCGCTCGGCCCTGCTCTTCGAGCGCTTCGTCTCGAAGGAACGCGGCGAGCCGCCGGATATCGACGTCGATTTCGAACACGAACGGCGCGAGGAGGTGATCCAGTACATCTACGCCAAATACGGTCGGGAGCGGGCGGCGCTGGCGGCGGCGGTGATCACCTGGCGGACCAAGGGGGCCTTGCGCGATGCCGGCCGGGCGCTCGGCTTCGGCATCGCCCAGATCAACGCGCTGACCGCGTCGCTGGCCTGGTGGGACAAGCGCGAGCAATTGCCGGAACGCTTCGCCGAGCTTGGCCTCGACCCGGCCGCGCCGCGCGTCGGGAAATGGCTGGCGATCGCCGGTGCGCTGCGCGGGTTTCCGCGTCACCTGACGCAGCACACCGGCGGTTTCGTCATCGCGCGCGGGCCGCTGTCAAGACTGGTGCCGGTCGAGAATGCGGCGATGCCCGAGCGCAGCGTGATCCAGTGGGACAAGGACGACCTCGACGCGATGGGTCTGATGAAGGTCGATATCCTGGCGCTGGGCATGCTGTCGGCGATTCGCCGGATGTTGCAGATCGTCGCAGAGCGCTCCAGTCGACCGTTCAAAATGCACCAGATCCCGGCCGAGGACCCGGCGACCTACGAAATGCTCTGCCACGCCGACAGCATGGGCGTCTTCCAGGTCGAGTCGCGCGCCCAGATGGCCATGCTGCCGCGCCTGCAGCCGCGCAGCTTCTACGACCTGGTGGTCGAGGTGGCGCTGGTCAGGCCGGGGCCGATCCAGGGCGACATGGTCCATCCCTACCTGAAGCGGCGGCAGAAGAAGGAGCGGGTCGAGAAGATCTCGCCGGCGGTCGACGCCGTGCTGGCGCGCACCTTCGGCGTGCCGATTTTCCAGGAACAGGTCATGCAACTGGCTGTCGTCGCCGCCAACTTCACGCCCGGCGAGGCTGACCAGTTGCGCCGTTCGATGGCGGCCTGGCGCAGGAAGGGCGGGCTGGAACACTTCGAGCAGAAACTGCTCGCCGGCATGGCCGCCAACGGGCTGCCGGAAGCCTTCGCCCGGCGCATCATCGCGCAGATCCAGGGTTTCGGCGAATACGGCTTTCCCGAGTCGCACGCTGCCAGTTTCGCGCTGCTCGTCTATGCCTCGGCCTGGCTCAAGCGCCACCACCCGGCGCCATTCCTGTGCGGCTTGCTCAACAGCCAGCCGATGGGCTTCTACTCGCCGTCGCTGCTCATTCAGGATGCGCGCCGCCACGGCGTCGTCGTGCTGCCGCCGGACGCCAATGCCAGCGACTGGGACAGCCGGATCGACGCCGATGGTGCCGTGCGTCTCGGCCTGCGCGAGATCAGCGGGTTTGCGCGGGCGGTGGCCGAGCGTGTCGCGGTCGACCGCCGGAAAAGGTCATTTTCCAGCGTTGCCGATCTGGCGGCGCGGGCCGGCCTGCAACGGCGCGATCTCGACCTGCTGGCCGCCGCCGATGCGCTGCACAGCCTGGCCGGGCATCGCCGGCAGGCGGCTTGGGCGGCGACGGCGGCCGTCATTCAGGATGACCTGTTCGACCGACTGCCACCACCGGAAACGGCCACCGATTTGCCGGCGCCGAACGCCGGCGAAAACCTGATCGCCGATTACCGCAGCCTAGGTCTGACCCTGCGCCGCCATCCGCTGACCCTGTTGCGCCAGCGCCTGACAGAACGGCGCTTCGTCACGGCCGCAGCGCTGAAAACAGCGGGCCAGCGCGCCCTGATCCGTGCCGCCGGCATCGTCGTCGGCCGGCAGCGGCCGGGCACGGCGACCGGCATCGTCTTCGTCACGCTGGAAGACGAAACCGGGCTGGCCAATATCGTCGTTTATCCGCAACTGGTCGACAAGCAGCGGCGCGAGCTGCTCGGCTCGAGCCTGCTCGGCGTCTACGGGCAGTTGCAGAAGGAAGGGGAGGTCGTACATCTGGTCGCCCGGCGGCTGGTCGACCTGTCCGCCTGGCTCGGCCGGCTGGAGACAAGCAGCCGGGACTTTCACTGAGCGGATGCCGGCCCGACGCGGAACGCGAAACGGCATGGCGGCATGCCGTTTTTCATGCGGTCTTGTCCGTATAGCCGTATGGGAAATACGGTCATTTATCCCGATTACCCGATCAGGATGCCCATGCCCGCCACTGCCGCGAAATCGCGTTGCGCTCCCGACCTTTGCCACCGACGCCAACCACAACGCCCCGTCCTCTAACGCCTGGTGCAAGCGCACCTCGCCACCTGCCTGCCGCTCCACGATGACGGACAAACGCCGGTCAGTCAGGTCGCGCGCTACGCCTGGGCGCTGCTGCTGGCGCGCATCTACGAAGTGTTTCCGCTCATCTGCCCGAAGTGCGGCGGCGAGATGAAAATCATCGCCTTCACAATCGAGGGGGAGGCGGTGCGGGAAATCACGGTTGATTTCGGGTGGCAAGTACAGAGATACGTCATTGAATGCGGTTGGATTTCCTATCCTTAGGCATGGCCGTCTGTCCGGATCAATATGGTGCCGGAAAAGGGGCTCGGCGCAACCGTCACGGCGGCAGCGAATTTCAGCGGCGTTCCTTGACGCCCGTGCCGGTGAAATCGCGGGTAAGCACGATGGTGCCCCAACCGGGATTGGAGGGCGAATTGCCCGTCGAGTCCTTGCCGTCCTGGTAGGCGTGGATGCCAGTGGTCCCGTAGTCCGGTGAATAATCGCACGCGCCGAGGCGCAGGTGCCGGACAGGAACGTCAGCCTGAACCTGCTGCCAAGTGTTGGATTCCGGAAGATAGGCAAAGAGGTTGGCCGGCGGACCGGCGGCCAAGCGGACCAGGATCACATTCACCTTCTTGTCCGCGGTTACGCAGGGGAAGTCCATGCCATAGTCCTTGGCCGGCGGCGACGACTGGGTCACGGTAAAGGTCAGAGGCGCCATTTTCACAAGCGAAGACATGCCTACGGCGCCCAGCAGATCATACCTGTAGAAATCATACTTGAGCGAGTAGTTCTGGCCGCCGAGGCTGGTGCGGCTCGTCAAGGGGTCCACGGACAGGAAGTAAAAATAATTTCCCAGAATGCGGCCGTTATGCCTGCCGTTGAATGTGGAGGTGTAGATGTAATTGCGTGCATACCCGGGCGGGGCCAGAACGGAATCGAAATTTCCCGCGTTGATGAAGACGTAACGCTGCTCATTGGGAGTGGGATTGCGTTTGATCAGGTACAGGTCGTTGGAAACGCCCATTCCCGTGTAACTCACGCCGCTGAAGATGACGCCTATGTCCAGGGAATCGTGCCAGGCCACCATGGAGTTCCATTTCATGAAATCGGAAGGCCAGTTCTTGATGTCCGCGGCCGTTCCGAAGGCCGCGTTGTTGAGCGAGGCACTCCAGCCCACGGCGCCGTAGCCCGGCGCGACATTGCGGTTCGCCCAGGCCGAGGCCACGTCGAGGACGAGGTGGTTGTCGCCACTCACGATCCAGATCTTTTTCGTGAATGGGTTGTACAGCATGTTATGGTTGTCGCGGTCCTGAGGCGCCCCCGGTGCGTTCTTGGGATGAATGTACTGGATGGTGTTGGTCGCCGGGTCGAAGGCACGCAGGGAATTATCCTGGTAGCCGCTCGGAGAATAGTGGTTCACGAAAATGGCCAGAAATTTTCCGAGCGAGGGGATGTAGTTCGTGGAAGACCAGCCCTGCCCGATGTCGCTGACGACGTGGTTCCTTACCGTGGCCCTGATGGTGATCGTGTCATCACCGGCCAGCCGTGCCGCCTCGGTCAGCGTCCCGGCCTTTTCGCCGGGCCCGGCTACCATGGTCGCCTTGGGCACCCAATCGCCGGAAGGCTTCTGGGCCGGCGGCTCCGGCGCCGGAATCACCATCAGCTTGCCATCCGCACCACGGCGAATCTCGCCCCGGTAATCCGGCGCCTGTGGCAGGCTGCCCTGCGCCAGGGCAGGCACGCTCCCCGCCAGAAGAATGACGAGAATCAAGAAGCTTGCGTTGCTATAGGGGGTCTTCCTTGGCACGGTCCTTTCCTTTCGGACGGGCAACCTGACGGACAACAATGAATAGCGTTTCATTCTGCTAAACCGGCAATCAGGTAGCTGGGAAAGCTCAACTCTACTTAGCCAACTGCCAATTCGATCAACGATGGACCACCGGCGAGGAAAGCCTCGCGTAATACCGTGCGGAATGAGTCGTTGCCATCCGCTTTGGCATAGGCAAGGCCGAAAGTCAGCGCGGCGTTCTCGAAGCTTATCCGCTGCGGTGTCCGCCAGGCTTGCGCGAACTCGGGCAGGGCGGCCTGCGGCAGATGATCGAAAATGCCGCCCCCGCCATTGTTGACCGCAACAATGACGGCATCGCGTCCCTGCGCCAGGGCAAGGCCGCCGAGGTCGTGCTGGCAGGTCAGATCGCCGAGCAGCGCGACAACCCGTCCATGCACGGCGGCGATTCGCATTGCCGTCGAGATGTTGCCGTCGATGCCACTGGCGCCGCGGTTGCCGTGGAACAGGAGGGGCTTGTCACTGCTGCCGGAATCACTGTCCAGTTGCCGGACGGCCAGCGAATTGCCGACGAAGACGGCGGTATTTGCCGGAAGTTCGTCAATCAGAACACCGATGTGCCCGGTGCCTTCCGGTGATGCAGTCGCTTCCCTGGCGGCGAAGGCCGCATGCCAGCCGTCAGGGGAGGGATCTGATGCCACGGCGAGAAGTGCCCGGCAGAAGGCAAGCGGATCCGCCCGCAAGACATGGGTCACGCGGTGCATCGGATCGGTCCAGCGCGGCCAGGGTTCGACCACAGCATGCACGGCGACCCGGTTCCCGAGAAAAGCTTGCAGGTGGCGGGTGACCGGATAGCTGCCGAAATGCAGTATCCATTCCGGTCTCAGGGGTTCGCCCGTTCGGGTTTCGCCAAGCCAGGTGTTGTAGCGGAAGCACACGTGCGAACGGTCGTGCGGTCCGAAACGAAGATTGGACAGCGGCTCGGCCAGAATCGGACAGTCCAGACGGTCGGCCAGTGCGGTCAACGCCTCCGCGAGGTCGATTCTCGTCGGCGTCTCGCCGCAGACGATGATCCCCGGTCGACCGGCAATGCGGGCGGCAAACTCGCGAATGTCGTCGGGGCTGGGCAGCAGCTCAGGTCGGGCAATGATGATTCTTTCCAACGGGCTGGCGGCAGGTGTCTCTCGGCCCGGAACCAGTGGCTCGCGGAATGGCTGGTTGATGTGCACCGGCCCCGGATGCGGCCAGGCCGCCTGCTCGCAGACCCGGGCCGCCAGCCGGTGCAGGTAGCCTGGATCGAAGCCTTTGAAGGGCGTGCCGAGAACGTGGCTGGCACGCACATGGGTTCCGAACAGCCCGATCTGGTCGATGGTCTGGTTGGTGCCACAGCCCTGGAGTTCGGGCGGCCGGTCGGCGGACAGCAGAACCAGCGGGACGCCCGAATGGCTGGCCTCGATCACCGCCGGCAACCAGTTGGCCGGGGCCGTGCCCGAGGTGGCGAGGACCAGCACCGGACGCC
>Ga0115028_10000117_pt1 | contig 10850 bp, 11 predicted proteins | sample Plant_0915_D1_FD_83894 | JGI IMG/M metagenome (GOLD analysis project Ga0115028, IMG submission 83894) | Wetland microbial communities from Old Woman Creek Reserve in Ohio, USA - Plant_0915_D1 | ecosystem: Environmental > Aquatic > Freshwater > Wetlands > Sediment ... | reverse complement strand
GCAGAGACGCAAAGCCCAAGAGAGCTTGAGGGCCCTTTGCGGTCTTTGCGTCTCTGCGGTTTCGCGCTCTACACGGTCAGGCGGTCCTTCATCCGCTGGAACTTCTTTTCCCCGATGCCTTTGACATTCAGGATGTCCTCGATCTTCGCGAACTTGCCGACCTTGGTTCGGTAATCCAAGATGTTTTTCGCGATCGCGGGGCCTACGCCGGGCAGCGTTTGCAGCTGTTCGATCGTTGCCGTGTTCAGGTTGACCTTCTCGTTCGAAGGCGCGCCGCCCTGCTGGGCGAGCGCGGTTATGGGAGCGATGGCAAGGCCGATGCAGAGCACAATCACCCATGCGGGGCGCATTCTACGCATGTTCATAGAAACCTCCATATTTTGAGTTTGGGGGGCAACCAGGAAGCCGCCCCCTGTCAACCTCTCTAACCGCGGGATCACGATTTGAGCGAAAAAATGTCGAGCCGTGCGGCCGGTGAGCCATGGCAATTCAGCAACGGCTGTGCAATAATTGCGGTTCAAGCACAGGGAACAATTGGACACTATGAAGCTGAGTTCTTCCCGCGCAGGCGGGTATTTTTGTCTACTCACTCTCTGGATTCTGGGCAGCCTGGCCCGCACCGTCCCCGGTCAGGAGAAACCTCCGGTCTCCAAATCGATCGACCTGGACAAGGAGCTTTCGTCGCCTGTGCCGGAAGACCGCGCAAAGAGCTACTACTACTTTGCACTCTCGAAGTGGTTTGAGGAGAAAGGCGATCTGGCCCGCGCTCTCACGGAGATGAAAAACGCGCTGAAATACAACGAGAGCAGCGCCTCCGTTCGCATCGAGATGGCAGCTCTGCTGGAACAGATGGGGAAGTCGCGCGAAGCGATCGACGAGGCCGAGGAGGCAGCCCGGATCGACCCCTCGAATCCGGAGCCTCACTGGGTCCTTGCCAATCTCTATCTCCGATCGCAGGCTCACGACCGCGCGGTAAGGAGGGAGTCGCTCACCAAGGCTGTGCAGGAGCTCGAGCAGATGCGCAAGGACGCCCCGGACGACGAACGGGCCTACTACGCGCTCGGCGGTGCCTACTTCGAACTGGGGGAAACTGAAAAAGGGATCCAGGCCTTCGAGAAGTTCCAGGACCTCGTGACGAACGTGGACGCGGGCTACATCGCAATCGCCAGGAATTACGAGCGTTCGGGCAACCTTGACAAAGCGGTTGAGTACCTGCAGAAAGCAATCAAGAACCGGCCGGAGTCATCGGAAAGCCTGATGATGCTGGCGAGCCTCTACTCCAGGCAGAACAGGCACAAAGACGCGATCCCGCTTTACGCGAAGATACTCGAGCTCAGCAACGACAACCCGGCCGTCAAGAAACAGCTGGGTGCGACACTTGTGGAAGCCGGCGATTACGAGCAGGCTCAGCGGGTACTCACGGAGCTGGCGAAGGCGACGCCCGATGACAGGGATGTCCGGGTGCTCCTTGGCCGGAGCTATCTTGGCCAGAGGCAGTACGCGCAGTCGGTCGAAACCCTCCGGTCGGTCGTCGACGCGGATTCAGATCAGGTCGAGGCCCAGTACTACCTCGGCGTAGCCTATGAGCAGAGCGGAAACACCGCCGAGGCGGTCAAGGTCTTCTCAAACATGGTCACCAAGGCGCGGGAGGGCTCGGAAGAGTACAAAGCGAACCGGCTGATCTTCCAGCAACACCTGGCAGCTGCCTACCAGGACATGGGGCAGAACGACAAGGCCATCGCTCTGTATGAGGAGATGATCAAGAGCTCCCCCGATGCCGGCTCGCGCTTGTATTTCCTGCTGATTAACGCCTATCGAGTGAACCGGCAGCTGGACAAGGCTGTCAGCCTGGGCAAACAGCAGCTGGCGAAGAATCCGGATGATGTGAACATCGCACTCGTGTATGCGCGGGCCCTTGCGGATTCCGGAAGAGCCAAAGAGGGTGCCGATCTGCTGGCCAAGACGCTCCAGGCCAACCCGTCGAACATCGACGTCTATGTCAATCTCAGCCAGGTCTATGTCCAGTCCAGGAAATACGCGGAGGCCGAGAAGATCCTGCGCAAGGCCGCCGAGCGAAAGCTCGACGCTGAAAGAGTGAAGTTCCAGCTGGCAACCGTGTACGAGCGCCAGAAGGACTATGATCGTGCCGAAACGCTTTTTCAGGAGCTGCTCAAAGAGAACCCGAAGAACGCGACAGTCCTGAATTACGTCGGTTACATGCTGGCCGATCGGGGTGTTCGCCTGGATGAAGCGGTTCGCTACGTGGAACAGGCCCTGGAGATGGAGCCGGCCAACGGGGCCTACCTGGATTCGCTGGGCTGGGCCTACTTCAAGCTGGGTGACCTGGAGAAGGCCGAGAAATACCTGCTGCAGGCAGTCGAGCTCGTGAAGAATGATCCTGTCATGTATGACCACCTGGGTGAGCTGTACTTCAGGATGAATCAGCTCGAAAAAGCCCGCGATTCCTGGAACAGGTCGGTCGAAGTCGGAACCGAACGCGATGAGGTGGACAGGGTTCGCGACAAACTCCAGTACGTCCAGGAACTCCTGCGCAGGCAGAAGCCCCGCTAGTCTGACCTACCAAAAGCAGGCCGACAATGTCATCAGGATGCGCTGCCCCGGCGATTCCTTGCCGGTGCGAACTCGTCAGCGAGCCCTGGGTGCTCGCGCCATGGAGCTACAGGTGAGCCAACCCCTCCGCGCCACGGGCCAGGAATCGCCCGACAGACTGCTGGTGCGCTCGTTCGCCAAGATCAACCTGGCGCTGGCGGTACTGGAGCGCCGTCAGGATGGGTTTCACGAGATTCGCACGGTGTTTCAGAGCATCGACATCCACGACACGCTCGAAATGCACCGATCGTCAACGCTTGAGCTTGTGTGTGAAGGGCTTCCCGATGTGCCGCCGGAGCAGAACCTGGTATGGAGAGCGGCCAACGCTCTCATGGGCGAGATCCCGTCGATACAGGGCGCACGGATTACCCTTCGCAAGTTCCTGCCCCGGGGATCCGGGCTGGGCGGCGGCAGCAGTAATGCCGCTGCCACGCTGCTCGGGCTGTGCCGGTTGTGGGATGTGGAGGCCGATCCCGCACTGATGCAGCGGCTGGCATGCGATCTCGGCTCCGACGTCCCCTTCTTCCTGTACGGCGGGACGGCGCTCGGCGCGGGCCGCGGGGACGAGGTCTACCCCGTACCGGAACTGCCGGAGGCGCACCTGGTGGTCGTCTATCCCGGGCTGCGCGTCCCGACTTCCGAGGCCTACGCGCTGCTCACACGCAGGTTGACACCGGACGAATCACACCGTAAAATCTATAGTTTTTGCAGCCTGCTGCAGGCAGGGTTGGATTGCCTGTCCGGAACATTCAACGATTTCGAACGTGTGATCCTGGACAGGTACGATTCCATCAGGGAAGCAAGAGATCTCCTGTTGGAACATGGGGCAGTAGCGAGCCTGCTGTCAGGCAGCGGGTCGTCAGTCTTCGGATTCTTCCTTGAGGAGGAGTCAGCTCTCGCAGCCTCCATCGCCATGAGGCGGGAGGAATGGCGGGTGTTTCCGGCGAAGACCCTTTCTCGTCTCGGGTTCTTCAAGCGAATGTTCGCGTAGCCGCCGGCCCCGCCGATCTGTGGTTTGCAGACCGGGTGTGGCCAGGTCCCGCCATCTGCGTTTTTCGGTTGGAGGAATGGGGCGTCGTCAAGCGGTAAGACACAGGTCTTTGGAACCTGCATTCGGAGGTTCGAATCCTCCCGCCCCAGCCAAACCTTTTAGCCCGAATACAACACGGTAGCGTATGAGTCTTGGATCCCAGTTACGGAATGCCGAATTGAAAGTGTTTTCAGGGAATGCCAATCCCGAGTTGGCCAGCGAGATCTGCGAACACCTCGGACTCCCCCTGGGTGAGGCGAAGCTGACCACGTTCAGCGACGGCGAGCTCTATTTCCAGATACTCGAAAATGTCAGAGGCAAGGACATCTTCGTGATCCAGCCCACCTGCCCGCCGGTCAACAACAACATGATGGAACTCCTGATCATGCTGGACGCATTCAAGCGTTCATCGGCAGCCCGCATCACGGCTGTCATGCCGTACTACGGCTATGCCCGGCAGGACCGGAAGGACAAGCCCAGGGTTCCGATCTCTTCGAAACTGGTGGCGGATCTGCTCACGGCCGCCGGCGCGGACCGGATACTCACCATGGACTTGCACGCGGGACAGATCCAGGGGTTCTTCAACATACCCGTGGACCACCTGTTCGCCGCCCCTGTGCTCATCGATTATATCCGGAAGTTGAACATCCCCGACCTGACCCTCGTTTCGCCTGATGCCGGGGGTGTTGAGAGGACCCGGGCGTTCGCGAAGCGCCTGAACGCCGACCTGGCGATCGTGGATAAACGCCGCGTGTCGCCCAATCATGCCGAGGTAATGCACGTTATCGGGCACGTCCAGGGACGCAACATCCTCATAGTGGACGACATGGTCGATACTGCGGGCACTCTGGTCAACACGGTTTCTGCGATCCGGAAGAAGAAGGCAAACCGGATCCTGGCCTGTGCGACCCATGCCGTTCTGAGCGGCCCCGCCAGCGAACGCCTGCGCGAGGCCGCGCTCGATGAAATCATCCTCACGAACACCGTATCGATCGACAAAGCGAAGATCTTGCCCAACATGACTGTGCTGAGCGTCGCCAGACTGCTGGCCGAGGCAGTCGGCAGCATTCATGAGGAGACGAGCGTCAGCGATCTTTTCGTTTGATCTGCAAGGAGTTGGATCTCATGTCTCAGATCTTGATCGAAGCAAAACGCCGCGCACCGGGCGGCAAAAACGTCAATCGCCGGCTTCGAACTGCCGGCCTCATCCCTGCCGTGCTCTACGGGCGCGGGAGAGAGCCGGTACCCCTCTCCGTAGAGCCCAAAGCGGTCGTGGACATCCTCTATTCGGAGAGCGGCCAGAACACGATCTTCTCGCTCAGCGTGGATGGGGGTGAGCAGACGAACGCCATGGTGAAGGAATACCAGCTGGACCCCGTCAAGGGACGCCTGATCCATACGGACTTCGTTCAGATCGCGATGGACCGGCTGCTGGAGGTGTCCGTCAACGTCGAACTCGTTGGCGAGGCCGAAGGTGTGAAGGCCGGTGGCCTCCTGGATTTCGTCACGCGCTCGATCGACCTGGAATGCCTGCCCACAGATATCCCGGATTCGATCAAAGTGGATGTGGGTCACCTCAAGATCAACGACTACGTCCGGGTCAAGAACATCGAGTTCAACTCCAAGATCAAGGTCCTGACGGATCCCGAGGTAGTCATCGTCACCATCTCGCCGCCGCTGAAGGAGGAGGTCGCGCCCGTCGAGGCCGCTCCTGCCGAGGCTGCGGAGCCCGAGGTGATCAAGAAGGGCAAGACGACCGAGGAAGGCGCCGAGGAGGAAGCAAAGAAGGAATAGCGCCGATCCGTGCCAACCATGGTCCACAGACTTGTAGTGGGGCTTGGCAATCCCGGGGCGCGCTATGCGGCGACACGGCACAACGTCGGATTCATGGCCGTCGACGAGTTTGCGCGTGCGACGAAAGCGGGTCCCTGGGCGATCAGGTGCCGGTCGATGGTCTGCGAAGCGACAATCGACGGCCACCCGGTTGTACTGGCCAAGCCGCTGACCTACATGAACCTGAGCGGTCATGCGGTGGAACTTCTCTCAGCCGAGTGCGGCTGTTCGCCGGATGCGCTCATAGTGGTCCTTGATGACCTGAATCTGCCGTTCGGCCGAGTCCGGGTGAGGAGACGCGGTTCGGCAGGAGGTCATCACGGCCTGGAATCCGTGATCGCGGCACTCGGGAGTGAAGAGATCACACGCGTCCGGCTGGGGATCGGCGAGGATGAGACACCGGACGACAAGGCCGGCTTCGTGCTCTCCGAATTCCCCGCGGCTCGCGGGCAGGAATTGAACGAGATGATACGCAGGGCAGCAGACGCTGTCCGGATAACTGTCAGTGAGGGCGTTGAGAAAGCCATGTCGGCCTGCAATGCCTGAAGAGGGGCGTCCCTGACGCATCTGAATTGTCAGGAATCACGTTAAAGGAGAAAGATCGGTGAGAACATACGAGGTGGTTTTCGTTGCCGCACCCACCCTGACCAGCGAGGAGCTCGATGCCTTCATCGCCCATACCCAAACGGTCATCGAGGGGAAGAACGGCAAGGTCATCAAAGTGGACAATTGGGGCAAGAGGTCCCTTGCATACAAGATCAAGAGGTTCAGGGATGCCTACTATGTGGTCCTGACCATCGAGGGGGACGGCGCCGGCATCGCAGAGCTCGAAAGGCGTTTCAGGGTGACCGACTATGTCATCCGTTTTCTGTCGGTGCGCATAGACGAGGATCTCAAGCGCTCCGAGAAGATCAAGGCAGTCCGGCAGAGAAAATCTCGGCCGCAGACCGCACCGGCGCCGCAGCCGGTTGTGGAAACCGAAGCTGCACAGCCGCAACAGTAAAGTATCCGGCCGTGGCAGCCGCGACGAGCACTGCCGGGCTCCTGATTTTCTTTTCAGGCCCCGGCGGGCCGGCGGTGATACGCGGTCGATTGTATCCCAGAGAGGCCATCGATCATGCCAGTTCCGAAACGATTCTCGATCCGGCGCAAACGAATCTGTAAGTTCTGTGCCGAGAAGATAACCTACATCGATTACAAAGACGGCAAGCTGCTCTCCCACTTCATCCCCGAGCGCGGGAAGATCCTGCCTCGGAGGATCAGCGGGGTCTGCTCGATCCATCAGCGCCAGTTGTCCGAGGCGATCAAGCGTGCGCGCCACCTGGCCATCATCCCGTTCGTCTCCGAGTGAGCGGAATCGAGGAGGGAGAACCATGAAAGTCATACTCAAGCAGGACGTGGATAAGCTCGGGAAAGCCGGCGACGTCGTCAAGGTCGCTACCGGCTACGGGCGCAACTACCTCATCCCGATGAAGATCGCGGTCGAGGCTACCCCCGGCAACCTCAAGGTGACCGACATCGAACGCCTTGCGGCCGCCCGCCGCGACCAACGCGACAAGGAGGGCGCATCCCTTCTGGCGAAAGAAATCGTCAAACTTCAGATTACGATCCGCAAGAAGGTGGGAGAGGGCGGCATTCTCTATGGCTCGGTCACCGCTCTGGACATAGCAGATTCCCTCAGCGCTCATAAGATCGAGGTCGACAAGCGCAAGATCCAGCTCGATGAGCCCATCAAGAGCATCGGGGACTACCAGGTCCCGATCCGCCTTCACAGGGACGTCACTGTCCCGGTGCGGATCGCCGTGGAAGAAGAACCCGAAGCCACATCCTAGCTCCGCGTCAGCGGATCCCTGAGACGCGAGCGCTTGCAGGAGACCGGGAAGGCCTCCGTGAGCGCAGCGTCGTCGTGGCCAAGATATCCTTCCTGTCTTCGCGTCTTGGTGGTACAAAGGGGTCGTAGCCGGCAACAGCCCTGAATGCCCATGGCCTCCGATATCAGCCTCGAAAAAATCCTGCCCAGCAACCTGGAGGCGGAGCGCTCCATACTTGGCGCCATCCTGCTTGACGAGAAGGCCATCTTCTCAGTCCTCGACAGCCTGCGCAAAGACGACTTCTATCTCGAAGGCCATCGCAAGATCTACGAGAAGATGTCGGAGTTGTCGACCGGGCAGCATCCGATAGATCTCATAACCCTCAAGAACGAGCTGCAGCGGTCTGACGATCTGGAGAGGGCCGGCGGCCCGGCCTATCTGGCGAGCCTCACCGACGGGCTTCCGCGCGGGATCAACATCGAACACTATGCGCAGATCGTGAAGGAAAAGGCGACCCTGCGGCGCCTGATCCAGATCTCAAATGAGCTGATGACACGCTGTTACGGAGCAGAGGAGAGCGCCGACGACATCCTCAATGATGTCGAGAAATCTGTGTTCGAACTCTCTATGCGCCAGTTCCGCGCCGGCTTTTCGCCGATCGACCCGCTCGTCAGTGCGGTCTATAAACACATCGAGGAGGTAGCCAACCGCAAGACACTCGTGACCGGAGTGGAAACCGGTTTCACCGAACTCGACAAAATGACGGCGGGCTTCCAGCCGGCCGACCTGATCATCGTCGCGGCACGGCCCGGCCTGGGCAAGACGAGCCTCTGCCTGAACATCGCCCTCCATGCAGCCCTGAGGAAGCAGATGACCGTCGGCATTTTCAGCCTCGAGATGAGCAAGGAGGCACTCGTCAAGAGACTGCTCTGCGCGGAAGGGGAGATCGACCTTCACAAGGTCAATACCGGGTATCTGAACAAGGAGGATTGGACCCGGCTCGGCAGGGCGGCCGGCGGAATATCGCAGTCCAAGATCTTCATCGACGATTCCGCTTCGATTTCGATCGGAGAGATGCGCTCAAAAGCCCGCCGCCTCAGCATGGAGTTCAAGCTGGACCTCGTTGTCGTCGACTACCTTCAGCTTATGACCGCAGGTACCCAGCGGATCGAGAACAGGACGCAGGAAATCTCCCAGATCTCGCGCGGCCTGAAGGCGCTGGCGAAGGAGCTCAACGTCCCCGTAGTCGCCATCTCGCAGCTCAGCCGCGCGGTCGAGGCACGCCGTGGAGACCACCGGCCGCAGCTTTCGGATCTGCGGGAGTCGGGTTCGATCGAACAGGACGCGGACGTCGTACTCTTCATCTTCCGCGAGGAGATGTTCAACGCCACCGAAGAAAACAGCGGCGTCGCGGAACTCATCATCGGAAAACAGAGGAACGGCCCCACCGGATCACTGAGGGTCGCGTTCATCAAGCAGTACACCAAGTTCGCCAACCTCTGGCAGGAGCCCTGAGCCTCGTTTCTGCCGGGAACAAGGCCGCGCGCCCCGATGCACACACCAGGAGAGAGTTCCGTTAGCGGGCGACCCACCTGGGCCGAAATTGACCTCGGCGCCCTGGCGGGAAACTACCGCACGCTGGGCGCTCTCCTCTGCCCTGCGGATGGTGAGCGGCAACGCCCCCGCCTGATCCCCGTCATCAAGGCGAACGCCTACGGACACGGGGCGGTGGAGGTGGCGCGCTCGCTCGTCGGCGCGGGGGCCAGCGCCTTTGCTGTGGCCATTAGCGAGGAGGGAGTCCTGCTTCGTGAAGCCGGCATATCCGCGGAAATCATCGTCCTGGAAGGTGTCTGGCCCGGACAGGAGACGCAAGCAATCGCGCACGGCCTCACGCCCACACTGTATTCGCCGCGAGCGGTGCACTCCATGGAGCAGGCAGCTGCTGAGCGCGCAATGCAGGTAGCCGTACACGTCAAGATCGATACGGGCATGAACCGGCTCGGCGCTCCCTGGAATGCCCTGGGGCCGCTCCTGGAGGCCTTGAGGTCAGCCAGCCACCTCCGCGTGACCGGGACTTTCACGCACCTCGCTTGCGCCGAAGAAGATGACCAGACCTTCACCCGGGAACAGACAGCGAGATTTCTCAAAGCGCTCGCCGCCGTTCGAGAGGCCGGAATCGATCCCGGGGAGATTCATGCCGCCAACAGCGCCGGCCTGCTCTGCGGGCAGGGATTGAGGGCCTGGAGCGCCCGACCCGGGATCGCCCTGTATGGATACCCGCCTGCGCAGGGGGGGCGCCCGGAAGGATTCGAGCCTGTGCTCAGCCTGAAGACCAGAATCGGCCATCTCCACACGGTCGAGACGGGTGAGTCCGTAGGCTACAACCGGAGGTTCACGGCCTCGCGAAGGATGCGCGCGGCAACGCTGCCCGTCGGCTATGCCGACGGCTTCCGCCGGGCATTGAGCGGTAAGTCGAAGGTTATCGTCCGTGATTGCTGGGCCGAAGTCCTGGGAACAATATCGATGGACATGGCGGTTGTCGACGTCACCGATATCCCCGGGGCGCAAGAGGGCGATGAAGTGATTCTTCTGGGCTCCAGCTCCAGCTGCCGGCTGGATGCCGAGGTCTGGGCCGACCTGCTCGGAACCATTCCCTACGAGGTTCTCTGCGGCATCAGCCTGCGTGTACCTCGCTGCTATGGAAAATCCCGCTCAAAGGCCGCCAGTTCCCGTTGATAGAGTATGACAAAGACTCCGTCGGTGTTTGGTTGTCAGTCTTGCGGATATACCACACCAAAGTGGCTGGGACGGTGCCCCGATTGCGGCAGCTGGAACTCCTTCATGGAAGAGAGGAAGACGGTCGCCGCACGCGGCACAGCACCGTTCAGGCACGAAGAGGTCCAGGTCGAGCGCCTGAGCGAAGTCAACTCGGAGGATGCGCCGCGGATAGAAACATCCAACGCGGAATTCAACAGGGTACTTGGAGGGGGCATCGTTCCGGGCTCGCTGGTGCTGCTCGGCGGCGAGCCCGGTGTGGGGAAATCCACTCTCCTGCTGCAGATAGCCCAAAGCCTGCTGCGTACGGGACGGCGGGTGTTGTACGTATCCGGCGAGGAGTCGGTGCGGCAGATCAAGATGAGAGCCGAACGCCTCAGCCGATCCTCGGCCGAGGCGGCTCCGGCATCTCCGGCCGCCGGAGGGGAAGACATCTATGTCCTGGCCGAATCCAGCCTCGAGAATGTACTGGCAGCGGTCGAGCAGATCAGGCCGACCGATCTCATCGTCGATTCGGTACAGACCACCTGCTCGGAAGAGCTCGAGTCGACGCCGGGCAGCATCACGCAGGTGCGTCATGTCGCCGCCCGGCTGCTCAGGCTGGCAAAGCTGGAGCAAATCTCGGTCTTTCTCATCGGCCACGTCACCAAGGATGGCAGCATCGCCGGCCCGAAAGCCCTCGAACACATAGTGGACGCGGTACTATATTTTGAAGGTGACAGACACCACAGTCACCGGATCATCCGCGCCGTGAAGAACCGCTTCGGAGCCGCGAACGAAGTCGGCATATT
>Ga0115028_10000116_pt1 | contig 10863 bp, 13 predicted proteins | sample Plant_0915_D1_FD_83894 | JGI IMG/M metagenome (GOLD analysis project Ga0115028, IMG submission 83894) | Wetland microbial communities from Old Woman Creek Reserve in Ohio, USA - Plant_0915_D1 | ecosystem: Environmental > Aquatic > Freshwater > Wetlands > Sediment ... | reverse complement strand
GGGTCGGCACGCTTGCTCATGTCAGGGTACCGCGGCTGAGGAAGAATCGCACCCGTGGATCGCCGCTGCGCAGCGCCTGCGCCGGGTTGCCGGTGGCGATCATGGTATGAGTCTCCGGATCGAGATAGATGGAGTTGGTGCCGATCGCCAGGATGCTGGCGATGTCGTGGGTCACCACCACGATGGTGGTGCCCAGGGCGTCGCGCAGCGCCAGGATCAGGTCGTCGAGGCGCCGTGCGGTGAGCGGATCGAGGCCGGACGAAGGCTCGTCCACGATCAGGATCTCCGGGTCGAGGGCCATAGCCCGCGCCAGCCCGGCCCGCTTGCGCATGCCGCCCGAGAGTTCGGAGGGATAGAAATCCTCGAACCCGGCGAGGCCGACCAGGGCGAGCTTGAACGCGACCACCTCGGCGATGCGCTCCGGCGCCAGGCTCGTGTACTCGCCGAGGGGCAACGCGACGTTCTCGCCGAGCGTCAGCGAACTCCACAGGGCGCCGCCTTGATACATCACGCCGAGCCTGCGCTTGAGCCGCTGCTGGTCCTCGTCTTCGGCGCTCCAGAAGTTCTCGCCGGCATAGAACACGGCGCCCTGCACCGGGCGCTGCAGGCCGATCATGTGGCGCATCAGCGTCGTTTTGCCGCAACCGTTGCCGCCCATCACCACGAAGACGTCGCCCTGGTGGACGACGAAATTCAGGTCGCGCTGGACGACGAAATCGCCGTAGGCGAGTGTCAGGTCCCGCACCTCGATCGGGGGGGCTGCGGTCACGTCATATCCCCAACTGGTAATAGACGATGGTCATGATCGAGGCAACGACGGTAATGAGCAATATGCCGGTCACCACGGCGGAGGTGGCGGCCTGACCAACCGCCTCGGCGCTGCGCCCGCACTGGATGCCGCGCAGACAGCCGGCGAAGGCGACCACCGCACCATAGGCGACACCCTTGGACAGGCCCACCAGAAAGTGCTTGACTTGAAGGGCGCGCAACGTTTCCGTGTAGTACTCGAAGACGCCGATGTCGAATACGAAGTAGGCGACGACCAGACCGGCCAGCATGCCGACGAACCCGGCGTAGAGCGTCAGCAGCGGCACCATCAGCATCAGCGCGAGGATGCGCGGCAGTACCAGGAAGTCGATGGGCGACACGCCGAGGGTGCGGAAGGCGTCGATCTCCTCATTGACCTGCATGGTTCCGAGCCGAGCCGCAAAGGCCGCCCCGGTGCGTCCGGCGACGATGATGCCGGTCATCAATGCGCCGATCTCGCGCACCATGCCGATCGCCACCAGGTCTGCAATGAAGATCTGGGCGCCCACCAGCCGCAACTGGTCCGCGCCCAGGTAAGCGAGGATCACGCCCACCAGAAAGCTGATCACAGAAACGATCGGAAGCGCCTTCGGCCCGGCCTCCTCGATCTCCAGCCAGACATCGCCGCGGCGGAAGTGGGCGCGAGCCGTTGCCAGCCTTCCCGCCGCGAGCGTGACTTCGCCCAGGAAGCGCAGCATCGCGGGCACGTCGCGCGCCAAGGCCACCGTGGCCGTACCCACCCGCTCGAACAATCCTCCGCGGGTCCCGCTGCGGCCGGTGCCGGCCTGCTCGGGAACGGCGAATGCCATGGCGATGAGGCGCTGCACCTCCCGCGGCAGCCCGCTGGCGTCCACCTCGATGCCGCGCGCGGCGCCGAGTTTGATCAGGCCGGCGGCGAAGCTCGGCAGCGCCGAGTCCCAGTCGTCGAGGTCGTGGGCTGCAAGACGAACCCGCTGAATGTCGCCGGTGAATTCCTTGACGATGCGCGCCGGCGCCGGCAGTCCTTCGCCCAGACGCCAGGAGCCGGAAAACAGGAGTTCGACCTCGCTGGCGCCGAGCGGATGCACGGCAATCTGCCGGCGCTTCGCACCTTTGCCGCTTTCGCCCCTTGGGAAATGCCCGCCGTCCGTGCCCAATGCCCCTCCCTGGAGTGCCGCGCTGTCGATTATCCGGTTTTCCCGGCGCGTCCCGTCACACTGTGCCCGAGCCCCTGCGCTCGGCTCCATCCATCGCCATTTCTGCCTGCGGCTGTTGCACGGGCGACCGCGACCTGGATTGTCGTGCAGCGTACCTGCCGGCAGGCGGGATTATCGCGTTATGACGCCGTCGGTGCACGCCGCGGCTTCGTCAAACCGTTTCCTCCACTGCTGGCGGCGTCGGCACGAAGCTAGTAGGCTGTTGCCGCGACCGAAGAGACGGCCGCGCTCGGACCGCGGCGGAAGTCGTGGCAATCTCAAAGGCAACCCACCGGACCGTCACGGGGAGGCGAGAGATGGGTAGTCGGAAATTCTGTGTATCGCTGATCGGCGCGCTGGTGGCGTGCTGGTCGCCGGCGGCGGTTCGCGCCTTCAATGCCGACGGGTTCTGGTCGGGAATGACCACCGCGCAGTTCGCGCTGAGAGCTGCCCAATTCGGGATGGAAGCGCGGCAGGGGCCGGACGGCAAGTGGACGCTGGGCAAAGCCTATCCGCCCATGGTCTGGGGGGAATTCGGTTTTTGCGGCAACGCGCTTGTTTCGTACAGCCGCAACATCCACTCCGATGCCGACTACGCTTCGACACTGATGCAGATCTTCGCGACCTACGGCTTGCCGGCCGACATGACATTCACGGGCGGCGTGTCGACGAATCCGGGTGGTGGGGCGTTTCGCTCCTTTGCTTTCACGGTCTGGATTCTGGGGGCGGATCGCATCCGGCTGAAGTCGTTTTTCGACTGGCGCTTTCAGAGTGGCAACTTTCAACGGGTGCAGCCGGCCTCCATCACCTTCGAGACGCGCAATCCCTGCTTCACGAAATAGCTGATCTCGGACGGGGCCGGCGCAGACCGGGAGCGGCGCTAGCCTGACTCGGCCGACGAAATGAAAATGCCCGGGGCGAACTGCCGTTCGCCCCGGGCATTCTGCTTCCTTGGGCCGGCCGAACGGCCGGCCCGGCGGGATTAGCTGCGCTGTTCGGCGTTGAAGCTCTGCTCGGACTGCTGCACTTCGCGGTCGAACATGCGGTCCTGCAACTGGCTGGCCAGCATCGGGTTGCCGCGGATGATCACGGGCAGGAGCGCCTCAGCCACGTCCGGACGATTCTGCTCGATCGCCTTGCTGGCGGTCTCGTAGTACATCTGGGTGGCGTGCGGGATCCAGCCGGTCATGTAGTACACATTGGCGAGTTCGCCCATCGTGCCGAAATCGTTCGGGTTCGCGGCGAGGACTTGCTGGTAGCCGTTGATGGCGCCCTGCACGTCGCCCGAGGCAAACGCCTGGCGCGCCTTGACCACGGCTTCTTGCGCATTCGCCACTGCGGCAGGCCCGCCGGTTGAGCTCAACGTTTCGGTGGCACTGCTGCCGGTGCCGATCTTCGCGAACTTGAACCATTGCTGGGTGTAGCCGTAGCCGAGGATTGCGGCCACGATGAGGGCGAGGGTCGAATAGATCGCCCATTTCGGAATCCTCTTCAGAAGAGGCTTCTTCTCGACGGTCGCGGGCGTTTGCACCGCCGTCTCGTTCGTCATTTGCGCTTCCATGGTTTTCCCCTATCTGTGAATTACGTCGGTTAGTTCGCGTCTGCTTCGATGGTTACCAGCAAATGGGGTCGGGCAGGCACTCAGCCTGCCCGACCAGCCATCAGCCGCTTACCACCACCAGCCGCGCCAGGGCGCCCAGCCGTTGGCGAAGCCGTCGAAGTCGAAGCTCATGGTGACGCGGCCGCTGCCGCTGCCATAGCCACGGCCATAACCGTGACCATAGTGCGGACCGTAATAAGCGGGAGGTCCGTAGTAGCCAGGACCGAACACCGGAGCACCGTACGCCGGGGCACCGCTTGCTACCGGCGCAGTGCCGCTTCCGTTGCTGTTTTCCGCTTGCGATGCGGCGAATGCAGGGACTGCAAGCGCTGCGGCAAGTGACAGAACAGCCAAAGTTTTCGTCACATTACGCATTTTCGAACCTCCCTATCGGCTTACCACCAGCCGTTGTTCCAGCCATTGTTGCCCCAGCCGTTGCCCGAACCGCTCATGTCGCCGCCGAAGCTGAAATTGCCGCGGGCGCGACCGCTGCCACGGCCATAACCGCGACCGTAGCCGTAGCCGTCGTTGTACGGGCCATAGTACGGGCCGTAGCCGGGACCATAGGCCGGGCCGTAGGCGGGACCATAGGCCGGGCCGTAGGCGGGGCCATATCCGGGGCCGTAACCGGGCGCACCGTAGGGGGCACCGGCCACCGGGCCTGCGGGGGCAGCCTGGGGAGCTTGTTGTTGAGCGAACGCAACGCCGCTCGCGGCCACGGCCATCGCGACAACCAAACCCTTAACTGAATTTTTCATTACCCTTCTCCAAGTGAGTTCAAAAAATTGCTGTTCAAGACTTCGTTGCACCTGGCGTCGGACGTTTTCCCGATCCGGGCGCCAGAAGGAGCAACTCAAGCTCCCAACCTAGCTACATCGAACAGCGATGTATATAAGCGAGCGCTAATGTACCTGGATTGAAGGATTAAGCAATTCGAATCTATAAATATAAGCATACACCAATATAATGCCCCTCAGTTTTGCGCCATATCGTTCCAGGTTCAGGAGTCGGGAGACGCGCAACGCGGGTTATGTAGTTCCGCGGTCATCCATCGCGGCGCGGTGCCAATGCGTCGTCTCGTGTGCATCGTCGCAACCGGCTCTGGCTATACGTTTCGGCCAAGCTATAATATGCTGTTAGTTAGGGAGTTTCTCCGGTCCATCCGATGCAACTGTTCGCTCTCGGCATCAACCACCATACCGCGCCCCTGGCCGTTCGCGAGCAGGTGGCATTCGAGCCCGAGCATCTTCCGAATGCGTTGGGCGACTTGGTGCGGGAGAAACCGGTGCGCGAGGCGGCGATCCTGTCCACCTGCAATCGTACCGAGCTGTACTGCGCCACCAACGATCCACAGGCGGCAGCGGACTGGTTCGCCGAATACCATCGCCTGCCGCCCCATGATCTGAATCCCTACCTCTACCGCTTGCCGCAGCGGGACGCTGTGCGCCACATGTTCCGCGTCGCGAGCGGCCTCGACTCCATGGTTCTGGGCGAACCGCAGATACTCGGACAGATGAAGCAGGCAGCGCGCACGGCGGAGGAAGCCGGCACGCTGGGCGCACTGCTGCACAAGCTGTTCCAGCGTACTTTCGCGGTGGCGAAGGAGGTGCGATCGACGACGGCCATTGGCGCCAATATCGTGTCGATGGCGGCGGCGGCCGTGCATCTGTCGGAGCGCATCTTCGAAACCATCGAGGAACAGAAGGTTCTGTTCATCGGCGCCGGGGAAATGATAGAGCTGTGCGCCGCGCACTTCGCCGCCGGCAGGCCGCAGCGCATCACGGTGGCCAACCGCACCCTGGAACGGGGCCAGGCGCTGGCCGAACGCTTCGGCGGCGACGCCATGCGTCTCGACGAGATCGGCGACCGGCTCGCCCAGTACGATGTCGTGGTCTCCTGTACCGCGAGCCCGCTGCCGATCCTGGGGCTGGGCATGGTGGAGCGTGCGCTAAAGGTGCGGCGCCATCGGCCGGTGGTGATGGTGGACCTGGCGGTGCCGCGGGACATCGAGGAAGAAGTCGCCAAACTCGACGACGTGTTCCTGTATACGCTCGATGATCTGGGCGAGATCGTCGAATCGGGCCTGGAGTCGCGCCAGGCGGCGGTGGTCGAGGCCGAGACCATCATCGACACGCGCCTGGAGAACTTCCTCCACTGGGTGGAGGCGCGGGATGCCGTGCCGACCATCCGCGCTCTGCGCGATCATGCGGAACGGATGCGTCGCCATGAACTGGATCGCGCCGTCAAGCTGCTGGCGAAAGGCGAGGATCCGCAGCGCGTGCTCGATGCCTTGTCCCATGGCCTGATGAACAAGTTCCTCCACGGTCCGACCAACGCCCTCAACCAGAGCGAAGCTCACGAGCGCGCCGATATGGCGGCGCTGCTTTCCCAAGTCTTCCATCTTCACCCCGGAGAATAGTCGGCGCGCGCGGCACTGCGCCCGGTGCGTGCCGACGCATTCCCATTGCCATGAAGCAGAGCATCAGCGACAAGCTCGAACAACTGCAGCGGCGACTGGCCGAACTGGACGGACTGCTCGGCGCCGAGGACGCGACGCGCGATCTCGCCAATTACCGCAAGCTGACGCGGGAACACGCCGAGATCGCCCCCGTGGTCGCGCTCTATGCCGCGTATCGCAAGGCGCAGGCGGACATCGGCTCGGCGCAGCAGATGCTCGCCGATGCGGAGATGAGGGATCTGGCGCAGAGCGAAATCGAGATCTGCCGCCAGCGCATGCAAGAAATCGAGGCCGAACTGCAGACGCAATTGCTGCCCAAGGATCCCAACGACGAGCGCAATCTGTTCCTGGAGATCCGTGCCGGCACCGGTGGCGACGAGTCCGCCCTTTTCGCTGGCGACCTCACCGTATGTATGCGCGCTATGCCGAACGCCAGGGCTGGAAAGTCGACATCATCTCGGCGAGCGAGTCCGACCTGGGTGGGTTCAAGGAGGTGATCGTCAAGATAAGCGGCTCGGGCGTCTATTCCAGGCTCAAGTTCGAATCCGGCGGTCACCGCGTGCAGCGGGTGCCGGCGACCGAGACCCAGGGGCGCATCCACACCTCCGCCTGTACCGTGGCCGTGCTGCCGGAGGCGGATGAAGTGTCCGACGTCGTCATCAATCCGGCCGAAATTCGCGTCGACACCTTCCGCGCTTCCGGTGCCGGCGGACAGCACATCAACAAGACCGATTCCGCGGTGCGCATCACCCATCTTCCTACAGGAATCGTGGTCGAGTGTCAGGACGACCGTTCGCAGCACCGCAACAAGGCGCAAGCCCTGTCCGTGCTGGCGGCGCGCATCAAGGACGCCCAGACGCGGGAACAGCAGGCCCGCATCGCCTCGACGCGCAAGAGCCTGGTAGGCAGCGGCGACCGCTCGGAGCGCATCCGCACCTACAACTTCCCGCAGGGGCGGGTGACCGACCACCGCATCAACCTCACGCTGTACAAGATCGAGCAGATAATGGACGGCGACCTCGACGAACTGTTCGCCGCGCTCGCCGCGGAGCACCAGGCCGAGCAGTTGGCGGCACTGGCGGAGGCGGCAGTTTGATGTCGAGCGTTGTCGCTGAACCTGCGATCTCGGTCGCCCGCGCGCTGGCAAATGCACGGGCGTCCGTCCCACTGCGCGAGGCGCGCCTGTTGCTGCAGCATGTTCTGGATTGCTCCCACGCTGCGCTTGCCGCGCACCCGGAGCGGGAACTCTCCCCGGCGCAGCAGGCGCAGTTCGACAAATTGCTGCGGCGCAGGTCCGGCGGCGAGCCGGTGGCCTATCTGGTCGGCCGCTGCGAGTTCTATGGGCGCGAATTCCGGGTTTCTCCGGCAGTTCTGATACCGCGGCCCGAGACCGAACTGCTGGTGGATCGGGCGCTGGAAATGCTGCATGGCCAGCTCCGCCCGCGCATTCTCGATTTGGGCTCGGGCAGCGGTGTGCTTGCGATCAGTCTGGCGCTGGAGCGGCCCGATGCGCAGGTGACGGGGCTGGAGTCGTCACCGGCGGCGCTCGATCTCGCCCGTCTTAATGCCGAGGCGCTGAACGTCAGAATTCGCTTGCTGCGCAGCGAATGGTTCGGCGCGGTGGCAGGGGAGTCCTTCGACCTGATCGTCGCCAATCCGCCCTATGTAGCCGCAGGCGACCCGCATCTGGACCAGGGGGATCTGCGTTTCGAGCCCCGCTGTGCATTGACCGACGGCAGCGCGGACGGTCTGAAGAGCCTGAGACAGATCGCTGCCGCCGCCCCGGACTTCCTGGCGCGTCCGGGCTGGCTCCTGTGCGAGCACGGCTATGACCAGGGCGAGGCCTGCCGGGACCTGTTGGCGGCGGCGGGGTTTGCCGGCGTCCGCACCTGGCGCGATCTGGCCGCCATCGAGCGGATCACCGCCGGGTGCTGCCCGCTGCGGCTTGGTGGGGCTTGATTGCTGCTTTGCGGGCGGGTTTGACTAATCGCGAAAAAAACGCCAAAATCCGCCGTTTCGCTGGAGGGGTTCCCGAGCGGTCAAAGGGAGCAGACTGTAAATCTGCCGGCTCTGCCTTCGAAGGTTCGAATCCTTCCCCCTCCACCAGAATGCTTCCGGCGCCTTGCGAGCCTGGCTTCTGGGCGGGTGTAAGTACGGAGCAGGCCGGTCCCGCTGACAGGATGGCCGGAATGGCGGTTGCATGCGGGTGTAGCTCAATGGTAGAGCAGAAGCCTTCCAAGCTTACGACGAGGGTTCGATTCCCTTCACCCGCTCCAGCATTGCCGGAGATGCGGACGGAATAGCCGTAGTCTTGCAGTTTTTGAGTGACCGATGGACGCCCATGTAGCTCAGTGGCAGAGCACTCCCTTGGTAAGGGAGAGGTCGCGCGTTCAATCCGCGCCATGGGCACCAGGGATTTTGTGCAGGGCAGAAGTAGCAGTCATTCCAATTGATTTCTCGGATTAGGAACCGACATGGCGAAGGGAAAATTTGAGCGGAAGAAGCCGCACGTGAATGTGGGGACGATTGGACACGTGGATCACGGCAAGACGACGTTGACGGCGGCGATCACTTTGGTGCTGTCGAAGAAGTTTGGTGGGGAGGCGAAGGCCTACGACCAGATTGATGCGGCGCCGGAAGAGAAGGCGCGGGGCATCACCATCAACACCGCGCACGTCGAATACGAGACCGCCAACCGTCACTATGCGCACGTTGACTGCCCGGGCCACGCCGACTACGTGAAGAACATGATCACGGGTGCGGCGCAGATGGACGGCGCCATTCTGGTGGTATCGGCGGCGGACGGACCGATGCCGCAGACGCGCGAACACATCCTGCTGGCGCGCCAGGTGGGCGTGCCCTACATCATCGTCTACATGAACAAGGCGGACATGGTGGACGACAAGGAGCTGCTGGAGCTGGTCGAACTCGAAGTGCGCGAGCTGCTGTCCAAGTACGAATTTCCGGGCGACGACATTCCGATCGTGATCGGCAGCGCGCTCAAGGCGCTGGAAGGCGACAAGGGCGAGATGGGCGAAGGCTCCATCTTCAAGCTGGCCGAAGCGCTCGACAGCTACATTCCCATGCCGCAGCGCGCCATCGACAAGCCCTTCCTGATGCCCATCGAAGACGTCTTCTCCATCTCCGGTCGGGGCACCGTGGTGACCGGTCGGGTCGAGCGCGGCATCGTCAAGGTCGGAGACGAAGTGGAAATTGTCGGCCTGCGTCCCACCGTCAAGACCATCTGCACCGGAGTGGAGATGTTCCGGAAGCTGCTGGACCAGGGTCAGGCGGGCGACAACGTGGGGGTGCTGCTGCGCGGCACCAAGCGCGAAGAAGTCGAGCGCGGGCAGGTGCTGGCCAAGCCCGGCTCGATCACCCCGCACACCCACTTCAGTGCCGAAGTGTATGTCTTGGGCAAGGACGAAGGCGGACGGCACACCCCGTTCTTCAACGGCTACCGGCCGCAGTTCTACTTCCGCACCACGGACGTGACGGGGGCGGTGGAGTTGCCGGCGGGCACGGAGATGGTGATGCCGGGGGACAACGTGACGGTGACGGTGAAGCTGATCGCTCCGATCGCGATGGAAGAGGGGCTGCGCTTTGCCATCCGCGAAGGCGGACGCACGGTGGGCGCCGGCGTCGTGGCCAAGGTCATCGAGTAACACGGTACGCAGCGGCGGCGCCGGGTGCGCCGCCGCGTTTGCTTTTTTCGCTCTTTGGGAATTGACATGGCTAATCAGAAGATTCGCATCCGCCTCAAGGCGTTCGATTATCGATTGATCGACCAGTCGGCGCTGGAGATCGTGGATACGGCCAAGCGTACGGGCGCAGTGGTGCGCGGCCCGGTGCCGCTGCCGACGCGCATCGAGCGCTACGACGTGCTGCGTTCGCCGCACGTCAACAAGACGTCGCGCGACCAGTTCGAGATCCGCACCCATCTGCGCCTGATGGACATCATCGATCCCACCGACAAGACCGTGGATGCGCTGATGAAGCTGGACCTGCCCGCAGGGGTGGATGTGGAAATCAAGTTGCAGTAGCAGCAGGGCGTGAGGAGTGTTACTCCTCATCGTGTGTGAATTGCCGACCAATTGCAGTCGGCGCCTCTTTGGAGGAAACAAGAAATGAGTCTAGGCCTTGTCGGACGCAAGGTCGGCATGACGCGTGTCTTCACCGATGATGGCGCGACCATCCCGGTGACGGTGCTCGACGTGTCGAACAACCGCGTGTCTCAGATCAAGACGCTCGAGAACGACGGCTACGCCGCAGTCCAGGTGACCTTCGGCAGCCGCCGCGCGAGCCGCGTGTCGAAACCGCTCGCCGGGCATCTCGCCAAGGCCGGGGTCGCGCCCGGTCAAGTGCTGCGGGAATTCCGCGTCGAGCCGGATCAGCTTGCCGGCTTCAAACCCGGCGACACCATCAGCGTCACGATCTTCGCCCCCGGGCAGAAGGTGGACGTCACCGGAACATCGATCGGAAAGGGCTTTTCCGGTTCGATCAAGCGCCATCATTTCAGCTCGAACCGTGCCTCCCACGGCAACTCGATCTCCCACAATGCGCCGGGCTCGATCGGCATGGCGCAGGACCCGGGTCGCGTCTTCCCCGGCAAGCGCATGGCCGGTCACCTCGGCGATGTACAACGCACGCAGCAGACCCTGGAAGTGGTGCGCATCGACGAAGTGCGCGGCCTGCTGCTGGTGAAAGGCGCGGTTCCGGGCGCCAAGGGTGGCGATGTGATCGTGCGTCCGGCCGTCAAGGCCAAGGCCGGCAACAAGGCTGGCAACTGAGTGGGGGCGCGATGGAACTCAAACTGATCGACG
>Ga0115028_10000115_pt1 | contig 10876 bp, 12 predicted proteins | sample Plant_0915_D1_FD_83894 | JGI IMG/M metagenome (GOLD analysis project Ga0115028, IMG submission 83894) | Wetland microbial communities from Old Woman Creek Reserve in Ohio, USA - Plant_0915_D1 | ecosystem: Environmental > Aquatic > Freshwater > Wetlands > Sediment ... | reverse complement strand
GATCGTGCGCGGACACGCCGGGATGCGCGGGCCGGACCGGACGCTGCAGCCGGTCCTCGACGCGCCCGACCGCGAGCGTCTGCTCGACTGGCTGCAGTCCCGTCCGACGCTGCACCACGACGCCGGGCTGGGCATCACGCTGATCCACGCGGGCCTGCCGCCGCAGTGGGACATCGCGCTCGCGCGCCGCTGTGCCGCCGAGCTCGAGGCGGCACTGCGCAGCGACCACAGCGGGCGCCTGTTCGCGGCGATGTACGGCAACCAGCCCGACCTGTGGCGGGAAGATCTGGAGGGCGACGACCGCCTGCGCTTCATCACGAACGCGCTCACGCGGCTGCGCGTCTGCGATGCCGACGGACGTCTGTTGCTGAAATTCAAGGGCCCGCTGGCGGCGGTGCCGACCGGGGCGATCCCGTGGTTCCGCGCGCCGCGGCGGCAGTCCGCCGGCGCCCGCATCGTCTGCGGACACTGGTCCGCGCTCGGCTATCTCGACGAAGGCGGCGTGCTCGCGCTCGACACGGGATGCGTCTGGGGCGGTCCGCTCACGGCCCAGCGTCTCGACATGCGTTCCGCGCCCGTCTTCGTCGCGAGCACGCAGCCCGCGCAGTTCTGAACCTCAATCGCAGGGTGCGTAGTGAAGGTAGCCGGTGAGCTGGCCACGCTCGTCGAGCACCCGCTCGAGCCGGCCGCAGGTCACCAGCGGTGGTTGTTCACGCGCTGGGAGCAGGCGCGGCCGGTCGGTGCCCGGCGGCGCCGGACCCACCAAAGCCTGAGTCGAATCGATCTTGCGCGTCGCGAGATCGACGGTGCACGTCTGCAGCGATCCGTCGGTCGAACGCAACAGGACGTTGGCGCGACCAGTCTCCAGCGGCGCGGCGTGCGCGACGCTGACGACCGGGACGCCGCCGTCGTTGATGCAGGCGCCGATTCCCGGCCCCAGGACGGGCAACAGCCGTGACCAGTCGTCGGTTGCCTTCTTTGCAGGTTCGGCCAGCGGCGCCTCGTTCACGTCGTAGGCGAAGCGCGCCCGGCAACAGCCAGTCGCCGCAGTGCCGTCGGCGAACGAAATGATCGCCCGGTAGTCGGCGGGCGGCCCGTCGGCCATCGTGTCCTGGCACGCCTCCCTCCGTGCCACGATCGTCAGCACGTGGGTCGACTGCCGGATCGACTGCCCGCGCCAGACCAGCCATTCGGGCTCCAGGTACATGAAGCGCCGCAACTCGCCGCGATAGACCGCCCGCTCGCGCGATTGCGCCAGCCGGTCCAGCAACGCATTGCTGGGACCCACGTCGACGCTCCAGAAAGGTTCGTTGCCGGTGCACTTCATGTGCGCGGGCGCGATGTCCTGCTGCGCCGTCGCCATGGCGGATACCAGCCAGAGGGCTACCATCATCGAGACGCGCGACATACGTGGACCTCGCGAAACCAAAGTCATCGATCCCGCATGAGCCAGGCAAAGATCGGCGCGACTCTCGCGCCGAGCAGCCGGACCGACCAGTTGATGAGCCTCGCGTCGAGGCCCACGCGCCAGTGGACGCGATTGCCGTGCACCGCGCGCCAGACTGCCTGAGCGACGCGTTCGGGCGCGATCTTCACGCCGAGCCGCGCGATCGAAGCGGGCTTGACGCGGGCGCCGAAGACCATGCCGGTCTGCACGTAGGCGACGTAGATGGCGGACACCTGGATCCCGTGCGTCCGGTACTCGATGTTGAGCGCTTCGGTCAGGCCGCGCACGAAGAACTTGGTCGCGCTGTAGACGGCGTGCTGCGGCGCGCCGTATTCGGCCGACGTGGAACTCATTGCCACGACGTGCGCGCCCGGCGTGCGTTGCAGGAACGGAAATGCAGCGTCGATCGTGTGCACGACGCCGCTGACGTTGACGTCCACCAGCAGCTGCTTCTGTGCCGGCGTGATCGTCTCGTGAGGCCCCATGAAGAGTACCCCGGCGTTGGCGAACACGGCGTCCAGGCGACCATCGGTACGCCCAGTGAAGGCGTGGATCGCCTGCTCGACGGCCACAGCATCCCTGACGTCAGCCACGTGAGTGCTGACGCGCTCCGGGCCGAGTTCGTTCGCGAGCGTGGCAAGCGTCGTTGAATCGACGTCGGATGCGCCCACGAACCAGCCGTTGCGCGCGAACAGCCTCGCAGTCTCGGCGCCGATCCCGGCACCCGCGCCGGTGATGAAGATGGACTTTGCGCGACTCATTGCACTGGCGCAGGCTGCAATACCTCGACCGTCAGGCGCACCGCGCCGGGCCTGACCTGCCGCGGCACGCAGCCCACCCCGTTCTCGATGACCTTTGCCCCGAGCGGCACCATGACCTGGTCCCGCAGTTGCTCGATCAACTCGCAGTCGCCGTCCTCCAGCGGTCCGCCCGGCCGGCTAGTGAACTCCACGCGCCGCACAACCGCGCGAAGCCGGTCCGTGCCCGCCGCTTCGGCAGGCGCCTGGCCAGTGGCACGCGCGGCCAGTTCCCTCTTCGCAGCGCCGCTCGCGAGTTCGGCGAGCACCTCAGGCGTCGCCTCCACAGGCAATGCGGCTACGATCCTGACCGCCGGCATCACCTCCGGTCCAGTGACCTCCACGCAAGCGCGCGTAGTCACGGTGAAACCCGGGCGCGCGCCGAGCTCCTCGAGCACCCACGCAACCTTGTCGCGCAGCCCGCGGCACGAATAAAAGCTCGTGAACGCCATGTAGGTCACGAGAATCTCGCGCTCCATCCACACGGCATCGACGGCCGGGGGGACTTCGGCCGTGCCCGCCTCCTTCGACATCGCGGGAGGCGGCGAACCGAGCGCGATCATTGCGACAAATGCCGTCAACGGAATGCGTTTCATGACAGCCTCCTGCCCCAAGACCGGGGCCCCGCGTCTATACTGCCACACGCGCGGATCAGATCTCCTGCGCGCAGCCCGCAGTTCGTTCGAGCTTTCGTGATGCGCGAAATCGAGTTCACCACCGATGGCCGGCGCTGGAGCGCAGATCTTGCGGCGCCCGTGGACCTGGCGATTCCGTTGCAGTTCGACGGGGCACAGCCAGGCTTCTTTGCGACCGAACCCGCACGCGCCGCGCCGCTGCGAGCCGTCGGCTTTACAGGTGACGTCCGCCAGGGCGGGAGCTGTAACTGCGACGTGTACGTGCTGGCGCCGCACTGCCATGGCACGCACACCGAATGCGCGGCTCACGTCACGATCGGTGGCGAACGCATCGCCGCGCTGACGCCGGTGCCGCCGTCGCTCGCGGTCCTCCTCTCGGTTCGACCCGTCGCTCTCGGGGTAACGTCGAAAGCTGACGCCTCCCGGGCCTCGCCGTCGGATCCGGTCATTACTCGCGAACTGCTGGCTGCGACTGCGGCCCCCTGGCTCGCCGATCCCTGGTCGGCTCTGGTGATCCGGACGTTGCCGAATGACCCGTCCAAATTACAGCGCATCTACGCGGGAGCGTGTCCGGCGCCCTACTTCCTGCCGGACGCGATGGATTGGATCGTTGCACGCGGCGTCTCGTCGCTGGTCGTCGATCTGCCGAGCCTCGATCGCGCCGAGGACGGCGGCGCGCTGGCCGCGCACCGGATCTACTGGGGGTTGCCGTTCGGCGAGCGCGATCCGCAGCTCGCGGCGCGTGGCCGCGCGCTCGTCACCGAGCTTGCCTATGTGCCGCCTGCGGCGCCAGACGGGCTCTATTTGCTCGACCTGCATGTGCCGGCGTTCGCGACCGACGCCGCGCCGAGCAGGCCCGTGCTCTACCCGGTTCGCGAGGTTGCAGCATGAGATTGGACCGAGAGCACGCGCACGCACTCGACGCGGCGGATCCGTTGCGCGCCTGGCGGGATCGCTTCGTGGTGCCGCACTCGGACGACGGACGCGAGCTCGTCTACCTGTGTGGCCACTCGCTCGGCGCGCAACCCACGCTCGCCACCGATTACGTCGAGGAGATCATGCGCGACTGGCGCAACCTCGGCGTGGAGGGTCACTTTGCAGCTCGCCGTCCGTGGCTGACCTATGCGGAGCGCCTCGCGCCAGCACTGGCCCGGCTCATCGGCGCGGGCCCACAAGAAGTGGCGGTGATGAATACGCTCACGGTGAACCTGCACCTGCTGCTGGTGAGCTTCTATCGGCCGGCTGGCGAGCGCACGGCGCTGCTGATCGAGCGGCGCGCGTTTCCTTCGGACCGATATGCCGCGGAGTCCCAGGTGCGCCTCCACGGGCTCGATCCGGCGCGGGACCTGATCGAGCTCGCGCCGCGTGACGGCGAGATCTGCTTGCGCACCGACGACGTCGTGGCCGCGATCGAGCGCGACGGGCCGCGGATCGCGACGGTGCTGCTCCCTGGCGTCCAGTACCTGACGGGACAGGCGCTCGACATCGGCACGATCACGGCCGCGGGCCGACGCGCCGGCTGCACGGTTGGCTGGGACCTTGCGCATGCAATCGGCAACGTGCCGCTGCGCCTTCATGACGCCGGCGTTGATTTCGCCGCGTGGTGCCACTACAAGTACCTGAACGGCGGTCCAGGTGCCGTGGGTGGAGCGTTCGTGCACGAGCGCCACGCGAATCGCGGAGATCTGCCCCGCCTGGCCGGCTGGTGGGGTCACGACCAGGCCACGCGGTTCGAGATGGGGCCGGACTTCCGGCCAAGCCCGGGTGCGAGCGGCTGGCAGATCAGCACTCCGCCGGTGCTCGCGATCGCGCCACTGGCGGCGTCGCTGGAGCATTTCGACACGGTGGGCCTCACGGCACTGCGGAAGAAGTCCGTCGCGCTGACCGGCTACCTCGAAGCGCTGGTCCGCGCGCGGCTCGGCGAAACGGTGACGATCCTGACCCCCGAGGATCCGGCGGCCCGCGGCGCGGCGCTGTCGCTGCGGCTCGATGTCGATCGCAACCGGGCCCGCGCCGCCTTCGACGGCCTGCGGGCGCGAGGAATCGTCCCGGACTGGCGCGAGCCCGGCGTGATACGGGCGGCGCCGGTGCCGTTCTACAACAGCTTCGACGACGCGTGGACTTGCGTCGATGCGCTGCAATCCTTGCTCGGCTGACATCGACGTGACGCCTCGATTCCCGCCGCTCGCCGTGGCCACGTCATTCGGCATCGCGATGTGGCTCGTCGCGCGCGCGCTGCCCGCGCTGCGCTACGACTTCATCGGACGGCGCCCGATTGCGCTCGGACTGTTCGCGCTCGGCGTCGCCATCAGCCTGGCCGGCGTCATCGCCTTCCGCCACGCGCGGACGACGACGAATCCGCTGCGCCCGGATGCCGCTTCCGCGCTGGTCGTCACCGGCATCTACGCGCGCACGCGAAATCCAATGTACCTTGGCTTCGTCGTGATGCTGCTCGCATGGTGTGCATGGCTGGCAAATCCGGCGACGCTCGCAGGCATCCCCGGCTTCGTCGCCTGGATGAACCGGTTCCAGATCCCGGCCGAGGAACGCGCGATCGGCGCGCTGTTCGGCGCGGAGTTCGAACGGTACTGTGCCCGAGTCAGGCGCTGGATCTGAGCTGCGGGTGCGGCAGCGCTGCAACAGCAGGAGACGGACGCATGCATTTGCCGAATCGGATGCTTGCTGGCGCTACGCTGCTCGTCGCTGCAACCTGTGCGCAGGCTGCGCCTTGCAGCAACCTGGACCCGGCACGCTGGTTGCTGGGCCAATGGGTGGCGGAATCGGGCGACAGGCGCGTTCTCGAAACCTGGCGCGAGGTCAGCGCGGCGACGTTCGAAGGCAGCGGAGTCACTTCGGCTCGAGCCGACGCCACCGTAGTGGACGGTGAGGACTTGCGGCTGGTAGCGATGCTGGACGCCGTGTTCTACGTCGCCAAGGTGGCGCATAACCCCTACCCGGTCGCTTTCCGGATGACCGTGTGCGAGGCGAGTCGCCTCGTGTTCGAGAACCCGACCCACGATTTTCCCCGACGGCTGGAATACACGATGCAGCCCGACGGCAGGCTCGAGGTGGCCGTCAGCGACGGCGCGGAGCAAGGTTTCAAACTCATGTTCCGCAGGCCTGATCGGACCTGAAATCGAGCCGCCCGGTTCAGCCGCTGGCGAGCCGCTCGCGCCCCGCCCAGACCGCGCGCTGCAGCGTAATGAAACTGTACGGGTGGACGTGCCGGTCGTCGGCCAGGTGATCCTCGCGGGCGACTTCCTCCCATTCGGCGGCGTCGAGCGGTGGAAAGAACGTGTCCGCGTCGACCAGCGCGTGCACCCGGGTCAGGTGGATGACTCGCGCAAGCGGCACCGACAGCCGGTAGATTTCGGCCCCTCCGATCACGCAGATCTCGGGCACGTCGCCCGCGATGCACACAGCCTCCTCGACCGTACCGGCGATCTCGGCGCCGTCGAGTACGAGGTCCGGCTGGCGCGACACCACGATGCTGCGCCGTCCCGGCAGCGGGCGGCCGATCGAATCCCACGTCCTTCGCCCCATCACGATCGGCTTGCCCATCGTCAGCGACTTGAAGCGTCGCAGGTCGGCCGGCAGATGCCACGGCATCCGGCCGCCGAGGCCAATGCCGCCGCGCTCGTCCGCCGCGACGATGATCGAGACGGACGTCACTTGCGACCGGGCTTCCGGGATGACTTCGCGCCGGCGCCTTTCTTCTTTGCCTTCACCTTCGCCTGCGCCTTCTTGCGGGCCTTCTTCTTGTCGAGTGGCACGGCGTCGAGCATGGTCCCACGACAGGCAGCGGCGCCGCAGCGGCAAGCGTAATTCGCGAGTTCCTTCGGGTCGTCGGTGCTCTCCCAGGTGAGACCGTACTCGTAACCGAGCTCCTCGCCGGGCTGGATCGTGCGCAGCGCCTCGATGAAGACGCGCCGGTCCTCGATCACGGTCTCGCAGTTGGGGTCGCAGGAATGATTGATGAAGCGGGCATCGTTGCCGTTGACGCCCGCATCGATCACCGTGCGACCATCGACGACGAACAGGAACGTGTGCCCGTCGTCCTGGCCCTTGGCTTCGTAGCGCGCGTCGGCCTGCGCGTGGGTGATGCGATCGCCGAGGTATTCGACGATCCGGGTGCCCTTGCGGATGCGGCGCGTCGCGTACACTCCGCTGCCGTGGATGCGGGAGCGCCGCACGGCATACAGCGGCGCGAGTTTCGGCTTCACGGCCGTGCGCGCGGCGTGGCGCATGTGCGCGTGATGGGGCTCGGACTTGCGGGTCTGCTTGGCCTTTTTCATACGGCGATGGGAGCCTTGATGGGAGGATGAGACTGGTAGCCGGTGACCTCGAAATCCTCGAAGCGGTAATCGAAGATCGAGTCGGGCCGGCGGCGGATCGACAGCGTCGGCAGTGGCAGCGGTTCACGCGTGAGCTGCAGCCGCGCCTGCTCCAGATGGTTGACGTAGAGGTGGCAGTCGCCTCCCGTCCAGATGAACTCGCCCACGTCCAGGTCGCACTGCTGCGCCATCATGTGCGTCAGCAGCGAATAGGACGCGATGTTGAACGGCACGCCGAGGAAGATGTCGGCGCTGCGCTGGTAGAGCTGGCAGGAAAGCAGCCCGTCCGCAACGTAGAACTGGAACATCGCGTGGCAGGGCGTGAGCGCCATCTGGTCGAGCTCGCCGACGTTCCACGCATTGACGATGATGCGCCGTGAATGGGGATCGCGCTTCAGCAGGTCCACGGCAGCTGCGATCTGGTCGATGGTGCGGCCGTCCGCGCCGCGCCACGATCGCCACTGCACGCCGTACACGGGTCCGAGCTCGCCGTTCGCATCCGCCCATTTGTCCCAGATCGTGACGCCGTGCTCGCGCAGGTAGCGGACGCTGGTCTCGCCGCGCAGGAACCACAGCAGCTCGTGCACGATGGACTTGAGATGCAGCTTCTTCGTCGTGACCAGCGGGAACCCCTGCCGAAGGTCGAAACGCATCTGCCAGCCGAAAGTGGCACGGGTGCCGGTGCCGGTGCGGTCGGTCTTGCCCGCGCCGTGCTCGAGCACGTGGCGCATCAGGTCGAGGTATTGGCGCATGGCTCAGGCGTAGTTGCCGGACGGCTCCCGGCGCCGGTACGCAACGGCGAGCAGCCAGCACCCCGCGATGATCATCGGCAACGACAGGATCTGGCCCATCGTCAGCCAGTCGAACAACAGGTAGCCGCGGTTTTCGTCCGGCACCCGGACGAACTCGACTGCGAAGCGGAACAGGCCGTAGCAGACGAGAAAGAGGCCGGACGGTGCCAGGCGTGGCCGCGGCTTCGCCGTGAACCACCAGAGGATCAGGAACAACGCGAGGCCCTCCAGCAGTGCCTCGTACAATTGGGACGCGTGCAACGGCACGCCATCGACGACCACCGCCCACGGCACGTCGGTCGGCTTGCCCCAGAGCTCGCCATTGATGAAGTTGCCGACGCGCCCGGCGCCGAATCCGAGTGCGGGCAGCGGCGCGGCGAAATCGAACACGTCGGCGATACGCTTGCCACGCCGGTTGGCGAACATCGCGAGCGCCACGAGCACGCCGACGAGGCCGCCGTGGAAGGACATGCCGCCCTCCCAGATCCTGAGCACGCTGAACGGATCCGCGAGGATGCGCTCGGTGCCGTAGAACAGCATCCAGCCGAGACGGCCGCCGAGGATCACGCCCAGCGCGCAATAGAAGATGAAATCGTCCATCTCCGTCGGCGTCCAGGTCGAGCCCGGCTGCGCGGCGCGCCGGCGCCCGAGCCACCACGCGGAGAGGAAGCCCACGAGGTACATGAGCCCGTACCAGCGGACCTGCAGGGGACCGAGCGACAGGGCGACGGGATCGGGATGCGGATAGACGAACATGAAGCGCTTATTCTAACCGTTCAGTCGTTGACGACGCGGCAGAAGAGCGCCTTCAGGTAGCGCGTCTCGGGGATCGCCGGGTGGATCGGATGATCCGGCGCATGGCCGCCGACCTCGACGACCTGGGCAAAGCGGTTCAGGTGACGGGCGGCCTGCTGGACCGTGCCGATCAGCTCGTCCTGCGCGAGATGGTGCGAGCAGGAGCAGGAGACCAGAAAGCCGTCGCGCGGCAACAACTGCATCGCGAGCTGGTTCAACTTGCGGTAAGCCGCCTGTCCCTTCGGGATGTCGCGGCGCCGCTTGATGAACGCGGGCGGATCGACGACGACGACGTCGAACTTCTCGCCCGCCTCCCGCAGTGCGGCGAGCGCGTCGAACGCGTCGCCGCGCTGCGTGCGCACCTCGAGGCCGCTTTCGACTGCCGACTGCTGCAGCAGCTCGAGGGCGGGTGCGGATGAATCGACGCACAGCACCTCGCTGGCTCCGGCACGCGCGGCAGACAGGCCCCACGCGCCGATATAACTGAATACGTCGAGCACCCGGGCGCCGTTCACGTACTTGAGGAACGAGCGCCGGTTCGCAGCCTGGTCGTAGAACCAGCCGGTCTTCTGCCCCGCACCGATCGGCACGCGGAAACGCACGCCATTCTCCTCGACCCAGACGTGATCGATCGCCTCGCCCTGCGCGGTTTCGACGTAGGACGGCAGCCCCTCGAGCTCGCGCGCGCCGGAGTCGTTCTTCCACAGCACCGAGCGCGGCGCGATCACCTTCTCGAGGGCACCGACGATTTCAGCCTTGAGGCCCTCCATGCCGGCAGTGCCGATCTGGCCAACAACCACGTCGCCGTAGCGGTCGAGCACCAGTCCGGGCAACCCGTCGGATTCGCCGTGAACGAGGCGATAGAACGGCGAGGCATACAGTCGCTCGCGAAGCGCGAGCGCGACCTGCAGGCGGTGGACGAACAGCGGTCGTCCCGGCGGATAGCGTCCGTCGCGACCGAGGATGCGCGCGCAGATCAACGCGTGCGGATTGACGTAGGCGTAGCCGAGGAACCGCTCGCGATCGCCGATCACGCGGCACAGCGCGCCGGTCGCGAAGCCCGAAAGCGGCGTGCGTTCGGTATCGACCTCGTTGCTGAACACCCACAGATGGCCCGCGCCGAGGCGCCGGTCTTCCCGCGGTTTCAGGCGCAGTTCGGGCAGGGCGAGCCCGTCGCCAGGCGCCTCGGGGGCATGAGTCATCGCGGGAGCCTCGTTCCGATATAGTTGCGCATTCTATCCGAGCACCCGGCCCCACCCCATGAAACCTGAGTCGAACCGCACGCGCCGCAACCGGCTCGCCGGCGAAACGAGCCCATATCTGCTGCAGCACGCGGACAACCCCGTGGACTGGCACCCGTGGGGACCGGAAGCGCTCGAGCGCGCAAAGACCGAGGGCAAGCCGATCCTGCTGTCGATCGGCTACTCGGCCTGCCACTGGTGCCACGTGATGGCCCACGAATCGTTCGAGGACGAGGCGACGGCTGCGCTGATGAACGAACTGTTCGTCAACATCAAGGTGGACCTCGAGGAGCGTCCCGACCTCGACCGGATCTACCAGACGGCCCACCAGATGCTGACCCAGCGCGGCGGCGGCTGGCCGCTCACGATGTTTCTCACCGCGCACGACCAGCGGCCGTTCTTCGGCGGCACTTATTTCCCGGTCGAAGCGAAATACGGCATGCCGGCATTTCGCGACATTCTTGCGCGAGTGGCCGAGTACCACCGCAACCACGCCGACGACATTCGCCGCCAGGGCGACGCGCTGGTGCAGGTCTTCGGCGAACTTCTGCCCGCCCCGGTTCCCGGCGACGCCGCGCTCTCCCGTGCGCCGCTCGCGACCGCGCGTGCAGCGCTGCAGCGTGACTTCGACGGGCGTTTCGGCGGTTTCGGCGACGCGCCGAAGTTTCCGCACCCGATGAACATGGAGTTCCTGCTGCGCCAGTGGCGGGCGACGGCCGACGACGAGCAGCCCGACCTGCAGGCGCTCTACATGGCGACGCTGACGCTGACGCGGATGGCCGAAGGTGGCCTCTACGACCAGCTGGGCGGCGGCTTTTGCCGTTACTCGGTGGACG
>Ga0115028_10000114_pt1 | contig 10901 bp, 7 predicted proteins | sample Plant_0915_D1_FD_83894 | JGI IMG/M metagenome (GOLD analysis project Ga0115028, IMG submission 83894) | Wetland microbial communities from Old Woman Creek Reserve in Ohio, USA - Plant_0915_D1 | ecosystem: Environmental > Aquatic > Freshwater > Wetlands > Sediment ... | reverse complement strand
GAGGCCTGCTATTTCGCCACCGGGGCTCACGCCGGCATCTACCGCAAAAGTGGGGAGCCGTACATCTTTCACCCGCTGGCGGTAGCCCGCATTCTCGCCAGCGTCCGCTTCGACCATGAAACGCTGATCGCCGCCCTGCTGCACGACGTCATCGAGGACACCCATTACAACAAGGATCAGATCAGCGCCCAATTCGGGCCGGAAGTTGCCGACCTGGTGGATGGCGTCAGCAAGCTGACTCAAATCCAGTTCAACTCCAAGCTGGAGGCGCAGGCCGAAAACTTCCGCAAGATGTTCCTGGCCATGGCCAAGGACCTGCGGGTGATCATGATCAAGCTGGCCGACCGCCTGCACAACATGCGCACCCTCGGCGCCATGCGCCCGGAATCACGCCGTCGCATCGCCCGCGAAACCCTCGAAATCTACGCCCCCATCGCCGGCCGGCTGGGTATGAACCACCTGCGCCAGGAACTGGAGAATCTCGGCTTCAGCCATCTCTACCCGCTGCGCTATCGGGTATTGCAGGACGCGGTGCGCAAACTGAGCGGTAATCGCCGCGAAATCATCGGCCAGTTGGAAGCCCGCATTCAGGATCGGTTGCGGGACGAGGGCATCAACGGCCGGGTCGTGGGTCGCGGCAAGCATCTGTGGGGCATTTACCAGAAAATGCGTCTCAAGCATCTGCCGTTCCGGGAGGTCCACGACGTCTACGCGGTGCGGATCATCGTGGATGTGGTGGATACCTGCTACCGGACGCTGGGCGTGATACACGGCCTGTACAAGCCGATCATGGGCCGGTTCAAGGACTACATCGCCATTCCCAAGACCAATGGCTACCAGTCGCTGCATACCGTGCTGTTCGGCCCTAACGGCGTGCCCATCGAAGCGCAGATCCGCACCGAGGAAATGCACGTCATGGCCGAGGTCGGCGTCGCCGCCCACTGGCGCTACAAGTCCGACGGCGACAGCCAGGGCAATCACGCCCAGCAACGGGCGCGCGAATGGCTGCGCAAACTGCTGGACATGCAGCGCCGGGCCGGCAACCCGGTGGAATTTCTGGAAAGCGTCAAGGTGGACCTGTTTCCCGACGAGGTCTACGTGTTCACTCCACGCGGCGAGATCATCCAACTGCCGCGCGGCGCCACCGCCGTGGATTTCGCCTACGCCATCCATTCCGATGTCGGCAACACCTGCGTGGGCGCCAGGATCGACCGACGGCTGGCACCGCTGCGCACCCCGCTGGTCACCGGCCAGACCGTCGAGGTCATCATCACCCCCACCGCCCGGCCCAACCCCGCCTGGCTCAATTTCGTGGTCACTGCCAAGGCCCGCGCCAGCATCCGTCATTATCTCAAGCACTTGCAGCGCGAGGAAGCGGTTTTGCTCGGCAAGCGGATGCTGGAGAAGGCGCTGGCGGGGCGCATTGGCGGTCTGGGCGAACTGCCGGCGGTGCGAATCAAGGCCCTGGTCCGGGAATTCGGTCTGGCCGGTTTCGACGATCTGCTGGCTGATATCGGGTTGGGCAACCGGGTCCCGGCGCTGATCGCCAAACGGCTGTTGCCAGAAGAGGACGAGATCGGCGCACCGGATGCCAGCGGCCAGCCCCTGCTGATCAAGGGAGCGGAGGGCACGGTGGTCAGCTTTGGCAAGTGTTGTCGGCCGCTGCCGGGCGACGCTATCGTCGGCTACCTCAATGCGGGGCGCGGCATCGTCATCCATCGCGACAGTTGCAAGAACGTCGCCAGCTACAAGAAGAATCCCGAGAAGTGGATCGAGGTGGAGTGGGAACCCCAGATCAGCGCCGACTTCAGCGCCGAACTGCGCCTCGACGTGATCAACCGGCGCGGGGTGCTGGCCACCATTGCCGCCGCCATCGCCGCCACCGACTCCAACATCGAAACCATCAATACTTCGGAACGGGACGGCAACACCACCACCGTGCATCTGTTGCTCAACGTCCGTGACCGCGCCCAACTGGCCCGGGTGATGCGCCAGTTGCGTACTCTGCCCGAAGCGGTGAAGCTGGCCCGGCGCGGCTAGCCTTTCCACCGACCCTACCCCGACCGGGATAGGACATTGACCTGGAGCGTTCCATGCCACGTGAAATCATCCATACCGATCAGTCCCCTGCTGCCATCGGCGCCTATTCCCAAGCGGTCAAAGTCGGCGATACCGTCTACCTGTCCGGCCAGATTCCGCTCGATCCCGCGACCATGCAACTGGTCGAGGGGGGGATGGAAGCGCAGATCCGCCGCGTGTTCGACAACCTGGCCGCGGTGGCCCGCGCCGCCGGTGGCCATCTCGCTGACACGGTCAAACTCAACGTATTCCTGACCGATCTGAGTCACTTTGCTCTGGTCAATCAGGTCATGGCCGAATATTTCCAGGAACCTTATCCGGCGCGGGTGGCGATTGGCGTCGCGGCACTGCCACGGGGCGCGCAAGTGGAAATAGACACGGTGCTGGTGCTGGAAGAATAGACGTCCGACGGCCGGTGTCCGGCATCGGGTATCAGGAACCCTCATGTCCCCCGCTTCCTGCCCCCTGCCCTCGCCGCCGGTCCTCGAACTGCTCCCGGTCACCGCTCTGAAAGGCGTGGGACCGAAGCTGGCGGACCGGTTGCGGCGGCTGGGCATCGCCACCGTCGAAGACGTGCTGCTGCACCTGCCGCTGCGCTATCAGGATCGCACCCGCCTCACGCCGATCAACCAGTTGCAGGCCGGCGATGAGGCGCAGATCGAGGCCGAGGTGGTCGGCAGCGAGGTGACGGCACGCGGCCGGCGGTTCCTGCTCTGCCACCTGGCCGATGGCGCCGGAGTGCTGACCCTGCGCTTCTTCCATTTCAGCCCCGCCCAGGAACAACTGCTCAGCCGGCCCGGCACGTGGCTGCGCTGTTTTGGCGAGGTGCGCCAGGGCTACGCCGGCCTGGAAATGATTCACCCCGAATGCCGGCGGGTTGGGCCGGACGCGCCGCCGGTGGACGACCGGCTGACGCCGGTCTATCCCGCTACCGCCGGCCTGCAACAATTCACCCTGCGCGGCCTGGCGAAACAGGCGCTGGCCCAGTCGGCGGCGCTATTGCCGGAACTGCTGCCGGCGGAATGGCGGGCTCGACTCCAACTCCCGCCCATCGCCGAGGCGGTGGAACTGCTGCACCGTCCGCCAGTGGAGGTATCGCTGACTGCATTGGAGAGCGGCCGCCATCCGGCCCGGCGGCGGCTGGCGTTCGAGGAACTGCTGGCGCATCAGCTCAGCCTGCGGCGGCTGCGGGCGCGGATGCAACGCCAGGCTGCGCCGCCGCTGGCCGGCCACGGCAGCCTGAGTCAGCGGTTTCTGGACCGGTTGCCGTTCGCGCTTACCCCGGCCCAGCGGCGGGTCCTGGAAGAAATCGGTGCCGACCTGGCCCAGCCCCGACCGATGTTGCGGCTATTGCAGGGCGATGTCGGCTCCGGTAAGACCGTGGTAGCCGCCATCGCCGCGCTGCGGGCGGTTGAAACCGGCGCGCAGGCAGCGTTGATGGCCCCCACCGAACTGCTGGCCGAGCAGCATTACCGTAATTTCCGGGCGTGGCTGGAACCGCTGGGTATCGAAGTCGCCTGGCTGACCGGGCGGCTGACCGGGCGGGCGCGACAAACCCTGCTGGAGCGGCTGGCCGCCGGTGAAATCCAGGTCGCGGTCGGCACTCACGCCCTGTTTCAGGAAAGCGTGGCCTTCGCCGAGCTGGCGCTGGCGATCGTGGACGAGCAACACCGTTTCGGCGTCCACCAGCGGCTGGCGTTGCGCGAGAAAGGCCGCCATGGCGGGCGCTGTCCGCACCAGTTGATCATGACCGCCACCCCGATTCCGCGCACCCTGGCGATGAGCGCCTACGCCGATCTCGACACCTCGATCATTGATGAACTGCCGCCGGGCCGCCAACCCGTGAAAACTGTGGTCGTACCCGACAGTCGCCGCGACGAAGTGATCGAACGTATCCGCCGGGCCTGTCGCGCCGGCCGGCAGGCGTACTGGGTCTGTCCGCTGATCGAGGAGTCCGAGGCGCTGCAATGCCAGGCGGCAGCAGCCACTGCGGAGCGGCTGACCACGATCCTGTCCGAATTGCGGATCGGCCTGGCGCATGGGCGTCTGTCCGCCACCGAACGGGAAGCGACGATGGCTGCCTTCAAGGCTGGCGAGCTGGACTTGCTGGTCGCTACCACGGTGATCGAGGTCGGGGTGGACGTGGCCAACGCCAGCCTGATGATTATCGAAAATGCCGAACGGCTGGGTTTGGCGCAACTGCACCAGTTGCGGGGCCGGGTCGGGCGCGGCGCGGAGCAAAGCAGTTGCGTGCTGCTTTACCGGCCGCCGCTGTCGCAAATCGCCCAAGCCCGGCTGGCGGTGCTGCGAGAGTGCAACGACGGTTTTGAAATCGCCCGCCGCGACCTGGAACTGCGCGGTCCCGGCGAGGTGCTCGGCACCCGCCAAACCGGCGAGCAGACTTTGCGGATCGCCGATCTGCTGCGCGATCAGGATTTACTGAACGCCGTCCGCCACATTGCCGACGCACTGTTGCGCGACCATCCGGACCGGGTGGAACCGCTGATTCGGCGCTGGATCGGCGTTGGCGCGCGCTACGGCGAGGTCTGACCGATGTACGCGCCGCACTTCGGACTGCGCGAACCCCCGTTCGCCATCACCCCCGATCCAGCCTACGTCTACCTCAGCCGTCATCATCAGGAAGCATTGGCGCATCTGCTGTATGGCGTTGGCGAGAACGGCGGCTTCGTGCAACTGACGGGCGAGGTCGGCACCGGCAAGACCACTCTGGTCCGCACCCTGCTCGAACAGCAACTGGAAAACGTGGATATCGCCCTGTGCCTCAATCCGCGGCTGACGGTCGCGGAACTGCTGGCGACGGTTTGCGACGAATTGGGCGCGAGCTATTCGCCCGAGCCGCACACGCTCAAGGCGCTGCTGGATGCACTCAACGCCCACCTGCTGCAAACCCATGCCGCCGGCCGGCGCACGGTGCTAATCCTCGACGAAGCGCAGAATTTAAGCCGCGAGGTGCTGGAACAAATCCGGTTATTGACCAACCTGGAGACCGCGAAGCACAAGCTGCTACGGATCATCCTGGTCGGCCAGCCGGAACTGCGGACGCTGCTGGCGCGGCCGGACCTGCGGCAACTGGCCCAGCGCATCACCGCCCGCTATCACCTGCCGCCGCTGGACCGGCGGGAAACTGCGGCCTACATTGACCATCGGCTGCGGGTCGCGGGCGGGCGCGAGGATTTGTTCACCTGGGGCGCACGGCGGGTAGTCTACGGCCACTCCGGCGGCATCCCCAGGCTGATCAACATCATTTGCGACCGGGCCCTGCTCGGCGCCTTTGGCCAGGGCGCGCGGCGGATCAACGCCAGCCTGGCGCGTGAAGCGGCGCGCGAGGCCCTCCACGGCGGCACAGGGGGATGGAATTGGCGCTCCTGGCTGGCGCTGGCCACGGGCCTGGCGGGATTAGCCATGATCGGCGTCGGGCTGTGGCTGCCGCACGCCAATCAGTCAGCACCGCCCGCCGTCTCCCTGGTGCCGGCTGCAACGCCGACGCCGGCCGAAGCGAGTAACGCCATGGCGCCGCCGCCAACATTGGCCACTGCCGCTCCCGCCGAGTCAGCCCCCCCCCGAACCCTGATCGGTCTCGGGGCGAGCGGCGCGGCGGTACGCTGGCTGCGGGAGCGGCTGGCGCTGGCTGCGGGCCAGCCGGTTCCGGACCCCCTGTCCGAGGTATTCGATGCCGCGCTGGCCGAGCAGGTACGCGCCTTCCAGCGCGATCACGGCCTGCAACCTGATGGTCTGGTCGGACCACGCACCCTGGTGTTGTTGAACAACCTCATACCGGAACCGGATACGCCGGCGCTGCGACCGCCCGAGGGGAATCGTTAGATGTCCTACATTCTCGACGCGCTGCGCAAGGCGGAACGCGAGCGCCATCTCGGTCAGCCGCCCAGCCTGACGACCCCGCCTCTCGCGGCCGAACCCGGCCGGCGCCGGCTCGGCCCATGGCTGGGGATGGGGCTGGGACTGGGATTGAACGCCGCGCTGCTGGCCTTCTTCCTGACCCGAATACAGCCGGCGGCCCCGCCGGTCATCGCTGCATCGCCCACGCCAACGGCAACGTCCACTCCATTCCAGCCAGCCGCCAGCCCCTCTCTGCCACCCGCGAAGGAAGCATCGGGGAGAGAGGAATCGCCGGTCACCGTGCGGGAGCCCGCCGAACCAGTCGCATCCCCCCGGTCCGCCGCAGCAAGCGCCACCACTACCTCTACGACACCTGCGCCAGTCACGCCACGCAGGGAGCCGGTTGACAAGCCGGCCCTATCCGAACCATCACCCCCGACCGTTCCCCGGCCCAGCCGGGAGCGGCGTGAAGAACCGTCCCGCCCATCCTTAAAGCCCGGTTCCGTGACCCTCGCGCCCGCACCGGAGCCGGTTCCGCTGCTGGAAACACTGTCCGCCGGCGCCCGGCGCGGGATTCCTGCCTTAAATCTCGACATTCACATCCACAGCGTCGATCCCGACAAACGCTTCGTGGTCATCAACGGTCGGCGCTACCGGGAAGGCGACCGGTTGGGCGAAGGGCCCATGCTGGAAACTGTGACCCGTGATGGTGCGATCCTGCGTCAGGGTGGCCAACGCTTCCGGCTGTCGGTGCGGCGCTAGCCAACCGGCGATCGGTCAGCGTCTCCCCTTCTCCTCGCCGCTATCCTCGATGCGCAATTGGCCCTCGCCAGCCAAGCGGGGGGGTTGCCGCTGGCCCTCCAGCTTGATCCGCAAGCGCAGGTTGTTGGCGGAATCGGCGTGGCGGATCGCGGTTTCGTAGCTGATCCGGCCAGCTTCGTACAATTTGAATAGCGCATCGTCAAAGGTGATGAGGCCCTGCTCGCTGGAGCGGGCCATGAGCGGCTTGAGTTCCTTGACCCGGCCCTGAAAGATCAACTCTGCCATCAGCGGGGTGTTGAGCAGCACTTCCACCGCCGGAATCAGGCCCGGCTGGTCCTCGCGCGGCAACAGTCGCTGCGAAATGAACGCCTTCATGTTGAACGACAGATCCATCAGCACCTGGGCCCGCTTCTCCTCGGGAAAGAAGTTGACGATGCGGTCGAAAGCCTGGTCGGCGTTGTTGGCATGCAGGGTGGTCAGGCACAGGTGGCCGGTTTCAGAGAAATTGATCGTGGCTTCCATGGTGTCCCGGTCGCGGCACTCGCCGATCAGAATCACGTTGGGCGCCTGCCGCAGGGTATTTTTCAGCGCCACCTCGTAGGACTCCGTGTCCACGCCGACCTCGCGCTGGTCCACCAGCGATTGCTTGTGGCGATGGAAATACTCGATGGGATCCTCGATGGTCACGATGTGCTCCGCGCGCTCGCTATTGCGATGATCCAGCATCGCCGCCATGGAAGTCGTCTTGCCGCAACCCGTCTCACCCAGGAAAATCACCAGCCCGCGCTGAGCCATGGCGATTTCCTTGAGGATGGGAGGCAGATTGAGTTCGTCGATGGTCGGAATCCGCTGCTGGATCAGCCGCAGCACCATGCCAGCGCTACCGCGCTGGGTGAAGGCGCTGACCCGGAAGCGTGCGACATTGGGAAAATTCAGCGAAAAATTGATTTCACGCCGCTGATCGAAATCCCGCGCCTGCCGGTCGTTCATGATCGAACGCACCAGCAGGGCCGTCTGCTGCGGCGTCAGTTTCTGGCCGCTGACCCGGTGGATCTGCTGGTTGACCTTGAATACCGGCGGGCTGCCAGCGGTAACGAAAATGTCCGATCCATCCAATTCCAGCAGCTTGAGCGTCAGCTCGTAGAGATACTGGGTCGCCTTGTCCTGATCGGTCATGATCGGTTGCGAAGTCTGTTCCATTGCCTTGCCTCTTGATAGTGATTCACGCGCCATGACCGTCCCCGGGCCGAAGGCGCTGGCCGATCCGTCCCGACAGCGGACTGGACCTCCTGGCGTTGCCGCCTGCTCGTTTTCATCCGAGCCTTGATAATTATTTTATACTGCGCGCATCGTGCCGGCGCCGGGCCTGCAAACCAGGCATCTGGCTGCTTGTCCGTTTCCCCTTTTCCGGTCTCGAGCGGCAGCTATCGCCCCCGCGGCTCCCCCATCCGTATTCGTATTGCTTATTCCCAAGGAGATCGTCGCTCTCATGAGCCTCCCCCGCCGTTCCCTGCGCCAACTATGCGCCCTGCTGCCATTGCTGTGCTGGATGATCGCCACGCCGGCACGCCCGTCCGATCCTCCGCAACCGCTACCGGATTTTCGCAAGCTGGTCAAGCAAAACGAACCGACCGTCGTCAACATCAGCTCCACCCAGGCGCCCAACCGCAAGACCGCGACCCGCACTCCCGGCCTGCCGGAACTGCCGGGCGCCGAGAATCCCTATCTGGAGTTCTTCAGGCGCTTCTTCCAGGAACGCCCGGAACTGCCCGGCGAGCGTCAGGCCAATTCCCTGGGATCGGGTTTTATCCTCTCGCCGGACGGCTATATCCTGACCAATGCTCACGTCGCCCGGGATGCCGACAAGATCATCGTCCGGCTCAGCGACCAGCGGGAACGGCCGGCCAAGGTCATCGGCGTGGACGAATTGACCGATGTGGCGCTGCTCAAGATCGAGGGCGAAAACCTGCTGGCAGTCAAGATCGGCGACTCCGACGCGCTGGAGGTGGGCGAATGGGTGCTGGCCATCGGCTCGCCGTTCGGGCTGGAGCACACCGCCACCCAGGGCATCGTCAGCGCGGTGGGCCGCAACCTGCCCAGCGGCACCTATGTGCCGTTCATCCAGAGCGACGTAGCGGTCAACCCCGGCAGTTCCGGCGGCCCGCTGTTCAACCTGCACGGCGAGGTGGTCGGCATCAACTCACAGATTTACAGCAGTACCGGCGGCTACATGGGGCTGTCGTTCGCCATTCCCATCAAGCTGGCGATGCAGATCGTCGAGCAGATGAAGGCGACCGGCGAGGTCACCCGCGGCTGGCTGGGCGTGCTGCTGCAAGGGGTCAACAACGATCTGGCCGAGGCCTTCAAGCTCGACCGGCCGCGCGGGGCGCTGGTGGCGCAGATTCTGCCGGACAGCCCGGCGGCCAGCGCCGGCTTCAAGCAGGGCGACGTGATTCTGCGCTACGGCGGCGAACCGGTCGAGGACTCCTCGCAACTACCGCGGATGATCGGCGTGACGCCGGTGGGCAAAACTGTGGCCATGTCCATTCTGCGCAACGGCGAACCGCTGGAAATCAAGGCGACCATCGCCCGACTGGAAACCGCCGCTGAGCCGGTCGCCACCATGGACGAGCATAGCGACCCGCGCCTGGGTCTCACCGTCGCCGACCTCAGCAACGAACAGCGCCGCAATCTGGGCCCGGAGGAACAGGGCGTGCTGGTCACTACGCTGGACGAGGGTCCGGCTGCCAATGCCGGACTGTACCCGGACGACATCATTTTGCAGGTCAACCATCTGCCGGTGAAGAGCGCCAGCCAGTTCGTCGAACTGGCCAGGGAATTACCCAAGGGCAAGGCGATCCCGCTGCTGGTGCGGCGTGAGAACGAATCGCTGTATCTGGCGGTACGCCTGCCCGACAAGGAATAATCGCGACCGATGAACCCCAACAATTGCCTGGATTTCGAAAAACCCATCGCCGAGCTGGAGGCGATGCTGAAGGAATTGCGCCATCTCAGCGCCGAACAGGATTTGAACATCGGCGATGAGATTGCACGGCTGGAGGCCAAGAGCAAGGCGCTCACCGATTCCATCTTCGCCAGCCTGACGCCTTGGCAGATTTCCCAAATCGCCCGCCACCCGCTGCGGCCCTATACCCTGGACTACGTGGAACGGCTGTTTACCGAATTCGTGGAACTGCACGGCGACCGGGCCTTCGCCGACGACCGCGCCATCGTCGGCGGACCGGCGCGGCTGAACGGCCGGCCGGTGATGGTGATCGGCCATCAGAAAGGCCATGACACCAAGGAGAAAATCTACCGCAATTTCGGCATGCCGCGACCCGAGGGGTATCGCAAGGCGCTGCGGTTGATGAAGCTGGCCGAACGGTTCCGCCTGCCTATCCTCACCTTCATTGACACCCCGGGCGCTTATCCGGGCATCGGTGCCGAGGAGCGTGGCCAGAGCGAGGCCATCGCCCGCAATCTGTTCGAGATGAGCCGGCTGCGGACGCCGGTGATCTGCACGGTGATCGGTGAGGGGGGTTCCGGTGGGGCGCTGGCGGTCGGCGTAGGCGACCGGGTGCTGATGCTGCAATACAGCACCTATTCGGTGATTTCGCCGGAAGGCTGTGCGGCCATTCTGTGGAAGAGCGCCGACCAGGCGCCCGAGGCTGCCGAAGCGCTGGGATTGACGGCGGAACGGCTGCTCAAGCTGAATCTCGTGGACGGAATCATTCCCGAACCGGCAGGCGGCGCGCACCGCGATCTGGAGTGGATGGCGGGGACCCTGCGCGCCGCGCTGCGCGAGCAGTTACAACAACTGGACGCTTTGAACGTTGATGAATTGCTGGAACAACGTTATCGGCGGCTGATGGCGTATGGAGTGTTCAAGGAAGCCGAACCGGCGACCTCGACCCAGTCGTCCTGGCAAAGCAGCGTGGCCGCCCTATTGGGGAAGGACAGCCTGCTGGGCAAGGACAAGGATAAGGACAAGGATTCCTGAGCGCTCTTCCATACCTTCCACTGATTCCATGCCCGCTCCGCTCCTCGAATACCTGGATGGATTGCTGGCCGCCCACCCCGCAGCACATCGCCTGGTGGTCGGCTACAGCGGCGGCCTGGATTCCCACGTCCTGCTGCACCTGCTGGCAACCCACCGCGCATCCTGGCCGGAACGGTCGCTGGCGGCGGTGTACGTGGATCAT
>Ga0115028_10000112_pt1 | contig 10931 bp, 11 predicted proteins | sample Plant_0915_D1_FD_83894 | JGI IMG/M metagenome (GOLD analysis project Ga0115028, IMG submission 83894) | Wetland microbial communities from Old Woman Creek Reserve in Ohio, USA - Plant_0915_D1 | ecosystem: Environmental > Aquatic > Freshwater > Wetlands > Sediment ... | reverse complement strand
GCGTCAAACTCCGTACATGTGCTTCAGCACCAGAAAGTGCTTTTGCAGGGGCAGCACGTTTTGACGCACCCACTCCAACCCGTTACGGACATACTCCTGCCTCAGGGTCGACATGATGGGCGGTAGCAGGAGGCTCGGGAACTCCTCGACCATCTGGGAAATGAAATCCCTTCCGATCAGGTCCAGCACCTCGCCCGGCACGCCGAATTTTTCTGCTGCGGATTCGATGATCATGGCTCGTTTCCTCGCGGGAGCACGTGAAAATACCCGGTGCAACTAGAACATTGATGCGGGCAAGTTTCAAGAGGAAAATAGGCAACGAAAGGACGCCCGTGTCCCGGGCGGGGTGGAATTCATGCAAGAGGACCCGTCCGCAGCCTCCTTGCCTCTACGGTCAGGTCCGCCTCCGACCGCCCGGCAGAGCCCCTCAAGTTCGCCTGCGCAGCGGTCGATACGTGTATGCAGGGGTCGAAAAACAAGGTTCGGGCCGTCAGCCAAGGCGCCTGGACGTGTTGGGGAAGCGCAGCATGCGGGCCCGTATGGGCGCGCTCCCAATCGCCGCGCGACGCAGCATTTCGGCCCCTGTTCAGAAACGTACCGTGGAGGGATGCGGCCGTGACCCCATCGGATGGTGCCCCATGCAACCGTTGACGGACAACCCCGAGAGAAGGAAGCGGGTGCGGCTGACGCAGGTCTGCCCGATCCGTTTGCGCGAGGCGACCGGTACGGGCGAGATCGCGGGCCGGATGTTCAACCGCAGCGAAACCGGGATCTACTTCGAAACCGACACCCGCCTCGATCCCGGCTCCGAGCTTTACATCGGCGTGGGGTGCGTGCCCGGAACCGGTGCGGCCGCCGACTACGCCTGTCTCCGGGCCCGCATTGTCTGGTGCCGTGAGCTTGCGGACGATGCCCATTACTTCTACGGATGCGGCGCGACCCTGTATGCCGGGGGCGTGTCCTCAGAGCCGGCAGCCGCCGGTGAAAGGCGCAGACACCTGCGGCGTGCGTTCCGCAAACCGGTCCAGCTCGTCGACGAGAACGCGTTTTACAAAGGGGTGGCCGAGGATATCAGCGCGTCGGGCATCTTCGTGAAGTCGGGGAAACAGCCACGGTCGGGCCAGAGCGTCACCATGGGGATCCCGGACAAGACGGGGCGCATGGTCATGGTGCGGGCCAAGGTCGTGTGGTCGAACGGGGCCGGCTTCGGGCTCAAATTCACGCGCACGCTCTGAGGTCCTGCTCCGGAGCTCGAACCGGCCGAGCTCGTTGCCCGCCGCAACGCCGGGTCACGGCCCGGGACGCCGTTTTTCAGCGGCCTGCAGGAGGCGTCCCCGGCGGGTCCAGGCGTCAGTGACGGCCTTCGGCGGCCGTGCGATAGATCGACACCCCCTCGAAGTTGGCGCAGACCAGCCCAAGCAGCATCACCGGCACCACGCTGATGGCGTGGGCGACCACCGCGAAGGACAGGGCTTCCGAGGCCGGCACTGCAAACATGGCCAGGGCGACCTGGCAGAGGTAGTGGTAGGTCCCGACGTAGCCCGGGGTGGAGGGGATGACGACGCTGATCGTGGTGAGCACGAGCACCACCAGCCCCGCGTACCACGCCAGATGGTAGGTTGTGACGAAATGGAAGGCCTCGAGGCAGGCGTAGTATACCGCCGCGTAGCCGGTCCAGATGGCGATCGACAGCCCACCGACGATCACGTAGTGGATCGGGGCCGCGAGAGGCACGATGCCCGCGAGGAAGGTCGCGGCCAGCGCCTCGATCCGCCGCCCCAGCCGAACCGGAAGCGGCCGGGATACCCACCGCACCAGCCTGAGCGTGCCCGGCTCGCAGCGCTTGCCCGCCACGATCAGCGCCAGCAGCGCGAGCGATCCCACCAGCATGACGTAGCCGCTGAGCTCCACCCACTCCGGGAACGGGTGGACGATGATGACGAGCGCCATCACGGCAATCAGCGATATCACGTCCACGATGCGCTCGATGACGATGGAGGCGAAGGCGGCCCCGGCCGGAATGTTCTTCTTTTTGCTGAGTACCAGGGCGCGGAGGAATTCCCCGAGGTGGGCCGGCATGAAGGTGTTCGCGGCGTACCCGATCATCAATGCGGAGAAAAGGGTCAGGGTGTCCACCCGGCGGACCGGCGCCAGGAAAAAGCGCCAGCGCATCGCTCGCAGGTAGTGGCTGGCCAGCATCAGCGCCCCAGCCACGAGGACCCAGGCATAGTCCGCGGCTGCCAGGGCCGCGCGCATCTGCCCGAGGTCGATCCGGCGCACGGCCAGGTAGAAAAAAAAGGCCCCGACTGCCCCCCCGACGGCCAGCTTCAACCCGTGCGCTCTCAGCATGAACCCCTCTGGGTCAGGCGTTGTGGTCCTTCACGAGCATGGTGGAGGGGTCCAGCACCAGGTGGGAGTGCTCGGGCGGCAGCGTCAGCCCCTTGAGCACCTTCACGTGAATCTCTTCCCCGGCCGGCACCAGCTGAAGCGCGACCTCGAAGAGGTCCTCGACATCGACGAGCTGCTTGGGGATGCCCCCCGGACCCGGGCTCTCGTGGTGGTGGGTGCGGATGGTGAACCAGGCGCTCATGCCGTTCAGGCGTGCGTAGTGCTTCAGCCCGGCCAGCGAGTCTCGCAGCGGGTCGTCGAAGGACAGGCCGTCGATGATCAGGACCCGCGGGGCGAAGATCTTCTGCTCGAGGAGGTCGGCCAGGCGCTCCTCCAGTTTCGGGACGCTGAAGCCCTCGGTCCGGAAGGTCATAATGAAGCGGTGCGGCAGCAGCGACTCCCAGAGCGACTCGGGCTGCGGCACGTTCGAGTGCCGGGCGACATGCCCGAAGATTTCGCGGTACCAGAGGTTGGTCTTGTTCACCGGCTGGTTGAGGCTGACGTGCAGGACGTTACGGTCGTGCAGCATGGAGTTCAGGGCCATCTGCACCATCAGGGCTGTTTTCCCGACGCCCGCCCGCGCTAGCACGCCGCCGAACTGGCCGGCCGCCAGCACGTCCTCGGACTGGCCGCCAAGGTACTGGACGGGATTGCGCAGGATCAGATCGGTTTTCAGCATGGCAACATACCCCTCCGTGATGTAGATCGACGCCGCCGGGGCGGGACTGTTTTGGCCCGGCGGTGAAATGGTCCGCCGGAGAGTGCATCCGCCGGCGGGATCGAACGACTCAGGCGACCTTCTTTTTCTGCTCGGCAGCCTTTTTCTCGAGCTCCTCGGCGATCGACTGCGGGACCTGCCGGTACGCCAGAAATTCCATGGTGAACTGCGCCTGGCCCTGGGTCAGCGAGCGCAGTACGGTCGAGTACCCGAACATCTCCGCCAGCGGCACCTGCGACTCGATCACGCACAGGACCCCCTCGTCCTGGGCGCCCACGATCATTCCCCGTCGCTGGTTGAGCGACCCCATGACCGGCCCCTGAAAGCTCGTCGGCGTTTCGACCACCACCTTCATGATGGGCTCCTGGATCACGGCCTTGGCTTTCGCATACCCCTGGTGGAACGCACCGCGCGCGGCCTGCTGGAAGGCCATGTCCGAAGAGTCCACCGAGTGGCTGGCGCCGTCGTTGATCACGACCTTCACACCCGTGACCGGAAACTCCATCTTGGGCCCTTTGGCCATGCACTCGCGGAACCCCTTTTCGCAGGCGGAAATGTACTGGGTCGGGATGGACCCGCCTACGACCTGGTTGTCGAATTCGAAGTCCTTGTCGGAGAGCGGTTCGATCCAGCCGCACACGCGGCCGTACTGGCCGGAGCCGCCCGTCTGCTTCTTGTGCAGGTAGTCGAAATCCGCCCGCTGGGTGATGGTCTCGCGGTAGGCGACGCGCGGTGCGCCTGCCGCCACCTCGGCCGCATACTCCCGCTGCATGCGCTCGATGTAGACCTCCAGGTGCAATTCGCCCATGCCCGAAATTATCGTCTCGTTGGTCTCGGGGTTGACGTGGGTCTTGAAGGTCGGATCCTCTTTGGTGAACCGGTTCAAGGCCTTGGACATGTTGACCTCGGCCTTGTGATCCTTGGGGGTGATCGCCAGGGAGATGACCGGCTTGGGCACGTACATGGACGTCATCGTGAGGCTCAGGCCCGGGGCGGTAAAGGTGTCGCCCGAGGCGCAATCGACGCCGAAAAGGGCTCCGATGTAGCCGGCCGAGATCGTGTCGATCTCCTCCATCTGGTCGGAGTGCATGCGCACCACCCGGCCCACCTTGATCTTGCGGCCGGTGCGCACGTTGATGATCGTGTCCCCCTTGCGCAGGGAGCCCTGGTAGACGCGGATGTAGGTGAGCTGGCCGTAGGTGCGGTCCTCGAGCTTGAAGGCCAGGGCGACCAGTGGCGCTTCGGGGTCGCTCGCCAGGCGTACCGGCGTCTCGTCCTGGTCCATGTCGAGGGCGAAGTTCTCGACGTCCTCCGGGCAGGGCAGCAGACCCATGACGGCGTCCAGCAGGATCTGGACTCCCTTGTTCTTGTAGGCCGAGCCGATGAGCACGGGCGTGAGCTCGCGCGCGAGGGTGCCTTTGCGCAGCGCGGAGAGGATGAGATCGTCCGATACCGGCTTTTCCTCGAGCAGCGCCTCCATGAGGTCGTCCGAGAACATGGAGGCCGCATCCAGCAGCTCCTCGCGCTTGGATTGGGCCAGCTCGAGCAGGCCGTCGGGGATCTCCTCGACCCGGATCGTCTCACCCTTCTCGCCGTCGAAATAGAGGGCCTTCATGCGCAGGAGATCCACGATCCCCTCGAACTCGGATTCGAGCCCGATCGGGATCTGGAGGGCCACGGCGTTGTGCCACAGACGGTCGCGGAGCTGGTCGATCACGCGCGACGGGTTGGCGCCGGAGCGGTCGCATTTGTTCACAAAGGCGATGCAGGGGACCTTGTAGCGGCGCATCTGCTGGTCCACGGTGATCGACTGGGACTGGACCCCGCCGACCGCGCACAACACCAGGATCGCGCCGTCGAGCACCCGCAGCGAGCGTTCCACCTCGATGGTGAAATCGACGTGCCCCGGCGTGTCGATGATGTTGATCTCGTGATCCTTCCACTCGCAGAAGGTCGCGGCCGAAGCAATGGTGATGCCTCGCTCGCGCTCCAGCTCCATGCTGTCCATGAAGGCCCCTACGCCGTCCTTGCCCTTGACGTCGTGCATGGCGTGGATGCGCTGCGTGTAAAAGAGGATGCGTTCGGTGAGGGTGGTTTTGCCCGAGTCGATGTGGGCGCTGATGCCGATGTTTCTGACTTTCTTGATATCCTTTTTCATCGTCGGCTGCCTTTGGAGATCCCGTTCGAGCGGCGCTGTGGATTGGGAAAAAAAATCCCGCCTCGGTCTTCCCGAAACGGGGACACAGGACCTGCATAATTCTGGTACAAAAAATCGTAATTGGGGAATATATTTGCAACCCTCATCAGTTGTCAACTATTTTTTTTGGTCGCGCTGCGTGCGTCGCGAGAGCGGTCGGCGTCGCAGCAGGATGTAGCTCGCCCCGGAGCCGCCGTCGCACATGCGGGCGCTCGTGAACGCGACGACCCACTTGCGCCAACGGTTGCTGCAGAGCCACTCGGCCACCTTGGTTTTCAGCACGGGATCGGCCGGGGAAGACAACCCGCGACCGTGAATCACCAGAACCGTGCGTTTCCCCGCCAGGATGGACTCGCGCAGGAAATCGTCGAACACCTCGCGCGCGGCGTTCACGGTGAGCCCGTGAAGGTCCACGTGCCCCTGGACGGCAAAATCGCCTCGGTGCAGCCGAACCGTTATCTGCGGAGGCGCGAGGCAGCCGACCCCTTCCATGTACTCCGGCGTGTCGGAGACGACAAACCCCTCCCCGCGGTCGACCAGACCGCGCAGCCGAGCGACCTCGGCGCTCTCCCCCTCCGGCCGACCCGACGGCGGTGGGCACGGGGCAGCTCCTGCCGGGCAGTTCCATTCGATCGGCTCCACGCCCTCCATGGCCCGCGCAAACATCTCGCACTCGCTCCCATCGGGCTCGCGCATGGGGGCGGGCGGGGCCGGGGCAGGGGGGAACGGTTTGAGCCTGACCCGGCGCTGCGGCATCAGATCGGCCAAGCGCTCCAACGGACGGTGGAACCCTTGCGGTTCATCGGGCTTGGAACGTTTTCCCATGCTGCGGAACGTTAACCATGCCCCTTCGGCCGGTCAATCCACCGTGCAATTTTGCTCGATATCACGGCCGTCGTCTGATACGATACCATGTTACTGACAGCCGCGAACATTGTCCGGCACGGTCCCGAGGTGGAACATGGAATGGCAACAGATGTATGCGTCCAAGATGATCAGCGCCCAAGAGGCGGTTTCCAAGATCAAACGCGGCAGCCGGGTTTTCGTCGGCACGGGTTGCGGCGAACCTCAGCACCTCCTCAAGGCCATGGTGTCCGACCAGAAGCTGCAGGACATCATGCTCTACCAGATGCTGTCCTACACCTTGTCCCACTTCGTCGAAAACGAATCCTTTCTCAAACGCTTTTCCCTGAAGCTTTTTTTCATCAGCCGATCCATGCGCAAGGCGGCCTTCGAGGGCAAGATCGACTACATTCCGGCCTACCTTTCACGGATTCCGAGCCTCTTCTCCGGACAGCGGATCGGCCTGGACGTCGCGTTGGTTCAAGTCAGCCCGCCGGACAAGTTCGGGTACTGCAGCCTGGGGGTTTCCGTTGACATCACGCGCGCGGGGCTGGACAACGCCCGGGTGGTGATCGCTCAGGTCAACCCGCGCATGCCGCGCACCTGGGGGGACAGCTTCGTTCACGTGGACGAAATCGACCACCTCGTGCTGTACGAGGAACCCCTGGTCCAGTCCTTCCCCACCCAGCAGGACAACGAGGTGCTGCGGCGCATCGGGCACTACATCTCCCAGCTGGTCGACAACGGCGCCACCCTTCAGGTCGGGTTCGGGAATCTCCCATACCACATCCTGAAATACCTGGACGGCAAGCGGGACCTCGGGCTGCACACGCACGTGATCACGGATGGGTTTCTGCCGCTCTTCGAGAAGAAGGTGATCACCAACAAGCGCAAGACCCTGCTCCCCGACCGCACGGTGTCCTCCTTCTGCATGGGGTCCCAGAAACTCTACACCTTCGTGGACAACAATCCGGCCTTTTACTTCCGGTCGTCCGAATTCGTGAACGATCCGCTGGTCATCGCGCGCAACGACAACCTGATCACCATCAGCTCGGCCCTCGAAGTGGACCTCACCGGGCAGGTGTGCACCGACTCCCTGGGGGGCATGTTCTACAGCGGCATCGGCGACCAGGTCGATTTTCTGCGCGGCAGCGCCATGTCCAAGGGCGGGTTTTCCATCATCGCCCTGCCGTCGACCGCCAGCGGCGGGAGCATTTCGCGCATCGTCCCGAGCCTCGGGGAAGGGGCGGGGGTCGCCACCACGCGCGGGGACGTCAATTTCGTCATCACGGAATACGGGATCGCCGAACTGGCGGGCAAGAGCATCTACCAGCGCGTGATGGAGCTCGCCCAGATCGCCCACCCCAAGTTCCGGGAGGAGCTGATCGAAGTCGCACGCAAGCGGCACTACATCTTCGGCGACCAACTGCCCCCGTCCACCGACGACCTCATCTTCATCGAAGGCTACAAGAGCGCGCTCGGCCTCGAAAGCGGCAAGACCGTCGAATTCCGGCCGCTGCTCCCCTCGGACGAGTTCGCGTACCGGAATTTCTTCTACTCCCTCCAGGAGAAGACGATCTATTTCCGTTTCTTCTACAAGATGCGCAACTTCACCCACGAGGTCGTGCAGAAACAGGTGGCCAGCCTCGACTACCGCCAGAACATTTCGATCATCGGCCTGGTCCAGAAGGGAGGGCACAAGGAGATCGTGGCCATCGGCTCCTACGCCAAGGAGGACGACCGCCGGGCGGAGGTGGCGTTCGTCGTGCGCGAGGACATGCAGGGCAAGGGGGTCGGCGGCTACCTGCTGGGGCTGCTGGAGCGCATCGCGCGCGAAAACGGCTTCACCTCCTTCGCCGCGACCGTCCTGCGCGAAAACGCCTCGATGCTCAAGGTGTTCAAAAAACGCTACCCGAACTGCCAGCTAAGATTCAACAGCGGCAACGAGGTGATCGTCCACATGGACTTCTCCGACGCGTCGGTCGCCCCTGCCGGGGCAGCCGGTCCGGGCCCTTCTCCACCGCCTGCGACCTTCGCCTGAGCAGCCGCACACCCGCATTCTCCCGCACTGCCGGCGCCACCGCATGCATGTCGGACGGGTTCCTGGCGTCTCGAAAAGTTTGCTGAAAATCGGTTTATAGTGTAATTTGAGAAATATATGGTGCGGGATGCCCTGCGGTCCCGGGGACCCCACCCGAACAGCGGTGCCCGGTTCTCAAGTTTGAAGGGCATTTCGCCGAACGTATTCCAATGATTGGAGCACTTAACGCCACCAAGGAGGAGCCGGGACGTGTCCTACACGCTGGATCAGAAGCAGCTTGACCGGATTGAAGATATCCTCAAGGCGGACCTGATCGACAACGGGGTGCGCTGCGTTTTCCTGATCGACATGGCCGGGAACATCATCACCAACATGGACAACGGCGAAAAGCAGCACGACATTTACTCCTTGGCGGCGCTGGCGGCCGGCAACTTCGGCGCCGTGAGCGCCATGGCCAAGATCATCGGGGAAAACGAGTTCTCGCTCCTGTTCCACAAGGGCAAGAAGGAGAACATTCACTTCAACAAGATTTCCTCCGAATTCCTGCTGATCACGATTTTCGGCAACGACATTTCGCTGGGGTTCCTGCGGATGAAGGTGAGCGAGTCGGTCGATCAGCTGCGGGCCATTCTCGAGCCCTTGGCCGCAGGGCGCATCTGAGCCCCGTCCGCCCGCATTCGCGGTGACCGGGGTCGTGTGCAGGTCGCATGGCATTCATCAATCTCAAAAGCAAGATCATCCAAGTCAAGATCGTCTACTACGGCCCGGGCAGGGGCGGCAAGACGACCAACCTGGAGTACATCTTCCGCAAGTTTCACGAGCGCATCCACTCCGACCTGGTGACGGTCAAGACTCACGGCGACCGCACGCTGTTCTTCGATTTCCTGCCGTTCGACATCGGGGTCATCAACGGCTATCAGATCAAAATTCAACTCTACACGGTGCCGGGCCAGGTGAAATACAACGCCACGCGGCGCCTGGTGCTGCGCGGGGTGGACGGGATCGTGTTCGTGGCCGATGCCATGGCCGTGCGCCGGGACAAGAACATCCTCTCCCTGCGCAACCTGCAGGAGAATCTGGCGGGGTACCGCAAGACGCTGACCAGCATCCCCTGGGTCCTCCAGTACAACAAGATGGACCTGTCCGAACAGGGCATCCCGGTCCTGCCGGTCGAGGTGCTCGAACAGGATTTGAACCGGGACTTCAAACGGCCGCATTTTCCTGCCAGCGCCGCGAAGGGCGCCAATGTCGTCGCGACCCTCAAAAGCATCATCTCTCTGACGGTCGCATCGATTCGCAACGAGCTGCTATAGGAGGCACTGCCGTGGCCACTCCCCAGAAGACGGACCCGCTCAGTTCCGAGTTGAAAAACCGGCTCGACGAACTGTTCAACGAGGAGGGGCTGTCGGCCTCCGCCCCGGCCGCGGCGCAGAAGCGCAGGGACGATGCCGGCTCGCTGGCCGAGCTGAAAAAAATCGTGCTGTCCATCGACTGGGAGATCACAGCCGAGGCGCTCGACAGTTTTCAGGACCAGATCGCTCTCCTGAAAGAGGCGTATCGGCAGAACAAGGTGGCCACGCTGCTCCTGCAGATTCTCGGGGCTCTGGGCCACTACATCAAATCCAGCCGCACCCATGTTCACCCGTCCACGTTCCCGCTGCTCAATTCCGTGTTCGCGCGCCTGGACGAAGTCGTGACGAGCCCTGGGATGAGCGAGGCGGCCAAGCGCAAGCTGCTGCAGACGGAAGTGGCGGGCTACCAGGAGTTGCGCGGCAAGATCGCGCAGCGACGCACCGCGCAGCCCGTCACGGGATCGGCCGGCGTCGTTCCGGCGGCGGCCCCGACACCCCCGCGGGGCACGGTCGTCACCCCGGACATGCTGGCGCTGGCGGTGCAGGAGCTGAAGGCCTTCGTCCGATCCGAGCTCGACCAGCTCCGGCGGGAGCTGCGCGGCGGCTCGCGGCCGAGCTGACCGTGCATGCACCGCCGGGCGGGGTGAGATCGGCCACATGGACCCCCACGTGATCGTCATCTGCGAAGAGTGCGGCCGGAAATACCGGGTGGACCCCGAGCGGATCCTCGGCCGGGCCGCAGGGTTCAGCTGTCGTGCCTGCGGGCACCCCATCCGGGTCGTCAAACCGGCCGCCGCGGCGGTCCCAAGCGGACCGGAGCGGATCGACACCACGGCCCCGGAGCCGCCCGGCCCGCCGCCGTTTCGAAACTCCGGCATCGGGCTCAGGGCCAAAGCCTGGCTGATCTGGTTCACAGCCCCGGTGCTGGTGCTGGCGGGCACGGCCGGGCTGCTGGTCGGACCATCCGCTGCGCCGGGTGGCCCCCCTCCCGAGGAAACCCGGCAGATCCTCCTGCTGTCGGCAGCCGGACTATTGGGCGTGCTCGCGGTCGGCTTGGGCTACGGACTGCGGCTGATCGGACGGGTCGGCCAACTGGCCACCGCCGCCGAACGCATCGCCGCAGGAACCGCTGATGCGGCGCCGGTGCCGGATTCCGGCGACGACCTCGACCGGGTCGCCGCCGCCCTGCGGGATGTTGGAAACCGGCTGCGCTCGGGGCACGGGCCATCCCCGCGCTGATGGCGAAATGGACTGACGCGCGTGCCGATCGACACGGCCTCGCGCTGACGGAGGCACCCCTGACCGAAACCGTGCTCCTGGTGGACGACGACCGCGAGATGCTCGTCTCCCTGCAAAAGGGGCTGGCCCGTCATGCCCCCGGCCTGGAGGTGC
>Ga0115028_10000110_pt1 | contig 10974 bp, 10 predicted proteins | sample Plant_0915_D1_FD_83894 | JGI IMG/M metagenome (GOLD analysis project Ga0115028, IMG submission 83894) | Wetland microbial communities from Old Woman Creek Reserve in Ohio, USA - Plant_0915_D1 | ecosystem: Environmental > Aquatic > Freshwater > Wetlands > Sediment ... | reverse complement strand
GGTCGAGCTCGAGCTGGACGATAGCGCCCGAGAGCTGCTGGCCCGCCGGGGCTACGACCCGGTTTACGGCGCCCGACCGCTCAAGCGCGCGATCCAGCAGCTGGTGGAGAACCCGCTGGCACTCGACCTCCTGAAGGGGCGCTTCCCCGAGGGCGTCCGCGTACGCGCGGAGGCCGACGGGGACCGCATCGTGTTCGCCTCGGAATAATTCGGAGAGGCCGCTGGCCTATGGCATCTTCTTGTTTTCGGCCGCGGCAGACGGTATGATGGCGCCCTCTATCGTTGAGGGCCCCCTGTGCATGAAGACGTCGACCGCGGATAGGCTACCGGAGTTCTGGCAACAGTTCTCCCCGTCCGACCAGGTGCTGGTGATCATATCCGCGGATCCCGACGCGATCGCCAGCGCCCTGGCCGTGACCCGCCTGCTGGCTCAGCGCGCCGCCGGTGTGACCATCGCCAATGTCAACCAGATCGACCGCCCGGACAACCTGGCCATGGTGCGCCTGCTCAAAGTGCCCCTGACTCCCTACGCGGCGATCGATCTCGCGCGGTTCACGCGGACGGTCATGGTGGACTCCCAACCCTGCCACGCCCAGCCCCTGGCCGGCCTGAAACCCACTGTCGTCATCGACCACCATCCGGACAGCGGCTACCGCGGGCCGTTCACCGACATCCGCCCCACCTACGGGGCGACGGCCACGATCCTGACCGAGTACCTGCGGGCGGCGCGGATCACCCCGTCTCAAAGCCTCGCCACGGCGCTTTACCACGCGATCAAGACCGACACGGACGATTTCAAGCGCCAGACGCTCGTGGAAGACCTGCAGGCCTTCCAGTTCCTGTTCCGGCGCGCCAACATCCAGCTTGCCCGCCGGATCGCGCAGGCCGACCTGCGCCTGGACTACCTCAAGTATTTCCGCTGCGCGATCCAGAACATGCGGCTGCGCAAGGGCCGCGTGTTCGTCCACCTGGGGCCGGTCGCCAACCCGGACGTGTGCGTGGTCATCGCCGATTTCTTCATGCGGATTCACACGGTGACCTGGAGTGTCGTGTCCGGGACATTCGAAAAGAAGCTGATCGTCATTTTCCGCAACGACGGGTCCCGCAAGAACGCCGGACGGGTGGCCAGCCAGGCCTTCGGCGCCTTCGGGTCGGCCGGCGGACACCGGACCATGGCGCGGGCCGAGGTCAATCTGGCCGACGGCAAGGAGCCGGCTTTCGACATCAAGGACCACCGTAAGATGCTGAGATGGATCATGGCCCGGACGGAAACGCGCGCCGGGGTGAAACCGGCCGCGAAGCCGGAAGGGGGTGCCGCCAAGGCCCCGAACGGACGGGCCAATGGGTGAGCCGGCCTTCGACATCGCGGTGACCGTCCTGGGGTCCGGGACCTGCGTGCCCCGCCTGGAGCGCAGCTCCTGTTCGGTGCTGGTCGAGACCGGCGGCCGCAAGTGGCTGATCGACTCAGGCGCCGGGACCCTGCGCCGCCTGCTGGAAGCCGGCACCTCCCATTTGGAGCTGAGTTGCCTGCTCTACAGCCACCTTCACCCGGACCACACGGGGGAACTGGTGCCGCTGCTGTTCGCGACGAAATACCCGGAGGGCGTCAGCCGCAGGGAGCCTCTCACCGTCGTTGCCGGCCGCGGGTTCGCCGATTTCTTCACCCGCCTGAAGGCGGTCTACGGGAGTTGGATCGATCTCGGCCCCGAGGGGTTCAGAATCATCGAAATGGCCACGGACGGCCGCGACCACCTGCGCCTGCACGGGGTCGACCTGCACACCGCTCCGGTCGAGCACACCCCCCAGAGCATCGCGTTCAGCATCACCGGGCCGGCCGGCCGGCGCGTGGTCTACTCGGGCGACACGGACACCAGCGCAACGCTCGCCGAGCTTGCATCCGGTGCCGATCTTCTGATATGTGAATCCGCTTTTCCTGCGGCGCTCAAGACCCGGGGGCACCTGACGCCGGCCGAGGCGGGCGCCATCGCTGCGCGGGCCGGGGTTCGGCGCCTGATGCTGACGCATTTCTACCCGGCCTGCGACGAGGCAGACGTCGAAGCCGAGTGCCGGCAAACCTACCAGGGGCCGCTGACTCTGGCGCGAGACCTGATGCGGATCGTCCTGGCATAACGGAGGGCTGTCCGCCCGCGCCGAATCGGTCGTTCACCCCCCTTTCAATCTGCGGGAAACCGGCCGCGCCGCGGTTTGAGGGGAGACCTTGCACGCATGCGCTATTACCCGATCCAGCTCGACATCTGCAATCGTCCGTGCCTCGTGGTCGGGGGCGGGGCGGTGGGCACCCGCAAGGTCGGCACCCTGCTCGCCTGCGGGGCCCGGGTCACCGTGGTGAGCCCCGAGGCGACCGACGAGCTTCGCCGGGCGACCGGGCAGGGCCAGATCACCCTCAACCTGCGGGAATACTCAAGCAGCGACATCGAAGGCATGTTCCTGGTGATCGGGGCGACCGACGACGAGGACCTAAATCGCCGGGTCAGCGCGGACGCGGAACACCGCAAGATCCTCTGCAACATCGCGGATCGGCCGGACAAGTGCAATTTCATCCTCCAGGCCGTGATCGCACGCGGCGATCTCGTCATCACGGTCTCCACGTCCGGCAAGAGCCCCGCCCTGGCGAAAAAGCTGCGTCGCGACATCGGGCGGCAATTCGGGGAGGAGTACGCGGTCCTTCTCAAGCTTCTGGGCGCCGCCCGCAAGCGGCTGCTGGCCGAGGCGCACGCGCCGGAGGCGCACAAACCGCTGTTCGAGAGAATCGTTGACGGCGATATCCTGGAGCTCATCCGCGCCGGGCAGACGCAGGCGGTCGACCGCCTGCTCGCGGATGTGCTCGGCGACGGGTTCCGCTCGACGGACCTGCTCGGGGAAACGGATTAACCCTCATCCCAGGCAACCATGGAAGCAGCCATCATTTTCAGCATACTCGCCTACCTGACCAGCACGGCCGGCTACATCTCCTTCTTCTTCCTCCAGAAGCGGCGGCTGCAGCAGGTGGGCTTCGTCGCCCTCCTGGTGGGGTTCGCGGTGCACACGGCCGCCCTGGTACTGCTCGCCTTCGAACAGGGGCACTTCCCGGCCGCTACCATGCGCGAGACCCTGTCGATCGCCGGCTGGGCCATCGCCGGGGTGTTCATCCTTCTGAACGCCCGTTATCCGCTCAAAATATTAGGCGTCTATGCCGCCCCGTTCGCGGCCCTCCTCATGGTGATCGTGTCGCAGCTGCCCGACGAGCCCTCCCGGACCACGCCGATATTCAAGAGCGTTTGGCTCGTGATTCACGTGACGATGATTTTCATCGGCGAGGCGGCCTTCGCGCTCGCCTGCGGGGTCGGGATCCTGTACCTGCTCCAGGAAAACGCCATCAAGACCAAGCGGCGGCGGTTCTTCTTCAAGCGTCTGCCCTCGCTCGACCTGCTCGACTCGACCGGTTACGCGTGCATCGTCGTGGGGTTCACGCTGCTGACGGTCGGGTTGATCACCGGACTGATCTACGCCCGCTCGGTATGGGGGCGCTTCTGGAGCTGGGACCCCAAGGAGGTCTGGTCGGTCATCGCCTGGTTGTTCTATGCCGTTCTGCTCCACGAGCGCCTCACGGTGGGCTGGCGCGGGCGGCGTTCGGCCATCATGGCCATCCTCGGGTTCGGGGTCCTCTTGTTCACCTTCCTCGGGGTGAATCTCTTCATGGAGGGGCACCACGCGGTGTTCACGAAATGAGATCCGTTTGCCCGTTAACCCGTTTGCCCGTTAACCCGTTTTTCCGTGGCGAGGGTTCACCTCGGTCGGGGCTGCCGCAATGCGAACGCGGCCGTTGCGGGTCTGCATCGTTGTTTCCCCGACGGGTCCACGGGCCAACGGGTCTACGGGTCTACGTTTGATATGCACGACATCGTTCTGCTGGGTATAAATCACAAGACCGCTCCGGTCGAGCTCCGGGAGTGCATCGCCTTCACGCCCGAGGAATCGGCCGAGGCGCTCGCCGCCCTGCGCTGCATGGACCATGTCGCCGAGGCGTTGCTCTACTCCACCTGCAACCGGGTGGAGCTGCTGGTCGTGACCGATCAGCGGAAAGCGGCCGTGGAGGCGGCCAAGCGCTACATCGCCGAATACAACAAGGTGCCGCTCGAGCAGTTCTCGGAAAGCCTTTACGTGCACGAAAACGACGAGGCCGTGCGCCACCTCTTCCGCGTGGCGGCCAGCCTGGATTCCATGATCGTCGGCGAACCGCAAATCCTGGGTCAGATCAAGGAGGCCTACCGAGGCGCGTCGTCCGCACAGGCGACCGGTGTCGTCCTGAACCGACTCATGCACCGGGCCTTCTTCGTCGCCAAGCGCGTCCGCTCGGAAACCGGGATCGGCGACCGTGCGGTGTCGGTCAGCTACGCCGCCGTGGAGCTCGGCCGCAAGATCTTCGGTGATCTGGACGGGAAACGCGTGCTCCTGATCGGCGCCGGTGAGATGGCCGAGCTCGCCGTGGAGCACCTCATCCGGCACCGGGTGGGCGAGACGCTGGTGGCCAACCGCACCTTCGAGAAGGGGCTCGAGCTGGCGCGCCGCTTCAACGGCAAGGCCGTCCGCTTCGAGGAGATACCCGAACAGCTCAAGCACGTGGACATCATCCTGAGCTCGACCGGAGCCCCCGGGTTCGTCATCACCCGCGACCAGGTCAAACCGGTCATCCGCGCACGTCGCAACCGACCGATTTTCTTCATCGACATCGCCGTGCCGCGCGACATCGACCCGGAAATCAACCGCCTGGACAACTCCTATGTCTACGATGTGGACGACCTGAAGGGGATCGTCGAGGAAAACCTGGGCGATCGGCAGAAAGAGGCCCTCAAGGGCGAGCGCCTGATCGACGAGGCCGTCATCCAATTCCGGCAATGGCGCGAGTCCCTCGACGTGGTGCCCACGATCGTCGCGCTGCGCAAACGCCTGGAGGGTATCGCGGACGCTGAAATCCGCCGTACCGTCCAGGGGCAGGGGCTGTCCACGGCCGACGCCGAAGCCCTTCAGCGCATGATGGCGGCCTTCATCAACAAGGCCCTGCACGAGCCCACGGTTTACCTGAAACGGGAGGGGATGGGCGGCGACAAGCCGGCCCAGATCGACCTCGTCCGCAAGCTCTTCAAACTGGATGAGTGAGCCTGTTCAAGCATCAGCGCTGAAACGTCCGACATCCGTTTCAATACAAACATGATGGAGGTCCAGTGAAAAAGACGGCGTTCCTGTTTCCCGGGCAGGGGTCCCAGGTGGTCGGCATGGCCGAAGACCTGCACCGCGAGTTCGATTATGTGCGCGAAATCTTCGACATGACCGAGGAGGTCACCCGCATCCCCATCGCCCGGCTTTGTTTCAAAGGGCCCATGGAAGAGCTGACCCAGACGGTCAACCTCCAGCCCGCCATGACGGCGGTCAACCTGTCGCTGCTGGCCGTGCTGCGCCGGGCGAACTGCGCGTTTTCGACCTGTGCCGGGCACAGCCTGGGCGAGTACAGCGCGCTGCACGCCGCCGGCGTCCTGACAGCTGAAGACACGACCCGGCTGGTGTTCCTGCGCGGAACGCTCATGCACCGCGAAGCCACGCGGAACCGCGGCGCCATGCAGGCCATTGTCGGACTCCCCATCGCGGACGTCGAGGCCATCGTGGCCGAAGCCGGAACGTCCGGAGCCGTCTCGGTCGCCAATCACAACGCCGAGACCCAGATCGTCATCACCGGCGCCCCCGACGCCGTGACCCGGGCGGGAGCCCTCGCCGCCGCCCGCGGGGCCAAGGCGATCGCGCTGAAAGTGAGCGGTGCCTGGCACAGCGAACTCATCCGCGGGGCCGAATTGGAATTCAAAGAGGCGCTCTCCAAAGTGGCCTTCCGCGCCCCGGAGAGAGAAGTCATTCTCAACGTGACCGCCGAGCCTGGGACAGACCCGGTTGACATCCACGCGGTCATGTCGCGCCAGCTCTGCAGCCCGGTGCGCTGGTACGACAGCATGCGCCGCATGGCGGACAGCGGCGTGGAAACGTTCGTCGAGGTCGGACCCGGCAAGGTGCTGTCGGGATTGATGCGCAAGATCCTGCCCAGGGATTCGCAGGCCCGGGTTCACAACATCGGAAGCCTGGACCAGTTCGAAGCGTTTTTGAAGGCGGCCGCCTGAAAGGCCTCGGCCCCGGACGCCTGCCGGGTTTTTTTATTTACACCCTTATCGTGATATGATAATAAAATACTCTTTTAATTCATGATCCCAAACTTCCAGGGCGCGGGGTTTCCATGAAAAAGAAGGATCTGGATTTCTTCAGAAAGTACCTTGAAAGCCGACTCCAGGAACTCTTGAGCCAGGCGGACGACACCGTGTCGGGGATGACGACCACCAACGAGAACTTCCCCGACCCGACCGACAGGGCCTCGCTGGAGGCCGACCGCAACTTCCTGCTTCGGATCCGCGATCGGGAGAGCAAGCTGATCAAGAAGATCAAGCAGGCGCTCGAGCGGATCGAAAACGGGACCTACGGGATCTGCGAATCCTGCGGTGAGGAGATCTCGGTTAAGAGGCTCAAGGCGCGGCCGGTGACGACCCAGTGCATCGAATGCAAGGCCAAAGAGGAAGCGCTGGAGAAGGCTCTTGGAATTTAAGCGTCCGGCCGCCATCGACCTGCATATCCATTCCACGGCCTCGGACGGAACGCTCTCACCCGCAACCCTGGTCGCCATGGCCGTGAACCTCGGCCTCGGGGCGATCGCCATCACGGACCACGACTCGATCGCCGGCAGCCGGGAAGCCCTGCTCGAGGGCATTCCCGACGGGCTCGGGTTCCTCACCGGGGTCGAAATCAGCGCCGAGCCGCCGCCCTCCTACCCGGGATCCGGCAGCATCCATATCCTCGGTTACGGGGTCCGATTGGACGACCCCGAGCTGAACCGGGCCCTCGAAAAACTTCAGGATGCGCGCAAGGACCGCAATCCGCTGATCATCGCCCGCCTGAATCAGCTCGGGATCCCCATCACCCTTAAGGAGGTCGAGCAGGAGGCCGGCGAAGGCGGGCAGGCGGGGAGGCCTCACATAGCCAGCCTATTGATTCGCAAGGGAATAGCCACCAATATCGACGACGCGTTCGACCGCTACCTGGGTAATGGGCGGCCGGCCTACGTCGACAAGTTCCGGATCGATTCTGCCGCGGCCATCCAGCTGATCAATGCCGCCGGCGGGACACCGGTCCTGGCCCATCCCTGCCTGCTGCAGCTCGAAAGCGACGACCAGCTGGACGAAATCCTGCGCGAGATGGTGTCCATGGGGCTGAAAGGCCTCGAGGTCTATTTCTCGGATCACTCGACCGAACAGACCCGCCGCTATGCCGAGCTCGCGGTGCGCCACGACCTCCTGATGACCGGCGGCACCGATTTCCACGGCGACACCCTCCCGGGGACCCGGATGGGTGTCGGAAAGGGGAATTTGCTCGTCCCCTACGCCCTGTACGAAAAGCTGATCGGCTGCTGACGCGCCGCCCCGAAACACCGCGCTTCGACCGGTCACCCTTGCCAGCCTCGCAGCCCGTCGCCGACCCGAGGAACTCCATGGATCGCCACCCCGATGCCCCGATAGAAGCGTTGATCGGCTACACCTTCACCGACCCCGCGCTGATGGAGGAAGCCCTGCGGCACAGCTCGTACGTGAACGAGGCGCCGAACACGTCCCTGCGCGACAACGAACGACTCGAGTTCATCGGGGACGCCGTTTTGAACCTGGCGGTTGGGCACCTGTTGCTGCAACACTTTGCCGATCTGAAGGAGGGCGACCTCTCGCGCATGCGCGCCAACCTGGTCAACGAGCACCAGCTGGCCCAGCTCGCGCGACGCCTCGAGCTCAGCCGCGGCATCCGGCTCGGAAAGGGGGAGGCCCTGACAGGCGGCCTCGCCAAGGACTCCATCCTCGCCGGCGCCCTTGAAGCGCTGGTGGCGGCGGTTTACCTGGACGGCGGTTTCGCGGCGGCCTTTGCACTGGCCGAGCGCGAATTCCAGCCGCTCATCCGGCAAATCGACCCGCGCTTCGCACACGGCGATTTCAAGAGCCAGCTGCAGGAGCTCGTGCAGTCGGGCCCCGGGACCATGCCCGCCTACTCGATCGCGCGCGAGGAAGGGCCCGACCACGACAAGACCTTCTGGGTCGTGCTCAAAGTCAAGGACATCGAGGTCGAAGGCATGGGCAAGAGCCGCAAAACGGCCGAGCAGGATGCCGCTCGCAAGGCCCTGCACGTGATCACGTCGCGATGACGCCCCCCCCGCCGGCCCGCGGGGAGGGCGGGTGCTTCGTCGTGCCGGTGTTCCTGCCGCACGAAGGGTGCCCGCACCGTTGCGTTTTCTGCAACCAGCACGCGCTCGCCCGCGCCTCCAGCGACCCGCCGCCGGGTGTGAGCTGGCAGGCGGCGGCCGCGGACTTCCTGCGTTTCCGCGGCCCTGCACGCTCCAGCTCCGAGATCGCCTTTTACGGCGGCACGTTCCTGGGGCTGCCCGAGCGACGGCTACGGGAGTTGCTGGCCGAGGCCGCCGCTCTCGTTCGGCGGGAGCGTCTCGACGGTATCCGGTTTTCGACCCGGCCCGACAGCGTCACGGACGCAACCCTGGCGATCCTGGACGACTACCCGGTCCTGACGGTCGAACTGGGCGCCCAGTCCATGTCGGATCCCGTGCTGCGGGAGGCCGGCCGCGGCCACACGTCGGAGGACACCGTCAAGGCCGTGACCCGTCTGCGGGAACGCGGCTACCACGTAGGCCTGCAACTCATGGTGGGGCTGCCCGGGGAGGACGCAGACGGCCTGGCCGAAACCGGGCGCAGGATTGCGCTGCTCGCGCCCGACTTCGTCCGCATCTACCCGACCCTGGTGCTGGCCGGAAGCGAGCTGGAAAGGCGTTTCCGCGAGGATCGCTATCAGCCCCTGTCCCTCGATCGTGCGGTGGCCCTCTCAGCAACGCTTTACCGGTTTTTCCGGGCGAACGGGATCCCGGTGGTGCGCACCGGGCTTCAAGCAACTCGCGACCTCGCCCCAGGCGGCGTTGTGGTCGCCGGCCCCTACCACCCGGCCTTCGGCCAGCTGGTCCAGAGCGCCTGCTTCCGCGAAGCCCTGCTCGCCGCCCTCCGGCAGACACCGATGGCCGCGGCATCGCCATCGCTGCGCGTGCACCCGCGCAGCCTCGCGCGCCTGCGGGGGCATCGCAATGAAACCGTCGACCGCTTGAAAACGGAATTTGGGTGGCAACGGGTGGGGGTCGAGCCCGACGGCGGCCTGCCGGAGGATGTCATCCTGCTGGCGGACGGCCGGAGCGTTCACGTCTATACGGCGTCAGACGCTGACGCACTCGACCGGGTGGCCCGAACGGGGCGCTATCGTCACAGGTCCTTCTTGAAGTAATCTTCGGTCTCTTTCACTTCCCCGGGCCGCTTGCTGTACTCAACCGGGACCGTCCCGTCCTTGAAGCACTCGAAGATCGTCTTGCGCGATTCCGGAACCGGCAGCAGCCCGGTCTCCGCGTCGATCTTGGCGAACACGATCCCTTCGGAAGGTTCGAAGTTCCGGACGGGAACGCCGGCCAGCGCGCGCTTCATGAACCCCAGCCAGATGGGGCTCGCCGCCGACGCGCCCGTTTCAGCTTTCCCGAGCGGGGCCTCGGTGTCGAATCCCACCCAGACACCGGTCACCATGTCGGGCGTGTACCCGACATACCAGGCATCGTACATGTCGTTGGTGGTCCCGGTTTTGCCGGCTGAGGGGCGCCCCAGGGCCTTCATCCTCTGGCCCGTGCCGTGCTGGACGACGCTCTCCAACAGGCTGGTCATGAGAAACGCCGTGTCCTTCTCGATGACCTGCCGGCGGTCGGGCGCCTCCTCCTCGAGCACCGTGCCGTCGCGGTCGACGATCTTGGTCGTGAAGACCGGCTCCACCAGCTGCCCCTGGTTGGCGAAAACCGAGTAGGCCCGGGCGAGCTCGAACAGCGACACCCCCGACGACCCCAAGGCCAGCGACAGTGTGCGGGTGAGATCGGTGGTGATGCCCAGCTTGCGGGCGTAGTCGATGGTGTAGTCGACTCCGATATCCTGAAGAATCTTGACCGTCACGACGTTGCGCGACTGGGCCAGAGCCTCCCGCAGCAGCGTCGGGCCGTAAAAGGTGTCCCGGTAGTTCTTGGGCTTCCAGGTCTGATCGCGCACGCGGTCCTCGAAGACGACCGCAGAGTCGATGATGACCGTAGCCGGCGTGTAAACCTTGCGCGGATCGTTGAACTTGCGGTCCAGGGCGGCCGCGTAGATGATGGGCTTGAAAGACGACCCCGGCTGGCGCCGCGACTGGATGGCACGGTTGAACTGGCTTTCGGTGAAGTCCCGGCCGCCGACCATGGCCTTCACCCGCCCGGTCCCGGTCTCCAGGCACAGCAGCGCCCCCTGCACGAGCGGCTCCTGATCGAGCGCCAGGCGCCACGGCTCGCGCGCGGCTTTCGGCCGCTCCTTGACCTTGGCCAGGATGACGTCGCCCGGCTTCAGTACCGCGCTCGGCTGGCGCACCTTGGCCTCGAGATGGGAAACGTCCGGGTTGGGCTTGCGCGCCCAGTCCATGTCCGCGAGGGAGATCACCCCCTGCTCGCGCCCCAGTCGCACGGTCACCGTCTTGGTCGCATCGCTGACCTGGGCGACCACCGCCTGGACAACGGTGCCGGGTTCCAGGCCGGTGCGATCGAGCTCCGCCTGCTGCTCGCGGGCAGTCGCCTCGATGTCGGCTGGCGGGACAGACTTCAGCACGCCGCGGTACCCTTGGCGTTTGTCGAGCTCCTGCAGCCCCCTGTTGACCTCCTGCTCGGCCGCCTTCTGGAGGTCGATGTTCACCGCCGTGTAGATCTGCAGCCCCTGCGTGTACAGGGTGTCGGCCCCGAACTTGGCCTCCACGTAACGCCGGACGTGCTCGGTGTAGAAGGGCACCTCCTCC
>Ga0115028_10000108_pt1 | contig 11044 bp, 11 predicted proteins | sample Plant_0915_D1_FD_83894 | JGI IMG/M metagenome (GOLD analysis project Ga0115028, IMG submission 83894) | Wetland microbial communities from Old Woman Creek Reserve in Ohio, USA - Plant_0915_D1 | ecosystem: Environmental > Aquatic > Freshwater > Wetlands > Sediment ... | reverse complement strand
GCATTCGCGGACGAAGCCGTCCCTGCGGCGCCGATCGAACGACGGCGCCAGCCGCCGCAGCGCCTGCAGGCTCCAGTCCTCGATGGCGGCGAGCGCGGCACGCTCTTCGTCGCTCCCCAGCCGCGGCCGGATCTGGGCGAAATTCTGCTCGACCGGAAGGGTGACGCTGGCGGCGCTGCCGAAGCCGGAATCCGGTGCGGCGCGCGCGATGCCGCGATGGAAGTCGGCCACCTCCCGGGCGATGGCGTCCACGTGCGCCGGGAGCAGTTCACCGCGCGCCAGCATGCCGTCGAGGAGAGCTTCCTGCGCGAACTCCCGCATCTTGACGGCATACTCGATCGGCGCGCCACCGCCGTCGAAGCGTGGAGCGTCGGCCGAACCGCGGATCGGCACCACTTCGAGGTAGATGCCGGGCGCCAGCCGGCGGTTGAGCCGCAGTTCCTCCCCGCAGCAGAAGCGCCGCCGCTCCAGCGTGCTGAAATCGAGGAAGCCGAGATCGAGGGGCTTCTTCAGCTTGTAGGCGTACTCGCCGGTGAGCAGCACGGACGAGATGTGGGTCTCGATCAGCCGCACCCGCTGCACCGGATGGGGATAGCGGGCCGGATCCATGAGCTTGCGGACCAGGGCTTCGTGCGCTTCGATCGCGCCGGCCGCAACAGGCTCCCCGAGGCCGCCTGCGGCGACGGCGCAATTGCCCTTTGCATGGCTGGTCGGCACCATGGGTGCTCGCCTGCTATGCGGCGGTCCCCGGGTGGCGCCGGTCCACCCACTGCGCCAGCGCCCGCAATGGCTCGGCGACGGTGGCCTGGAACGGGCGGGCCGGATCGAGGCCGCGCAGCGCTTCCGGCAGTGTCGCCAGTTGCCGCCGGGCGTACTCCCGGACGGCGGCGAGGCGCGGTTGGTCCGGCAGGCGCTGGCCGCCCCGCATCACGGGCCTGAGCAGCGGCTCGCCCGCCGCTGCGTCGTCGGCGGTGGTGAGGATGTCCTGCTCGATGCAGCCGGCGGCATCGAAGCGGCGGAACACCTGTTTTCGCCCCGGCCAGGTGGCCTTGCCTTCGGAGCGCTTGCGGCGCGCCTCGCCGCCGTATTCCTGCAGCTTGTAGGCGCAGTCGAGGTACGGCATGTCGGCCGAAGTGTTCATGCGCGTGCCGACGCCGAAGCCGTCGATCGGCGCGCCCGAGGCGATCAGCTCGCGCAGGCGGAACTCGTCGAGATTGCCGCTGGCGAAGATCTTCACCCCGTTCAGGCCACCGCCATCGAGGATGCGGCGCACGCGGCGCGCATGCTGCGCCAGATCGCCCGAGTCCAGTCGCACCGCCTGGATCGCCACCCCCTCCGCGGCAAGGCGCCGCGCCAGGGGCACCAGACGCTCGGCCGCGGCTTCGGTATCGTAGGTATCGATCAGCATCACCGCGTTCTTCGGGTGGGAGCGCGCGAAGTGCTCGAATGCCGCGTTCTCGTCCCCGTGCGCCTGGATATAGGAGTGCGCCATGGTGCCGTAGAGCGGCACCTCCCACAGCCTGCCGGCGAGCACGGTGGCCGTGCCGGAGAAGCCGGCGAGGTAGCTGGCGCGCGCCGACAGCAGCCCGGCCTCGGCACCGTGGGCACGGCGCAGTCCGAAATCCACCAGCAGCCGGCCCGGCGCCGCCAGCGCGGAGCGCGCCGCCTTGGACGCGACCAGGGTCTGGAACTGCAGCAGATTGATGATGCGCGTCTCCACCAGTTGCGCCTGGGGCAGCGGCGCCGTGACGCGCAGGATCGGCTCGTCGGCGAAGAACACGGTCCCCTCCGGCATGGCGTCGACATCGCCGGTGAAGCGCAGATCGGCCAGCGTATCGACGAACTCCCTGCTGAAGCGGCCGCTCGCCGCGAGCCACTCCAGATCCTCCGCCTCGAAGCGCAGCGGCTCCAGGTAGTCCAGCACCTGCTCCAGCCCGGCGGCCATGAGGAAGTTGCGGCATTCCGGCAGCTTGCGCACGAAAAACTCGAACACCGCCGTACCGTCCATGCCCTGGTCATGATAGGCCTGCAGCATGGTGAGCTGGTAGAGGTCGGTGAGGAGCACGCTGGCCGCCGGGTTCATCGCTTCAGCCCGTGACTCCGGAATAGTCGACGGCAACCGCCCCGGCGCCGAGCATTTCCGCGATCGCACGCTCGCCGTCGCGTGGCGCGACATCGACCGCACGGATGGCATCGGCAAGGAGCACGACGTCGAAACCGAGGCTGCGGGCATCGCGCACGGTATTGAGCACGCAGTAGTCCGTGGCCAGGCCACCGACGAAGACCCGCGACACTCCGGCCCGGCGCAGCAGTTGCGTCAGGTCCGTGCCCTCGAAGCCGGAGTAGGCGTCGCTCTGCGCCGCCGTCGCCTTGGAGATGATCGTCACGTCGCATGGCAGGTCCAGCAGCGCGGCGAAGCGCGCACCGTCGGAGCCGGCGATGCAGTGCGGCGGCCACGGCCCCCCCTGCTCGCGGAAAGAGCAATGCTGCGGCGGGTGCCAGTCGCGCGTAGCGAAGACCGGCAGCCGTCGCTGCCGGAACAGCGCGATGTAGCAGTTAAGGACCGGCACCACCTCGTCGCCGCGCGGCACGGCCAAGTGCCCGCCGGGCAGGAAGTCGTACTGCACGTCCACCAGGATCAGCGCATCGCCGGGCCGCAACGTCACCGCAAGCGGATCGCTTGCCATCGATTTCCCCGCGCCCGCGGCCACGTCAGTCCTTCTTGCGCTCGCGCCGGCGCGAGCGCCCGGCGCTGGCATAGCTCTGGCGCATCACGGACATTTCCGCCAACTGCGCCGCCACCATGTAGTTGATGCTGCCCTCCGGCACCACGCCGTTCTCGTCCGGCTCGCCGGCGGGCACGCCGGTGAGCAGGGCGATCGCCTCGTCCACCGTGCTCACGGCATAGATCCTGAACTTGCCCTCGGCACAGGCCTGGACCACGTCCTCGCGCAGCATGAGATGCTTGACGTTCGAATCCGGGATCAGAACGCCCTGCTCACCGTCCAGTCCGCGCGCCCGGCAGATGTCGAAGAAGCCTTCGATCTTCTCGTTCACGCCGCCGATCGCCTGCACTCGTCCATATTGGTTTACCGAGCCGGTGACCGCGAGAGATTGCCGGATCGGCACCGCCGCGAGTGCCGATAGCAGCGCACACAATTCGGCCAGCGACGCGGAATCTCCCTCCACCGGGCCGTACGACTGCTCGAACACCAGGCTCGCGGTCAGCGACAGGGGGATGCTGCGGGAATAGCGCGCGGCGAGGAACGAGGACAGGATCATCACGCCCTTCGAGTGCAGGGCGCCGCCGAGTTCGGCCTCGCGTTCAATGTCGATGACGTCGCCTTCGCCGAGGCGCGCCGTGGCCGTGATGCGCACCGGGTGGGCAAAGGCGAAATCGCCCAGGTCGATCACGGCCAGGCCATTGATCTGCCCGACCTGGGCGCCGGCGGTGGAGATCAGCAGCGTGTCGCGCAGCACCTCGCGCTGCAACTGCGCGCGCAGCCGATCCGCGCGGCGGACCCGGCCATCGAGGGCGCGCTGCACGTCTTCGCGCGCCACCACCTCGCGGCCGGCCTTGACCGCCCAATGATCGGATTCGCGCATCAGGTCGGCGACGCGGCGCGTGTGCGCGCTCAGCTTTTCCGAGTCGCCGGCGATGCGGGCGGCGTCCTCGACGATGCGCGCGACGGCATCGCGTGCGAACGGACGCAGGTCGTTGCTGCGCACCAGGCGGCTGACGAGCAGGGCGTAGAGCCGCGTGTTGTCGTCGCTGCGTTCGACATCGCTTTCGAAGTCCGCCGCCACCTTGAACAGTTCCTCGAACTCCGGATCGAATTCCCGCAGCAGGTAGTAGAGCAGGCGTTCGCCGATCACGACCACCTTGAGGTCGAGGGGAATCGGCTCCGGCTCGAGCGACAGGGTGCTGATCAGCCCGATCATCTGGCCCAGGGATTCGATGCGGATATGGCCGGCCTTGAGGATGCGCTTGAGACCTTCGTAGGCGTAGGGCTGGGTCAGCAGCTTCACCGCGTCCAGCACCAGGTAGCCGCCATTGGCGCGATGCAGGGCGCCGGCCTTGATCAGGCTGAAGTTGGTGACCAGCGTGCCCATGTGGGCGATCTGGTCCACCCGACCCACCAGGTTCTGGTAGTTCGGGTTGTCCTCGAACACGATCGGCGCCGACGGTGTCGCCGCGTGATCCACCAGCAGGTTCACCTGATAGCGCTGCAGGGAGATGGCACCGGTCATGGTGACGGTAGTCGTATCGCCCTCCGACTTCTGGCTCTCGCGCAGTTCCTCGCCGGTTTCCACCACGTCCTTCTGGACACCGTCGAGGAAGGCGATCACCTCCGGCAGATCGGCGTAACCCTCCCTCAGTTCCTCGATCAGGTGGCCGACGGCGAGGCTCATGGTGTCGCGGCTCGCCTGCCGGATCTGGGCCTGCATTTCGCGCCGCCAGCGCGGGAACTGGTGCAGGAGCTTGGTGAGTTTCTCGCCAAAGGACTCGATGGCGGCGCTGATGCGCTTCTGCTCCTCCTCCGGCAGCTTGTTGAATTCGTCCGGGCCCATCGCCTCGTCGCCCTTGACCGGCGCGAAGACGAAACCGTGGGGCGTGCGCAGCAGCGCCACCCCCTGCTGCACCGACTCGTGGCCCAGTTCGCGCAGTGCCGTTTCCTCGCGGTTCTTGAACTCCTCCTGGATCGCCTCCATGCGCGAGCGGTATTCGTCGCTGTCGAAGGCGCTGGTGATCGCGGTGCCGAGTTCGGTGACGAACTGCTGCATGTCGCGCTTGAGTTGAGCGCCCCGCCCTGCCGGCAGTTTCAAGGCGCGCGGCCGTTGCGGCTCGTCGAAACTATTGACGTAGCACCAGTCTCCGGGCACCGCCTCGGCCGCGGCCTTCTCCTCCAGCAGACGCCGCACGGTGAAATGACGGCCGCTGCCGGGCTCGCCCAGGACGAACAGGTTGTAGCCGGGGCGGCGGATGTCGATGCCGAAGCGCACGGCCTCCTCGGCGCGCGCCTGGCCGAAGCCGTTCCCCGTGTCCGGCAGATCGGCCGTGGTCGCAAAATCGAGCAACGCAGGATCGCAGGCGCGGTAAAGCTGTTGCGGTTCGAGGGGTTTCATGTCGTTTGATTGTTGTTGGTACGAAGGTGGGCAGCCGGGCGCTGCCGATCCCGGTCCTGGAAATTCTACGACTTGTCGGCGGCCAGTTCGCGCAGTTCCTGGCCGAGCCGGTCGAGTCCATACGCAAGCGCCGCCGCGGTCGGCTCGCTGACCAGGCGCGCCACCTCCAGGCCGGCGATGCGCGCCGCGTCCTTGGTGGCGTTACGCTGGTTGTCGTCGAAACAGGAGGGCACGGTTACCACTGCCTTGTCGACCGGCTCGCCGAGAAAGGCTTCGGCGTCGCGCTTGATCTTCTGCAGCAGCAACGCGGACAGCTGCTCCGGTGAGAAGGACTTGCCGCACAACGCTATACGGTCCCGAGTTCCCATCCTGCGCTTGAACGCCGTCGCCGTCCCTTCCGCATTGGAAGCCGCCTGGCGGCGCGCCGGTTCGCCGACCAGCATCTGGCCGTCGGCGGTGATGGCGACGTAACTGGGAAGCGCCTTGCCGCCGATACTTACACCCTCGGCGCTGGGGATCAGGACCGGACGCCCGCCGCGCAGCACCGCAGCCGCTGAATTGGAAGTACCCAGGTCGATGCCGATGATTGCCATGCCGTGTCGCCTCCTCGTTTGTGGCTCGGCTTCGGTCCCTGCCGCCCTGGCCGACGGATAAGGACGGCCGCGCAGGATCATTGATTTTTGTTAATGATACCTGCGCAGAAATACGCCATGGTTGCAATAAGTCAATGAGCACAGCGGTTGTCCGGTCCCCGCGGGGAGCCGATGGCGGCAATGAATCGCCCCCCGATCCGGCAGCAGCTGCGGCATCGACCCGATGGAGGCGCCCCGCGCGGGGCACGTGACTCATCCGGGAGAACATGATGAAACTGCCACTTCAGATCACGATTCGCGACTTCCCCCATTCGGAAGCACTGGATACCCTGATTCGAGGGAAAGTGGAGAAGCTGGACCATTTCTACCCCCACATCATGGCGTGCCGCGTCAGCGTGGAAATGCCGCACAAGCACAAGCATCAGGGCAAGGCATTCAACGTGCGCGTCGATCTGACCGTGCCCGGCGGCGAGATCGTGGTCAATCGCGACGCCCACGAAGACCCGCATGTTGCGCTACGCGATGCGTTCGATCACGCCAAGCGCAGGCTGGAAGAGTATGCGCGGGCACAGCGCGGCGACGTGAAGGCGCACACGCAGCCGGCGCCGGGGATCACCGGACAGGCCGGTGGCGAGGAAGCCTGAATCCTTCGGCGACGAGGAAATTCGAAGAGGAGCCAAGCCATGTCCACGCATGCCACCTACGCAGCCTACCCCACGCGCACCATCGTGCCGCATGAAAGCTTCCTCGCCTACGCGCCGCGCGGCCCGGGCGTGATGTGCGCTTTGTTCTATTTCCCGGCTGAACGCGACATCTATGGCTGGTGGATCGGTTCCGCCGGCGGCGAGTTTCTCCCCGCCTATTTTCTGCTGAAGGATTTCTTTTCGACGGACGGCAACCATTGCTACACCACCCGCGGCGGGGATCTCTATGGCGGCTGGCACTACGACTACGAGCGCGAGCAACCGGCGCTGGAGGAACCGCTCGCCGGGGACGATGCCCCGCGCCACCTGCTGGAAGAACTGCAGCACGAGTTCTGCCGCGAGTGGCTGTACTTCGCGGACGATCCGGCCGCTGCAGCGGAGATCGCCGAATCCGAGCGCTACGGGTTTCCCGTGCAACCGGTGAACATTCAACGCCGCAAGCTGGCCCGGTTCGATACGCACGACGCGGTCTGGACCTACGCCTCGTCCAAAGCCGACGCCAACGTCATCGACTATCTGCGCCAGCGCTGGCCGCTGGACTATCGGTTGGAATAGCCTCGCCCGGGGGGTGCGATTCCTGCGCCCCCCGGGGCTTGGCACGTATGGGTGCGGGCGGAACCGATCACCATCGCGCCGATTTGTGTTGCACCGCAACACCGCGCCAATCGTAACCTGAGCCGCCGGGCGAGCGCCGGGTCGCGCCCTCGACCGCAGCACAGGGCAGGCCACCAGCCAATTTGATTGACATTTGAGTCGGACGTGATATCTTCACGAAAACCAAAAAGCACAACGTTCCACGATCGCAGAGCGTAACGGGGTCGCGGCAGTTACGAGAGCGCTCTGCCGATTCTTTAGCGTCCATAACTAAGGTCGTCGTGCAGCGGAACGATGACTGCCGCCAGCGGCTCCGCAGGGAAGATCTGCGGTTTACCGACAAGAAGCCCAAAAGTTTGACTCTGCAGAGAACAGCTCGCGAGCACCGCAATTGCGCCGTCACTGGCGCATGACGACAAGAAGTTGCCGCGGAAACGAGGAGGGTAGCAAAGATGGCCAGGTTGTCGCCTGCTCGGCACGTAGAGCATGGATCCCATGGATCCGATACGTCGCATATATCTCAGGATGCCATTCTCACGCTCGACGAGGATGGTTTCATTCGCGAAGGTAGTCCCGAAGTCGAATCCCTGTTCGGCTACCGCATCTCCGAAGTCATAGGACGCCACGTCTCGTTCCTGCTGCCGGAACTGGCGCGGATACCGCTGCTGCGTGCCGGCGCGGTCAATCCGCGCTTGGCATTCCTATGTCATTGCGGCAAGCGCTTTGCCGCAGCCCGACGCGAAGGCTATGCGTTTTTCGCCGAGCTGTTCGTGAACACGGTGGAAGGACGCGGCCAGGGGCCGCTGCGGGTCATGGTGCGGGAAGCGGGAAGAGCGCATCGGACGCAGCTTGCGCCGGGCGTGGATGAACGGCCGGGGGATCTCGCCCGCGCGATCGATGTCTGATTCGAGCGGCGGGTTTGGGTCCGACCCGCCGATCGAAGCTGGGGAAGACACGTAGAACCGTTGCAACGGTCACGGAACAGGCGATGGTCGGGGGAACCGGGAATCATGGCGCGAGCCGGCCCGGTGCCGGCAGACATCGCGGAGGAGACACAGATGTTTCAGTATTCGCAACTCGCGGAACGAGCCGTCCCGCAGGTGCCGGTCGGCCGTCCACCCCAGATTCGCCACGGAACGTTTGTCCTCGATGCGAACTGCACGATTGTCGGCTGCGATGACGCCGCAGTTTCGCTGTTCGGCCACGCACGGCGCCCTCTGATCGGCAGCCCGATTTCGGTGCTGATTCCGGATGCCGTCTGGTCGCCGGAAGCGGCCGGTGACGTCGTGCCCGAGGGCTGCGCGTTCCTCAAATTGAGCCGTGTCGCGCTCGACGCTCGGCATGCAGACGGCAGCCTTTTCCCCGTCATGGCCTCGCTCTATCAAGGCGCGGACGGCACCCTCCTGCTGCGCGTTCGCACTCTGGATTAGGCAAGGCCATCCCATCGCCCCCGCCGACGGGATGGTCCGTCCGGAGGGCATGCCAGTTTGCATCCCTCGGCGCGGATGCCGCGCAGCCCGAGGCTGCGCCGTGCGCACCCGATCCCGTCCCAACGGCACGTTTTCTGTGCCCCTGTCTCTACGCTTGGGTTACACTTGGTTCGGGTTTAGCTAGGCGAAGGCCGGTTGCCAGGGGTTCGCGTCGGATCGCGCCCGAGGCGCAGCCGGGAGGTCGAGCGCCTGCCAGCAGCGACGATTCCCGACATCCGCGACGCGGAGTGTTTCCGGTTCGCGGCTGACGGAATGCCTGCCGCCGCGACGGGCCATTGCAACAGGAGCGCAACATGCCCAAGTCAAAGAAGACTGCACCCGAGCCCATCGAGTACGCCAACGGCCATATCATCGAACGTCCGGACGGCTTCTACTGGGTGGAGAAGAAGACCGGCACGGAATACGGCCCGTTTGCCACGCTGCGCGAAGCGGAGGAGGACATGGCTTACGGCGCCGCCGCGGAAGACGATGCCGACACCTCGCTGCAGGAGGCCGAGGACGAAATCGGCATCGCCGGCTGGATAGACCCCGAAACCGGGGAGCCGGCCGAGGAATCGATCCCGCACATCGAGGACAGTTGAGGATCGCGCCGGCGGCGCCGCCCGCGGCGTCCGTCGCAGCGTACCCCGACCCGCCGCCGGATGGCGCCCGCGTGCGGCCGTTCTTTCATCCCCACCTCGTCAATCAACCCTGGGCCGACCCCGGCCTCCATGTCGAACTCCTGTTCGAACGGCGCTCCCTGCTGTTCGATGCCGGCGATCTGCGCGCGCTGGCGCCGCGCAAGATCCTGCGCGTGTCCGACATCTTCATCTCCCATGCCCACATGGATCACTTCATGGGCTTCGACTGGCTGCTGCGCATCTGCCTCGGCCGCGACAAGAAGGTGCGATTGTTCGGTCCCCCCGGATTCCTCGACCAGGTGGAGCACAAGCTCGCCGCCTATAGCTGGAATCTGGCGCGGAATTACGTCACCGATTTCGGCCTCACCGTGGCTGAGCTTCATCCCGACGGCAGCGCTCGCAGCGCCTGCTTCTCCTGTCATGGCGGCTTCCGGCGCGCCCACGAGACGATCCTCTACACCGCCGACCGGATCCTCATCGACGAGCCGGCGTTTCGGGTGCGCGCCGCTTTCCTCGATCACAAGATTCCGTGCCTCGCCTTCGCGCTGGAGGAAAAGACGCACGTCAGCATATGGCGCAACCGCCTTGCCGAACTCGGCGTGGCGGTGGGTCCGTGGCTCAAGGAACTCAAGCACGCGGTCCTGCGCGGCGCTGCGGACGACAGTCTCGTCACTGCGCCACGCGCGGACGCCACGGGAACCCTGTGTCTGCCGCTGGGACTGTTCAAGACCCAGGCGCTGCGCATCGTGCCCGGAGAGAAGCTGTGCTACGTCACCGACTGCGCCTATCACCCGGCCAATGTCGAGCGCATCATCGACCTGGCGCGCGACAGCGATGTGCTCTTCATCGAGGCGATGTTTCTCGAAGAAGATCGCGACCACGCCGCTGCCAAGTCCCATCTCACGGCGCGTCAGGCCGGGGAAATCGCTCGCGCGGCCGGCGCCCGCAAGGTGATTCCCTTTCATTTCTCGGCGCGCTACAGCGGCTGCTATGAGCTTCTGCAAGCCGAGTTGGACGAGGCCTGTCGCGGCGGCTGACGGCCACGGGCGCCCCGGGTTGGAGTCAATGCTCGCGCTGCCAGATCAGTTCGCCGTTGCGGAATACCTGCTTGACGCGATGGTAGGGAACGCTGAGCAAGTCCCCGTCCCGATCCAGGATGCAGAACATGGAATGGCTCTCCGGGTCGGGGCGCATTTCGCCCAGATCGATCCGGATCAGGCGCTTCTCGACGTGATCGAGGTAGGCGATTTCGAAGTGTGCCGCGGCGAATCCCTCGTCCCAGCGGATGCGGGCCAGCAGTTCGTGCAGCGGAACCATTCGTCCTGAATCGGCGCTGCCACTCCTGGGCATCAGCCGGCGGACAATCCGGGCTCGACGCGGCCCGCATCGAGAATGTCGGTGGCCCGCCGCAGCAGCAGCGGCGCGATCCCGTGCATGCCGGGCGCCAGATGGCGGACACAGGTCTTGATCTGCCGTCCCACCAGCAGCGCCGCCAGATACCACGCGAACACCTGCGCCGGAATTTCGACCCCGCCCGCCGCCACATAGAGCCCCGGCAGTTCCGCCACCGCCACCTCGGTCTCCGCCGAGGAGGCTTTTCCCATCGCCGCGACCAGGAGCAGGCGCGAACCGAACAGCGCCAAGTCGTACGCCGGATTGCCTCGGGACAGGCTGTCGAGATCGATGAGCACGACCGCGTCGTCGCTCAGCAGGACGTTGGCGGTATGCAGGTCGCCATGAATGACGGTCGGGCTGCGCGGCGGGAGAGCCTCGGCTGCGGCGGACAGGCGTGCCACGAAGGACTCGCCGGCGCCGGCCAGCGCCGGAAGCCCGCCGCGAATGCGCGGCATCACCTTTCTTTCCAGGCGCTGCAGAATCTCCTGCGGCCCCTGCCCAGGGAGGTCGGGGAGCGCCGT
>Ga0115028_10000107_pt1 | contig 11053 bp, 6 predicted proteins | sample Plant_0915_D1_FD_83894 | JGI IMG/M metagenome (GOLD analysis project Ga0115028, IMG submission 83894) | Wetland microbial communities from Old Woman Creek Reserve in Ohio, USA - Plant_0915_D1 | ecosystem: Environmental > Aquatic > Freshwater > Wetlands > Sediment ... | reverse complement strand
TTCGACTTTGCTCATGGCCGTGAACCCCTCGGCCTTGAGCTCGGGGCCGAAAGGCGTGTCGAACGGGTTCCAGGATTCAAGTAAAAATCATTTAATGAAAATCCTTTTTATCACTTGACCCCTCGACCCCTTGAACCCTTTCAGATCCGGTTCAACTCCAGCGGCTCCGCCAGCGACGCGTTGGCCGCCTGGAGCGCCTCTTCCCCGCCGATCACCGCCACCGACGCCCCCTGCAGCCCGCCGGCGACGTGCCGCTCCGCCGCCGTCAGCACCGTGCGGCGGGAGAGCCCCAGCAGGCGCTGTTTAAACCCTTCGCGCAGCTCGTCCGAGAGGCGGACGATCCGCCGGAAAAACGCCTTGCGCGCCGTCGGGCCCGGCGGTTCCGGCTTGTCGATCTCCGAGCACACCTGCAGGATGGCCTCCTTCACGTCGGTCTCGCTGAAGCTGCCGCCGCAGATGAACGCGCCCGCCCGCTCGAAGACGTCCAGCGTGGCCGCCACGTGCGGGTCGCGGTAGGAGGCGAGGCAGAAGACCCCGTCCTCCGCGTTGTAAAGGGCGAAGCCGCCGTAAGCGCCGCCCTTTTCACGGATCTCGCGGTGCAGGTAGAGCGAGCGCAGGAGCTTGGCGATGACGGACAGCGCCGCAGCGTCCGCGTGGTTCATGCGCACGGCCGGGAAGGCGGCCGCGACGAAGTTCACGGCCGACGCCGTGCTCCATCCCTCGCGCACCCGCGCGGGTCCGGACGGCGGTTCCGCGGCGACGAAGCGCGGGCCCTCGCCCGCCGGCAACGCCGCGACCATCCGGCCGATGGCTCCCCCCGCACCGTCGATCGCGCCGGCCTCGCCGATCACGGCCAGGCGCAGATTCGTGCGGCCGAGCACCGCCGCCCCGATTCGCCCCAGCTCCGCGGAAAGCCGCTGCAGACCCTCCTCGCTCGCGGCGTCCGCCAGCGCTTTGATGGCCTGCACCTGGTGGACCCCGCCCCACTCCTCGCTCAAGGCCCGTGCGGTCGAGAAGCGCCGCGCGGCGAGCGAGATGGCGAGCCGGTGCCCGTTGTGCAGGATCATGGACTCGAGACCGGCGCGGTACTCGAGCAACAGATCCTTCAGGCGCCGGGTGTCCGACAGGTCGTAGCCGCCGAGCAACTCCGCCAGGAGCTCGATCATCGGCCCGGTGTTGCGCTCGAGGCTCTTGGCCGTCAGCGTGGCAAAGGGGATGCAGGCCCCGCCGTCGAAGCCGCTGCGCGGGTTGGCTGCCAGCCCGATGCCCCCGGTGACGGCGTCGATGCGTCGCGCCACCTCGCCGTAGTCGCGCTGCGCGGTGCCGATGCGGGTGAAGGCGTGGCAGAAGAACGGGACCAGCCGGCTCAGCCCGGGTTCGACCCCGGCCAGACCGGCCGCCCCCGCGAGGTACACGATCCCCGAGGTGGGCTGCGCGAACCACTCCACCCCGCGCTCCGGGTCGGCCCCGCTCGGCTGCGTCTTCTCCACCTCCGGCGGGATGTCGGCCCGATCGAGGGTCGGCAGGCAGTCCGGGGGCTCCTCGGCCTCCTGCAGGCGCTGCAGCGCCGCGGCATCCGCCCGCACCCGCTCGATCTCGGCCGGGGTCAGCTCCCGGCCGATGGCGTCGAGCCGCTCCGCCGTGCGCCGCTCCTCCCGCTCGGAGAGCTCGGGGTCCGGCTCGAGCAGCAGCCGGATGCGGTGCGGATTTTCGAGGAAGTGGCGCGCCACCAGGCCCTCGAACCAACGGCCGCGCTCGAGCCCGCGCCGGACGTCCGCCAGGTCGGCGTCGAACTTCAGCACGCGCAGCGGGTCGCCGCCGTGGATCCAGGTGCCGCCGATCCCGAGCAGCAGCCGGAGGCCGTACGGGTAGGGGGTGTTGGTGATCTCGCGCCGGTTGAACTCCAGCTGGTGGATGGCGGACTCGGCCAGGTCCCGGTCGATCCCGTCCGCCGCCAGGCGCTCGAGTGTCCCGAGCACGATCCGCTCGACCGGCTCCGCCGCCTCGGCGGCCACGTCCTTGAGCCCGGCCGTGAAGTGCGTGTCGCGGTTCTCGGCGTCGTACCCGCTGCCGTCCGACAGCGCCGAGCCCAGGCCCGAGTCGATCAGCGCCTTGCGCAGCGGGGAGGCGGCGTTGCCGAGCAGGATCTGCTCCAGCAGCGAGAGGCCCAGCACCGCACCCGTGTCGCGGATGTCGCTCGTGAGCCAGGCGACGCACGCCTGGTGCCGCCGCGCGGGGTCCTCGGTGCGCCCGAACGGGAATGGGAACCGGGCGCTGCGCGGGGCCGCCCAGCGCGGCTGCGGGGGCACGTCGGTCGCCGGGTCGATCGCCGCGAACCGGTCCAGGACGGAGCGGGCGACGACCTCCAGGTGCGCGTCCAGCGGCAGGTCCCCGTAGCTGAAGAAGTAGGCGTTGCTCGGGTGGTAGTGCCGGCGGTGGAACTCGCGCAGCTGCGCGTAGGTGAGGTTCGGGATCTCGCGGGGATCGCCGCCGGAGTTGAAGGCGTAGGTCGTGTCCGGGTAGAGCGCCTTCAGGATCGAACGCGCCATCACCTGGTCGGGCGAGGACATGGCCCCCTTCATCTCGTTGTAGACCACCCCCTTGAACACCGGGCGTTCGCCGTCGGCCGTGGGCTCGAGCTCCAGGCGGTGGCCCTCCTGCTTGAAGCTCAGCTCTTCCAGCCGGGGGAAGAACGTCGCGTCCAGGTAGACGTCCATCAGGTTGTAGAAGTCTTTCCGGTTCTGGGTCGCGAAGGGGTACATCGTCCAGTCGGAGGACGTGAAGGCGTTCATGAAGGTGCTCAGGCTGCGCTTGAGCATGGAGAAAAAGGGGTCCCGCACCGGGAAGCGCTCGGAGCCGCAGAGCACGACGTGCTCGAGGATGTGCGCGACCCCGCTGGAGTCCCGCGGGACGGTCTTGAACAGCACCCCGAAGGTGTTCTCCGCATCCGGCCGGCTGATGTGGATGTGGTGCGCGCCCGTGGCGGGGTGAGCGAGCTCGTGGAAGACCGCGTGGATCTCGGGCAGAGCCTCCACGCGCAGCACCTGGTAGTCGCCGACCCGATCGCCGGCCTGCAGGCCGGTCCGGTCGGAAGAACCGATTGGTTTCATGGTCCCCCTGAGACGGTGAGCGGACGTGACAAACGGAAGGGGTCCCGCCGGGACCCGGCTCTCCCGGCGGGCGGCAAAATGGAGCTGCGCGGCGCGCCTACAGCGCCACGTACACGCCCCGGGTGTGACGCTTGATCTTGCCCAGCTTGTTCAGGCGGAAGATGATGTTGCGGATCTTCTTGTCCGGGTATCCGGTCTTGCTCTGGAGGTCGGCGAACTTCAGCCCCTGCTTGGACCGCTTGATGGCGTCGAGGACCGCGTCCGCCGCCGGCACGCCGCCGTTGCGCCGCCGGGCGGTCTTGCGGCGGCCAGCCACGGCCGCCGCCGGCGCCGACGCGACCAGGGCCTCGATCCGCTCCAGGCGAGCCATGATCTTATCCACGTCGCGCTTGGTCGGGATGTCGTAGGTGTGCATGAAGAACTTCACCATGGCATCGAAACTGATGGACTTGCCTTTTTTTCTAGGCATCGCATTTCCTCCTCGGAGAGATTCGGGGCATCGGAAACCGTTCGGGCCGACGCGCATGGGACAGGGGCCTGCGATCACTTCTAGCAATTCGTCGGCAACGTAATGGTTCGAAAAAGAAAAGTCAAGCCCGAGACGCTCCGCTAGAAATTATGGACTCCGGGTTGATCGGATGACGGTTTCCTGGTAGCGTGCGTCATCTCGCGCGGCCGGCCGGAGACTCCGAACGGCGATGAGCAATCCCTCGATGTCTCTCCCCCGACCGCCCGGGCCGCCGGGCCCACTCACGCAAAGGACCCCATGCCCTCTCCCCGAACCCTTCTCTCCGCCCACGACCTGCGGCCCCGCAAGCAATTGGGGCAGAACTTCCTCGCCCACCCGGGGACGGCCCGGATGATCGTCGAGCGGGCGCGGATCGGTGCGGACGACCGCGTCCTCGAGATCGGGCCCGGCTTGGGGGCCCTGACGATCCCGCTCGCCGAGGTCGCCGGGGCGGTGGTCGCCGTCGAAAAGGACCGCGGCCTCGTGCCGGTGCTGCGGCAGACGCTGCTGGCGGCCGGGTTCGAGCGCGTGGTCGTGCGCGAAGCCGACATCCTGGAGTGCGACCTGGCCGCAATCGCCCGCGAGGCCGGCGGGCCGCTGACGGTGGTCGGCAACCTGCCCTACAACATTTCCTCCCAGGTGGTCGTGCGGCTGATCGAGGCGCGCCGCGACGTGACGCGGGCGGTGTTGATGTTCCAACGCGAGCTGGCCGCGCGGCTCACGGCGACCCCGGGCGGGCGGGACTACGGCCGCATCACGGCCATGCTCTCCTATTGCGCCACGGTGCAGCGGCTGGCCGTGGTCGGGGCGGGCGCCTTCTACCCCGCGCCCCAGGTCGACTCCGAGGTGATCGCCATCCGCTTCGAGCCGGACTGCCTCTACCCGCCGCACGACGAGCGCCACCTGTTCCGGGTCATCGCCGCCGCCTTCGGCCAGCGGCGCAAGACCTTGCGCAACGCGCTCGCCGCCGGCGGTCTCGGCCTCTCGACGGACGCCGCCGAGGAGGCGCTGCGCCGGGCCGGGATCGACCCCAGGCGTCGGGCCGAAACCCTCACCCCCGCGGAGTTCGTCCGGATCGAGATCGCCGTGCGGTGCGTGCGCTGACCGCCCCGCCCGCTGCCGCGCCCGCCCGGAAGCTTTCGCTTGATCCTGGAACCGTAAATACACTATCCTCGTCTCATCGCGCTGCGCTCTTCTCGATTGACCTCCTTGCTTTTCCCCGCCCTCGGCGGGGCATACCCCCACTCGCACGGGTTCGGAGCGGGCCTCCTGACCCGGGAACGGAGGATCCCATGACGTTCAAGGTGATGATTCGGAGACGGGTGCCTGCCGGCAAGGCCAAGGAAGCGAACGACCTCTTCGCCCGGCTGCGGATGCTCGCCAACTCGCAGGAGGGGTACACCTCGGGCGAGACGCTGCGGAATGTCGAAGACCCCGAGGACATTCTGACCATCAGCACCTGGCAGTCCCTGGAGGCGTGGGGGAATTGGTTCACGAGCCGCCAGCGCCAGGAGATCCAGGCCGAGGTCGACCTGTTGCTGGGGAGCCGGACCACCTACGCGGTCTATCGCCACTGATCGGCGGCGGCCGAGCGGCGGGATCGCCTCAGAGGTGCTCGGCGATCGACGCCGTCCGGTCCCCCAGCATGTTCACGTAGCTGCCCATTTCGTTGTCGTACCAGCCGTAGATCACCGCCTGGGTCACGGGGACGCGCACGAGCCCGCCGGGGACGGCCCCCAGGATCGCCGGGTCGATCCCCGGCACCTTGGCGAGATCCACCCGGACCTCCGCCGTGCGGGTGTGGGTTTCGCATCCTTCGATCACGGCCGCCGCACGGGGCAGCCCGACGATGTCGCTGGAGACGTTCTGCTGCTCGGTGTACAGCAGGTACCCCTCGCGGCTGTCGTCGGCGGCCCGGCGGTAGACCGCGTTCACGGCGGCGCGGTCGATGCGCGGCCGGTCCGGCTCCTCCTGGATCACGACGACCAGCACGATCAGGGAGCCCGTGCTGACGGGGATGCGCACCGATTCGGCGATGAAGGGGATGGCCTGCATCTCCGGGATGACCAGGCGCAAGGCGTTGGCGGCCCCGGTCGAGGTCAGGATGATGTTGTTGAGGACGCTGCGGTTCTTGCGCAGGTCGCCCTTGCCGGCCTCGGGCAGCCGGTCCAGCACCTCCTGGGAACCGGTGGCCGCATGCACGGTCGCCATGGAGGCCGAAAGGATCCGCCGGGCCCCGAAGGCGTCGATGAGCGGCCGCATCATGTGCGCGAGACAGGTGGTCGTGCAGGAGGCCCCGGAGACGATCCGGTGTTTGCGCGGGTCGTAGTCGCTGCCGTTCACCCCCATGACGGTCGTCACGGCATCCGGCGGCAGAGGGGCGGCCTTGTCCTTCGGCTTGAAGGGGGCCGAGAGCACCACCGTCCTCGCCCCGGCCGCCAGGTGCCCGCGCAGCGAACCCTGCGCCGTGTCCGGCCCGGCCGCCGGGTCCAGGAACCGCCCGGTCGCATCCACCACTATATGCACGCCGCAGCGATCCCAGCCGATTTCGGCCGGGTTGCGATGGCGGCGCAGAACGCGCACCAGGACCCCGTCGATGCGCATCGTCCCCGCGGCATCGTCGACCGCCTCGATCACGGGTGCGGACCGGTGGCCGTGGAGGTAGCCGTGCAGCCGCCCGTAGGTGGAGTCGCGTTCGACGTAGTGCGCGAGGTCTGCGAGCGACCGGCCAGCGTTGCGGCCCAGGTTGACCACGATCTCGCCGAAGGCTTTGCGGCCCACATGGTGCCACAGCGTCAGTTTCCCGATCCGTCCCAGCCCGTTGATCCCGAGCGCCGCGCCCGTGTCTGGCATCATTTCCTCCTTTTGCCCTCGATGCTCGATACTGGATGCTCGATGCTCGTTTATCGAGTATCCGGCATCCAGGATCGAGTATCTGTCTTCCCTCGACCCCTTCACCTTCAACCGTGAACCCCTGAACCGTGAACCTTAAACCCGTGCACCCTTCACCCCGGCAGCACCGTGATCTCCCCCCGGAACACTGCCCCCCCACGTCCATCGATGCTGATACGGTCCCCCGTGCGCAGCACGACCCCGGCGAACGTGCACGCCCCCTCCCGTTCGTCGCAGGCCAGCTCGGTGCACCCGACGACGCAGGTCTTGCCGAGCCGGTGTGCTACGACGGCCGCGTGGGAGGTCACCCCGCCCCGGGCCGTCACCAGGCCGTCGGCAGCGTGAATTTCCCGGATGTCGTCCGGCACCGTGTCCGTGCGGGCGAGGATCAGGCGCGTGGTCGGTTCGCGCACGCGCCAGTGCGCAATGTCCTCGAGGCTGAACACGACTCGGCCGCTCATGCCCCCCCCGCTGACACCGATCCCGCGACCGAGGAGGGCGCCCGGCGGGAACGCCTCCGGGTCGAAGCACAGCTCCCGTGAGCTTTCGCGGATGGCCATGTCGCGGGTCTGCAGCATGTAGAGGTCGCCGGACGCCGGGCTCTCGAAGGTGAACTCGATCTCCTGCGGGCTCCAGCCGTGATCCTCGATCAGCATCCGGGCCCACCGGGACAGCTCCTGGTAAATCCCGGGGAAGTGGGTTTCCAGGGTGATGTCCGTCTCGCGCCTCTCGATCTCCTGCTGGGCGAGCGATACGGGCATCGTGTGGACCAGGCCGGAAACGACGTCTTCCCCCTGGTTGGTGGTCGTGAAGTCGCCCCAGAGTCGCAGGACTTCCCCGGACCAGCGCGGGTTGTGGGTGAAGATCACCCCGGTGCCCGACCCGGCGGACCGGTTCCCGTACACCATGGCCTGGACGGCGATGGCCGTGCCCCAGTCGTCGGAGATGCCCATGATGCGCCGGTACGCCACCGCTTTGGGAGATTCCCAGGAGTGCAGCACCCGTCTCAGTGCGAGCAGCAGCTGCTCGAAAGGCGCATCGACGACCGCGATGCCCGCATCCCGGATCAGCTGCCGGTAGGCCAGCGCCAACGCCCGCATCTGGTCACCCGTGAACTGTCGCTTGAGCGGAATGCCGGTGCGCCGCTTGAATTCCTGGATGACCGCATCGAAGTCGTCGCGGGTCAGGTCGTGGGCCATACCGTAATTCTGCAGGAAACGGCGGTAGTTGTCCCAGGCGAACCAGGCGTTGCCGGTGCGGGCGGCGACGGCGGTGGTGATGTCCTCGTTGTTGCCGACGTCCAGCAGGGTGTCCATCATGCCGGGCTGGGAAACGGCGGACCCGCTGCGAACCGAGAGCAACAGCGGGTCCGCCGGGTCGCCGAACCGCTTTCCGCTCGCCTGCTCGAGCCGCTGCAGGGCCTGCCGGATCTGGTCCTGGAAGGTGCGCTGCGCCGGCGCGTACCCCTCGATCACCTGGCGGCACCGGAACACCTCGGTCGTGACGATGAACCCGGGGGGCACGCGGAAGCCCAGCTCGTGCAGCTTCACCAGGTTGAACCCCTTGGTCCCGAGGTGCGCGACGCCGGCCCGCGTCCCGCCCGCCGCGTCGATCGCCACGACCGCCTCGCGCGGCTCGTACAGCAACAGCCGGACCAGCTGGTCCGGCGGGAGGGCCTCCGCCTGCCGATGGAGCGTCTTCAGGATGCGCCCGATGAACCCGTCGAGCTGCTGCAGTCCCAGGGTGGTGGCGATCCGGTCCCGGAAGAAGATTTCCGTGATGCGGTGGTGCAGGCGCTCGGCGTCCTCCTGGGGCTCGGGCGGGAGGTACTTCGGCAGGATCTGCCCCGGCCTCAGACCGGGCAGGATGCGGTTCAGGTTGGCGCCGTGCAGGTTGTGAAAGGTGTCCTTCACGATGTTCTGCACCGCCTGCGCGAACCCTTTGAAGATGTCCAGGTACTGCGTCAGGCTGAAGCCTTTGATGGAGAGCGAATCCTCCAGGAATTCGAGCTGCCGCTCGAACTCGGCCGAGCGGATGCCGTCGAGCTGCAGCGCCTGGTCGAAGCGCGCCAGCAGCTGGTGGATCCGGTGGAAGGTCGCCTGCGTGATCAGACCGAGGTCGAGCTCCTGGATCCGGTTTTCAAACAGGGCGTTCGCGATCGACTCCAGCCGCAGCGACAGCCCCAGGCAGTCGAATTTCGTCTCGTGGTAGCTGCCGTACATGGAGGGGATGTCGATCGTGATGTGCCGCTTCTGGTAGATGTCCTCGACCGGCTCGTAGCGCTCCTCCGAGGTGATCACCGCCTTGAGGACCTCGAGGTAATCCAGGATGAGGCCGAGACGGGTCTCGTCGTCGGGTTCGGTCAGTGCGCGCTCCAGCTGTTCGAGCCCCGGCAGGGCCTCCGGGCGCAGCTGCGCGAGGTAGTCGTGGAGATCGACCCGGTCGAAGCGGTACTTGCGGCAGAGGAGCCCGTAGAGCTCGACCGCGAGCTCGAGCCGATCCAGGTCCGATTCCGAGGCCGAGGGCACGTACCCCAGGAGCGCGCGGACCCGCCCGGGGGCGCAGGCCGCCAGGTCGTCGGGGATGCGCACGCCCCGCCGGGACAGCCTCACCATGGCCCGGTGCAGCCCGCTCACGTGGGGACCGTGCGAGTCGATCCGGCGGAAGATCGAGGGCGGCACGAACGGCGCCAGCACCTCCTTCTCGAGGTCCCGCCAGAACCGGAACACCGCCTCCATGAAGAGGAGGATCCGGGAGCTGCTCTCGACGTGGCTCTGCTTGCGCAGGAAGTGGATGAGGATGTCCTCGCGTCGGCAGAGGTCGTCGATCCGGGTGGAGACCTCCCGCAGGCGCCCCTCCGCCCCGATGTCGTTGAAGAACACCGGGCACAAGCGCGCAAGCTGCTTGACGAGATGATACACGGGCTCGACGCCGCTGTTGAGCAGCGCCGTGACGTCCCGCGGGAACAGGTCGTTGTCCCGGATGTGGACGCCGCCCACGGCCAGGTGGATGACGAGCGCCGACAGCAGGCGGGTCGAGCGCTTCGGGTTGAGCTTGATCAGCTCCAGCCAAGTGCGGACGTTCTGCAGGTGAGCGCTGTTGACCTGGATGCGCCACTCGTCGTCCACCCCCTGGACCATGGGCGACTGGAAACCGAAGTCGATCAGGGCGTCGATAAAAAAGTTGACGAGGTCGAGGTCGTCCGTGCGCTGGACGCCCTGCCCCGTGTTGAGGACGCAGCTCAGGGCGGTTGCGGGGTAGTCCTGCGCGCGCTCTTTGAGGATGGAGAAGGTCTTGCGGATGAGGCGCTGCACGTCGCGGTAGTGACCGTTGACGATGATCCAGGTCAGCGTCCGGTTGATCTCCCGCAGCGTGTCCTCGTGCAGCAGCGCGAGGCCGGGAACGCTCATCATCTGGAAGAGGAAGACCAGTTTGAGGTGATGCCCCCGGCCGCGGGCGCCGCCGCGCTCGAACAATTTCTGCGGGATGGCCTTGTAGGCCGCGACGACCTCGTGAAACCCGGGCAGCGCCAGCAGCCGCTCGGCCGTCGCCGCCGCTGCGGTGGACGCTCCCCCGAGGATCGTCTCCAACTCGACGCGCCGCTCGGCGAGACGGGCGTGGGCGATGTCCCCGAAGAGGTCGCCCCACGCGCCGGACTCGCCGAACTCGGCCGCCTCGCGGTCGAACCGCGGTTGCGGGTCGGGCTCGGCCGACCAGAAGGCGTAAGTGCGCTCCAGGAAGCGGGCGACCACTCGGATGACGGCATCGACGCCCTGAAGGCCGCCGGGCCCCGCGAGAACGTCCCGCGCCAGGCCCGACACGGAGAAGAAGCTGCGGACGACGAACTCGAAGGCCTCCGCGCCCGCCTGTGCCAGGCGCTCGAGCACGACGGGGATGAGGGGACGGAAGCGCGGGACGCCGGCGTCGGCGTCCGACGCGGCCAGGGCGTGCAGGACCTGCAGCAGAGTGTCCGCCGCGTCCGACCGCGTGTCCGCCTCGCGCGCGGCGTTCAGGGCCGACAGAAGGATGCCGGTCATGGCCTGCGCCGCCTCCACCCCCCGGGCGTGCCTCCGGAAGAGATGGATGTACCCCAGCGTGTACTTGCGGGCCTCCGCGACGATGAAGCGCCAGTTGCGATACGGGTGGGACAGCTCGCGCAGGAAGGTCGCGACCCCCTCGGTCAAGCCGTAGTACTCGCTCATCACCTCCAGGACGACGGCGTAGGACGGGTCGATCGCCACATCCACGCGGGTGTCGGCCAGGTTGACTTCGAGGGCTTTGGATCTGGTGCGGGGGGGCGTGTCCACGGCGCCTGTCCCAAAGGGTTCCCACCGCCCGCATCGGGCGTACGAGAGGTGTCGGAAGCGCGCAGCCTAAACGAGATTCAAGGAGAGAGTGCCCATGCAGGATGACGGGAGGTTAACAGATGCCGTCCGGCCTGGCAAGCCCGGCGGCCATGCGCCGGCGGTGGCGGGACCGCCCGCGCGGCTTGAAATTTCAGGCCGATTCCCCTACCATCCGGCCATGCGGAACCACCCCCACC
>Ga0115028_10000106_pt1 | contig 11072 bp, 8 predicted proteins | sample Plant_0915_D1_FD_83894 | JGI IMG/M metagenome (GOLD analysis project Ga0115028, IMG submission 83894) | Wetland microbial communities from Old Woman Creek Reserve in Ohio, USA - Plant_0915_D1 | ecosystem: Environmental > Aquatic > Freshwater > Wetlands > Sediment ... | reverse complement strand
GATGTCGAAGCGCGGCCGCGGCATTCCTCCATTACGCGACGCCTGCGACCAGCCGTTCAGGAAACCGATGCCGAATCCACCCCAGGGACCACCCGCAGACAGGGCCAGCACGTTGATTTCGTCCGGGATCTCTGCAGTGGTGGGAACGGTCAGCGCTGGCCCGACGTCCTCGCAGGTGGCGCCCTGCACGGACCGTTGCGTCATGCAGCCTGGCGTCGCCAGCAGCGCAACGAGCAGCACCGCGGCACCGGCGCTTGACCGTACTCGTCCCTGTGCCATACGCCAGAGACTGATGCGTTCACCGCGCGCGGAACATCCGTGGTAGTCCCTAGCGTAGCCGCACCCGTCTCCGACTGGACGTGCCAGGCCGGTCGGCGACGGCCACCGCCCGGCAAGAAAAGGAAAGGCCCCTTGACTGAGGGGCCCTTCCTGTTGTCACCGGCGGAAGTTGGCCTCGCGGTCAATCACATCGGCTCGGAGCTGATCACCGTCAATGCCTCGCCCTCGGGGTTCGTATACAGTCCCCAGCGGTTGTGCGGCATGTAGAACCTTAGCTCGGTGCCCTTCTCGAGGTCCCTGAACTTCGTATCCTTGCCGTTGAGTTTGATCAGGTCATCGCTGAGCCCGAACTTGATCTTGGTCATGTTCTTGCCGTCGCGATCCTTCATGTGAACGGTGATGCCTTCCTTGTCCTTGGCGACGATCTCGGCCTTGTACTGGGCATAGACGACGTCGCCTCGCAGCACGACCTTCTGGCAGCCGCGCTGGGCATTGGGAAACTTTTCCAGCACTTCCTTGTTCCAGTTGACGTTGTCGCAACCGGTGTGGTCGGCCTTCTGGTCAGCCGCGATGGCGCAAAGCGGGAGCGCAATCACTGCAAGCAACAGTGCGTGAGACTTGCGGTACATCGAGATCTCCTTCCTGTATCGGGGTGCCAGGATGCCTTATAGCAAGATTCACGGGCGCCTGTGCCCTGGGGGACCCGTCCCTTGCGACGTCCCTGAAGGCGCTGCCAGCCAACCACTGCTTGAAGTTCATCAAACCTGGGTGCAACTCGAGCGTCAAAGCGACCGCGCAGTCGGCGCAGTGCGTATCGTTGCAGTCGCGCCGGTAACGGCGCCTGTTCGCCAGCGGCGTCGTTACGCAGCGCACCGGTTCGCCGATCGCGCCGGAGAGTGCCGCCGCGATCTGTGCGCCGTCCAGGCACTCGCTTGCAATGCGGACCGTGTGCCCGATGAATTGCCCGCAGCGCTGGAAGATACCGAGTGCACAGGGCCCGATGTCGGCCGCGGCAAGACCCGGGAGCCGACGGGTTCCCATCGGCAGCACGAAGTCGAGGACGCCATCTGCTGCGCGCCGCAGGCCCATGCCCAAAGGGACCAGGTTGTCCCACAAATAGGAGATCCGCAGCACCGTCATCGGCAAGTCGCGTAAAAGTGCGTCCGCTGCGCACTCGGCGTTGAAATGCGGCTCGCTCTTTCGCGTTTCCTCCCGCGAGGACCAGACCACGTGTCGTACGGCCGCGCGCCTCGCGGCCTCCGCGACGTGCTTGACATTCTCGAGGTCCGCGAACACTCCGTAGGAACCCTGTAGCGCCCGCTCGAGGCTCGCAGCGTCGTCGAAGTCAGCTTCTACGACCTGGGCGCCCAGTGCCGTGAGCGCGCGCGCCGCGACTCCGTCGACGGGATGAGTGATGGCGCGGACGGTGAAGCTGCGCGCAGGATCGGCGAGAATGGCTCGCGCCAGTCCGCCGCCCTGCGCGCCGGCGGTCCCGACGACCGCGATGACGGGACAACTGCTCATCATGGCAGTGCCGGTACCGTTACTGCATCGACGCGGCGGCGACGACCGGCGGAGGCAGCGGCTCGGGCACCTGGTTGCGGATCGGCGGGATCGTGCGCAGGTAAGCGTAGATCGCCGCGAAATCCTCGTCCGTGAAATGCTTGTACATCGGGTACGGCATGGGCGGCAGGATCGGCCGACCGCGGCCCAGGTGGCGACCGCTGCGGATCGTGTCCATGAAATTGCGCAGCGTCCAGCGGCCGAGTCCCGTCTCCGGATCGGGCGTCAGATTCGCGGTGAAGCTGACGCCCCAGGGACCGGACCAGGCCGTGTTGGTCGCCGCAGCCGTGACCAGCCAGGGACCGTCGGGCAGCTTCGGCGGCGCAGGCATTGCGAGGCTCTGCGGATGACCGGACAGCATCCGGTCCATGTCGGGTTCCGGACCTGCCGGCCCCATCTTGAGCGGCGTGTGGCAGTCGTTGCAGCCGGCGATCGTCACGAGGTAATGGCCACGGGCAACGGTGTCGGCAGTCGGCCCGCTGCCGTCGTCTGCGGACCGTGCGACCGGACTGAGCAAGGGGCCGGCGAGCAGGGCCAGTGAAACCGCAGTGGTCGAGAATGCAGATCGGTTCATGGTTGATGCTCCTGGGTTGAGGGCAGGTCGTGATCGATCCAGCGCTCGATCAGCGCCAGACCCGCGGAATCGGCGATCGCGGTGCCGAGGGGCGGCATCTGCACCTGCGGATTGCGCGAGCGCATCCGCTGCGTCAGCACGCTGTTGCCGGAAGCACCGGGTGCGACGACCGGCATGGCACTGGTTCGCCCCGATGGCATGAAGCGGCTCGGCGCGCCGACCAGCGATCGCATGACCTTGGCCGTGGCGGCGGGATTCAGTACCTCCTGCGCCAGCACGATGCCGACCGGCACCGCCGCGGCCGTGCTCGCCGGGTCGGCGTGACAGTGGCCGCAATTACCGTGCAGGTAACCCAGAGCCGCTCGCTCGGCGGGCGACGCCGCTTCGATGCGCGGCGCCTTGTCGATCAGTGGCTGCGGTAGGTTCCGCAGCCAGCCCCGCTCGACGAGGCTGCGCAGGTCGACGTCGCCGGGGCGCGGGCGCTCCGCATGCGGCGCGAGCGGATCGCGGTCCGGCGAGAGTTGCAGGGCACTGACGCCGAGCACTGGCACCGGCGCGCCTTCGTGGCAGGCACGGCAGTCCAGCTGCGACGGAATCACATACCGACCCGAGCCTGCCTCCGGCAGCATCAGTGCTGCGATGCCTTCGGCCGGCGCCAGCAGCGCGTCGTGCCCGTCTTCGGTCCAGACGTAGGTCGCGTACCGCCACGAGCCGTCCTCGAGGCGCTCGATGTAGCGGGTTTCCACACGCCGGCCGATGGAGAATTCCTTCCAGAGCCGCGTGCCAACCGGGAACTCCCAGGCGTTGGGTTGCGCCGCGTCGATGGTGCTGCCGTGCGGCAGGTGCAGCCAGCGTCGCTTTACCGCACCGTCGGACCACAGTGGATACTGCGGCGTGAAAGACAGGATCTCGGGGCGCACGACCGTCGTCGACCCGGCGACGAACAGGCCCGTGTCACTCAGGCGCTCGGGCAACGGCGCGGCCATCGCTGCGGCATTCGCGACTATCAGGCCCAGGGCGGGCAGAAACGCGCGACGGCGGTGGAGTCGTGGGCTGCGCATCGGGGCGGACCAGTTGTGAACGTGGTCCCATGCTGCCGACCGGCGCGGCCCACCGCATGGCCCATGGGGAGCCATGCCAGGCGGCCGTGAAGAGCCATGCGTGGACCGCCGCGGACGCGACGACGGTCAGGATCGTGCGCGGTACCAGGCCGCCGCCTGGCTGCGTGAGCTCACGCCGAGTTTGTCGAGGATGTTGGCGACGTGCCGCTTGACGGTGTGTGGCGAGAGGTCGAACGCACGCGCGATCAGCTTATTGCTGTCGCCGGCGGCGATTCGGGCCAGCACCTCCCGCTCGCGGGCGCTGAGCGGTGAGTCGGCGGAACCCGCGGTCGCCTGGCCTGCGCTTGCCGTGCAGGCGGCGACATTGCATTGCGCCATGCTGCAAAGCAACGCCGCTTCGGGCGACGCCAACTCGTCGCGCCACGCTACCGCTGCCAGCCGCGCCAGCGGACCTGCCCCCGCCAACAGCATGCCGCCGATCTCTCCGCTCTCGAGTGCGGCTGCAAGTGCCGGGCGGATCGCGGCAGCGGCCGCCGCCCTGCGACCGAGCGCGAGCAACGCATCCGCGTAGCGAACCCGCGCTTCCTGCGCCTGGCCCATCAGGTCGAACGGTGGCTCCTCGGCCACCACCCTGCCCCACAACTCGCAGGCATCCTCCTGCCGTCCGTCGAGTGCCGCCAGTCGCGCTGGCAGCGTCAGCAGGCGCGCCCGCAGGATGCCGAGGTTCGCCACCTGGTCGGGCGGTGGCATGCGCGCCGCGAAGGCCCGCACCGAGGCTTCATCGCCCAGCGTGTCCGACAGGCGAATCGCGTAGAACAGGAAATGTCCGAAATAGGACTTCGCTGCCGGGCCGCGGTGCGAATCGGCCGCCGCGCCGAAGTGGTCCACGAGTGCATGGATCGCGCGCAAGGCGGGCTCGCGCTCCCCGCGGATCGAATGCAGCGCGGCCAGCGCCGTGTCCAGGTAGGTGCGCAGGGCCGCAGGCATGCCGAGCCAACGCGCGTCGCCCTCCGCCTGCGTGATGCGTTCCGTCGCCTGGGCGAGGTCGCCACGCCACATCGCCATCCAGGCCGCCATGCCATTCGCCACGACGCGCAACGGTGACGGCACGTCGCCCGTGCGTTGCATGACGCCGGCGACGAAACGCGTCATGGGCAGCCGCATCGCCGGCAGCCAGACGTACAGCGGCCGGCGAAAACTCTGTTGCCAGAGCTCTGCTCCGGGGGCCTGCTCGAGCAAGTCGAGCAAGGACATGTACAGCGGTACCACGCCCGCGACGTCGCCGCCGTCCATCGCGAGCCAGACGCGCAGCGCGCGAACCAGCACGCGAGTCTCCAGCGGACCTTCGTCCGGCACCGATTCCAGCAGGCTCCGCGATTCGTCCACCCTGCCAGCGCCGTCGAGCGCAATGGCTTCGAGGACCTGCGCGCGGCGCGCGCGCGTCTCATCGCCGTCGCGTGCAAATCCAGCCGCGGCCACGCGCATGGCATCGCCCATCGCATGCCAGTCCCACCGCGCCCACGCCGTGCGACCGCGAACCATGGCCAGGATCGGCGACACCGCGCGACGTTCCGGCGGAAACTGCTCGATCAGACGCTGCACGGATTCGGTTGCGCCGGCTGCAAGCAGTTCCTCGGCGGCCTCTTCGAGCGCGGCCTCCGCACTATTCCAGTCGCCCGCGCGCAGCAGGTACGACAGGCGACGGGTCGGATCCGGCTCCGAATCCGCGGCGCGACGCAGCAACTCCGGCAAGGCTTCCGGATGCTCGCGGCGCAGGCGCTCGTCCAGGCAATCGCGAAAGAGGTCGTGCAGCGTCAAGGCCGGCTCGGGACCCTCGACGACCGACACGAACAGGCCGCGGCGCTCGATCTCGTCGAGCAGCTGTGCCGCGCGCGGATTACCCGACACTGCCGCGCAGCGCGCGACCGTCAGTCGCGGCAGCACCGAACAACGGAGCAGGAACTCGCGCAGCTCCGGCGGCATCTCATTGAGCACTTCGGACGCGAGGAAGTCGAACAGGTGCCGGTCCATCGTCCGCGCCGCCATCGACGGACTGCCCTGCCCGGACTTTGCCGCGTTCAGCGCCAGGCGCAGGCCGGCGGCCCAGCCGCCGGTGCGTGCCAGCAGTTGCGACGCATCGGCCGCACCACCGCTGGCGGCGACCAGTGCGGCAACCTCGTCCTCGGCGAAGCGCAGTTCGGACTGACGCAGCTCGGCCAGTTCCTCCTGCGCCCGCAATCGCGACAAGGCCAGCGGCGGATCGACCCGACCGGTCATCACCAGCCCCCAGTGCGCCGGCAGGCGCTCCAGCAGCAAGTCGAGGAATTCGAAGACAGCCGCATCGCTGATGCGGTGCGCATCGTCGAGGACGATCAGGCCGCGGGCGACCTCGCAGGCGGCCAGCGCGTTGAGCAGACCCGTCGCCGCTTGCCGCATCTCGCGGTGGTCGCCGACTGCCGCGGCGAGCAGTGCGTCAGGAGCGGCGCGCCACGGCAGGTCGAACGGCTCGAGCGCGGCGAACAGGCATTGCAGGAAGCGATGCAGGTCGTCGTCCTCGTCGGCCGCGATCCAGGCCAGCGCAGTGCCCGCTGGCAGGCGCTCGATCTGGCGCGTGAGTGCGGCGGTCTTCCCAAAGCCAGCCGGCGCGCTGATCAGGGTCAAGCGCCTGTTCATCAGCGCTTCGCCGAGCCGCTCCTCCAGCTGCGCACGGGCGATCAGGCCGGCCCGGCTGCGCGGCGGCTGGATCTTCGTCAGCGTGAACGCGGCACTCTGCACGGCGGTTGGCAGTTGAATCGGTGAGGCCTACGTCAAGAATAACCGATAGCCTGGCGAGTCCCGGGCAACCCCGGGCCTTTCCGCATTGCAAGAATCGTCGCGCCCAGTGCAGGCTTGTGCACCGGTAGCCGCAGTGGCGATCCCTGTCCCGACATGCCCAAGAATCGCGACCCGGGCGAAACCCTCGCCGCCGACCGCCCCCCCCAAGGCAGCCGACGGCGATTCCTACGCCAGGTCTTGCGCCTCGCCGGCCCGTACTGGAACTGCGAGCGACGCGCGAAGGTGCGTGGCGCGACGCTGCTGCTGTTCCTGCTGACGCTGGGGCAGGTCGGGCTGACCGTCTGGGGCAACTACTGGAACCGCGCGCTGTTCGACGCGCTCGAGCAGCGCACCGTGCGCGGCGTGATCGTTCAGGTCGGCGTGTTCGCGCTGATCTTCGTCATTTCCATCGTCGTCACAGCCGCGCACCTGATGGTCAAGCGCTGGCTGCAGCTCGACTGGCGCGCCTGGCTCACCGAGCGGCTGGTTGGCCGCTGGTTGGACCACGGCCGCCACTACCACCTGCTCTTCACCGAAGGCGAGCACGACAATCCCGACCAGCGCATTGCCGAGGACATCCGCATCGTCACGGAGGTCGCGATCGCACTGGCGCACACGCTCGTCTTTTCGCTGCTGATCCTGTTCCTGTTCGTCGACATCCTGTGGTCCGTCTCGGGTTCGATCGCCGTCCCCGGCACGGACGTCGAGGTGCCGGGCTACATGGTGCCGCTCGCCTTCGCCTACGCCGCGATCGGCATGGGGCTCGGCTGGCTCGTCGGCAAGCCGCTGGTGCGGACGACCAACGCGCTGCAGACGGCGGAAGCCACCTTCCGCTTCGGCCTTTCGCGGGCGCGCGAGCACAGCGAGGCGATTGCGCTGGTGCACGGCGAGCCGGTCGAACGCGCGGGCTCGGCCGCGCGCTTCCGCCAGATCGTTCGGGACTGGGATCGGCAGTCGATCGCTTACATGGGGCTCGTGTCGTTCTCGACCGGTTACGGCGGCCTGCTGCCGGTGTTCCCGATCCTGATCGCGGCACCGCAATACATTGCGGGCGCGATGTCGCTCGGCGTCCTGATGCAGGCCGCGCAGGCCTTTCAGCGGCTGACCGGCGCACTTTCGTGGCCCGTGGACAACGTGGGCGAGATTGCGCGCTGGCGCGCCTCTGCCGACCGCGTGCTGTCGCTCTACGAAGACACGTGGCAGCTCGACCGGGACCTGCGCGGCTCCGCGACACCGCGCATCACGCGGGAGCGATCGGACGAGGCCCGTCTCAGGATCACGGATCTCTGCATCGCCGAGCCCTCGGGGCGCATCCTGCTCGAGCACTTCGACGCCGACGTCGGTCCCGGTGAGCGCGTGCTGGTCGCGGGTGACCCGTCGGTGACGGGCGGCCTCTTCAAGGTGATCGGCGGCCTTTGGCCCTGGGGCAGCGGCCGCGTCACGCTGCCCGCCGACGGCGGGCTGCTGTTCATGCCGCAGCGACCGTATCTACCGGAGGGCACGCTGCGCGAGGCCCTGTGCTATCCACAACCGGCCGATCGCTGCTCGGACACCGAACTGCGGTTCGCGCTCGAACGTGTCGGGCTCGGTTCGCTGCTGGCGCGCCTCGACGAGCGGGACAACTGGGACCAGGCCCTGCCGCTGCGTGCCCAGCAGCAGCTCGGCTTCGCGCGCGCGCTGGTGCAGCGCCCCGACTGGATCTTCATGGAAGGCGCGACCGACGCCTTCGACCCGGAGGGCGAACAGCAGATCCTGCGGATGCTGCACGGGGCTCTGCCGGGAGCGACCCTGCTCGTCATCAGTTTCCACCCGGGGCTCGAGCCGCTGCACGACCGCACGCTGGTGCTGGAGCGCGTCGCGGAGTCGAAGTTCCTGTTCGAAGGGCACCGCGCCAACGGCGCCGCCAATCACTGAAAGCGCGGCGGCAGCCAGCCGCGCTCGACGCACTCGCGGAAACACCAGGCTGGTGTCGTCTCGGTGCGGTAGCTCCAGAAGAACCAGCCGCGGTAGTGCTCGAACGCGAGCAGTTGCGCGGCGCCGTAGGCGCGCAGCGCCACGCTCTCCTGGAAGACGTCCATCGGTTGCAATGCGTGGTTGTATGGGCCCTCGGCCCACAATGAGACGACCTTCAGGTCGAGGCCCAGACTCCATTCGCCAGCAATCGCCGGGACCTCGAGGTCGCGCTGGATGCAGTCCGCCTCCTGGCACCACGCCACACCGGCCTTGTCGAGGTGGCCGTGGATGTCCATGTCGAGGTCGGCGCGTTCGAAGCACTGGTACCGGTGCACGTCGAACAACACGTTCTCGAGACCGGGCCGGCGGAAGAAGTTCGCGAACTCGCCGTGCTTGCGAAAGCCGTCGTGAAATACCACGGCCACCCGCGCCGCATCGCAGTGGGAGCGGATCGCATCATAGGCACGCTGGTAGTAGTCCTCGAGCACCGGCGTGGGCACGTCCCAGCGCGGCTCGTTCAGCACCTCGATGCCGTGCAGCGCGGGAGCCGCTCGATAACGCGCCGCGAGGCGCCCGAGCAGATCGACCGAGTGCGCGATGTATTCCTCGCGGGTGTGCCATTCGCAGACGTCCTTGATGCCGCCATTGTCGAAGCCGTTCTGGCATCCGGGCGCGGCGTGCAGGTCGAGCAGCACGCGCAGCCCGAACTCGGACGCCCAGTCGAGGGCGCGGTCCACGACTTCGATGCCACCGTCGACGAACGGATGGCGAGCCGCACCGTACTTCGCGTGGTAGGGGTACGGAGGCCCCAGGACCCAGTGTCCGATGGGCAGGCGCACGGCGTTGATACCGACCGAGGCCAGCCATGCGAAGTCCTCGCGCGTGACGAAGCGGTTCCAGTGCGCCCGCAGCCGGCCCGGAGCCTCGCGGCCCAGTTCGGTGCACCAGGTCGTCTCGTCGGTCGCCTCGAGCCCGTCGAAGAGGCTCGGCGTCATCCACTTCTCGAGCACCAGCCAGCCGCCGAGATTGACGCCGCGCAGGCGGGCTGGGGATGTCGCGGTGGTGGCTTGCATCGTGTGCGGTGTCATCGGCTGGGACTGGGACCGCTAGATTAAGCCGTCTACGCCGGCAAGGCACATTCGCGAGGCGTCCCCATGGGCACGATCGACCGCGCAGCCAGATGGAAGTTGACTGGGATGCGCTCGCACTCTGACGCGATCACACGTACCCGATCCAGACGGCGCTCACCACGAATGCCGACGCCAGCGCCATCAGCCACGCCAACCAGCGCAGCACGTAACGCGCCCAGGTCATCCAGCTGATGCGCGCTGCGCCGAGCACGCCCATCAACACGGCGGACGTCGGCACCAGCAGGTTGGTCAGCCCGTCGCCAAGCTGGAAGGCCAGCACCGTGACCTGCCGGCTGATCCCTAGCAGGTCGCCCAGCGGAGCCATCACCGGCATCGTCAACGCAGCCTGTCCGGAACCGGATGGAACCAGGAAATTGATGCACGACTGCAGCACCAGCATCAGCCAGGCGGCCAGACTGGCCGGCACGCCCTCGAGCGAGTGCGCGAGGTGATAGAGCAGCGTGTTGAGCACCGAAGCCTGACCCGGGTCCGTGCCGCCAAGCAGCAGGATCAGTGCCTTGGCCAGTCCGACCACGAGTACCACCGGCAGCATCTGCGCCGCGCCGCCGCGGAAAGCCTCTGTGAGCGCGTTGGCATCGAGGCCTGGACGGCGCCCGAGCCTGGCAATGATGCCCGCGGCCAGACCCATCGCAAAGAACTGCGCCGCAAGCTCCGGCAGGAAGTACTGGCGCTGGGTCACGCCCCAGATCACCCAGACCATCGTCAGGGCCAGCACCATCATCACCGCTAGGTCGGCACGACTGGCGCGCTCGATCGCCAGATCCTGTTGACTGCTCGCCGTCGGGACTCGTGCGTGCTGCTGCTGCACTGCGTAGCGCAGCGCGAGCCCAGCACCGATCGCCGTGAAAAGTGTCCACATCCCAACGCGCAGTCCGGCGCCGGAGACCGGCGGCAACCCGGCAATGCCCTGGGCCACGACGACGCTGAACGGATTCATCCAGCTGGTCGCAAAGCCGATCTGCGTCGCCACGTAGGTGACCAGCACTACGGTGATCGCGTTCAAGCCGATGCGCGCGAAGACCGGCAACAGCAGCAGCACGAATGGAATGGTCTCCTCGCCCATGCCGAAGATCGCGCCGCCGAGCGAGAACAGCACGAACAGGCCGGGAATCAGGATCACGACCTTACGTTCGTAGCGCACGACGAATCCGGTCAACGTTCGATCGATGGCGCCGGTGCGCATCAGCACGCCGAAACTGCCGCCGAGAATCAGCAGGAACGCGGCGATGCCGACGGTTGAGCCGAACTTGTCGCCGGCGACCAGGCCCTCGAACGGCAGGTTCAACAGTCCGATCCCGCCGCCCTCGGCGAAAACCGGCACGCCTTGCGCATCGCCGCTGCGCTCGTAGCTGTGCAGGACGACTGACACCTGCCGTGAGCCCTCGACCTTGTTGACCTCGGCGAAGCGACCCGGCGGAACGACCGTGACTGCCAAGGCCACCAGGAGTGCGATCAGCGCCAGGATCAGCAGCGTGTCCGGGGCTCGGGAAGACGCCGGCGAGCCGGGTGTCTGGGTCACGCGTGACCCGTCAGGTGCAAGGTCATGGTCACGACGTGTTCGATCCGCATTTCGATACTCGGGTCGGCAACGCGAGCGACTGTGCGCAACCACACGACCGCCGTCAATGCTCGTACCCGGTTCCCGGGTTCCCGGTGCCGGTGGTCGGATCCGTCGGT
>Ga0115028_10000105_pt1 | contig 11107 bp, 11 predicted proteins | sample Plant_0915_D1_FD_83894 | JGI IMG/M metagenome (GOLD analysis project Ga0115028, IMG submission 83894) | Wetland microbial communities from Old Woman Creek Reserve in Ohio, USA - Plant_0915_D1 | ecosystem: Environmental > Aquatic > Freshwater > Wetlands > Sediment ... | reverse complement strand
GATGTGTGGCGCGGCAAGCACTGGCCCAGAACCGACTTTGCCACCGATCAGCTCTGGATGGTGCGCAACTGGTATTACTTCCGGTCCCTCTCCGGAGACCTGATCACCGAACAGAACATACACAACCTCGACGCCTGCAACTGGGTCCTGGGCGGTCATCCCGTAAGCTGCGTCGGTTACGGTGGGCGTAACGTGCGGAAGTACATCGGCGATATTTTCGACCACTTCAATGTGACGTTCCGCTACCCCGGCAACGTAGACCTGACCTTCATGTCCGGGCAGTTCTGCACGCTTCACGACAGCTCCGAGCAGATCCTGGGAACCGACGGTACGTTCACCAACTCCGGCCGCAGCATTAAGATCGAAGGGAAGAACGCCTGGGAGTCCAGCGGCCCGGACGATTCGAATCGTAACGAATACGAGGCGTTCATCAACAGCGTCAGGAACGGGCAGCCGCGCGCGGATACCGCGCACGCGGTTGATGGAACCTTCACGACCATCCTGGGCCGGGAGGCCGCGTACAGAGGGAAGGAGGTCAAGTGGACGAAACTCTGGAACGAAAACCAGAAGCTCGCCCGCAAGCCCTACCCGGTGGCCTAGATGAGCGTGATCTCGTGTCGGTATTCCTGAAGCAGTGAGGGCCGGGGGCATTCGCTTGTTGAAGGTGCCACCGGCTCTCATCAACACGGAAGGCAGGTAAACATGATGAATCGTCGGGAGTTTCTCAGGAGTTCCTCGTTAGTCGCGTGCAGCGGATCCTGGGTCGGATATGCGGCTTCCACGTCGCTTGCGGCTCAGCCTCCGCGTGCGCTCAGAAAAGGTGCGTGTGTCGGCGTGCTGCCCCCGGCGGCGAGCCTGGCGGAGAGGTTCGAGCTCGCCCGAAAGGCGGGTTTCGAGGGGGTAGAGCCGAACACGCTGAATACGCCCGAGGAAGTGCAGCAATACAAAGCTGCCGCCAAGGCAGCAGGGATCGCTTTCACATCGATAATGAACTCGGATCACTGGAAGTATCCTCTTACCGACAACGATCCCGAAGTTGTGAAGAAATGCATGGATGGCATCAGGACCTCCATGCGGAATGCTCACGAGCTGAATGCCGGCGTCGTTCTGCTGGTGCCGGGAATCGTAACGGCTGATGTCCGCTACGTTGACGTCTACCGGAGATCGCAGGACAGGATCCGTGAACTGCTGCCCCTGGCAAAAGAGCTGGGGGTGATTATCGCGATCGAAAACGTCGGCAACCGGTTTCTCCTGAGTCCGCTCGAGTTCGTGCGCTACGTCAACGAGCTCGACAGTCCTTTTGTCAAAGCCTACTTCGACATCGGGAACATCGTGACCAACGGTTACCCGCAGGATTGGATCCGGACCATCGGGAACCGGCTCGCCAGAGTGCACATCAAGCGGTTTGAGCCCGGCGTCGACCATCCGAAGTTCGATCCGGCGGACCGGAGAACGCAGGGGATCAACTGGGTCGAAGTCCGCAAGGCTCTGGATGAGATAGGCTACACGGGCTGGCTCACAGCCGAGGTCAAGAGTGGAGATGAGATTTATCTGCGGGACCTGAGCGCCCGGATGGACAAGTTCATTGCGGGAGAGAGTCCGACATAGATAGGAGATCAACAAATGCGATTTCTTTTGCCGATCACGTTGCTCACATTGTTGTTACTTGTTGGTGTCGCCGCGTTACCGCCGGGTGTCATTGTCTCTGCGGCCGGGGATGACGACTTCCTGGGCAAGTGGGACATCACGGTACCCCCCGTGGGCAAGTTGCGCGGCCGCGCCTGCTGGCTCGAGCTGACCAGGGAGAGCGGCTCACTGAAGGGCCTGTTCCAGCCGGGCGGCGGCGCTGCTTTTCCCCTGCCGACGGTTGCGATCGAAAACGGCGAGCTGAGGTTTCAGCACAACCAGCGCGATCGCTTCAAGGAATTCACGGCGGTCTACCGCGCGAAGATCCAGAACGGCCACCTGGAAGGCACCGTGGCTTTCGGAGACCAGCAACCTCGCTCCTGGACCGGCGTCCGCGCGCCGGCGTGGCCGGCCGAGCCGCCCAGCGTCAAACCCGGCAAGCCGGTTGAGCTCTTCAACGGAAAAGACACTGCGGGATGGCTTGGTCAGTACCAGGGCAAGCCGGTCGGGTGGAGTGTTCAGGATGGCATCCTGGTAAACAGCGAAGAGGCCGACAACATATACTCCGAAAAAAAGTTCATGAACTTCCAGGTAGCGCTGGAGTTCAGACTCAGTAAGGGAAGCAACAGCGGTCTGTACCTGCGCGGCCGTTACGAGATCCAGATCAGCGACGACCAGGGCCGGCCTCTGGATGTACACAGCCAGGGGGCTCTTTACGGCTTCACGGTCCCGAGCGTCAACGCGTCGAAGGCAGCGGGTGAATGGCAGCGGTACGATGTGACGATCGTTGCCAACCGTGTCACCGTAGTCCTGAATGGGACAAAGGTCATTGACAACGGCGTGATTCCCGGCATAACCGGCGGGGCACTCGATGCGAATGAAGCCGAGCCGGGCCCGATCATGATCCAGGGGGACCACGGCAAAGTCGAAATCAGAAAGCTCACCGTCACGCCGCTTGAGTAGGAATTTGGGGACAGGCTACTCAACCTCGAAATTCCTGCGGAATCGGTGCTTGCCACACCCGGCTAATTTCGAGGTTGAGTAGCCTGTCCCCAAAACTATGCGCCGGGGGGCGGATAGGTTCTCCGCCGGGGGGGACGATTGAGGACACGCCGGCTCGCCGGGTCGAAGGCGAAGGTTTTCCCTTCGCGGTATGAATCCACTCCCAGCCTGATCGCAACCATGACCTGGTAGCCCTTCATCACGTCGTATACCGGTTTCTCGCGGCTGCGCATGCAGTTGAGCCAGTTGTCGATGAGATCCTCGCTCGGCTCGGGATCTATGGCTACCTCGGTTTTCCCGTCGTTTGCCTGCTTGAATTCGTTCAGGAAGTCGCGCTGCGGCTTGATGACGGCCCGCTCTATCGGCCCGGTCCACTGCCCGCGGCTCTTGGTCTGATCTCCCATCGAGTCCATTGCCTGCGGCCGCTCCATGACAATCTGGAGCGTGGCCCAGTTGCCGTAGATGGCGAGCGGAGCGGAGTCTGAATTGGCCATGCAGGAGATCATGTTGATGGAGTAGTCCCCGGGATACTCCACCATGGTCATGTAAGTGTCGGGGACATCCCGGTCCTTCTGTACGTAGATACCACCCGCCCCGGTGACCCGTGTGGGGAAGGAGAATCCGAGCATCGTGGACATCACTCCAAGCCGATGGTAGAGGAGATCCGTCGCGTTACCGCCTGAGTAATCCCAGTACTTCCTCCAGCGGAAGTAGCGCTCGGGGCTGAAAGGCCGCTTCGGTGCCGGGCCGAGCCAGGCCTTCCAGTCGAGGTTCTTCTCACTTACCTCGGCATTCGGCCACTCCTGGCTTCCGATGCCGGGTATCGGGTAGTCCCACATGCCGCTGTTTGTGTTCCGGTTATAGCTGATCAGCCCCCACACGACTTTACCCATCTTGCCGGCGCTGATGTATTCGTTCACCTTCCAGTAGAGACGGGTGCTGGGGCCGGACCCGCCCACCTGCAGAATCCGCTTTGTCTGGCCGACGATTTCGCTGAGCCTGGCAGCTTCGTCTATCGTGTAGGTCATCGGCTTCTCGAGGTAGACATCCTTCCCCGACAGGCAGGCCTCCCGCGCGATGGCGTAATGCCAGTGGTCGGGTACGGCGATAACGACTCCGTCGATGTCGGCGCGGGCGATTACCTCGCGGTAGTCCCGGTAAGTCTTCTCTGCCTTGGTCTGCTCCTGCGCATACTTGAGGCGCGGTTCCCAGACGTCGCAAACCGCCGCATATTCGAAGTCTCCCAGTTTCTCCTTGCGCGCAACAAACCCTCGTTGCAGAAGCCCGAGAAACTGCATGCCGTTGCCGATGAAGGCGAGATTAATCCGGTCGTTTGCCCCGAGAACCCTGGTCGTCACTTTCTTGACAGGTTTGTCCTTCGGTTTGGTGAAGGCTGCGCCGCCGAGTACTGATACCGTAGCCACGGCTGCGGTCGCCTGCTCCAGGAACTCCCGGCGGGTCGCGGTGCCAGGATCACCGCTCTTCTGATCTCTTATCGCCATGAGAAGAACTCCTTACCGGGCCGACGTCCGATCCCCGCTCCGGGGATGAGACGCGCCGCATTCCAATAATAAACCATTTCGAGAATATCGGCCGGGAACTCACTTCTTCACCGGCGGGTTCTGTATGTTACCTATCACTATTTCGGTCTTGCCGGAATCCTCGTTCGCGGTGATGACCAGGAGCTTGTATTGCCCGTCAACCTCGACCCGTATGGCCGCCGACGGCAAGCCGTGTGTCTTTGTTTCCAATACTTGTGCCTTTCCCTTCAGTGCCTCCTTGTAGAAGCTGATCACCTTGGCAGTCGGGTCCTCGGTTTCATACATAACCGCGCGGACCAGCTTGGCGCGATCCTGCGGCAGCAGGTGCCTGGTGAAACCGCCGGAAAGCGCTATGGCGCCGGGGTAAACCGGCACGCCCGCATCCGGGGCGTTGGGCTCGGCTTGCTTCGTACGGCTGCAGGCCGGAAAGGCGACCAGAGCCAGCGATATCAAGAGGGCCGGGATTGCCGCACGAGCCGTTCTCATGACTCTCTGTCCCTGCATCTGCGCTCCCGATAGTGCGTCAAGCGGATACCGGAGAGGTTGAGCAACCCCTCTACCTTGCTCGGCAGCCCGAAGAGGTTAATGAATCCCTCGGCTTCCTTCTGGTTATACACCGCATCCTCCCCGAACGTTGCGAGATCCTAGCGGTACAGAGACTACGGCGACCTCCGGCCGGCGATCATGACGTTGCCCTTGTAGAGCTTCAGCCTGACCCGTCCGGTGACACGCTCCTGGGTTGAGTCGATGAAGGCGTCCATGGCATAGCGCAGGGGCGTGAACCATTGGCCATTGTAAACGATCTCGGCGTATTTGCCCGCGAGGATGTCCTTGTAGTGAAGCGTGGTCCGGTCCAGGGTGAGGCTCTCCAGCTCGCGATGCGCAGCAAGCAGCAGGGTCCCTCCGGGCGTCTCGTAGATGCCGCGTGACTTCATGCCCACCAGGCGGTTTTCGATCAGGTCGACGCGGCCCACCGCGTTTGCGCCGCCGATGCGGTTGAGTTCCTCGAGAAGAACGGCGGGAGGCAATTCCCGGCCGTCGACCGCGGTCGGCGTGCCGTGCTCGAGGTCGATCTCCACGTACTGAGGCCGATCCGGAGCCTTCTCCGGCGAGACAGTGAGGGTATAGACGCGTTCCTCCGGTTCGTTCCAGGGATCCTCGAGCAAGCCTCCCTCGTGGCTCAAGTGCCAGAGGTTGCGGTCTTCGCTGTATATCTTTCCGCGCGACGCCGTGACGGGGATCTTGCGGTCCTGCGCGTAATCGATCTCCTGTTCGCGCGACTTGATGTCCCATTCGCGCCACGGGGCGATGATCTTGAGCGTCGGATTGAGCGCCTTGTAAGCCAGTTCGAAGCGCACCTGGTCGTTTCCTTTCCCGGTGCAGCCGTGCGCCACGGCTTCTGCCCCCTCCTGCTCTGCAATTTCCACCTGCCTGCGAGCGATCAGGGGGCGGGCAAAGGAGGTCCCCAGCAGATACTTGCGCTCATAGACGGCACCGGCGCGCAAGGTAGGGAAGACAAACTCACGCACGAACTCGTCACGCAAGTCTTCGATGATGCACTTGGAGGCCCCGGTCTGCAGTGCCTTTTCCTCGAGGCCGACCAGTTCCTCGCCCTGCCCGATGTCCGCGGCAAAGGCTATGACCTCGGCGCCGTAGTTCTCCTTGAGCCAGGGGATAATAATCGATGTGTCGAGGCCACCGCTATAGGCCAAGACGACCTTGTGTACTTTGGGTCTCATTGAGCGTGCCTCCTCATTTCATTTCTTCGGGCAGAGACGACAGCAGTGTCTTCAATTCCGCGGTGCGATCCCTGTGGCAGACGAGGACTCTGCCACGCGCTCGCACCACCACGAGCTCCGAAACTCCGAAGGTGGCGACCGCGCCATCCTCCGAAAGAAGGATGCAATTCGTGGACTGCACAGGTACCGCCTGTCCCCGGGTCAAGTTGCCGGAAGGATCTGCGGCCAGAGCCCTTGCCAGGGAGGTCCAGTTGCCGATGTCATCCCAGGCATATGCAACCGGCACCAGGCGGAGTCCGGAAGTCTTCTCCAGCAGGCCGTAGTCGATGGAAATGCGCGGGAGCGACGAGAATATCCGGAGCACCTCGGCCCGGGCATCCTCTCGAGCCAGCAACGGGCGAAGCTCATCGAGCGCACGGCCGATCTCAGGCATGTGTTTCTCGAAGAGCGCCAGAAGGGTCCTGTTGCGCCAGAGAAACATGCCGCTGTTCCAGAAGTACCTGCCGGAACGCACGTAGTCCAGGGCCTTAGCCGCGTCGGGCTTTTCCACGAATCGGAGAACGGGCCAGGCAGCCGTCCGCACGGCGGGCTTCTCGGCCCGGATATAGCCATACCCGGTTTCCGGCCGATCCGGCCTGATACCGAAGACGATTCCCGTGGCACCTTCGAGGTTTTCGATCCCGGTTCGGATCGTTTGCCGGAACTGCTCAGGATCGGTAACGAAGTGATCCGCGGGCAAGGCCAGCATAACGGCCTCCGGATCGCGCCGCGCGAGGTGGATAGCGCTCAGGCCAAGGCAGGCAGCCGTATCTCGCCCGATCGGTTCGACGATGAAGTTTGCCGGAGGTATTTCGGGGACCTGCCTGGAGGCTATGTCCCGGTGTCTTTCGCCGAGCGCGATCAGGATCCTCTCGACGGGAACCAATGGGCGGAGCCTCGCCACCGTCTCCTGCAGCAGGGTAGCCGGTCCGAGCAGGGGCACGAAGGGTTTCGGCTTATCCTCGGTGCTCAGCGGCCAGAAGCGCTCCCCTCTGCCGCCGGCCATGACCACCGCGTAGACTGTCGACATAGTGTTCAAATCACTCAGGATCCCACATTCTAGAGCACTCCGCAGAGAATGGATATCCCAATCTGGTGAGGGCAGCGCTGCGTAGGTCCGGTCTGTCAGACTGGACCTGGGGCGGGTGCGAAGGGAGTAAAATAGGCAATCGATGGACAGCAGTTCCGCGACAAGACCGCTGGCGCTTCTGATCCCGGGACTTGATGGAACGGGCCGCCTGTTCTGCCAGCAGGTGGCTCCTCTCCAGGATCGCTATCGCGTTCGTGCCTGGGAATTCAGTAAACGCTCCCGGTTTGAACTTGCCGACCTGGTCGAAGAACTGGCCGAAGGAACCCGCCAGGAGGCTCCGGGAACTATTGCAGTCGTGGGCGAGTCCTTCGGGGGCGCGGTTGCCATTTCCTTCGTGCTCGCCTTCCCTGAGAGGGTGCGTTCTTTGACCCTGGTTAACGCTTTCCCGGTCTATCGGAATCGCTTGCGTGTCAACCTCGCCTCCCGCTTTTTTCCGGCACTGCGATGGCCCGGACTCGGCCGCCTGAAAGATCTGATAGCAGACAGAATCCTTGCCAGCGAAGGGGTGAGCCTGGAGGGCCGCAGGACCTACTATGAAGGGCTGCGCGGCGTCGACCCGGCGGGCTACCGGCAACGGCTCGAAATTATCAAAAACGTTGACCTGGTGGAACGCCTTCCTGAGATCAAGGTGCCTACGCTTCTGATGGCCTCCGGCCGCGATAAACTTGTGCCATCTGTGAGAGAGGCGCGATTCATGGCCGCGCGTATACCCAATGCGAAACTGTACGAGTTTCCGCGAGCGGGGCACGCGCTCCTTCTAACGCCCGGTTTCCGGCTCGCGGACTACATCTGACCCGGAAGCAACGCATCTGCTCCCCCGGCGTTCCTCAAGCCATTACGATCCTTTGCTCCCCGGCCAACCGCGCCAGCAATACCGGTCTGCTAACATTATGGGGAGGAGGTGCTCATGGACGATCTGACCGGGAAGAAATGCGAGCCATGCCGTGTGGGTGCGCCGAAGCTGACACCCAGGGAAATCGCAGCGATGAAGCCACAAATCCCCGATTGGGGAATCGTCACCAGGGACGGAGTCGACGTCCTGGAGCGGGTCTTCCAGTTTGACGATTTCGCCGGTGCCATGGCCTTCACGGTGAAGCTCGGGGAGCTCGCCGAGAGCGAAGGCCATCACCCGGCTCTGCTTACCGAGTGGGGCCGGGTGACTGTCTCCTGGTGGACCCACAAGATCGGCGGGCTGCATGCCAACGATTTCATCATGGCCGCCAAGACCGACCACCTCTATGCGCACTGGAGGTAGTGTCCGGAATAACCGCGGGCCGGCTGCGAACTCGGCCTCCGTGTCGAGATCGGTCAACGCGAGGACAGGATTAGGCTGCCCCCTTCTATGCGAACATCCTGAATGTCGGGTGGAAGGCAGAACTTGTCCCGGTTCTCCGGAGAGTCGAACAGCCGGCGTGCGGCCCCCCTCAGCGTTGCTTCCATCAAAGGCAGTGACCCGAGTTTGCCTTTCGTGGGGACCATCCGCAGGCAGCCGTCGTGAAACTCGAGTTTCCCTTCCAGGATCAGTGAGATTTCCTTGCCGTGCAGGTCGAACAAGACGTAGGCCGTGATGCTGTCGCCGGCAAGATGCAGACGGATATCCCGGACGTTCGACTTCGCCTGCTCGACGGCTGGATCTCCATTCGGAGCGGATCGTGGCTCGGCCTCGGATGGCGCCTCGTCATACGCCGAGGGGAGCCTGGATTGCACCAGGGCGTTCAATTCTGCTTCGTCGAGTTTCAGCGTAACAGGAACACCCTTGCCCGTGGCTGACTGGAAGTCGGCTATCTTCGTCTCGGCCTCGATGTCGGCGTCCGGCGAAGCCTCAATGACGGGAGCTGGGGAGTTGCGCAGGATCAGAGCGATTGTCACGAGCGAGCCGGCGAGCGCGAACCAGCGCAGGACCCGATACGCTCGTCGCAAGGGGCCGGGCCGTTTCACCGCGACGAGCCGTTGGGCAGGACTCACGGGGCGGGCCCCGGCACGGTAGCGATCGAAGATCAAGCCGCAGCCCATGCATTCCAGCCGATCCGCCTCCTGCCGGAATCCGCACTTCGGACAGGCTGTAGTGCCGGGATCGGGCTCGCACTCCACGATGTTCACTCCGGTGACCTCCGGTCGGTCTGTTGATCGGCAGCCGCGTCGCGGAGCGTTAGGATGGAACCCTGTTGGACCGGGCCGCAACAGCAAGAAAAACCGCGCGCGGCGATCTCCGCCGCGGCGCACGAATCATCGCCCGGTTGACAGCGGTTTTCGGGCCGGAATAGAATTCTCCTTTTTTGTGCCGGATCGTGAATTCGAGGGAACCCGATGCCTTTTCTGAAAGCGCTTTTTGGTGGCAGGAAACAGCAGGAACCATTTGACCCGAATCCGGGCTTTATTGACGTCATGCCCGCCCGGCCATACCGGGTTCTTCATGCCGACCTGCCGTTCTATGCTGACCCTGAATGCCGGAACCAGATCCGAGGTGCGCGCCTCGTGATTCTGCGGTGTGAGGATCCCCTGCAGAAGCAGCGCACCATAGAGTGCATGCCTGCCGTGAAGGATTACCGGCAGGACCAGATCGTGCAGTGGGAAATCAACCACAATCGGCTCTGGGACGAGGCCTGGTACGTGAGCCCCGAGAGCGGTGCGAAAGAGAAGGCCTGGACCCGCTCTGTCGAATTCGTTGGCAGGATTTACCGCCCCGGCCCCGGGTCATCCTAGGGTGCGGTCGCCAGGCTCCAGCGGTGTTTGGCCGTTTCGACAGCAGGATGGGGAGGCGGGTGCATCCCTTGCGTCAACGCACTACCTTCGCAAAAACATAGAAGAATCCTGTGATCTCCGCCATGGCCCTGATCCTGCCTCTTCCCTGCGTCTCCTTCTGAGCAGGATGCGTGTGAGTCAGGTAGGGAGTCACCAGCACGTGCACGGGCGCATTGATGAACCGTCTTGCCAGGCGCAGGCTTTCCTCAGGCGGGATCAGGTCGTCGTAGGCACCATGGACGAGAAAGACCGGGCAGCGGATCGCAGCCGCTGCGGGTTCCGGGGAGATCCCTCTGTAGAGAACAGCCGCCATGTGCTCCTCTATGGCTGCGGTAAGTTCGCGGTCTGACTGGTCCTCCGGCATGAGCGCGAGCCGGAGCCACCGCTGCGCGATCGGGCTCAGGTCTGGCGGGGCCGGAGGCGCCGGTTTCAGGGAGAGAAGATCCGTCAACGCCCTTTCCAGATACTCCCGCTCCTCCTGGCGGGGCACCAGGGCGAGCGCGCCCAGCATCACGATCCACCTGGCGTAGTAACGGGTCGGATAATATCCGGGGCTCATCGTAACCGGACCGGCTGCAAACCAACCCCGGCTGCAACGCAGGGGGTCGTCGTAAGCCCCGATACCGAAGATGAACGAGACGCGGTCTCGGATTTCCGGGCGCGCGGCGGCCAGTATGGCGAGGGTCGCGGAAAACGATATCCCGGAAAGGCCCGAGATGCGGACCCGGCTGCCGCCGTCGAGAGTCGGCACCTGGCGGAACCAGAAGGCGATCTGATCCACGGTCTGAGGTGACATCCGGAAGGTGCGCAGCAACCTGATGTCCGGCGTGACTACCAGAAATCCGTTCGCAGCGAGGTAACGGGACAGCGCCATGAGCCGGGGGTGGTAGCAGCCCAGTTCGCTGATGCCCGGAACCAGGACGACTGCACTTGCGGGTGTGGACCTCGCGGGCCGATAGACAACGGCCTGCTCCTCGCCGGTTCCGCTGGCGCGGCTTACTCTCGCTTGAACGACGTCCAGAGCCTCACCCGTCTTCCCATCGGCGACGCTCTTGATGGCGACGAGCAGCCGGCCCGCAAGAATCAGGTTGCCCGCCGGCTTGTAGATTGCAGCCGCCGTGCACAGCACCACGGCCAGGATCAGCCACCTGCGCTTCAGGCGTGGGCGTGCATTCTGGGATGGTTCGGCCCGCACTGCTGCCTTTCTTCCGGCTTTCCCGCCGGGATAGTCACGCACTCTAGTGCCCTGGAGACCGGCGACCGACTCCGCGAAAAAGCAGCCATCTGATCAGGTCCTCGCCCTGGTTGCCTCGGGATTCAGAGTAGCG
>Ga0115028_10000104_pt1 | contig 11162 bp, 12 predicted proteins | sample Plant_0915_D1_FD_83894 | JGI IMG/M metagenome (GOLD analysis project Ga0115028, IMG submission 83894) | Wetland microbial communities from Old Woman Creek Reserve in Ohio, USA - Plant_0915_D1 | ecosystem: Environmental > Aquatic > Freshwater > Wetlands > Sediment ... | reverse complement strand
GCCGAGAAATCGCTGCCGCAGTAGGCGCAGATGTGGCGATCGCGGTGGAACAGTTCGCGATTGTTGAGCGGCGGGATCTGGGAGAAATTCCGCGCCGACAGCGCCCGGCCCTTGATGGCGATGATGCTGTTGGCGACGATGGTCGAGCGCTTGCCGGTAAGGCGGGAAAGTCCACCGTGGAAGGTGAAGCAGTTGGCGCCGGCGTCCCAGGCCACGAGATTCTTCGCGTAGTAGAACACTGCATGCTGCCAGTCGACCCAGCGGTGGGGAACGCCATGCATGTCCAGTGTGAGAATCAACGGATAAGCCGGCGGGGCGGAAGCGGAATCCATCTCCAAGGTAGAATCAGAACATCGAACAAGACTATCAGAGCACGATGAATTTGCAAGGGGCGCCCCGCCAAGGCACGGCGAAGGAAGTGGGCACCCGGCGTCTTGGCTGGGCGCTGGTGGCATCCGCGGCGATTCATCTACTCGTGCTGTGGCCGGCAGCGCTTCCGCAGCCGTCGCCGCAGTCGGCTCGACCGCTGGCTGCGACCCTGCGCCCAGTTATCGCATCGCCAATTCTTTCGGCGGCGCCCGAACCCGCTGCGCCGCGTTCGGCGACAAAGCCAGCCTCGTCGCCCAATCATTCGGTTCGGTCGCACGGGACCGCGACCGCGCGCCGCGCCATGCCCGAGCCGCGAACCGCGCCGGTCATCGCATCGCCAGTTCCGGAGCGCACGGTGATGTCTGGATCCGGCGCCTATTCTCCGACGACTGACATCACGACACTGTCGGTGTCTTCCGGGGCAGCGGGCGGGAGTGACGAGGGCGGTGTGGACCCCGATGCGCTGCGTCAGTTTCGCTTTGCCGTCTCGCGCGCCGCACACCCAGACTATCCGCGACTGGCCGTCGAGCGCGGCTGGTCCGGTACGGCGCAGATTCGGGTGACGGTTGGCACGGAAGCGGCGGTGCGCGGTATTCGCCTGGCCCGTTCTTCCGGCTACGCCTTGCTGGATGCGAAGGCGGAGGAAATCATCGGCCGCGCCGCCCGCGCTGCCGCTATCCCGGAGTCACTTCGGGGACGCGAATTCGTAGTCGATCTTCCGGTCGAGTTCAACTTGGAAAACAGGATCGAAGGCGAATAGTACGGACGGACCGTACCTCAGCACTTCACCTGCTGGCGGCAATAGCTGTCCATCTCGCTGACCTTGACCCTATCGCCGGCCTCCCGGCGGACGCGGTCCGCGCCGAACTCCATCGTCAGCCGGAATCCGTACTTGGCGAAAAAGTCATCAAACATCTCCCCGCCGAGGGTGCCGAGGGCATAGATCTCGTCCCGCTTCATGTCGTGCTCCAGCAGGATCGCGGCCAGCGGCTGCGGGGCCGGGCCCGCCAACACGCGGCCTCCAGCGGCCGGATCGTACTGGCTGTGCTCAGAGCAGCAGTGGATCACCCGCGAAAGCTTCGAGTGTGGCGTGAGTTCGGCGCGGTAGCTGATGAAGCTGATCTCCTTGGTCGGATAGGCGAGCTTATGAGCGCAGATGGCGGAATAGGCGACGATTGCCCGTTGCGGTCCGACGCCGCCCGGCCAGTCGTAGGATTTCGCATCGGCTGTCTTCAGCGTTGTCGATTCCCCGACCGGCTTCCCAAGATTGAGTAGGAAACAAGGCGTCGCGGAATAAGGGTAGTGGAAGATGTAGTTGCGCTGCGCCGCAATCGAATGGGCGCGCAGTGGGGTATCCGTGGCATCTACCAGCAATGCGCGGTGGTACAGGCGCGGCCGCAAGCCGCCTTCACCCCGGGCCGGAAAGGCGTGCGCCGCGCAGGCAGCCGCACAGACCGTGAAAAAACCACGTCTCTTCATGGAGTTGGCCCCACGTACTGGGAGCGTCGACCGTAGCGGAGTGATGGCGCGCTGTCAAACAGCGCGCCTGCCGGTGTGGTAGAGCAGCAGCAAGCCGCTGCCGATCAGGATCATGCCGGACAGTTCGACAGTGCCGGGCCGTTCGTCCAACTGCATCCGCGAGGCAAGCAGTCCGACCACCGGCACCAAAAGGACCGACAGACTCGCGGTTCCCGCCGACATGCGGTGCAGCAGGTGGAGCCAGGCGAGCCAGGCGCCGGCGGTCGCCGGCACGATGTTGTACAGCAACATGGCGACAAACTCAGAAGTCCACTGGGTCGGCCGCGACGGAACGAGAACGGCGATCAAAGTGAGGATGATCGCCCCGAACAGCATCTGCCACGCCGTCAGGGACAGCAAGTCGATGCTGCGCCGCGCGCGCAGCCATTTTGCCAGTACCGCGCTGGCGGCCCAACTGATGCCGGCACCGATCGCCAGCAGATCGCTAGCCAGCGTTCCGGAGAGCCGCCAAGGCTCGACCACCAAAACGAGTCCGGAAAGGGCGATCGCCGCGGCGAGCCACTGCGCGGGTGCGAGCCGCTCACCGAGCAGGGGCCAGGCCAGCATCAAAGTCCAGAAGGGCATGGTATAGGCGAGCACGGCCGTCTTGCCTGCACCGCCTTCGAGCAGCGCCCAAGTGGCCAGCCCAAGAAAGCCGGCGGTCTGCAATGTTCCCAGCACGAACAGCGCCAGCGGCGCGGTCGGGACCAGCGGTCGGCGTCGCGCCAGCATCACTGCGAATAGAAGCAGCGCTGCCGGCAGTGTGCGCCAGGCAACGAAATCGAATGGTGCCGCGTATTGCAGCGCCTGCTTCATCACTACCCAGTTGTAGCCCCAGACCAAGCACAATAGGGAGAACGCCAGCAGGCCCTTGGCGTCCGCGTGCCGGCTCACGATCGATGTGGCTCTAGCAGAATATCGCCGACGTGGAAGCCATATTGCCCCGACCGGCGATCGGCGAAGTAGTGGCGCAATGTCATGCCGATGGAGCGGAACGCGATCTCGTCCCAGGGAATATCGGGCTCATCGAAGAGGGTCACCTCCAGTGTTTCCTCGCCGGCGCCGAAGTCGAGATCGAGCAGGCGTGCGCGATACACGAGATGCACTTGACTGATGTGCGGTACGTTGATAAGGGTGAAGAGATCGCCAACGTCGATTCGGGCGCAGGCTTCCTCTAGCGTTTCGCGCACTGCGGCCTGAGACGTGGTCTCGTCGTTCTCCATGAAGCCAGCGGGCAGCGTCCACATGCCGTAGCGCGGTTCGATGGCGCGGCGGCAGAGCAAGATCCGGTTCCCCCACTCCGGGATGGCGCCGATGACAAGCTTCGGATTCTGATAATGCACTGTGCCGCAGGAGTCGCAGACATGGCGCGCCAGACTGTCGCCGGGCGGAATGCGCAGGCGGACGGGGGCACCACAATGGCTGCAGAAATTCATGGAGGAGCAGGATGCATTACGCAGGCGCCATTGTAGCGCGGCCGTCACGTTCGGAAACCGACAGCCCGCGCCAGCGTGATTCGGCAGCGAATATATTGATTCAAAACAAAGATTCGCTGATCAATCGCCCGCCCTTCCTTGTTGCACGACGGCAGCCCGGAATGCCGCTGGCGAGTGGAACAGCCAGTTAAAGTCATGGAGCCCCCCGCCGTAGTACCCGCAACGAAATGCCGTTCGGACCGCGCATATGGAGTGAAGGGTTCCACTGCCAATGCTGTCAGATGGCCAGGGTTTCGGGACATGACACCGATCGATATCACAAAGTTCGAACAGATAAAGGCCTCAGGCGATTTGCCATCGCCGAAGGGCGTCGCGCTGGTCATCATGCAGTTGAGCCAGCGTGACGACGTCTCGATGGCTGAACTGGCGCGCGTGATCAAAACGGACCCGGCATTCGTCGGGCGCTTGCTGAAGGCCGCAAACGGGGTCAATTTGCTCGGGTTCGGCCGCCGTCCGGTAGTGTCGGTGCAGGATGCATTGGTTGTTCTCGGCGTTCCGGTCGTGCGAACGTTGGCGTTGAGCTTCTCGCTTCTGTCGGAATATTCGAAGGGCGCCTGCAAGAATTTCGACTATCGATCGTACTGGTCCCACTCCTTGGCCTGCGGTCTCGCCATGCAAGTGATCACGGCACGTACGCGCTCGGCCGCAGCGGAGGAGACATTCAGTGTTGGGCTGCTCGCCCAAATCGGTGAGTTGGCCCTGGCGACGCTCTACCCGGCGGCCTACTCGGACATTCTGGCTCAGCGCCAGGGTGTTTCGTCGAGTGATCTGGTGGCGGCGGAGCGAGCCTCCTTCGCCATGGACCATTGCGAACTCTCGGCCGCAATGCTCGCGGACTGGGGAATTCCCAAGGTATACACCGATGCGGTATTTGCCCACGAGACTCCCGACGAGGGTTCCTGTCCCGAAGGGTCGCGGCAGTACCTCTTGGCGCAGTCGCTCGCATTGGCACGCCATATTGCCGATATTTGCCTGGCTCCAGAGGCGCAGCGTGCCAGTCTGATGGGGCGCCTCCTCTTGCTTGGTTCTCGGTTGTCGATCGATGAGGACATCCTGTCCTCACTGAGCGACAGGGTGGTTCAGGACTGGCAACATTGGGGTGCTCTCCTAAACGTGGCGACGAAGCCTCTGCCACCCTTCCAGCAGATGGTCCACACATTGCCGGGGAGTGATGATGGATTCGCCGAGCTTCCGGTTGGTGACGCTCACCAACGACTTCGTGTCCTGATTGTCGACGACGATCCTGCCTTACGCGCAATGCTGCGCTCGGCCCTTCAGAAGGTGGGTAACGAAGTCTTCGAAGCTGGCAATGGTCGCGAGGCACTAGAGCTGACCCTGGAAATGCAGCCCCACGTGATGATTGTCGACTGGGTCATGCCCGAAATGGATGGCATGGAGCTCACCCGAGCATTGCGCCAGACCAAGATTGGGCGTGCCATCTTCATCATGATACTCACCAGTTTCGAGGACGATGAGCGTCTGATCGAGGCGTTTGAGAACGGCGTCGACGACTTCATGCCGAAGCCCTTGAGACCGCGCGTCCTGGCGGCGCGGCTGCGTGCCGGACAGCGCATCATCAAGCTACAACAGGAAATCGAGCGGGACCGGGAAGAGATTCGCCACTTCGCTGCGGAACTGGCGGTCACCAACCGCCGCCTGCAGGAGGTCGCACTTACTGACGTACTGACTGGCTTTCCAAACCGCCGTTACGGAATGGAGCGTATGCAGCAAGAGTGGGCTGCGTCGGTTCGGGCCGGACGGACCTTGGCGTGCCTGATGATTGACGTGGACGACTTCAAGCAGATCAATGATACCTACGGCCATGACGTTGGCGACAACGCGCTCAAGAAGATGGCGGCGGCACTCAAGAAGGGACTACGTACGCAGGACGTCATCTGCCGGATTGGCGGCGATGAATTCCTCGTTATTTGCCCGGACACTGGCCTACAGGCCGCGCTAGTGTGTGCCGAGAGGGTACGTCGGTCGGTTGAAATCCTGCCCGTGACGACAGGAATGCTGCAGCTGAAATGTACGGTCAGCATTGGCGTGGCTGCTCGGGAAGCAGGTATGGGCGACCCGGACGCCCTCATCAAACGCGCCGACCAAGGCGCCTATCTGGCAAAACAGCGTGGTCGAAACCGCGTTGCAACTGCACAAACAGCCCCTTGAAAGCGGTTGCGAGCGAATCTCCCGACCGCTTCTCAAGCTCCCGCTTCAGATGCCGTAGTGAATATCGAATACGTTGAATTGCGCACAAAATATGGACCGCGGGAATGTACAGACGATAATGGGCGAGCAGCCGATCCGCATGTTGGTGGTGGATGACTCGGAGGACGATTCTTTTCTACTCTACTCCGAGTTAGTGACACGCGGCGCCAGAGTCGACTACAACCGTGTGGACAAAGCACCGGACATGGCCGCGGCTCTCGCAACCGGCGAGTGGGATGTAATCATCTGCGACCATAAGATGCCCGGCTTCGATTCATTCGGAGCGTTGGAGGTGCTCAAGCAAAGCGGAAAGGATATTCCATTCATCATCTACTCCGGCGCCATCACCGATGCCCAAGCCGTTTCGGCTATGGGTGAGGGTGTCTGTGACTACATCCAGAAGGGAAATTTTCCGCGCCTGGTGCCCGTAATCGAGCGTGAGCTTCGCGGCGCGGCGGCGAGGCGCGCCGTGCGTCAGGCAGATCACCGAATAAAGGAACTGGCCTACTATGACAGCCTCTCGAATTTGCCGAATCACAATCTGTTCTGTGCCCGCGTGAATGAATGGATCTGCGAGGTTGCGAGGCGGGGGAAGGACCCGCGTGGCGCGCTCTATTACGTCGATATCGACCGTTTCATGCGCATCAATTCGTCATTTGGATACGACGTAGGAAATCAGATTTTGCGGCAGGTGGCGCAGCGGATCGGCGAGTGCGCTGAGCAAAACGCCATCGTTGCACGCCTTGGCGGAGACGAATTCGGCGTATTCCACCCACAGATCATGAGTCGCGATGCAGTGGGCGCCTTCGCGCATTGGATCATGCACGCATTCGACGCGCCGTTCATGAAGGGCAATCTCGAGTTCTATCTTACGCCCAGTGTCGGAGTCGCGCTGCTGCCCGACCATGGGCGTGACGTGTATGAACTACTGATGAATGCCGAAACCGCTATGGCTATGGCCAAGCGTTCCGGTGGTAATAACTTTCGCCCCTACACTCGCGAATTGAACGCCAGTTCCGCAGAGCGACTGACTCTCGAGAGCGACCTGCGCCATGCTGTCGAACGAAATGAACTCTTCCTGCAGTTCCAACCAGTGGTAAGTGCAGCTGACAGCATGATCGAGGGCGTGGAGGCGCTCCTCCGCTGGCGGCATCCCCGACTTGGACTGGTGCCACCGGACAGATTCATTCCGATAGCCGACGAATCCGGCATCATCGTTGAGATTGGCGAATGGGTCCTAACGAAGGCGTGCGCTCAAGGCCGCGCATGGCACGATCTCGGTGTTGGTAGCCTCACTGTCTCAGTTAACGTTTCGGCCCTGCAGTTCTCGCAGCCAAGACTACTGGAAGTTGTGGCAAGTGCTCTGGCGGAAAGCAATTTTCGACCGGAGTTCTTGGAGTTGGAAATTACCGAATCGGTATTGATGCAAGATGCTGGAACTGCCATCGGAATGCTAAGAGCACTGAAAAGGCTGGGCGTGAGGATTTCCGTGGATGATTTTGGCACTGGATATTCCTCCTTGTCCTACTTGCGTCGCTTTCCGATCGACATTCTGAAAATCGACAAGTCTTTCGTGCGCGATGTCGGTATAAATGGTGAAAGCGAGGCAATTGTGCGCGCAATCACGGCTTTGGCGAAAAGCCTGAACCTACAAACCGTTGCCGAAGGTGTCGAGACCAAGGCGCAACGGAATTTCCTGCGAAGCGAGGGTTGCGATAGATTTCAAGGATTCTATTTTGGAAAGCCGGTCGACGCAGACCTTCTGTTTGGCACCGTTTCGGCGGAAGGTGAAGCGTTGCTCGAACCATCCGGATAGGATAAGGACATCAGGCTCTGAGGGCCGATGAAACAACTGGCTCTTGTGTGTGCGGTGGCGTGTAGGAGGGATTCCTACTTGCATGTTTGCGTGCGCTCGTACAGCATTTTGCGAAGCCAACTGATTTCCATGTTGCCGTGGGGTGGTGACAATGTGCCGAACGTGACGCAATCATGTGTCACCCAGGGAGCTCACCATGAGAAGCGCGGAATTGCACAACGAGATAAAAGAACTTAACCTCGCCTATTTGATGCTCGCGCAACAGTTGATTAGAGAGGATCGCGATACCGCGATGTTTCGCCTTGGTATTTCGGATGAGATTGCGGACCTGCTGGAGAACCTGACTCCGGGGCAGGTCCTCAAGATGTCCGGTGCGGACATGCTGTTGTGTCGCTTTCGTTTCGACGATCGGCTCTTACTCGGATTGCTTTCGAGCCACGATCGAGAGTCGGGCATGGCACGCTTGCATGCGATGATCCTCGCGGCAGGCAAGCCGGTCGAAGCGATTGCTTGATGTATACAGCGATGCGCAATAGGAGTGTCGTCACTGAGGGTCGGGAGATTCAGCGTGCGGCCGAGCTCATTGAACTCGGGGCTCGGTTGCAGATACTGGAGGCTGAAACGAGCTTGAGCCGGGAACGGCTCCTCAAGCTGTACAAAGAAGTGAAGGGCGAGTCGCCACCGAAGGGGATGCTACCGTTCTCAACCGATTGGTTTCTCACGTGGCAACCCAACATTCAGGCCTCCTTGTTTATGTCGTTTCACCGCTTCATGGTCGAGAACGCCGGGATGCACGGGCTCGATGCGATTATCAAGGCATATCGCATGTATGTAGAGCATGTTCAATACAACGGCATGGAGCAGGTGCTCTCCCTTACGCGGGCTTGGACACTAGTCCGCTTCTTTGACGCCAATATGCTAAAGGTGGCCCGCTGTGAACGCTGCGGAGGGCAGTTTGTCGCCGACGTGTTCGATCTGACGCGCGGGTATGTGTGCGGCTTGTGTCACGTACCGGCTCGCGCTGGCAAGACCCGTCGTCGGCTGGAACAATTCAACGCAGAGCAGGGCACCAAGGTAACGGTCTGACCTCCTCCTTGCGCTAGCAAGGGGCTTATGCCGCACCGGGCGTGGCTTCTCCCGGGCGGCATTTTTTTTGGTTCGTCAGTAAAAGCTGTGGGCGAGTGGTGGCTCAGGTAGTTTGCCAAGTACATGATATAGAGCCGGTTGCGTTGCCTTGAAGGTGCGAATGCCGTAGGCCTTTCGAATCGTGACTTTGGCCTTGTTGTTCAGGCCTTCGATTACGCCGCTGGAGAAGTGCCTGCGAGCCCGGAAATAGTTGAGCAGCAGCTCCCGGTGATTGCGCACGGTGCGGGCGAATTTCTTCAGCGGGTCGATGCGCGAGCGCATCACCGCAGTGCACCACTGGTCGAGGAACTTGCCTGCCCAAGTGGGCGATTCGTAGTCCCAGAAGTGCTGGAAGTATTCCTCGAACAGGTACCGCCGCCAAGAGACTGGATTATCGGCTGACGCACGCCAAGCCGATCGTCGTTGAGTTCTTCTCCTGGATCAACGCGCAGTTCGGGCGACAGGGACTGCTGCCGAGCAATCCACTGACGAAGGTGCTGGCCGATGCCCGTGACCGGCGGCGCGCTCTCGATGTCTTCCTGAACGACCCCGATGTGCCGATCGATACGCATTCAGGATGCACATCCACAGGCCTGTCTCGGTGAAAGTCCTCCTCCAAACGTGTTTGTACTGGATTGCTCAAGTTGCCGAAGCGGTCGCCGATAAAGTTCAGGAAAAAAGGCACCGCCTCCACCTCAAATCAACCATTCCGGCTTAGAAATCGCTGCGGAGGTCGCGCATGTTTGTCATCATCGGCTGGATCTTGGTTCTTGGGGCGGTCTTGGGTGGCTTCCTTATGGTGGGTGGCCACGTCGCTGCGCTGATCCAGCCATCGGAGTTGATTACGATCAGTGGGGCTGCACTTGGCGCATTCTTCGCTGCAAACAATCCCAAGGTGGTGAAGGCAACCCTGAGCGCTCTCCCTTCCCTCCTCAAGGGATCGAGGATTACCAAGGCACTATATATGGACCTTCTATCCATGCTATATGAGATTCTGGCGAAGGTCCGAAAGGAGGGACTGATGTCCATCGAAAATGACGTCGAGAACCCTGAGCAGAGTCCCGTATTCAGTAAGTATCCAAAGATCTCTGGGGATCACCACGCCATGGAATTTCTCACCGACTACTTGCGCATGATGGTTGGCGGAAACCTCAATGCGTTTGAAATCGAGAATCTAATGGACAACGAGATCGAAACGCACCATTACGAGGGCGAGGTTCCGATCCACGCCCTATCAAGAACCGCGGACGCATTGCCCGCGTTCGGGATCGTGGCAGCGGTGATGGGAGTCGTACATACCATGGAATCGGTCGGAATCCCGCCCGCGGAACTGGGAAAACTGATTGCCGCCGCGTTGGTCGGTACGTTTCTAGGCATTCTCCTTGCCTACGGTTTTGTTTCGCCCTTGTCCACTGCCTTGGAGCACAAGTTGAATGAGTCGACCAAGATGTTTCAATGTGTGAAGGTGGTCCTGCTCGCCAGCATGAACGGCTATGCGCCGCAAGTCGCGATTGAATTCGGCCGCAAGGTGCTTTTTTCCACCGAACGCCCGACGTTCCGCGAACTGGAAGACGAGGTCAAGAGTCGGAAAGGAAAATGAGCCACTGCCTCAGAAAGACCCAGCGCGCACCTTCGTGCCGTTCGGGGCTTGGTGCTGCATTCTCATTAACTACATGAGCGACAACTTCCAACAGCCAATCGTCGTTAGACGCATCAAGAGGGGCGGCGGTGGGCACCACGGTGGCGCCTGGAAGATTGCCTACGCCGATTTCGTGACGGCGATGATGGCGTTCTTCCTACTGATGTGGCTAATCGGATCCACGGCGAAGGGCGACTTGGACGGAATCGCTCAATTCTTCCAGACACCCCTCAAAGTCGCCCTTCAGGGTGGGTCGGGTAGCGGCGATGCATCTAGTTTGATAAGGGGTGGCGGGCAGGATCTTACGCGAAGTGCGGGTCAGGTCAAACGCGGCGATATCGAGGCACCGAAGAAGACTATTAACCTCCAGGCCCATGCCGGCGAGCACGAGCAGAAGGAGGCAGCACGACTTTCCGAACTGAAAGTCGAGATCGAGTCGATGTTGGAGTCGAACCCGCTGGTGAAGGACTACAAGAGCCAGTTATTGCTGGACATGACCTCCGAGGGTTTGCGCATACAGATCGTGGATGCTCGCAACCGCCCCATGTTCGATCTGGCCAGCGCTGAACTGAAACCGTATACCAAAGAAATACTGCGTCAGATAGGCGCGTCCCTTAACGGTGTCGAGAATCGAATTGGTCTGTCTGGTCACACCGACGCCACGCCGTTTGCTGGGGGCGAAAAGGGGTTCTCCAACTGGGAGCTCTCTGCTAGTCGTGCCAACGCGTCGCGACGTGAGCTGATTGCTGGCGGCATGTCGGAGGCTAAGGTAGTACGTGTAGTTGGGCTAGCATCTACGGTAATGTTTGACAAGTCGGACCCAAACAATCCCATCAATCGGAGGATCAGCATAATCGTGATGAACAAAAAGACAGAAGAGTCCGTCTTGCGCGACGCGGTGGGCTCTAAGTAGGCGGTGTCACAAATACGGTCACGCGCGCCAACCCGGAGGCGAAGCGGCCCACCATGCGCGGGTTCAAGATCGCCCAGG
>Ga0115028_10000103_pt1 | contig 11200 bp, 10 predicted proteins | sample Plant_0915_D1_FD_83894 | JGI IMG/M metagenome (GOLD analysis project Ga0115028, IMG submission 83894) | Wetland microbial communities from Old Woman Creek Reserve in Ohio, USA - Plant_0915_D1 | ecosystem: Environmental > Aquatic > Freshwater > Wetlands > Sediment ... | reverse complement strand
CGGGCGGCCGGGCATGCCTCCAAATAGCCCGGTTTGGGTGTAACTCCGGCCTTGATCCCGCTTTTTGGGCCGCTAATAGCCTCCTCGGGGGCCTTTTGGGTGTACCCGGTACCCTTTCAATCGGCCACAATCTGTTGTTTTTTTGCAACGCATTCCTCTTTTTAAATTTCCATTGCCTAAACAGCTAGTTGCGTCGTTGACAAAATGCAACAATTGTTGCAATTGCGCAACAACCGGGATTTGTCTGGTGTTTGCTGAACGTGGTACAGACCTGTATCAAGCTTTTCGGAACCATCCTGCCGAGTGGTATATTTATAACTATTTGTTTTTAAATAAAAAATTTTCATAATGGCGAGTCGTAGAATACCGGATGGGTGGCTTGAATATTGCTATCCTGGGGAATTCTACTTCAATACCCAGAAGGAGGTGGCCTCAAGACAAACCCTGTTCATTGATCCGGTTACCGGCCATCCACCACCACACCAACCTGAGGAGGGAATGATGAGAAAGAAAATCGGATGCTTCCTGTTGGCGCTCGCTTTCTGTGCGGTCGGGCTGGGCATCTCCGACGCCCAGGCGCAGAACTACAACCTCAAAATCCAGACGGCGGTCCCGAGCTCGAGCATTTACTTCAAGCTGATCGAGCGCATGGGCGCGCGCGTGGATGCCATGTCCGGCGGCCGGCTCAAGATCGAGGCGCTGCCGGCCGGCGCCGTCGTGGGCGTGTTCGAGATCCTGGACGCGGTCAACAGCAACATCGTCAACGGCGGCTTCGCCTGGACCCACTACTGGTCCGGCAAGCACCCGGCCGGTCTGCTGTTCTCGGCTCCGACCGCGGGCCTGGGCGTGGGTCTGGACCAGGTCAGCGTGATCTCATGGTTCTACGACGGCGGCGGGGACGAGTTGTATCAGCAGTACTTCACCGAGATCCTCAAGTACAAGGTCAAGGGGTTCATGTGCATGCCGATGGGCCCGGATCCCTTCGGGTGGTTTGCCAAACCCTTCAAGAACCTGGACGAGGTTAAGAAGCTGAAGTTCCGCTCGCCTCCTGGCATTCCGGCCGAATCCTTCAAGGCCATGGGCATGAGCACCGTGTCGATGCCGGGCGGCGAAATCGTCCCGTCGGCGCAGCGCGGCGTCATCGACGCGGCCGAGTGGATCGGGCCGGCCGACGACGCAGCCCTCGGGCTCAACACCGTGTGGAAGAACTACTACCTGCAGGGCCTGCACCAGGCCATCGACATCGGCGACATTTACGTGAACCTGGATTGGTGGAACAAGCTGCCGAAGGACCTCCAGGCCATTTTCCAGACCGGCATCATGGCCCTCATCACCGACACCTACAACTGGAACGTGAGCCAGAACAGCAAAGCGCTCAAGAAGTTCGTGGTCGAGGACAAGGTGCAGGTGCTCGACACGCCGGCCGACGTCTTTCCGGCTTATATGGCTGCGACCAAGGAAGTCCTGGAAAAATACTCCAAGCAGGACCCCTTCTTCGCCAAGGTCCACAAGTCCATGGTGGACTGGGCCAACCTGACCGTTCCCTACCAGCACATGACCAACGGCGTGTTCTACCAGATGGGCAAGAGCGCGGTTGACAAGAAGCTCGTGGGCTACGACAAGTAAACCCGACGCCGGCCGGTGCCGTTTGGCATCGGCCGGCTTTTCTGCGAGAGGCAATTTTCAAATGGAAGCATGCTCCCCAGCGCCGGCCGGAACTCCGGCAGCCACGCCCCGCGGCGGGATCCACAACGCGCCGTCCGGCCTGGCCCGTTTCATCCGGCTCGTGGACACGATCTCGATCCTGAGCGGCAAGATCGTCGCCTGGATGGTCCTGCCGATGTCTTTCAGCCTGGTGTATGAGGTGGTCGCCCGGTATGTGTTCAACGCCCCGACCATCTGGGCCTCGGACGTGAGCCAGATCCTCTACGGCATGTTTTTCATGCTCGGCTCGGCCTACGCCCTGCAGCGCCAGCAGCACATCCGCACCGACTTCCTGTATGGCCAATGGTCGGCCCGCACGCGCGGGCTGGTGGATGCCGGCTGTTACATCCTGCTCTATTTCCCTGCCCTGGTCTTCTTCCTGTGGGTCGGCAGCGAGTTCTTCTTTCGATCCTATCAGTTCAACGAGCGGATCGTCACCAGCGCCTGGATGCCGATCATCTGGCCCCTGAAGCTGGCCATCCCGGTCTCCACGGCCCTGCTGCTCATCCAGGGCATGTCGGAACTGGCAAAGAGCCTCTACGCTGCCAAAACGGGCGTCAGCCTTTACGAGGAAACGGCCGGGTCGGAGACCTGAGCCGGAGGAGAGCAACGCATGAGTCCTGATATTCTCGGCCTGGTGGCGCTTGCGTCACTGTTTGTTTTCATCTTCGTCGGCTTTCCGATCGCGTTCACCCTGCTCTTCCTCGGGCTGGTTGCGGGCTACATCGGCATCGGTCCGGTGGTCTTTCACCTGATGACCCTGCAGGTTTACGCCATCATGAACGAACAGGTGCTGGCGGCCGTGCCTTTCTTCCTCTTCATGGGGTACATCCTCGAGAGCTCCGGCCTGATGGAGCGGCTGTTCCGGGCCTTCCAGCTGACCATGGCCAAGGTGAGCGGGTCGCTCTACATCGCCGTCACCGCGACCGCCACCATCTTCGCCGCGGCGACCGGCATCGTCGGCTCTTCGGTCACCCTGCTGGGGGTCATGGCGGGTCCCACGATGCGCGCGAGCAAGTACGACGTGAAGCTCTCGGCCGGGTGCATCACGGCCGGCGGGACGCTCGGCATCCTGATCCCGCCCAGCATCATGCTGGTTGTCATGGGGCCGGTCGTGGGGGTGCCCGTGACGGACCTCTTCGCCGCCGCGATTTTCCCCGGTATCATCCTGGCGGCGCTCTACTGCGCGTACTGCCTGATCCGCTGCAAGCTCAACCCCGCCCTGGGACCAGCCCTCCCCAAGGACCAATGGCCCGAGTCGGTCCCCTGGCTGCTGAAGGAGCTGGTGCTCGGCGTGATGCCGGTGACGCTCGTGATCCTGGCCACCCTCGGCACGATCATGTTCGGGGTGGCGACCCCCACCGAGGGCGCGGCCTGCGGAGCGATCGGCTCGCTCCTGCTCACCATGGTCTACCGCAAGATGACCTGGCCCAACCTGCTGAACTCGATGTACCGCACGGTCGAGATCTCGGCCATGATCCTGCTGCTCTGCGCCGCCTCGAACTTCTTCGGCGCGGTCTTCTCGCGCCTGGGGTCGGCCATGCTGCTCACCAAGCTGCTGCTCGCCTTGCAGCTCGATCCCATGATCATGCTGATCGCCATCATGGCGCTGATCTTCGTGCTCGGGTGGCCGCTCGAGTGGGTGCCGATCGTGCTGATCATCATCCCCATCCTGATGCCCATGGTGCGCGAGTTGGGCTACAACCTGACGTGGTTCTGCACGCTGGTGGCGATCACCCTGCAGACGGCCTGGCTGTCGCCGCCGGTGGCCTTGTCCGCCTATTTTCTAAAGGGAGTCGTTCCGCAGTGGTCGTTGCAGGACATATATTCCGGCATGGTGCAGTTCATGGGGCTTCAGATGATCGGAATGGCCATCGTGCTGACCTTTCCGAGCCTTGCGACGTGGCTGCCGCAGGCGCTGCGCGTCTGAGACGCGGCCACTACTCGAAATCCACCGAAGGCGGCCCTGCGGCCGCCTTCGGCTTTTGGTGCGCCCGGCAGGTCTCGGTTTTAACCGACCCGTAAGAGCCATCAGGTTTGACACCGTCCGTCCGCCTGCCATACAATCCGTCATCGCGCTCCAGGAGGAAGCGCAGCCCCATGCAGACACCCCCCCTGCCGCCCGTTGACCTTTTCGCCCGCCATTTCGACAACATCCTGGACGTCCTGAGCGACGGCATCTACATCTCCGACCGCGAGGGCAACACCCTCAAGGTCAACACGATGTACGAACGGCTGATCGGCCTCCGGAGAGAAGACCTCGTCGGCCGCCGGGTGCAGGACCTGGTCGATGAGGGCGTCTTCGACGTCGTGCTGAACCCGCAGATCGTCAAGACCGGGCAGCCCGCGACCTCGGTCCAGACCACCAAGAAAGGCCAGAAGCTCATCCTCAACGGCCACCCCATCCTGGATGCCGAGGGCCGGGTGGCGCTGGTGGTCACCTTCGTGCGGGACGTGACCGTGATGAGCCAGCTCCGGGACCAGATCGCCTCCCAGAACAAGCTGCTCGAGCAGTTGCGCACCAACGTCCAGTACATCAACGAGGAGAGCATCCAGCGGTTTCCCATGAACGGCTTCAAAAGCCGGGAAATGATGCAACTCAACCGCCTCATCGAAAAAGTGGCGGCAACCGATGCGACCGTGCTGGTTTTAGGCGAGACCGGGGTGGGCAAGGAGTTCTTCGCGCGCTCTATTCACCGCGCAAGTCCGCGGGTCGACAAGACCTTCTTCAAGCTCGACTGCACCACCATTCCGGAGAACCTGATCGAGTCCGAGCTCTTCGGCTACGCGGCCGGGGCGTTTTCGGGGGCGAGCGTCAAGGGCAAACTGGGCCTGTGCGAGATGGCCGACGGGGGCACCCTCTTCCTCGACGAGATCGGCGAGCTGCCGCACAGCATGCAGGGCAAGCTCCTGCGGCTGCTGCAGGACCAGGAGATCATCCCGGTCGGTTCGACCCGGGTGAAAAAGGTGAACGTGCGCATCATCACCGCGACCAACCGCGACCTCGAAAAGGAAATCGAGCAGGGCCGCTTCCGGAGCGACCTCTACTACCGGCTGCGGGTCGCCGTGGTGAGCATCCCGCCGCTGCGGGAGCGGCAGGAGGACATCATGCCGCTCGCCACCTACTTTCTCGAGAAATACGCCTCCAAGTACCGCAAGGAGCGGCGTTTCGGCGCGGACATCGAGGGGATTTTCAAAAACCACCGCTGGCCGGGCAACATCCGCGAGCTGGAAAACCTGATCGAGAGCCTGGTCGTCACCTGTGACCGCGTCCTGATCGAGGCCGTCGACCTGGGCAGCTGCATGCTGCCCGAGGGCGTCGACCGCAAGCGCAACCTGTTCGAAACCCTGGCGACCCGCGACCGATCCCTTAAGCAGATCGTGCGGGACCTCGAGCGGGAACTGCTCCAGGGCGCGCTCGAGATCCACGGGTCGATGGCCAAGGTGGCCGACATCCTCAAGACCGATCGCTCGACGGTCTTCCGCAAGCTGCGGCGCGATGAGAAGGAGTGACCCCACAAGGGCCGCCGCCTGCCGGGCGGAGACGCGGACCGGCTCATCCCGGACCGCGAGACGGGCGCCGATGCGACCCTGGCCGAGGGGTGGGGGACGGTGAGCCCGAAACAGATGGTGGTCGAAGGAGGTCTTGCCGAATGAACCCGGAAGTCAAAGCCCCGCTGATCGGCATCACGTGCTCGCGCTCGACCGGGGGAGCCTGGGGCCGGTACTCGCTCGGGCACTTCATGGACTACCTGCTTTCCGACTACAGCCAGGCGATCCTGCAGGCCGGCGGGGCGGCGGTCATCATTCCGGTCGCCCAGGACGGCGGAAGCCTCGGGACGATCCTGGACCGGTTGCAGGGCCTGATCCTGAGCGGCGGCCCCGACGTCCACCCCCGCTGCTACGGAGAGGAGCCGCTCGGCGGGCTGGGGGAAGTCGACGCGGCCCTCGACGAGATGGAGCTCGCGGTCGCGCAGCTGGCGTTGGACAAAGACCTGCCGCTGCTCGGGATCTGCCGCGGGATCCAGGTCTTGAACGTCGCGCTCGGCGGCACGCTTTACCAGGACCTCCCCACCCAGGTCCCCGCGAGCATCTGCCACACGCCGCGGACGGACAAGGCGGTCAACACCCACACGGTGCAGTTCGAGGCCGGCAGCCGGATGCACCGCATTCTCGGTGAAGCCGAGATCTGGGTGAACAGCCAGCACCACCAGGCCCTGAAGGCCGTCGCGCGGGGCCTGACGGTCACCGCGCGGGCCAGGGACGGGATCGTCGAGGCCGTCGAGCTCCCCGGCCGGAGTTTCGTCGTGGGGGTCCAGTGGCACCCCGAGGGCACCTGGCGCGGCGATCCTTTTTCGCAGAAGCTTTTCAGCGCTTTCGTGGAAGCCGCACGCTGAGACGGCCGCTGCGTGGCCGCTGACCACCGCGCAATCTCTGCACGAAGGTCCCCTTGCCGGCTGCGGTGGTCGCGACCCAGCAGGTGACGTTGAGCGTGTCCACATCCGCGTACGGGGGCCATGCGACCTACGCCGCCCGGGTGTTGATGCTGGTGAACGACACCCCGATGCCGGCGCTGGTGATCGGGCCGGGCCTGAAGGTCGACCTCGAGCGCAAGCACCTCAGACCCGGGGTCAACGTGCTCAAGTTCTTGGGCTTCAACGACACCAACCGGATCGATGTCTACGACATGCGGATAGAACTGGCGGCCGCCCCGCCCGGCCGGGTAGCCGCGAAGCCGCAGGCCTCGACCCAGACCGGGGAGGCTGGGCAACCCCCGGCCCGGGAGCCCGCCAAGGCAGTCGACGGGCCGGCCGCGCCGCAGCGCGCGCCCGTTCAGCCGGAGGGCGACCCCGGCCAGCGCTGGGCGGTCGTCGTCGGCTTCTCGGAATACGAAGACTCGCGGATCCCCAGCCTGCGCTACGCGGCGCGCGACGCCCAGGTCTTTCACGACTGGCTCGTTGCGCCGACCGGCGGCCGCTACGCCCCGTCCAAAGTGAAGCTGCTCCTGAACCGCAACGCCACCAACGAAAAAATCAAGGATGCGCTCTTCTACTACCTGCTCGAGGGGCTCAAGGGCGCGGCCGACTTCGACCGCAGCGGGTCCGTGAGCGTGGGCGAGGTCACGGTCTTCGTCTCCCAGCAGGTGCGCCGGGCCACCCGTAACGCGCAGAACCCGATTGTGGCCGGCCGGTTCGACCCGTCGCTCGTGATCGGGAAGTGAGCGCGGACCTGGCTCCCATTGCGGGGTGTCCCCTCCTGCAGAGTAAAAATTACTTCCACCTATCCTGATCTCGGGCCGCCTTCTCTGCGCGACCTGCGAATTCTGTGACGGCGCTATCTATTCTTGGCGCAGCCATGTAATTTGAACCGCGTTCATTATTTTATTGACGGTTCTTTGTATACATAATACACGTTTCCACACCCTGAACACCCACCAAGCCGGGGAAGCGGGCATGAAGAAAATCCAACCCGGATATCTGGCACAGCAGGCGGCTGATCGCATTCGGGACATGATTCGCAACGGCAGCCTGAAACTAGGCGGCCGGATCCTGGAAGCGCCGATGTGCGCCGCCATGGGAGTCAGCCGCACCCCGCTGCGCGAAGCTCTGCGCATCCTCAGCTCCGAAGGACTGATCGAGTCGATCCCCAACCGCGGGTCCTACGTGGCGCAGCCCACCATCGAGGCTGTCGGGGAGATGTTTTTCGTGATGGCCATCCTCGAGGGGACCTGTGCACGCCTGTGTGTGCAGCGTCTGGACAAAAAAGGTTTGCGGCGGCTGGATGACCTCTTCGGCAAGCTCGAGCAGCACTGCCGGGTGGAGGACCGCGAAAAATACATGGCGGTGAATCACCGTTTCCACTCGCTGGTCCAGGAACTGGCCGGCAACCAGGTGCTGAGCCGGGTCATCGACGGCCTGCGCCAGAAGATCCTGCTCTACCGCTATCGCCAGATCTATCTGCCCAACCGGCTGCAGGAATCGATGCAGGAGCACCGGGCGCTGCAGAAGGCGCTCCGGGGGAAAAATCCGGACGAGGCCGAAGCGTGCATGCGGGCGCATCTGACCCGGCAGTTCGACGCGCTGAAAGCCGTGTTGACGGAGGCCTGAGAGCATTCGGCGCGCGGGAGGCAGTGGTCGTTTTGCCCGGCACCTCAACGGGATTGCGGCCTTCCCGCGCAAAGAAAGGAGGTGTCCCCCACCAGTCGAAGGTGTGTGCGGCCGGCGCCTGCGGGAATGGCGCACATTGCGGCGAGGGTCCTGAGCGAGCCCCGAGCCACACGCTGCGGGGTACCCCAAGACGAGACAACGGGGCAGGCACGCTGCCCCGACTTTGCCTGAACCGAACAAACGGGAGGGAAACCTATGGGTCTGGCCGAACTATCTCTCATCGCGCTGGCAGTCGCAGTCGTCGTCGGTATCGTCCGGAACGTGAACGTCGGGCCGCTGAGCCTGGCGATTGCGCTAGTGATCGGCTACTACATCGGCGGCGTCAAGATCCGGGACCTGATCGCCGGCTACCCGGTCAACGTGTTCCTCATGCTGGCCGGCATCACCTACCTCTTCGCCATCGCCAACATCAACGGGACGCTGACGAAGCTGACTAACTACGCCGTCAAGGGCGTGCGCGGCAACGTCGCGTTGATCCCGATCATCCTGTTCTTGGTCGCTTTCGCGCTGTCGTCGCTCGGGCCCGGGGCCATCACGATCTGCGCCCTGATGGCAGCCCCGTGCATGATGCTGGCCTCGCAGACGAAGATCCCGGCCTTTCTGATGGCGGTCATGGTGGCCAACGGAACCCAGGCCGGCAACATGTCGCCTATCGCCGTGGCCGGGGTCATCGTCAAGGGCCTGGCCGAGAAGATGAACCTGCCGGACTGGAGCTTCATCCTGTGGATGAACAGTCTGGTATTCTTTTTCGCCATCGGGTTTGGCGCCTACCTGCTTTTCGGCGGTCTGAAGCTCTGGAATCGCAGCAACGCGGCCGGCGCCCCGGCGGCCATGCAGGTCGAGGTCGAGCCCTTCAACCGGCAGCAGATCATGACCTTGATCGGCATCACCGCCCTGGTCGTCGGGGTCATCTTCTTCAAGGTCGACATCGGCTTCTTCGGGTTTCTCATCGGGTCGGCGCTGATCCTGCTCGGAGCGGCCGACGAGGACAAGGCCTTCAAGGCCATGCCCTGGAGCGCCATCATGATGGTGACCGGCGTGACCGTGCTGATCAACCTCATGAGCAAGATCGGCGGCATGGCGCTGTTCGCCGAGATCATGGCGAAGCAGTCCACGCCCTACACCGTCACCCTGGTCGCCGGGTTCTGGTCCGGGCTGATTTCGGCTTACGCGAGCACGATCGGCGTGATCCTGCCGGCCTTCGTGCCCATGGCGCCGGACCTGCTGGCCAGGATCGGCGGCACCGACCTGCTGGGGCTGCTGTCCAGCATCATCCTCTGCGGCCACGTGACGGACGTCAGCCCGCTGTCCACCCTCGGCGCGATCTTCATCGCTAACGCCACCGAGGACCAGGACAAGAAGAAGCTCTTCCGCAATCTGCTCATCTGGGGCATTGCCATGACGCCGATCGGCGCCGTCGTCTGCTGGTTCCTGTTCACCGTGCTGAGGATTCCATGAAGTCGAGGGAAGGTGTTTCGTGTTTTGTGTTTGGTGTTTTAGGCCGGTATTTTCGGGGGGAAGGATAACCGCTGAACCGTGAACCGTTGAACCGGTACCATTGAACCTGAGATGTGAAAGGACTCAACGATGCCGAGAGCATTGGAAAACATACGAGTCGTCGATCTGAGCCATGTTCTTGCGGCCCCGACCTGCACGATGTTCCTCGCGGACCTGGGGGCCGAGGTGATCCACGTCGAGCCGCTGCACGGGGACGACGCCCGGGAGTTCGGGCCGTTTGCAGGCAGCGGGGGCAAGAACAACTCGGGGTATTTCATCAGCCTCAACCGCAACAAGAAGAGCCTGGCCATCGACCTGAAGCTGGCCAAGGGCAAGAAGATCCTGACGGATCTGATCAAGGTGTCCGACGTGGTGGTCGAGAATTTCCGGCCGAATACCATGCGCAAGCTGGGGTTCGGCTGGGAGGAGTTGCAGGCGATCAACCCCCGGGTCATCTACGCGTCGATCAGCGGGTTCGGCCAGGACACGCTGCCGGGCTACGACACCCGGCCGTCCTACGACATGGTGGCGCAGGGGTACAGCGGGCTGATGAGCATCACCGGCCCGGAAGGGGGCCCGCCCTGCCGGGTCGGCTCATCGGTGGGGGACATCTTCGCGGGGCACCAGGCCGCGATCGGGGTTCTGGCCGCCCTGCTGCACCGGGAGAAAACGGGCCGGGGCCAGCACTTCGACGGGGCCATGATCGACGGGCTGTTCACCGTCCTGGAAAACGCCGTCGTGCGCTACACGATCAACGGCGAAATACCGAAGCCGCTCGGCAGCGCCCACCCGACGATCGTGCCCTTCCAGTCGTTCCCGACGAAAGACGATTCGCACGTCATCATCGCGCTGGGGAACGACAACCTGTGGAAGAGCTTCTGCAAGCTGATCGGCCGGGAGGACCTGGCGGAGCACCCCAAGTTCGCCACCAACCCGCTGAGAACCCGGCACCGCAAGGAGTTGGAGCAGGTGTTGATCCCGGAGTTTCGGAGGCGCAGCCGTGCGGAGTGGCTGGAGCTGCTGGGCAAGGCCAACCTGCCCCACTCCCCGGCCAACAACGTGAAGGAAATCTGCGAGGACCCCCACATCGCCCACCGCAAGATGCTGGTGGAAGTCGACCAGCCCGGGGTGGGGAAAATGCGGATCGTGGGCTCCCCCATCCGCCTGTCCGAAACCCCGGGGGAGGTCTATGCGCCGGCGCCTCTGCTGGGCCAGCATTCGGAGGAGGTCCTGCGGACGACCCTCGGGTACTCCGCTGAGGACATCCGCACCCTGAAGGACGAAAACGTGATCAACCGCGAGTACTAAGGCCGCGCCGCGTTGAGAAAAACGCAGGGCGGCCGGCGCGAGCGCGGCCGCCCTGCGTATGTTATTAAGCGGTGCGTATGTGTATGGATACGAATCCCCCCTCTCCCCGCCCTCTCCCCCAAAATTGGGGGAGAGAGTTAGGGTGAGGGGGCGCTGTCAGCGCCATACTATTTCGAAAATATTAGTAAGCCGGCGTTACTTTTTCTTGGGGGCGGCAGGGGTCTTGGGGGCTTCCTTGACCTCGACCTTCGAGGCCAGCATGGTGTAGTAGACCGTCACCTTGGAACCGACCTTGAGGTCGCCCGCAACGGCCGTCGCCTTGTCGCGGGCGATCTCCCACTTCTCGCTGCCCTTCTGCACAACGATCGCGTCATCCCGGACTTCGAGCACCGGCCCCGTGACCTGGTATTGAATCGGTCCGGCCGCGGCTGAAATCGTCGCCAGGAGCAATACCGCGCACAGCGCCAACAGGCATCGTTTCATCTCGGTTCTCCTTTTCGGTGTGGGGGTCATGGGTCGAGGTT
>Ga0115028_10000102_pt1 | contig 11208 bp, 10 predicted proteins | sample Plant_0915_D1_FD_83894 | JGI IMG/M metagenome (GOLD analysis project Ga0115028, IMG submission 83894) | Wetland microbial communities from Old Woman Creek Reserve in Ohio, USA - Plant_0915_D1 | ecosystem: Environmental > Aquatic > Freshwater > Wetlands > Sediment ... | reverse complement strand
GGCGGCCATTTGCTGTATGACCTGATCGAGCTGATCAAGGGCAGCCCGCTGTCCGACGCGGTGCAGAATTTCGGGCAGCGGGTCGGAATTGTGCTCCTGGTGCTGTTGATGGGGCTGGCTCTGTTCAATGATTTCAACCGCCTGCTGGGGTAGGAACCACCGGCCCTGGCCTTGGATGATGACGCACTCATGAACTCGTATCGCTCCCTGATGTTCTCGCTGGGCCTGCTGGTCGTGATCGCCCAGGCCCACGCCGCTGCTTTTGTCGTGCGCGATATCCAGGTCGAGGGTTTGCAGCGGATCTCCGCCGGCACTGTCTTCAACTACCTGCCGGTGCAGGTGGGTTCGACGGTCTCGGAGAAGGATTACCCGGACATCATCCGCGCGCTGTTCAAAACCGGGTTCTTTACCGATGTGAACCTGGAGCGCAAGGGCGAGGTGCTGGTGATCACCGTGACCGAGCGGCCGGCCATCGCTGAGGTCAAGATCACGGGCAACAGCGACATCAGTACCGACGATCTCAAAAAGGCGCTCACCGGGGTCGGCCTGGCTGAAGGCCGGGTGTTCGACCGGGCGCTGCTCGACAAGGTGGAGCAGGAGCTGCTGCGACAGTACTACAACCGTGGACAGTACGCAGTGCAGATCAAGAGCCAGGTGCAGCCGCTGGAGCGCAACCGGGTCGCGGTCACCATCGAAATCGCAGAGGGCGCGGTAGCCAGCATCAGCCAGATTACCATCGTGGGCAACAAGGCGTTTACCGAGAAGGAACTGTTGAGCCAGATGCAATCGTCCACACCCGGCTGGTTTTCCTTCTTTACCAAGGACGATCAGTATTCCAAGCAGAAACTGGCGGCGGACATCGAGACCTTGCGCTCTTTCTATCTGGACCGAGGCTATCTCAAGTTCAACGTGGATTCCACTCAGGTTTCGATCACCCCGGACAAGAAGGATGTCTATATCACCCTGAATATTACCGAGGGCGAGCCTTACACCGTTGCGGACGTGCAACTGAGCGGAAATTTTGGCGTCGTCGCCGAGCCGGATTTGCGCAAGCTGATCACCCTCAAGCCGGGCGACACCTTCTCTCGCGCCAAATTGACCGAGACCGCCAAGGCGATAGGTGAGCGACTGGGCGAAGAGGGCTACGCCTTCGCCAACGTCAACGCCGTGCCCCGGGTGGACGACGAGACCCGCAAAGTCGCACTGAATTTCGTGGTGGACCCTGGTAAAAGGGTCTATGTCCGGCGGGTTAATTTCCAGGGCAACATCAAGACTCAGGACGAAGTGCTACGCCGGGAACTGCGCCAAACGGAAGGATCGTGGTTCTCGACCAAGGATATCGAGCGTTCCAAGACTCGTCTGCAGCGCCTGGATTATCTGGAAAGCGTCAATCTGGAAACGCCGGCCGTGCCGGGCGCCAGCGATCAGGTGGACGCCAACTTCACCGTGGTCGAACGGCCGTCGGGCAGTCTGATGTTCGGCATCGGCTATGGCCAGGAGTCGGGCATACTGCTGAACGCGAGTGTGACCCAGAACAACTTTCTGGGTACCGGCAACCAGCTCAGCCTTGTGCTGAATAACAGCGATTCTGGCCAGAACTACAATATTTCCTACAACAATCCCTACTATACCCCCGACGGCGTCAGTCGCGGATTCCGGGTTTTTTATCGGGAAATAGACAGTTCCGAGACGAATACCGCCGATTATATTTTGAACAGTTATGGCGCCCAGGTCACTTTCGGGTTCCCGCTCAACGAATTCGATACCCTGCGGTTGAGCCCGGGCTACGAGCACCTCTGGATTGACACGTTTGGGTGTGGGACGGACGAACCGATTACGTCGAACAGGACACCGCCAGAGATTTGTGAATACCTGAGGCAGAACGGCGATACCTATAATGAGTTCAAGCTAAACGCCAGTTGGGCCCGCGACAGCCGTAACCGGGTTATTTTCCCAACCAGCGGCTACCTGAACCAGCTTGCGGCGGAGATCGCCATTCCGGGCAGCGATGCCGAATTCTTCAAGCTGAACTATCGTGGCATCGCCTATTTCCCGCTGGCGCGCTGGCTTACGTGGACGGTCGGCGGTGAAGTGGGCTATGGCGATGGCTACGGCGACACTGATGGATTGCCGTTCTTCGAGAATTTCTATGCGGGTGGTCTGCGTTCGGTGCGCGGTTACAAGGCCAATACCCTGGGACCCCGCTACTACCAGCAAGGCGATCTCCCTGGCGACCCTACCGGTGACCCCAAAGGTGGCGCGTTCAAAACCGTGGCCAGCACGCAGTTTCTTTTGCCGGCGCCGTTACTGACTCAATCCGAAAACGTGCGGCTGGCGGCGTTTTTTGATATCGGCAACGTCTTCGCCACTCCGAGTGATTTCGATGCCAACGAGTTGCGCTATTCGGTCGGTTTGGCCGGCTATTGGATCTCGCCGCTGGGACCCATCGTGCTGAGTGTCGCCGCACCGCTCAACGACCAGTCCGGCGATGAAACCGAAGTATTCCAGTTTTCCTTCGGCGTACCGCTGAACTGATACTGAAGGTTGAAAGTGATTTTTTATTGGGGTGACGTCCCGCACTATCCTGCTGATGGAGGTATCAACGTTGAAACTCGTGCGTAATCTATTGATCGGGGCGGCCTTGGCGCTGCCGGTTTCGCTGGCACAGGCGGCCGATGTAAAAATCGGCTTTGTCAGCATCGCCAAGATTCTGAACAGCGCGCCGCAGGCCGAAGCGGCCAGCAAGCGGCTGGAACAGGAATTCGCGCCCCGCAAGAAGGGGCTGGACGATGCACTGAAGGCGCTGCGCAAGCAGGAAGAGAAGTTGGCCAAGGACGGAGCGGTAATGAGCGAAAGCCAGCGCCGCAGTCTGGAGAGCGACGTTCGCAACCAGGCTCGGGAACTGAAGCGAACCAGTGATGAATTCCGGGAGGATTTCAACCTGCGCCGCAACGCGGAACTGGGCAAGTTCCAAAAACAGGTGCTGGAGGTCATTAACGGCGTCGCCAAGGAAGAAGGCTTCGATCTGGTTGTCAACGACAGCGCAACGTTGTACGCCAGCTCCCAGGTGGATGTCACCGAAAAGGTACTGAAGCGTCTGACATCCAAGTAGAATCACCATGACCACGCTGGGAGAGATCGCCGCGGTGGCGGGCGCGCGCCTGCAAGGTTGCGACGCCGCGGCGGTCGTCGCCGGGGTGGCGCCCCTGCACAGCGCGGAACCCGGACAGATCAGTTTTCTGACCCATCCCCGCTATCGCTCCTATCTGGCGACCACCCGGGCCACCGCAGTGATTCTGTCGCCCGAGGATGCCCGGGATTGCCCGGCGCCGGCGCTGGTGGCCGCCAACCCGCATATCGCCTACGCGCGGGCCGCGACGCTGTTCGAACCGGCTACCGAATCGCGGCGGGGTATTCACCCCACGGCCTGGGTCAGTCCTACGGCATCCATCGCCGACGACTCGTGGATTGGCCCGCACTGCGCGGTGGAAGCCGGCGCGGTGATCGAGACCGGTGCGATCGTGGGGCCGGGCTGCGTGATTGGCGAGCAGGCCACGATTGGGGAAGGCAGCCGGCTGGTAGCCCAGGTGACGGTCTGCCATCGGGTGCGGCTCGGCCGCCGGGTATTGGCCCAGCCGGGCGTGGTGATCGGCAGCGACGGTTTTGGCCTGGCTCTCGACCGCGATGGTCGTTGGCTCAGGGTTCCCCAACTGGGCAGCGTGGTGATCGGAGACGATGTCGAGATCGGCGCCAACACCACCATCGATCGCGGCGCGCTGGAAGATACCGTGATTGAGGAAGGGGTCAAGCTGGACAACCAGATTCAGGTGGCCCACAACGTCCGCATCGGTGCCCACAGCGCCCTGGCCGGCTGTGTCGGCATCGCCGGCAGCGCCCGGATCGGCCGGCACTGCATGATCGGTGGTGGTGTCGGCATTGCCGGTCATCTGGAAATCGCCGACCGGGTTCAGATTACCGGCATGTCGCTGGTGACCCAGTCCATCACCCAGCCGGGCATCTACTCCTCAGGCTTGGCGGTGGAACCCAACCGGCTGTGGAACAAGATCAGCGCCCGCCTGCGCCGGCTGGACGAATTGTTCCGGCGGCTGGCGGCCCTGGAAAGAAAAATCGGCCGCGACGGCGCAACTTGAGAGGGCAAGGCCTTGGAACCGATGGATATTCAGGAAATTCTGGAATACCTGCCGCATCGTTACCCGTTTTTGTTGATCGACCGCGTGCTGGCGATAGACCCGGGGCGGTCGCTGACCGGCCTCAAGAATGTCAGTTTTAACGAACCCTTTTTCCTGGGGCACTTTCCGCAACGGCCGATCATGCCTGGCGTGCTGATCCTGGAGGCGCTGGCGCAAGCGACCGGGGTTCTGGCGTTCAAGAGCGAGAGCGAGAAGCCCGACCATCGTTCCATGTACTACCTGGTAGGGGTAGACAACGCCCGCTTCAAGCGGCCGGTCGGGCCAGGCGATCAACTGATCCTGGAAGTCCGGCTGGACCGGATCAAGCGCGATATCGGCAAATTCATCTGTGAAGCCAAGGTGGACGGTCAACTGGTCGCGTCCGCCGACCTGATGTGCGCTAAACGGGACATCAACCCGTGATTGATCCACGCGCGGTGGTGGACCCGGCGGCCCGACTGGCGCCGGATGTGACTGTGGGGCCGTTCTCGATCATCGGCGCGGAGGTGGAGATCGGCGCCGGTACCTGGATCGGTCCGCACGTCGTGATCCAGGGACCGACCCGGATTGGCCGCGACAACCGGATTTATCAGTTCAGCTCGCTGGGCGAAATCCCGCAGGATAAAAAATTTGGCGGCGAGCCGACCTGGCTGGAAATCGGCGACCGCAATACCATCCGTGAATTCGTCACCATGAATCGCGGCACAGCGCAGGATGCCGGGCTGACCCGCTTGGGCGACGATAACTGGATCATGGCCTATGTCCACATCGCCCACGATTGCGTCGTCGGCAACCGGACCATCTTCGCCAACGGGGCGTCGCTGGCCGGGCATGTCCACATTGATGATGACGTGGTGCTGGGCGGCTTCGCCCTGGTGTACCAGTTCACCCGCATGGGGATGCACAGCTTTTGCGGATTCGCCTGCGGCGTGCATCGGGACGTGCCGCCCTACGTGACTGTGGCCGGCTATCGCGCCGAGCCGCACGGCATCAACGCTGAGGGCTTGCGCCGGCGCGGCTTTGCCGACGAGGAGATTCAGGTGATTCGCCGCGCCTACAAGGTGATCTACCGTACCAATTTGCGACTGGAGGAAGCGCTGGACAAGGTACGGGAGATGGCGGTGGAATGCCCGCGCCTGCACATTCTGGCCGATTTCCTGGCAACCCCGTCCCGTAACGGGATCGTGCGCTAGGCGGATGATTTTGTCCACGGAAAACACGGAAGGCACGGACTCGAAAGGGTGCAGCGAACTCATGTTGATAGTGCCTTAGGGCCGCCTGTTCATGCACATTGCCATCGTTGCCGGTGAATTGTCAGGCGATTTGCTGGGCGCCGGTCTGATGGCCGCGCTCCGGGTGCATTATCCACAACTGCGCTTTACCGGCATCGGTGGACCGGCGATGCTGGCCCAGGGGTTTCAGACCATTTTTCCGATGGAGCAATTGGCGGTCATGGGGCTGGTGGAGGTGTTGCGGCATCTGCCCGAGCTGCTGGCCCGCCGCCGCCAGCTTTGTCGGCAATTCATCACCGATCCCCCGTTGGCATTTGTCGGCATCGACGCCCCGGATTTCAATCTGGGGCTGGAGCGCCGGTTGCGCGCTCATGGCATTCCCACCGTGCATTACGTCAGCCCATCAGTCTGGGCCTGGCGGGCGTGGAGGGTGCGCAAAATCGCTCGCGCCGTGGATTTGATGCTGACCCTGTTTCCCTTCGAGGCCGCGTTCTATCAGGAACACGGTGTGCGGGTGCGCGCGGTAGGGCATCCGCTGGCCGATACCATTCCGCTGCGCAGCGATCCGGCGGCGGCCCGGCAGGCGCTGGGATTGCCGGCGCCGGACGCAGCGCCCGTCATCGCGCTGCTGCCCGGCAGTCGTCTGGGCGAAGCCAGCCGGCTTGGCCCGCTGTTGCTGGATACTGCGATCTGGTTGTACGCCCGACGCCCTGATCTTCGGTTCGTGCTGCCAGCGGCGACGCCAAACCTGTATGAAATGCTGGCGGGAATGCAAGCCGAACGTGCGCCAGGCTTGCCGCTGATGCTGGCGCAGGGCCAGTCCCGCGAGGCGATGGCTGCTGCCGACGTGGTGGCGCTGGCCTCGGGCACTGCAACGCTGGAGGCCATGCTGCTCAAGCGGCCGATGGTGGTGGCCTATCGGGTGGCGCCGCTGACTGCGTGGCTCGCCCGGCGGCTGGTGAGGATTTCCCACTTCGCCCTGCCCAATCTGCTGGCCGGGCGGGAACTGGTGCCGGAGTTCATCCAGGAAGCCGCAACCGTGGAAAAGCTGGGGCCAGCGATCTTGCGCTGGCTGGACCAGCCTCTGGCCTGCGAGCAGTTGACGGCTGAGTTCGACGCCCTGCATCGCGAACTGCGCTGTGACGCCAGCCGCCAGGCCGCCGACGCCATCGTGGAATTGTTGCGCCTGCCGTGAAAGCAGGAGTTTCTTATGGTTTGCGTGGCGAGTTTCCCCAATTCTGAGAGACGTAAGCTAACTCTTTGATCTATAGAACAGTGGAGCCAGCTTTCCACCGGCTTTCGGATACCCCAATGTCCCAACCCATGCCACACCCCCAAACTCCCTGGACCCCGACAAGCTGGCGGCAACGCCCGGCGGCGCAAATGCCGGTTTACGACGACCTGCCGACGCTGGCCGAGGTCGAGGAGCGGCTGGCGGCCTCGTTGCCCCTCGTGTTCGCCGGCGAAATCCGTACGCTGCGCCAGCACTTGGCCGAGGTCGCTGCCGGGCGCGCGTTCCTGCTCCAGGGCGGCGACTGCGCCGAGAGCTTCGCTGATTTCAACGAGCGCGCGATTACCGACACGTTCCGCGTCCTGTTGCAAATGGCGGTCATTTTGACCTTCGCCGCCGCCTGTCCGGTGGTCAAGGTCGGGCGGATGGCCGGCCAGTTCGCCAAGCCGCGCAGCTCGTCGACCGAAACCCGCAACGGCACGACCCTGCCCAGCTATCGGGGCGACATCGTCAACGATCTCGACTTCACCGCCGAAGCCCGCCATCCCGACCCGCGCCGGCAGTTGCGCGCCTACGCCCAGTCGGCGGCGACCCTGAACCTGTTGCGGGCGCTGGCCCAGGGCGGCTTCGCCGATCTACACCGGGTTCAGCAATGGAATTTCGATTTCCTGCGCGCCAGCCCCCAGGGTGCCCGCTACTGCGACCTGGCCAGCCGGATCAGCGAAACGCTGGCGTTCATGCGCGCCTGTGGGCTGGATGCCGTCGCCGACCCGCAGGTGCGGCAGGTGAATTTCTACACCTCGCACGAGGCACTGTTGCTGGGCTACGAGCAGGCGCTGACCCGGTGCGACCCACAAACCGGTGAGTGGTACGATGGTTCGGCGCATTTCCTGTGGATCGGAGAACGCACCCGGCAAGTAGACGGCGCGCATGTTGAATTCCTGCGCGGCATCGCCAATCCCATCGGCCTCAAACTGGGACCGACCGCTGCCCCCGACACCCTGTTGCGCCTGCTGGACGCGCTGAATCCAGACGATCAGCCGGGCCGCCTGACCCTGATCAGCCGCATGGGCGCGGATAAAATCGCAACCGCTCTGCCGCCGCTGATCCGGGTGGTGCAACGCGAAGGCCGGTGCGTGATCTGGTCCTGCGATCCGATGCATGGCAATACGCTGGAAACCAGCAACGGCTACAAAACCCGCCCCTTCACCCGCATCCTCGACGAGGTGCGGCAGTTCTTCGCCATCCACCGTGCCGAGGGCAGCATTCCAGGCGGGGTGCATTTTGAGTTGACCGGGCAGGATGTCACCGAATGCCTGGGCGGCGCGCAGGCGATCACCGAGCAGGGCCTGGCTGTCCGTTATCACACGCTCTGCGATCCGCGCCTGAACGCTTCGCAAAGCCTGGAACTCGCCTTCCTGATCGCCGAAACCCTCAAGGACTACCGGCGGGAGCCCGGGGCGAACGCCAGCGCCAGCGAGGGGAACAGCGATTCATGACGTGCGAACCGCTGCACTTGCTGCTGGTGATGCAGATGCCCGACGCCAGGAGCAAGGTACGCATTGCGTACCCTACCCGTCTTCAACCCGTTGATCTTTAAAGATAGCGCAGCGCGAACCGCACCATTTGATCCAGCACCTTTTGCACCGCCGCATTGGCTGCCCGGGCTGCGCCGTTGGCGTTGTCGCTGGGCGCCGGCTCCACCGCCTCGAACACCTGCGTTCCCAGCACGTGCCCGCTCTTTAAATCCACGACCTTGATCCGCGCCATCAACCGCACCCGGCTGGGCTGGGTCATGAATTCCTGTTGCAGCCGGATGACGTCCACATCCACCCGCAGGTTGGCCAGACCCGGGGCCGGCGGCGATACCACCGCCTTGAACGCGCCTGTCGCCTCGAAGGCGCGCACCAGGATCGGCAGCAGCATTTTGGCCGGCGCGTCGTTCCATATGCTGTCCTTGTAATAATCCAGCTTCGGGGGCTCCCGGGTGTAGGCGATGCGATTGGAATCGAATCCCGGCGCCGCCTTGGGCACAGTCACCAGCAGCGTCTTGCCGCTGGTGCGTCGGGCTGGCGCCGGCGCGTAAGTCCCGACCTCCAGCAAATAGCCTTGCGCCGGCGGTGATTGATCCTGAGGCAGCGTGCATCCCCCGGCCAGCGCCAGCAGTATTCCTCCCATCAAGAATTTGTTTTTTATCACTTTTTTCCCCTTTGACCCATCGTTGTTTACCTATTCCTCTCCCGGCCCTGGCCGACCGCCAGGCTTGCCCAGCAACAGGGTGCGGGGATTCTGTTCCAACAGTTCGGCCAGTTGCCGCAGGGCCGTCACCATTTCGCTGGCCTGCGCCAGCAATTCGTTCAACTCGGGCACGGTGGTCTGCCCCAACCGCTGCAACTCCCGCTGTCCCTCCCTGGCCATGCCGCCCAGATCCAGACTGGTCTGGTTGAAAGTATCCGCCGTCTTTCGCACCGCTTGGGCGGCCCCCCGAAAATCACTCATCGTTGCGCTAACCTGACCGCTCAGGTCGCCGGCACCTTCCAGCGTGATCACCAGGCGATCCAGCGCCTTCCCCAGCCGTTCCGCCCGCCCTGCCAGTGTACCGGTGAAGGTTTCCACATTGGTCAGCGTCTGACGCAGACTGTCGGACCGCCCGGCGACCGCGCCGGTAATCGTGTCCAGATGTTGCAGGGTCCGGGTCAGGGCGACCTGGTTGTCATCGCCCAGCAACCGTTCCAGTCGCCGCGACAGATTATCCACGTTGGCCAGCATATTGTTAAAGGCGTCATCCAGCCGCGCCACCAGCGACGGACCAGCCTGAATCACCGGCAATTCCTGACCGGCTTGTTTCTCCAGCAGTAGTGACTGGCCGCTGCCGCTGCTCAACTCCACTGCCGCCACGCCGGTTAAGCCCCGAGTAGACAGCGTGGCGATGGTGTCGCGGCGGATAGGGGTGCTGCGTTCGATATTCAGCACCACATCCACCTGATCGGGCTTGTTGGGGTCCAGTCGAATGGATTCCACCTGTCCGACCTGGACGCCGCGATAACGCACCGTGGCCTTGGGATTCAAACCCGCTACCGATTCCCGGAAATATACCCGGTAACGGTCGTAAGTCCTGGTTTCGCCGCCCAGCGTCAGCCAGAACGCCGCGCTCAGCAGCGCCGAACCCAGCAGCACCACGAACAGCCCCACCAGGGCGTAATTCACTTTGCTCTGCACACCTGCTCCCGCGCCGCGCGCCCGCGCGGCCCCTCGAAGTACGCCCGAATCAGCGGGTGTTCGGCTTGGGTCAACTCGCGCATCGGCGCATAACCGACCACCCGCTTTTCGCCCAGAAACGCGACCCGGTCGGTGGCGCTCCACAGGGTGTCCAGGTCGTGGGTCACCATCACCACCGTCAGCCCCAGCGATTCCTTGAGCTGCACCACCAGTTCGTCGAACGCCCCGGCGCTGACCGGATCCAACCCGGCAGTCGGTTCGTCCAGGAACAGCAGCGCCGGGTCCAACGCCAGTGCCCGAGCCAGCGCCGCGCGCTTTAACATGCCGCCGCTCAACTCGCGCGGCAGCTTGGCGCCGGCATCCGCCGGCAGCCCGGCCAGTGCGATCTTGAGATCGGCGATGTCCGTGATTTGTGCCGCCGGCAGGCGGGTATGCTCGCGCAACGGCACCGCCACGTTCTCGCGTACCGTCAGCGAACTGAACAGCGCCCCCTGCTGGAACAGCATCCCGAACCGCCGGCGCAACCGGAACGCAACACGGTCGTTAATACCGACGATCTCCTGGCCGAACAGCTCGATGGAACCGGCCACCGGCTGCAACAGCATGATGATCGCCCGCAGCAGCGTAGTCTTGCCAGAGCCACTACCGCCGACCAGGGCGACGATTTCACCGCGCCGGATATCGAGATCCAGATTCTCATGAATGACCGTCGGGCCGAACTGGGTGCGCAGGCCGCGCACCGCGATCACGGTCTCGGCCGGGTTCGCGTTCAACGCCATAGCCCCACGCTCCCCAGTGCCACCGAGAACAGGGCATCGGCAGCGATGACCAGGAATATGGATTGCACCACGCTGACCGTGGTGTGTCGGCCGACGCTGTCGGCCCCGCCGCGCACTCGGAAACCCTGATAACAGCCAACCAGGGCGATGATGGCGGCAAACACCGGCGACTTGCCGATGCCGAGCAGAAACGAGGTCGGCGTCACGACCTGCGGGAAGCGGTCGAGAAAATCGCTGAAACTCACGTCCAGCATAACTTGCGCCATCGCCATGCCGCCCAGCACGCTCAGTGCATCGGCGAATACCGTCAGCAGTGGCAGGGCAAGGGTCAGCGCCAGCAGCTTGGGCAACACCAACAGGTCCATGGGCGGAATGCCGATGGTGCGCAGCGCATCCACCTCCTCGGTGATCCGCATCGTACCAATCTGCGCGGTATAGGACGAGCCGGTGCGCCCGGCAACGATGATGGCGGTGATAAGCGGCGCCAGTTCGCGCAGCATGGTGAGCGACACCAGTTCGACGATGAAAATGTTGGCGCCGTAAAACTTGAGCTGCTG